>Ga0181520_10001699_pt1 | contig 43855 bp, 32 predicted proteins | sample PEATcosm2014_Bin_29_FD_132451 | JGI IMG/M metagenome (GOLD analysis project Ga0181520, IMG submission 132451) | Peatland microbial communities from MTU Mesocosm Facility, Houghton, MI, USA - PEATcosm2014_Bin02_30_metaG | ecosystem: Environmental > Terrestrial > Soil > Wetlands > Peat | place... | reverse complement strand
CTCGGCCTGAGCGGCGAGGGCGGCGCCCCAATTGTAGAGCGCCTCGTGCATGTCGGGTTTGATCCGCAACGCTTGTTCGTATTTTTCGTTGGCGGCGGCGAACAGCCGATCGGCCTCGGCCCCCGTTTTGGTCCCGGCTAGCTCGCTAAGCGCGTTGCCCCAATTGTAAAGCGCCTCGTGCATGTCGGGCTTCATTCCCAGGGCTTTTTCATATTTGTTCGCCGCTTCACCAAATAACCTGTCGGCGTCTTCTTTGCCGGATTGCAACGCTTTGCCGTAGATCTGGTTGCCCTCTTGCAGCAAACTCAACGCCCGCAGTTCTCGCTCTTCGGGTTTCAATTCCGCGGGGCCTTCAAGCCCCGCTGCGGTCGCCGGGAATTTGGCCGTCAGCAGAGCGTGTCGCTCCTTTTCTTTGGACGGCTCTTCTTTCTCGATCGTGTCGATCGCCGTTTTGATCTTGCCACGGGCGACATCCAGCACGTCGAATTGCCCGGTCGTGGTTGTCGGGATCGGAAAGGGCGGAATCGGCGCGAGAATCTCCAATAAATGGCTGAAAGGTCTGGCAATCAACGCGGGCGGGAAACACTTCAGATTTTGCGCCAGACCGACGAAAAAGCGATCCGCATCCGTCGCCCTGACGAAGAACGCGTCTCGGCCGGCGTCGAGAAGTTTTTCCCGAACGTGCGCCGCCGGGTCTTCCTCACAGTAACCTGTCCAGAACAACTGGAAGTCAAATCGTTCAATGCCGCTGAGGTGGTCGAACACCGGGTCGTTCTCGCCGCTGTAGCCGACGACGACGACCGGGCGGCCGGCGACGCTGTCGCGAAGGAGCGGGCCGATGTGAACGAATTGTTTTTTGCCTTGCTCGTCCGTATTCACCAAGACGAAGCCCGTCGATTGGCCGTGGAGGTGAAAAACGGCCTTGCGGGCGATCATCGGGCTTATGAAGATCGGGGCGGCCGCGAAATCGTACACGGCGGGATATTCGCCGATCAGGGCGCAGGCATTCATCACCAGCGGATCGAAATTGGTCGTTAGAATGCGATCGACATAGCCCGCGCGGACGAGGCAGGCGATGGCGATGTGCGCCCAATTCATCTTCGCGCCAGCGACGAGGCGTTCGATGAGATTTCTCTGCTCCCCCACGCCCAATTGTCTCATGCAATTCGCATACGTTTTCGGTTCCGCGCAACAATATGCTTCGTGATACTGCTGGGCTTTTGCGAAATATTCGTCGACAATCCCCTGGGCGGTCGGAATCCCGGCCGAGGCGGAACAGCCGGCGCCGATGAACAGGCAGGCCTTTTCCTTATGGCCTTCGGCTTGGCGAAAAACGTCCGCGACAAATTCGAGGGTCTTTTCCTCCACCGGCGTCCCCATTTTTGACGAAATTTGTGAATAATAATAAATAAAATGAATAGAGGCGTCAATAATAATTTGCGCCAGATGCGCCGCCGCGCCAGATCGAATCGAAAAAAGTTGCCAAAATATGCGCGCCAACGTTCAGACCGTGCCGCGCGGAGCGCGCGTGATGCAATTACGAGATCCGAATCACGAGTTACGGGTTGCGGTCGCGCGCACTGCCACACGTTCCAGATCCTCACCAAGCGAGCCGACCGTCTCGCCGAATTGAGCCCGCGCCTACAGTGGACGCCGAACACTTGGATGGGGGTCAGCGTCGAAAACGCCTATTTCCGACGCCGGGTTGACGAGCTTCGGGCCGCCGACGCGGCCGCGAAATTTCTTTCGTTGTAACCGCTGCGGGTGGCAATGTTGGAAGCCAAAAACGTACGACGAAATGCCCAAACCGCGACTGATCGGCTTGCGCAAACAATGCGGCGTGCACCCGCACGGAAACCTGATTTTCCCGACCCAGGCCCGGGATCTCACTTGCCTGTGACATCAACCGTAGCGAGCCAGATCGCCGCGTCGCCGAGATAGCCGAGGTTGTACTGCGAGCCGTTGGCGGCGGCGACGAGCGACGGCAACTGGCCGACGTTGTCGAGGCCGTCGATGGTCCGCACGATCCAGTCGTGCGCGGAACCGGTCGCCAGGTTGAGTTCGTAGCCGACGAGTTGATAAGCGATGGCGAGCGCGTCGCCCTCGGTTACGCGGATCGCCGTGCCCGCCGGCAGCGCGTTCGGATCGACCGTCTCCAGCGTCCAGCCGCTCGCCGTGTAGCCGGCGTGCCGCAGTCCGGCGCCGATGTAAGCCAGTTGCGGCTGTTTCAGCGAATCGAGCGCGATCGAGACATAATTGCCGCCGGTCGTGTCGACGGTTTGCGTGGTGAACGCGCCGAGATTGCCCTGCGCCAGCATGATCGAGTTGAGGCTTTGATTCGTATAGCCGATGTACACGACGCCGCTGCTGTCGACCGCGATGTCCGACCAGGCGCCGACGAGGCCCGTTTGGTCGACGATGGCGGTCTGCCACGAGCCGCTCGCGTTGGTGGCGTATTTCAAGTAGCCGTTGGTGTTGTCGGAGTAGCTGACGTGCAAATCGCCGTTCGGGTCGATGGCGATCGCGCTGACGCGGCCGACGTCGGGCGAGTTGTCGATGGTGCTCGTCACCCAACTGCCGCTCTGGTCGGTCGCGTAGTTCAGGCTGAACGTCAGGCCGTTGTAGTACGAAATGTGAATGGCGTTCGACGAGTCGGCGACGATGCCGAAATGCTCGGCGCCCGAGCCGATCGTGGCCGCGATTTCCTCGAAGCTCCAACTCGTGCCGGAGCCGACGGCGTGCCAGAAGGTCGTGGTAGCGTCTTCCATATAAACGAAGTGCAGGCGGCCCAGCGAGTCGCCGCACAAGTTCGGGGCGTCGGCGGTGAAGCCGTAGTCGAAATAGGTTTGGGTCCAGCCCGTGGCGTTCTTGCGATAGGCGCCGAGGGACGCGATCGAAATCGCCACGTCGTTCACCGAGTTCGCCGCGATAAAGACCGGGTAGCCGCTGCCGAGCGGCTGGAGCGTCCACGTGCCGCCGGCGTTGTTGCCGTACATCACGCCGACGACGCTGTCGGCGTAGGCGATGTGCGTCACGCCGTTGGCGTCGAGCGCCAGCGAAATCGAATCGGCCACATTGGTCGCGCCGCTGATGCCGACGCTGCTCAGCGCCGAGTACGGTCCGGTGGCGTAGCGCAGGCCGAAGTCGGACCCGTGATAGATGATATGCAGCGTGCCGTTCGACTCGGCGGCGAGGCCGCTGGCCCGGCCGTCGGGATCGGACAGCGCGAGGGGCTGCGTCTGCCAGGAGGTCGCGCCGCGGCTGCCGACGTCGACCTCGGACAGCGTGCCGCTGGTGTTGTTGAAGGTCACGTACAACACGTTGGAGCCGTCGACCGCGATCTGCGGGAAGCTGCCGAGGTTGGCGCCGGTCGCGACGGTTTCAAATTGCCAGGAGCCGCCGGCGTTCGACGCGTGCCGCAGGCCGACGGGCGTGCGCGAGCTTTCGATGTCGTAGGCGATGTGCACCACGCCGTCGGGGCCGACGACGATGGCGCTGTAATGGCCGGCGTCGGTCGTGCCGTCGACGAGGACATCGGCCCAACTGCCGCCTTGGTTGGTGGCGTAATGCAGCGTCTGGGCGAACCAATCGTAGTAGGCCAGGTGCAGCGAGCCGTCGGGCGCCAGCGCCGCCGACGGATTCGCATACACGCCGAATACGGCCGTCACGTACGGCCAGTCGGAGACGCCTTCGCTATAGACGCGCAGTTCGCGGGTTTTTCCCGAGACGATATAGACCTGGCCGCCCGGCGTTTCCGCGATCGCGGCGCCGGAGAACGTGCCGCCGGAGAGGTATTCGACGTTGATCGTCACGTCGTCGTTGTCGTCGTCGTCATCGTCGGGCGAAACGTCGTCGTCGTCGGGCGACGTGTCGTCGTCATCGGGCGTGCTGTCGTCGTCGTCGGGCGAACTGTCGTCATCGTCGGGCGAAACGTCGTCGTCGTCCGGCGAACTGTCGTCGTCGTCCGGCGAACTGTCGTCATCGTCGGGTGTGCTGTCGTCGTCCGGCGAGCCGTCGTCGTCGTCGGGAACAGGCGACGTATCGTCATCGTCGTCGACTTCGGGATGATGTCCGGACTTCGCGTGGTGGCCTGCGCAACTCAACGCGAAAAGCGGCAGGCAGAACAGCACAACGAACAAAACAAACAAATCTCGGCCAGCCATTTTCCCCCTCCCCTTAACTTCCCCGCGGGCGCCGACTGCGCAAGGAACTTAACTGTAGCAAATATCTCGCGAAATAGCAAAAACCCGGCAAACGGGCGCGGCGATCGGGCACGAAAATGCGCAACTGTTTGAAATCGCGAGAAAATTGATTCTTTTTCAGTGCAATAACCGCCGCGTCCGGCTGACGCGGCCGCTCACTTCCACTGGTAAATGTGGCGCTCGTAGGGCCGGAAGGAATCCACAAGTTTGCCCTGCGGATTCGCGCGCAGCGTGCGTTCCTCGAAGCGGACGCCGACTTCGCCGGCCGGCTGGAGGCCGTCCAGCGTGAACGTCACGTCTTCGATCGTGGCGTTGCGCGTGTTGAGCGCGATGACCAGGTTCACGCCCGACGGCAACCGTTTGTGGATGAAATGGACGGCGTCGGCGTCGACCCCGTCCGAGCCCGCCTGACCCGTGCGCGCCACGGTCGTCGCGCTCGGCAGCAGCCACGAGCCCAGGCCGTCCGGCCCGTTCACTTCGGCGAAGAATTGTTTCATGCCTTCCCACGGTTCGGGCATCTCGCCGACGTCGATGTATTCGGCTTCGTTGTCGACGAAATAGATCACGCCGTTGATGTCGTGGGTCAGGCACAAATAGCCCTGCGCCAGCGTCTCCGCGGCCGTGAGTCGTTTTCCCGTGTTGCGCACGTGCTCGCCCTCATGCCCTTCGACCACCGCCCAGAGCGCCTTGGTCGGCCCGACCTCCTTGCGCATGTTCTCGATCCGCTCGGAGATGTCGGTGATCGGCCGGCCGACGCCCAGCGGATAAACGTCGAACGCCGCGATGTCGAAGGCGCCATCGTAAGCCCGGAACGCATCGGGCTTCCACCCCTGAAAGAGCACGATCGCCGGCCGCTCGGGGTCGGCCTTCTTCTCCAGATTGTAAAGCTGGAGGATGAACTCGGGCGGCGCGCCCCACGTAGCGTCGTTGTGGTCCGCTTCGTCCTTGAGATACCATCCCAGGTTGCCCGGACTGTTGTGGTTGAACTTCATCACATCGGACATCGCATCGAGGGCGTTGTCCTCGTTGGTGTATTGGTGTTCGATCCAATAGCTGCGGGTGTCGGTGAAAAATTGGCTGGAGCAGAGCAGCTTGTTTCGCGCGCACTGGTCCATCCAATCGGGAAAGCCCGCGCGCACGCGGTCGTTGTAGCGGCCGTTGGCGTACACTTCCCAGCCGCGCTTCCACTGCGTTTCCCAGCCTTGCAGGATGATCGCATTGACGTGGTCGCGGGCGAACTGGGTCCACGAACCGGTCCGCATGCCTTTGACCATCACGCCGGCGATGAACGTCGGCCCGCGGCCGGGGATATATTCGAGCGTATGGCCGAGGTCGGCGAAGCGGCTCGGCAGTTTGTCCGGCCAGAAGCCGGGCGTCGGCGGGGGCACCGCGGGGTCCTTGGTCGCCAGGCCGACCCACGTAATCGGCAAGTCGCCGCGCAGATCGCCGTAATCGCCGCGGCCGATGCGCACGACGTAGGTGCCGGCGTCGGTGTGCGCCAGCGGCGTCGGAAACGCGAGCACGGCCGTTTTCCATTGATGATCGAACTTGCCGCCGATCTCGCCCAGCAGCTTCCAATCGTGGCCCGTTTGCAATTGGACCGAAGTAGGTTGCAGCAGATTGTCTTTGAAGCGGATCGCCAAAAAGCCGGGCGCGGGCGACGGCAGCGCCTTGATGCGCAGTTTGGCCGAGTAGTAACTGAACAGGACGCGCGCGGCGATGAAGTTCTCCGCGTGGCGCGGCTTGGTCACCCAATAAAAACTCGTCGGCGATTCGTAGCGAATGAATTGCGCCGGGTCCTTTTTGTTGCCCCACAGCCAATAGTTCTCCGGCGCCGGCGGGAAATAAATCTCGGCGGCCGCGTCGAAATCCTTTTCCGTGCCGAAGTCGGCGAAGCGGACAAATTGCGTGCGGTCGGCGGCCCCGGGCGGCGCGGCCGCGGCGAGCAGCGGCGTCAAACAGACGAGCAATGCGGCAACAATCGCAATACGCATGGACCCTCCGAGCCCTGGATGAACATCAATCTATGCCTCCGGCGGGCAATGTCAAAGACGATTCGGAGGCGGCGCGGCGCCGGGCCGGCAGTTGACGAGAAATTCGCCCGCGTGTAAGCAAAGGTTGATCCGTGGCGAGACGGACCAGAGGGAGTTTGCGCGATGCTGGGATGGCTGCAGCGCTGGCGAAAGAAAAATCCGACCGAAACCACCGACGCGGCGGCTCCGGCGAGCGGCGCGGCCGACCCGCCGCCAGAGGCTCCGGTCCGCGGCCCGGACCCGGCGACGACGACGGTCGCGCGAGCGAGCGCGGCGGCGAATGACGGCCCGCGCATCATTTCGCGCGCCGAGCACAAGCTCAGCCGGCGCAATATCAGCGTGGACGCCCTGAAGGTCATGGGCCGGCTAATCCAGCACGGCTACAAAGGTTACCTGGTCGGCGGCGGCGTGCGCGACGTGCTGCTGGGCCGCAAGCCGAAAGATTTCGACGTGGCCACCGATGCGCATCCGGAGCAGGTGCGGGCGTTGTTCCGCAACAGCCGCATGATCGGCCGGCGGTTTCGCCTCGTACACGTGTTCTTCCATGGCGGCGAGATCGTGGAAGTGTCCACCTTCCGGCGCGGCATTCCTTTCGATCCGGACGGCGACAGCGTCACGCCGAATGAAAACACCTTCGGCACGCCCGAGGAAGACGCCCGCCGCCGCGACTTGACCATCAACGGCCTCTTTTACGATCTCAAGACCTTCGCGATTTACGATTACGTCGGCGGCATCGACGATCTGAAGAACGGCGTCGTGCGCGTCATCGGCGAACCCGGCGCGCGCTTCCGCGAAGATCCGATCCGCATGCTGCGCGCCGTGCGGCACAGCGTCGGCGTCGGCTTCGACATCGAGCCGGTGACGCTCGCCGGCATTCGCGAGTGCGCCGGCGAAATCGCCAAGGCGAACGCGTCGCGGCGGCGCGACGAATTTCTGCGCGAACTCACCAGCGGCCGCAGCCGGCCGAGCCTCGAAAAAATGCTCGATCTCGGCCTGCTCGAGGCAATTCTGCCGCCGGCCCGCGACGTGCTGGGGGCGAACGGTCCGCCGCCGGCGCGGGCGCATTTTCTGGCGAACCTGGGCGCGGTGGACGAAGCGATTCAGCGCGGCCGCGCGGTGCCGCTGGAGGTGATCTTCGCCGCTTTCTGCGCGCCGTTCGTCGCCGCGCAGGATTTCGCGGCGCCGGATGGCGATCCGCGGCAGGCGCGTGGTTTTCTGTCGGCGGCGGTTCGCGACTACCTCAAGCCGCTCTTGGCCGAACTGGGCGTCAGCCGCGCCCACGCGGAGGCGACGGCCATCGCGCTGGTCGGCGCGCGTCAACTGACCCAGGCCGCGGCCCGCGGCTCGAGCCTGCCGAAGAATCTGACGCGCCGGGCGACCTTTCCGACCTGTTTGCTCGTTTGTCAGATCGAGGCGCGCGGCCGGCGCGAATGGCTGCCCAAGCCGCTGTACGAAAGCGCCCGCGAGCGCGATTTGCTGTTGTTCGGCCCGTCGGGCCCCGCGCGCGCCGAGGTGGGCCGCCGCCCGCGCCGTCGCCGCGGCGGGAAAAGACCCGCCGACCGGCCGCCGCAGGCCGCCCCGGCCGCCGCCGATCCGGCCGCCAAACCAGCGCCGCCGAGTCCGGCCGCGACAGGGAAAGTCGATCCGACGCTGCGCTTCGACCCGACGACCATTCCGAAACCCGAATCGTAACCAACGCGCAAAGGGACGCGATGCTGCCGCCGCCCGCCGAACCCGCCCGCGCCGGACGCTGGATATTCCTGTTCGCCCTTTCTTTGTTCGTGCTCACCGCCTCGGGGCGGATCGTGGCCGGCGACGGCGTCGTGCTGCTCGAGACCACCGAAGCGCTGGTCGAACATGGCAGCCTGCGCATCGACCGCGATTTGAGCATGTTCGGCGAAAAGCCCGGCGAGAGTCCGTTTAATTCGGGCCTTTCCATCATCGCGGCGCCGTTCTACGCGCTGGGCAAAGCGGTCGCCGCCGTTTTTCCGGAACCCTCGCGCTGGCCGATCATCATGTTGTTTTGTTCCCTCGCCAACGCGTTGTTCTGCGCGCTGATCGCGTTCGTCTTTTTTCGCTTCGGCTTCGCGCTGACCGGCCGGCTGCGACCATCGGTCATCAACGCCTTGCTGCTCATTCTCTGCACGCCGCTGTGGTCGGCGTCGAAACCGTTCTGGCGGGAACCGCTGAGCGCGCTGGGCCTGGTGACGACCGTGTATTTATTGTTTCTGGCGACGCGGCGGCGCCATCTTGCGGGCCTGTTCTTTGCTGGTCTTGCGGCCGACGTGGCGCCGTGGGCTCGCGAGGAGTACTGGACACTGATCCCTTTTTTCGCGGCCTACGTGTTCGTTTCGTCGCGACGGGCGAGGCCCGGCCGCGCTCGCGATGCGGCGGTCGAGTTGGCCGTATTCTTGCTGGCGCCGCTCGGCGGCCTGGCGATCTCGGCGGTGTTCTCGGAACTCCAATACGGCCGCGCGTTCGGCGGCGGTTTTTCCGGCCACAACCTCGCGGCCGCGCCGCTGGCGGTCGGCTTCTACGGCCTCTTGTTTTCGCCGATGGTTGGATTGTTCGTCTTCGCGCCGCTCGTTGCTTTCGGCCTGTTCGGCTTCGCGCGCTTGGCGCCGCGCGACAAACCGCTGACCTTCCTGTTGCTGGCGATCCTGGCGTTCATGACCGTGCTCTACGCGAAATATCACATTTGGGCGGGCGGCCAACCGCTCGGCCCGCGTTACCTGATGCCGCTCGTGCCGTTGTTGATGTTGTCCCTGGCGTTTCTGCTCGAGTGGGGCGCCGTTTCGGCATGGCTCACGGCAGGCCTCGTCATGACCGCCGTCTACGGCTTCGGCGCGCAAATTTTATCCGTCGCCGGCGATTTCCAGCGCGTCGCGACGCAGGAAATGCATTTTGTCGGCGGCGATCGCGAGTTGCTGACGCCGTTTCTGATGCTGCATTCGCCGTTCCCCGGCCTGTGGGAGCAGTTGCGATCGGGCGCGCTCGACATCATCTGGCTGCGCCTGGCGGCGAACGGCTTGCCGCTGTTATTCGCGGCGATCCCGCTCGTCTGCCTGGCGCTCCTGGGGCTGTCCGCCCGGCGGTTGTTGCGCCTTGCTGCGGCGCCCGCCGAGCAGCGGATCGCGTGGCGGACGCTGCCGCCGCCCGCGCGCCGCGCCATCGCCGGTCTGGCGGCGCTGTCGCTGCTGTTGCTCGCGGCGATCCTCGGCGGCCGGCTGCACACGCCGCGCGGCCTGACGTTCCACCTGCTGGCGGATGCGGGCGGCGGGCCGGCGCTGATTCGCGCGGCGCCGACGGCGTTGCCGCAGGCCGACGAATTCGCGAATCCGTGCGCCGGGCCGGACGCCGGTGCGAAGACGGCGGTCTGGCAGGGGGTGCTGCGCATTCCGTCGTACTACTTTGCCAACCAGCTTTATTTTCTGACCAATGGCGTGACGCGCGCGACGATCGGCGACAAATTGACGTTCGACACGAGTTCCGTCGAGTCGGGTCGCCTCTTTGTCATGCAACGGCAAGTCGATTTGACGCGCGGCTACTATCCGGTCCGTATCGCCTTCGCCTGTCCGCTGGGCGACCCGCGTTTCGAGGCGCGCTGGTCGATCCGCGACTACGCGTTCCGCGATCTGATCCGCCGCGATTATTGGTTTCCGGCGATGCCGTCGGCGTTGGCGCGACTGCTCATCGACTACGAGGCGCACCTCGTAATCCTGCTGGCGGTCGTCGTTTTTCTCGCGCTGGGTCAGACGTTTGCCGCCGTGGGCGCGGCCGCCGAGCCGCCGGCGCCGCGGCAAATGTAGTTCGCGACGCGAGCGGCTTCAGCGCCAGCGCGGCCGCAACACGCTCGAACAATTCCACAAATCCGGATGCCGGGCGGCCGCGACGAGCAGCAATATCACAAAAATGCCAAGGATCGCGCCGAGCACGTACGCGCCCGCGCGGGGATCGGCCGGCGCATCGGCGAGCGCCGGCCGCGTCCGCCGAAACGGCCGATAAAACAGCGTGAGGCCCAGCGTGCCGAGGAAGGCGAGAACCGTCGCCGCCAGCGCGGGTCGAAAGCCGGCCGGCCGAAACGACAGCGTTACGTCGTGCGCGCCGGCGGGGGTCGCGAACCCCCAATAAAGATAATTGGTGCGATAGATCTTCGCCGGCGCGCCGTCGATCGTGGCTTGCCAACCCGGATAGTAGTTTTCGCGGACGATCAAAAACGCCGGTCGATCCGTCTGCACGCGCAAACGCCGCACGTCGGGCTCCTCGGCCAGCACCGTCACCGCGGCGTTCGCCGGTTCGATGTTGGGCAAATCCCCCGCGTCTTCGAGCACGGCCGCCGCCGCGCCGCCAATGTTCTGCAAGGCCACCAGCGCCTCGGATTCCCCGGCGACGGGCCGGATTTCCGTCGCGAAGGCGTAAATCGGCAGCGGATTCGGCATCTCGAAAATGTGCAACGGCTCGGCGGGCGCCTCGCGCGGAAACAGGATGTACTTGACCGACATCTGACGCATCAGTTCCTCGTCGCGCCGGGCGAAGGCGCGTTGCAGCCGCGCCAGGATCAACGGCATATCGCAGTTCGCGGTGCGCAAGCCGTACATCATCGGCATCGCGAACGGCAGCGCCTGAGCGCCGGCGACGTTGTAGGTCATGTCATGGGTCCAATTGTCGTTGGACACGGCGCCCATGGATTGCAAGGTGTACAGGCGATAGTTGTCGAGACGCGGCCGCAGATAATCCAGGGTGATGTGCGGCACATAAATCGCAGGCGCGGTCACCGGGTTTTCCTGGCGATTCGCCGACGCCAGATCCGCAAAAACCAACCCGCCGATCGCCAGCCAGGCCGCGGCGCGAGCAACCGGCGGCGCTCGGCGGGCGCGCCAGAGCAGCAGCGCCGCGCCCGCCAACGCAACCGCGAGCCAGGTTCGCGCGGTCAGGTCGCAGTGCAGGGCGGTCGCCGGCGCCGACAAGGGTCCCGGCGCCGGGCCGCGAAGCCACAAACCGCGGCCAAAGGCGGCGATCGCTCCCCCATACGCCGTCGCCGCCCACGCGGCGGCGCCGGCCAGAAGGCCGACGGCGAGACGCCTCCACGAGGGGCCTTCATCGTGGAGGCGATCCAGACCCGACGCGGTCAGAAACGCGAACGACAGCGACATCGGCAGGAAAAATCGCGTCGGAATGCGCATCCGGTCGAGCAACGGCACGCGCTCGATCAGGCCCGTGAACGGCCCGGCCATGCCCAGAACGAACAACAGCCCAAAGGCGACGACCGCCAGATGAGCGTGATCGCGGCGACGCCGGCGGCCGGCGAACAGCAGCGGCAGAAAACACCAGACGGCGAGACCGAGATAGACGCCGACTTCCTTTTCCGGCACGCCGTCGAGATACCAGGTGCCGTCCAGGTTTCGCCCGTTCTGGTCCGGGCTGGCGAGGCGGGCGAACGCGTCGGGCACTAGCGAAAAGGAATAAAGAATCGAGGACGCCATTCGCTCGTGCCGACTCGATTGCGGCAATAAGTGCAGCATACCGCCGATGATGGCCGTCGACATCGCGGCCGCGAGCACGCCGATGCACAACACCGCCGCGACGAGTTCGACCGCCAGGCGCGGCCGGCGCGAAACCCAGGCTTCGACGGCCAGCGCCGCGCAAAAAACCGCCAGCGCCATCGCGGAGAAAATGCCGCTTTGTTGGTGGCCGGCCGCGAACATGGCGCCGAGAACCAACGCGGCGCGGAGGATTTCGGCGACGCGGCCTTTCTCGAGAAAGCGGTCGAAAAAATAATACAGCCACGGAAACAGGCAATACGCCTCAAAGAACATGAAATGCACCAGGTGGAAAATCAGCGGGCTGCCGAAAACGTACGTCATCGCGCCGATAGCCGCCGCCGGGCGGGAATGCGAACGCGCCAGGTAAAGATATGCGCCGAGCGCGGCGGCGAGCCCGTGCAGGATCGTCGACGCGTTCAGCGCCCACCACGAAGGCAGCCACGTGAACAGCAAGTAATTCGGCAGATACAGCGGGCCAGCCTGGCCCTCGTCGAACAGCGGGTCGCCGCCGCAGAGAAACGGCGACCACAACGGGAAGCGGCCATGCGCCACATTCTTGAAAAAGAAATCGCGCACCGGGACCGTGAATTCGAGCAGATCGAAATAAAAAAGAACGCCGGAAAAGGAGACGATTTTCCAAAAGAAAACGACGAACGCGGCGAGCAGCAGGGCGAGCGGCGCCGCGCGACGGGCGGTGTCTCGCAGGTGTCTGGTCATGGGTGCATTTGTTCCCGCGCTACGAATGCCAATTTTTGTATCACCTGCGCCGGCACACTGTCAAAACACGGCATCGATTTCTCTGGCGCCGACGCCGCGCCGCGCACGCCGTCGTCCGGAGAGCGCACGAAGACGGCCGGCGGTTGACAGCGCGGAACGGGCGGCATAGCAATACGGTCGAGAACAGTCGTTCGCGAACTTTCAACCAGGTTCGGTTCAGGTTCTGCGGGCTCGACAAATTACCTCCAAAACCGGCAGGGGGCGCAGTTGGATTTCGAGAGAGCGTTTCAAGTGGTCACCGGCTACCTTGCAGAACGGTTTGAAATTCCCCGCGAGAAAATCACGGTCTCAGCTCATCTGTTCAAAGACCTGAAGCTGGACAGCATCGACGCCCTCGACATGATCGCGATCATGGAAAACGACTACAACCTGAAAGTCGTCGAGGAAGACTTGATGAAATTGCGCACGGTCCGGGACGTCGTGGAATACGCCGTACGTTACATGCCCGCCCACGCCTGAGTTCATGGCCAACCAGCCGACGAAGCTGCAGTCGATTCGCTTCATTTCCGACGGGACCGTTGCCGCCGCGGCCTGTTTCACCGCGTCTTCGCCCTGGTTTTCCGGGCATTTTCCCGGCAACCCGATCTTGCCGGCGGTCGCGATTCTCGCGGTCGTCTGGGAAGCGGCGCAGGCGCTCGCCGCGCAGTCGGGCGAGCATTTTCTGATTCGCCAGATCAAACGGGTCCGATTCCGCCGAATCGTCAAACCGGACGAACGGCTCGATTTGACCGTTTCCTTTCGGCGCGAGGAACGCCTCTTGGAGTTTGAAGTCGCCGTCGATTCTGAATTTGCCGCCGCTGGCGCCGCGCTGGTCGAGTGCGAAACCCTGTCGGACTTCGCGCTGCCCGCGCCGGCAAATTCCTTTCTGCTCGGCGGCGCGACCAGCGGCAATGTCTATGCGCTGGCGGAAACAATCCCCGAGCAAGCGCGCATGCTCGGCGAGGGCGCGAACCTGGCGTGCGTCCTGTCGCCGGACAAGGCGGTTATCGCGGCGGCCGTCGTCGCTGCACTAACCAGCCGGATCGATCTCCTGCTGCCGCCGGTGCTCAGCGAGCGCGTGATTGGCGAATTGCAGGCGGACGCCGCAATCAAAATGGCCATCACGGACCGGCCCGTCGAGGCGGCAAAGCACTGGCGCGTTGTCCAGTTGGCGCCGACGACCGAAACAAGGCCCGCGCCGCCGCTGCGCCGCGACCCGGACGCGCCGTTCCTTTTCCTCCAGACCGGCGGCTCGACCGGCGCGCCGGCGCGATGGTCGAAAACGCCGCACAATCTGCTGCGCGAAACCAAGCTGTTGATCGACAAGTACGGCATCGGCCCGCAGGACGTGATCCTCTCGACCGTGCCGCCCCAGCATATTTACGGGCTGCTGTTCACCGTGCTGCTGCCCTTCCTTTCCAGAGCGCGGGTCGTCAACGAGGTCTGCTGTTTTCCGCGCGAGATCGCCGACGCGTTGGCGACGCACGGCGCGACCGTGCTCGTCGCCGCCCCGCCGCATTATCACGCTCTGCGGCATACGGCGCTCGCCGCGCCGCATTTGCGTCGGGCGTTTTCCTCCGGCGGCATGTTGGACGCGGCCGACGCGGAGCGTTTTCACGAGCAGACCGGCGTCGGTGTGGTCGAAGTTTACGGCTCCACCGAAACCGGCGGGGTCGCGACGCGCTGCCGCGCCGCCGGCGAACAGACCTGGCGGGCCCACGCGATTTTGCAATGGCGAATCGAAGACGAGCGGCTCTGCGTCGCGTCGCCGTTTACCTCGCCCGAGGCGCCGCGCGCCGCCGACGGTTTTTTCCGCACAGGCGACCGCGCCGAGGCGGGCGCCGACGAAACCTTCGTCTTGTACGGCCGCGCCGACGGCATCGTGAAAGTCAGCGGCAACCGGGTCGATCTGGCCGAAGTGGAAGAAAAGATCCGGACGGCGCCGCACGTCGCCGACGCGGTAGTTCTGTCTCTGCCCATCGACGGCGTGCGGGAGAACGAAATCGCGGCGCTGGTCGTCGGCGAAATCCCCGAAGAAGAATTGCGCCGCCATCTTGCGGACCGGCTCGAACCGTACGCTGTGCCGCGCGTGATCAAATTTGTCGAAAGCATTCCGGTCACGGCCGCGGGGAAACGCGACCGTGCTGCCATGATTGAACTATTCAACCGGTAATTATTCTTTTCACTTTGGCGCCTAACTGGAAAGATTCGTGACCAGCACGAGCGCCGCGCCAGACCCGACGGAGCCTTGGCGACGTCGGTTGCCGCGCCCTCATTGACGTCGTTAGCCCCATTTGGCCGCAATATTTTGCCGATGGCCGTAAATAATCAGCGCCAATGCTGCGAGGACGCCCACGGTCGTCCACGGGCCGACGCCGCAACGAATCAACGTCCCTGCCGCCAAGACGGCCACCATCGCGAATGATCCGATGAACGCTTCGCGGCCGAGCTTGTTGAAAATTACCCAGGCGGCCAGCGAGACAACTGCGGCCAATGGGAAAACGACCGCGGTGAAGCCGAGGTAATTGGCGACGCCCTTGCCGCCGCGAAATCCGTGGAAGATGGGAAACCGGTTGCCTGCGAGCAGCGCCAGGCAAATCCACGGCACTAGGGTGAGCGGCGCCAGCTTCAGCGCCAACGCCGCGACGAACGCCGAGCGGCCCAAATCCAGCAGGAGAATCGGCGCCGCCCAGCGCACGCCCAACGTTCGGTAGACATTGAAGGTCCCCGGATTGCCGCTGCTCCAGGAGCGCGGATCGCCGCGGCCACCCAGGCGCAAAATCAGAATGGCAAAATTGATCGAGCCCGCAACATAGGCCAGCAGCGCCAATCCAAAGAGCTTCATCGCCGCGCCTCCGCGAAATCGGGCGGCGTCAACAAGGTGAAAACATGGTCGTCAATGACGGCATGGTCGGCGCGCCAAATTGCCTCGCCAACGCGAACCCAGCTCACGGCGTCGCCTATTTCCGTCGTTTGCGCCGCCGCACAAGCTTTGACCAGCGGCAGGTCCAGCGCCTTCGCCGCCGCCTCCTTGAGTGTCCACACGCGCGCCGCGGCCGGCAGGGCGCCGAGCGGGGAATTGCGCGCGAGGAGCTGCTCCGCCTCGGACATATAAAGCCGCATCGTTCGCAGCATCTTGTCGGCGACGCGCTCGACGTCGACGCCGAGGCCGCCGGTTCCGGCGACCGCGACCACAAAACGCTCGTCGTGCGCCGCGGAAAATTGCAAATCATGCGCCAGACCCGGGCACGAGACGCCCGGGCGGCGATCATCGGGAAGGACAGTATCCAACGCCGAAGCTTCGACTGTCGCCGCAGCGCCGAAAAGCTTGCGCGCGAGTCGTTTCAGGGCGATGCGCGCCGCGATAAACGATTTTTTTCGCCTTTCGCCCAGGCCCGCGGCGAGTTCCATTTCGTGCGCCGACAATGCGTGCTCCGCCAGCGGCGTCACGGACGCCAATTCCAGCATCGCAAGCCCGGCGCAATGCTCGCGCCACGTCGCCGGAAGCGACTCCGGCAGCGGCGCCGCCACCCACTCGGGCGGGTGGGCGCGCCCCTGCGAAACGTCGGCCATTTTGACGCCGAGAACGGCTTCGGCCAACGCGCCATCGCGCCGATACAGCCAAAGATCGAATGTCAAAATTCCGGCCACGGCGCCGTGCGGGACGACTCGGCAAAAATAGGACTCGCCCGGACGCGTCGGCGACACGATGAACCGTTCGGCGTACCCGATCGGGAAGGCGACGACGCCCGCGTAACGCTGGCCCCAGGCGCAGGCCAGATGAAACGCCGCGTCGAGCGGAAACGGCGAGCCGAGCGGCCCGAAGCGGTCCGGATCGGACGGCGCCGCGACCACGCCAATAACGCCGTCGGGCGAAAGCAAAATCGGATCCAGCGCGTTGTGGTACGCCGGGCCGAACGGCGTCAGTTCGCCGTAAAGCCGCGCCGACGGCACGGCGAACGACAGCCCTTCTAGCGATGCGGCCACATCGATCGGCAGGCAGGGCAATTGCCGCGCGCGCCCGAACGTCACAGCGACGTGCGTCTTGGCGCGGCTGATGCCGGCCTTGGCCGAATGAATCTCGGAAAGGAGTTCAACGCGGAGGTCGTCATTCTCGCCAGGGGTCGCCTCAATCAGCGCCTCGATCGTCGCCGCGCCCGGCGGAATCGTCAGAAAACTACGAAATTCGGCGTCGCGTGAGTAAAGCACGGCGGCGCCGGCTTGCCTCGCCGCCTCGGCCAACAGACTCAGGGCCTCGACCGCCGGCAGAATCGTCCGACCCTCAAAATGATGATCATGAAAATGGGGCGCGATCGGAATGGTCACGGAGCGCCGGAACGAGGCCATCATTGGGGAAACTGGCGCCAAATCTTGACGGTCTGCGGGTCGACGGCTACCGGCCGGCGCGCCGCATTCAGCGCGCAATGTGTGGTGAAGCCCTGGCAGATCAACTGGCCGGTGTCGGCGTGGGTGATGAGATAATCGAAGCGCACGCGCACGCGTTCGAGCGCCGCCGGCCGAGTATGAATCCACATCGCGTCGTCGTAGCACAGCGACTTGAAAAACTTCAACCCGACCTCGACGACCGGATAGATATATCCGCTTTCTTCCACCGCAAAATAGGGATAGCCGATGTCGCGCATCAACGTGACCCGGCCGAGTTCGAAGTAGCGAAAATAATTCGAGTGATACACCACGCCGGAACGGTCGGTGTCCGCGTACAGCGTCCGCGATTGGACGCGATGCCACACCAAGCCCGTGCTCCGATCGACGACGTAGCGGTCGTCATTCTGATGCGTCTCGGGTTGGAACGGTTGCGGCTTCATCTCACACCCCCCGAAAAATCACGCAACAATTTGTGCCGCCGAAACCGAACGCGTTGGACAACGCGAATTCGGCCTTTTGGCGGCGCAGCGCATTGGGCACGACATCGATCTCCCCGAGCGCCGGGTCCGGAATGTGGTTGATCGTCGGCAACAGAACGCCCTGCTGCATGCACTCGACGGTCAAGGCGGCCTCAATTGCGGCGGAGGCGCCGAGCGTATGTCCCAATTGCGACTTGTTCGAGGTGATCGGAATTCGCGGCAAGTCCGCGCCGAAGACCTCGCGCAAGCATTTCACCTCAACCGCGTCGCCCTTGGCCGTCGACGTGCCGTGCGCGTTAATATACTGAATATCGGCCGGCGCGAGACCGGCGTCGTCCAAGGCCAGGCGGATCGCGCGCACAATCGTCGCCGGGTTCGGGTTCGTGAAGTGAAACGCGTCGGAAGTCCAGCCGACGCCCAGCATCTCGGCGCGAGCGCGCAAGCCGTGGGCCGCGATCACCTCATCGGCCGCCAGCACGACCACGCCCGCTCCTTCCGACAACACGAAACCCCGGCGATCGGCGCTGAACGGCCGCGACGCCTGCGCCGGATCGTGCGCGGCGCGATCGCCCTCGCGCAGCTTGATCGTCGCATTCATGTTGGCGAAGCCATGGATAATCTCGGGCAGGATCGGCATGTCGGCGCCGCCGGCCAGCACCACGTCGCAGTCGCCGTCGCGGATCATCCGCGCCCCCAGGCCGATCGCGTAATTGCCGGACGCGCAGGCGCCCTGCGGCGAGAAAATCGGCCCCGTAAAACCCAACAATGCGCCCGCGTTTCCTGACGGCACGTTCGCGCACAAATTCGGCAGCAAAAACGGGCTGACGTGATTCGGCCCCTTGTTGGCCAGATTTGCGATAGCAACACGATGAGCGTCCAGCCCGTTCAGCGACGAGCCGATCAGGCAGGCGGTCCGTTCTGCGATGCCGCTGTCCATCGCAATTCCGGCGTGGGCCAGCGCGTCTTTGCACACCGCCATCGTCAATATCCCATACGCGGCGTTCCAGTTGTGCACCATTTTCGGATCCGCGAAATCGAGCGCCAGCGGGTCCCAATCCGGGATTTCGCCGACGGCCCGGCACGGCGAATCGACCTCGCAGCGCGTTACGAGGCGAAAGCCGGCCTCGCCGCGCGTCGCGCGCTCCCAGGTCTTGGCAAAGGTTGCGCCCAGCGGCGTCGCCGCCGCATAACCGGCGACAAACACGTGGCGATTTCGCGGCGTCTTCACCAATCCGCCTTAATCGATTCGGCGAAACACCAAACAGGCGTTGCAGCCGCCGAAGCCGAAGGAGTTTTTCAGGACGTGCTCCTGCGAAAGCGTACGCGCCCCTTCCGCAACGCAGTCTAACGGAATTTTCGGGTCCGGTGCGTAATTGATGGTCGGCAACAACACATTGGTTTGCATGCCTTCCTGCGCGAAGATCGATTCGATGGCGCTCGACGCGCCCATCGCGTGGCCGATCTGCGACTTGTTGGCGCTGACCGGCGGAATCCGCTCGCCGAACACTTGCCGCAGGGCCTCGAACTCCACCTGATCGCCGACCTTCGTCGATGCCGCGTGGGCGTTGACGGCGTCGATATCGCTCGGCTGCAAACCCGCGTGGGCGACGGCTTCCGCGATGCAACGCGCGACCGTGGCCAGATTCGGCGCGACGAAGTGGTGGGCGTCCGCCGTCGAACTCCAGCCGGCCAATTCCACGGCGGGGCGAAATCCATGGGCCTGCGCGAATTCCTTCGTCGCAAGGATCAGGCAGCCCGCGCCTTCGGAAACGATGAATCCGTGCCGGTCGAGCGAAAAAGGCCGGCTCGCGCGGGGCGGCGGCGTATCTGCGTGTTCCTCAACGGTTTTGAAAGCGCCGTTCATCGTGGCAAAACCCGCGACGATCGATTCCACCAGCGGAAAGTCCACGGCGCCGCATATCACAATATCGGCCATGCCGGCGTCGAGAAAAAGCGCGCCGACGATCAGCGACGTGCAACCGGTAGCGCAGGCGGTGATTGTCGAGACGATCGGGCCGGTCGCGCCGGTCAAGATCGAAATTTTGCCGGCCGCCATATTGATGCACGAATTCGGATTCATGAACGGGTGCGGCAGCTTGCCGCGTTTGACCCATTCGCGATCGGCGTCGAGCAGAACGTCGAGGCCGCCGATCGCGGTGCTAAAGGTGATTGCGACTCGCGGCGCAAGTTCGGGCGTGATCTCGAGCCCGATCTTCTGCAGCGCCCGGTGAACGACGAGCAGCGCATGCTTGAACACCGGCGAAGTCCAATGCGCCATGGCCCGCGGCGCCAAGAACGTGTACGCGCTCTCGTCGAAGGCGGCGACTTCGCCGGCGATGCCGACCGGAAAATTCGGGGTGACGGGAAACCGCGTGAGCCGGCCGATGCCGCTCTCGCCCGCTTTGGCGCGCCGCCATTGCGCATCCAGATCCACGCCCAGCGGTGAAACGGCGTCGTAACCGAGAATCACCGGCCGTCGCGCGCTCATCGAATTCGCCCTACCAAGGTATGAACCGATACAGTTTGGCGAACATTTCGTTGACCTCGATCCAATTCTGAAGGTCCTTGGTCGTACGAATGTGGTCGCGTTTGTTGACCATCACCCAACTCATGTGCGCCGCGCCGTCCTTGCAGGTGCGGCAGTCGCGCGTGGCGGATGTGCAACAGCGGTGCATGGTCTTCAGGTCGGCGCCCCAGCGAATGAATTTGATCAAGTGCCGCGGACGCGGATGACGCCGGTCCAGCGGTTCGGTGACCGAGGGACACTCCAGCCAGCCCCACGGGCGGCCGAGCATTTCGCCCGTCGTGAGCACTTCGTGATAATAACGGCAGGAAATGACGGTTTGCGGATATTTGTCCAGCATCTCGTCCATTTCCTGCCGCAGGCGAACCAGCATCTCTGCCGTCCAGACGAAACCGCCGGCGTTCTCGTCGTTGGAGAACAACTGGAAATGAACCTTGAGGCCCACGTCGGCGATTTTCTTGACGGTACGTTCGAGCCGCCCCACCTGCGTGGGCGTGATCGTGTACAAATAATAGGTATAAGCGTCGCCCGCGTAGTTCCGGCTGGATATTGCGAATGTGTCGCGGCCGCGCAGAGTTTTCTCGTCCGCGGCGTCGCCCCAGAGCGAGATGCCGACCATCATGTCCGGGAAGCGGTCGCGCGGCGCCTTGATTTGCCCGTTGGTGGCGCAGTAGGTCGGCAGCCGATCGTAGAACGCCTGGACCCGATCGAGGTGCAACGTCGGTTCGCCGCCGATCAGGATCGCGAGGTTGACGCCGCGCGCCTTTTCGCGGTCGATGAACTCTTCCCATTTTGCGAGGTCTTTTTCCTCGTCGAGGCGATGCTCGTCCGAGGAAAAATAGAAACAGCCCTGGCAACGCAGGTTGCACTGGTTCGTGAGGTCATAGATCGAACTGCGGATATTGAGCTTGGAAATCCGTTTATACCGTTCGCGCCACGCGTCATTCAACAGCGAACTGACGGTGATCAGCCCAACCGGTTCGCTGTCGTCAATCTGCGGCAAGCAGCGCCTTCTTGAATTCCGGATCGTTGAGCATGGTGATCGCCATTTTGTCGACCGTCTCGTACGCCCGCTTGCGCAAAACGTCCGGATTCTCTTCGGTCGTCGGCGCAACGTCGACCGTATACATGTTGTCCAAGGTCTGCCGGCCCTGTTTGACCAGCTTGACGACAAACACGATGCGTTCATCGGTCACCGATTTGAGCACAATGTGCATCGCGGTCGCGTCGGTCGGCGGCGTCGCGCCGTACACGCGCAATCCTGCGGATCGCAACGCCTTGGTCATCGCATTGAAGAAATATACGGCGACGGTCGGGACGCCCTCGTAACGGATCGATTGATCCGGGTTCCAGTAATAGAAAATCGAGGTGTCGTTCGCCTCGTTTTCGACGCCGGTGTCATAGTCGAACGAAATGGCGCGGTCCTTGTAATCCAGGAGCTGGTCGACCCGCTGGGGTTGGTACGCGTCCGGATCCAGCTCGACCGTGAAACGACTGCAACCCGTCGCGGCCAGAGCGATGACGGCGGCGGCGAAAAACGCCCAGAGGATCCTTCGTCTTTGGTATGTTTTCATCATTCCCTCCCATTGCCGCCGGCCTTGCGGCCCGGCGGGAAAACGATTTGCGGCTGTAAATTGTCCCCTTTTTCATAGCCGATGACCCACGTCGCCAGATAGATGTCGACGTAGTCCAACCAGGCCTTGAACGCGTCCGGATCTTTGGCGTGCCGCACCAGCCGGCTGGTGACGATCGCGCTGCCGGCGGCGTAATGCCGGCACTCCCGGCAATCGGTGTCGGGCACGCAACACGCGGAGTCGCGGTCCCACGTCAGATCGGTGCGATATTGGCGAAACGAGCGCCCGAGGCCGATGTCCGTCGAAGGATTGACGCGCGGATAGGGACACGCGAACAGCTCGTGCAAGCCTTGCGGACTGGTGTGCGCGACCGCGTTGTACTTCGAATAGAGGACGTGCTGGGGAAACTCCTGCAGCAATTCCAACATGGCGCTGCGCACCTCCCGCAACGATTCGGGCGTGTGCCGCAATGGCCCCTCGTACCCAACGGTCGGCGAGAAAACGTTGAAGCTGACGCGGCCGCCGCGCGCCGCGATGGCCTCGACGGTCTCCCGGGCCTCCTGGCAATTGCCGTGCGTGAACGTGTAAATGAAAACCGCGCGCGGGTCGTTTTCGTAATTTGCCAATTGCCGCGACAGCAGGTTGCGGGCGCCGCGCAATTTCTCGCTGGTTCGGTCATTTCCCCACACGGAAATATGAATCTTGTAGCCGATGTCGCCCGGAATGAACGTCGCGCCATTGGTCGCGATGCAACCGAGCGGCATTTCGGCGAAGCAGGCGCGCAGCAAATCCGGCGCGAGCGCGGGTTCGGCGCCGGCGAGAACGGCGTAGGTGATGCCGCGGGCCCGCTCGCCGCGCATGAGCGCCCGCCACGCGTCGGGGTCGCGGTTTTCGGCGGCGAATTGCTTGTCGCCCTCGTAATAGTAGCAGCCGTCGCAGCGCAGGTTGCAGCGATTGCTCATGTCGTAAGTGGATTCGCGAAGGTAAAAATACCGGCGGACTTTCTCCCACCGCGCGCGGACCGCGGGGTCGGCGAGCAGGTCAGAGAACTTCCACGTCTCGGGCTTCAAGGACGAGGAGGCCGACACATTGATTTTTGCTACGACCAAGGGCGTTCACCCTGCAACGCGCCGGTTGCTCAACTCGTTCCGGCGCCTTTCTCTTTTCGCGCGCGGATATACTCGGCGATCAAGCGAATATTGGAAAGCCCGGGGTAGTCGTCCTCGTTGATCGAAATGCCAAATTCATCCTGCAAGATCAAGACGATCGTCGCCATGTCCATGCTGTCGATGCCCAGTTCGTCAATCAGGTCGAGCTCGCGGTCGAAAGTGTCCGGCGTCACACCCTCCAGTTTCAACTCGGAGATGATGACCTCGGCCACTTTGGTTTGAATCGCTTCCAGATTCATGCGGTCGTCTTTTCTCCTCGCGCGCCTCACCCGGAAGTCGCGATGCGTTCCCTGTCGGAGGCCGGCGGCGGATGCCGTTTAGTTTCGCTATATAAATCAATCGCTTTTCCAGTGTCAACCGGTCTGGCGGCCTCAATCCGGCCGGAAAACCTGCAATTCCATTTCGGCGAGCAGCACGCCGTTTGCTTCCACGCGACCGCGAACGACGCCGTAGAGTCCCACGTCGGTCACGCGCGTGACCCGCGTCAACAGCGGAGTCTGCACGGGGATGCTCTGCGTATGGAACGCGGCGTTCTTGATCCCGACTAGGTAGCCGATGCCGGGAGGTTTGCCCAGCTTTTGGTCCCTCGCGCCCACCAACGCGGCCACGGACTGCGCGGTCAACTCGATCAGCGAGGCGAAATCCGCGGCGCCATCCACCACGCCGGGCCAATCGTCGGCGATCCGAGTCGAGGTGACGATATGTTCGCCGTCAATTTCCAGCACTTCGTCGACCATCTTCATCTTGGGACGATGCGCGACAAGACTCTCGGCGGCGATCGGCGAACCTGACATCCGGGCGCCTTATGGTTCTGGGCCGCCACAAATGGCGCCCCGGCGAATTGTCACGCCAGGCGGCCGAAAGTCAAACGCGGCCGAGGGCCGGTTCAGGGCGGCCAGCCACGACCTCGACAAGCATGCCGCCGCCCGGGCCGCCGAAAACCGCGGCGGTCATTTCCAGCGGCGCCAATCCCGCCGCGCGCAACGCCGCCTCGATTTCGGACCGGCTCCTGGCGCGCAGCCAGATGCCCTGGCGCAGGGCGTTGCCGATCTGCGTGAAAAAGCGAAAAAACGATCGGTGCGCCGTGGTGAAATACAACCGACCGCCCGGCGCGAGGCAAATTGCCAGCCGGCCCAGCAGCACGGGCAAATTGCCGACGTACTCAAAACAGGAAAACGCGCAAATCAAATCGAACGGGCCGGCGAAGGCCGCCTCGCAGAAATCGCCGACCTGGCACAAGACATTTGTCAACCCGGCCGCCCGCGCTTTGTGTTGCAGAATCGCCAACATCTCGGGTGAAACGTCGACCGCCGTCACCCGCCGGGCCAATTTCGCCAATTGCAGGCTGAAACGGCCCGTGCCGGCGCCGAGTTCCATTACGGCATCGTGCGGGCCAATGAGTTTCGAAAGCCGGGCGTCAATGAGGCGTTCCTCGGCGCGGCGGACGCGCGACATCGCCGGCCGCGCCTGTTCTTCATCGTAGGTCGCGGCCACGGAATCGTAGAACACGCCGACCGGGCCGGCGTTCTCCGCGTGTCCCGGCCGCATGATCGGACGCCGCAACAACCGCGATAGCGGATCGACCGTCAACTCCCGTCTCGCCAATCCGACCAAGAGCGCCTCGATTTCTTGAAGCCAATCGCTTACCGGCCGTGTGGGCGGCGGCTTGTCGTGCAGCAGGACGATGTCGCCGGGCGCCACTCGCTTGAGAATCCGCCGCGCCAACGAGTCAAGCCGGCGGTTCCCGACATCGGGTCCGCGGCAATTGAACGTGACGCAGACCAGACCAAGCCGCAGCAGAATCGCCCGCATTGGCGGATTGACGATCCCGACCGGCGGCCGAAAAGCCAGTGGTTGAACGCCGAGCGCTGCGAGCGCTGCCTGGCAGTCCGCGATTTCCCGCATCAGTCGTTTGCGAGATCGAAGTGCAAGAAAAATATCGTGCGAAAACGAATGATTGCCGATCTCGTGCCCGTCGGCCAGAATCGCTTGAATCAATTCCGGGTGGGCCTGCGCCTGACGCCCAGTGACAAAGAAGGCGGCGCGAATGCCGTTTTTTTTCAACAGCGCCAGCAGCGGCGGGGTCGTCGCCGGATGCGGCCCGTCGTCGAAGGTCAATGCGACCGCCCGCGCGCCGGCCGGCCCCTGCATCACAACCGGCAGAAAAAGGCCCAGACGCGGGAAAAACGGCCCGCTCGCCATCACGACGGCGAACGCCACAAACGGCGCCCAACTCAATCGCCAGTCGACGAACAGCAGGATGAGAGCGAGCTGCGCCGCGCCGACGGCGACTAAGTGCCAGATCGCCAAGGGGCAGATGTCGTCCCGGCGAAACGTTTCAGACTTGTCGTTCGACGAGATCAAACGACTCCGCCCCCGTGCGGATGGACAATGCGGCAAGGCCGCGGCGAAAAATGTCCCTGGTTTTGGCGCAACGCCATACGATTGTATTGTCTTTCGTTCGTCGAAAACCCGCTTAAGCTGCGGAAGCCGAATTTACTTGGTCCGGTACTCCTGCAGCTTTGTATGCTCAATCAATCGATCGAGGGTCTTGAGCGTAAAAACTTTCCCTCGTGTCGCAAGAATCATTTTCTTCATGTCTTCGCGGCGAACGCCAAATCCACGCCCGCCAATACAGGCGATGACCTCGAATTTCGGCGGGGCTCCTCGGCGTTTCGGAGCGCTCAATTCGCCGAGATGCTGAATCCGCGTGGCCTTATCACGGGCGGTTCCGTCGTCTTCGGTGATCTTCGCCTCGATTATGATTTGCGGGTTGAACTCGCTCGGGATGATGAAATCCGGCGCTTGATCGAATCCGGCAATTCGCTCGGCGCGTTTTGTCTTGCGAAAACTGATCCCCGCGTCCGACAAGACCTTTGGCGAGTCGACGTGCTTTGCAACCTCGGCCCATTCGCCGAAATTGCGCAACCAACTTGCCACCTCTGAGATTCGCTCGGCCGTTTCCTTCGTTGAATCCCAAGTCCCTCGAAGGTTCCATATTGCAAGGCGTATGAGATGGCCGAACGCTATGCACCTCGTGTCGCCCAAAGACGGCTTCACGCCGCCTTTCCGAAGTTCCGACAAATCATTCGTCACGAGTTCTGCGACTCCTTTTGCCGACGTTGGCACGCTTTTCTTCGACACGGCGCCGGTTGTGCGACAGACGTAGACCGTATCGATAATCGACGATCCCGTTCCGTTGATGTGGATCGAAGCGCTCATCTCCGCAGGGCATGGCAACGAAGCCGTGCAGGTCAGGCCCGCGTCGAGAATCGCCACGGCGACGGGCAAATATGCCGCGAGCGCGTTGTGATGATACGTGAACACGAACGGCGCGCCGTGCTTCAACGCCGTCGACATCCGTTGAAACACCGCCGAGAGCCCTTCCGTAAAATGCTCCAGATTTCTTCCCATATCGACGTTGCCGGTTAACTCCTGGCTGTTTCTCGTCGACTCCAGGCGAAATGCAGCGACCTTTTCGGACACCAATCGCCGCAGCCATACGTAACAGAAATCCATCAACTCCGCGTACTGAACGTTGCCGTAATAAGGCGGATCGGTGAATACGGCATCGAGACTGGCGGCCGGCAAATCAACGTCCGCGGCATCCAAACATTGGATGTCCACTGTCCGGATTATTCGGTTCTCCACGCCGTCAAGCGTGTCGCCTATCCACTCGCCTCGTATCGGCAATGTTTCCTTCTGGGATCCCCGATGCCTTACCTCGAATGGCGCATCGCAATAGGATTTTGCCTTGCGGAATTTCTCAATAATATTTTTCCATCCGCCGCTTCCCACACACATGTTTTTGTTCGTGTCCATGATTCCGAGGAAATTGGACTCGCATTGAATGAGTCCGACGGGAAACCCGTGAATCGAAAAAATGTCCAAGGACTTCAAGGCCATTGTATCGTAGCGGCAAAGCATGTTTTGGTAGCGAAGAAGATCGGACAGATTTGTCGCCAACGCATTGCGGACGCGCTCGTTTGTTATCCTCGCAATAAACCTCGCCGAGAGTTCCAGTCCCAGAAGTTGTCGGCCGTTGAACATCTCGCGGTAACGTTTGTATCCCCATCGATGGAGTCTGTTGGTCTCGTCGCCTGTGGGGATCTCGTTTTCTGGAACGAAACGCGAGCGCGTATTCGTCCACCTGTTTTCGGCTTCGGCCGCCCGGCGAAGGTCTTGTTCGTCCGGAACCTTGAAAAATCGTCCTTTGCTCTCTTTCTTGCAATGGGCGCAATGGTATTCGATGGCAAACAAACGGTGTCTCGGAGGTCCGAATTCGACGTCCGGGAATTCATGGGTCGCGCCGCAATTGGGGCAAGCGCATCGGTTCTGGCTTGCCGGACCGTTTAACACAAGGGCGTCGCCGCACTTCCCGCACGTCCCAGGATTGCTTCGATCCTCCGTCTCCGCCAACGCTCCGCAAGACGCGCACACGAAAACGTTTTTCGGATGCCTCGCGTCAGCGGCGAGCAGATAGCCCGGGAACAGGTCGATGAACTCGCCGCAATCCAGGCATTGGATGACTTTCACCCACAGGAAGTATTTTACGCTAGCGTCGTCATCGCCGCAGACCGTGCATTTCGTGCGATACAGACAACCGACCTCCTTCTCGAGGTCCTTGAGAAGGGAGGCCGCTTCCTTGCTGTAGTCGGCCAAATCGAGATGTTCAATCTCTTGCTTTACGACCCAATACGCCATTGGGTTTATGTCACAGCCAAAAACATCGCAGCCAACCCGATTTGCCTCTAAGAGCGGCGTGCCGCCTCCCATAAAAGGGTCGGCGATTTTCAGGCCGGGAAAGTTGTTCGCTCGGTAAAACGCCTCGCGGAGAGGAATGCCGGCAAACTCAGATAGCAGTAGTCCGCGGAACAGTGTGCCGGGTCTGCGCGCGAACCATTTATGAACTGCGATAATTGGCCGATAATTCTGTTGAATCTGCTTTTCCCGCAGGGCCAGGTCGGCGATGAACGGAATATCAAAAGTCTTTTCGATCATCGCCCCGGATCTTTCTGTTTTGGCCGGCCAATTCGGATCGTTTCGCTGCATCAAGACGAGGTGGAATGTTAACATTCGGTCGATGTTGCGTCAAACCGGAACCGGGCCGGGCAACCGACCGCCTCCGCAGAAACTGACCTGCCGGAACGCCATTTGCCGGCAAACAGACGCCGATTCGCCGCGAATCAGAGGTCGATCTGCGCCTCGAGGTCGCCGGCGGCGACTGCGTTGCAATAGGCCAAGATCAACTCTTTTGTCCGGTAACGACCGGCGAATTGTTCGCGATCGGCTCGTTCGACGATCGGAAACGTGTCCAGGATGTAGGCGGCGTCTTTCCGGCTGATGCCATATAAGTGGAAGAAAAGCGCGTCGAGCCGCGCCAGGCGGCGGCGGCGGTCCTCCTCGTCCCATTCGAACGGCGGGCCGTCGTAGCCCATGTCCCGCGCGAACGCCGCCATGTCCACCGCGGTGTACGTCAGGTGCAAGACCTGCTCGCGAATATAGTCGGAAAAGTTGGTCTTGCCGATCTTCGTTTCGAAAACCTTCGGATCGATAAACGGAAGCTGTTCGAGAATGTACAAATTCAAGTGCTGTCCTTGAATCTTTTGTCGGAGCAAATAATCAAACGCAAAGCTGTTGAGATTGGCCAAAAACAGAGGTGCAGCCGAAACGTATTTCCTCATTTCACGGTCGTCTTCAAAGACAAACATCGGCAAGGTATTGCCGACAGCCGCAAAAGGAATCATCGACGCAATCATCGTGCGCATGTTCGTGGGGGCCGTAACGTCTTTAATACCAATCGCCCATTGAAACTGCGGACGAATGGCCGACTCGTCGACCCAGAAGTGAGGATTCGGCAACCATTGCGGATCTCGATGATTTTCGAGCGTCGCCGGCTCTTGCTGCGCGGGCCGATGAATATTTTCCGGATTCATGATCACGCTTGCCGCCCGGTGATCGTACGCCTGGACCATTTTCCCTTCGTAAAGCGGCCGGCAGAGGTTTTTCCCTTTCTTCCATACGTTGCCGCCGACCGGGTAAAAACCTGTTCGCTCCAGCTCTTTTTTGGTCTTGAAAAGGTTTGAATCATTTGTCATGTGGAACATATTGCAATACCGGACGGGCCACAGCTTTTTTTCGTCGCCGTGACGGCGATCGACCAGGATGGAATGGGCCCGATAGGCGTCAAGCGTGATCCTTGCGTCTCTTCCGGTGCGGAAAATCGGCGCCGTGCCGGTGTTCGGGTTAACGGCGGCGAAATCGGCCGGCGTGATGGAAATGCGTCGGTCGGGTTCATCGATCTCTGTGACTTGATGAAGGAAAAAAGCGCATTGGGCGCGGTCAAATTCGCGTTCCGGGCCGCCGAAAACAATGACGTTGAACTTGAAGGATGCGTGTACGTCGGCGAAAAAGACCTTTCGATTTTCGAAATCAAAGAGCGCCGACAACCGGCCGCTTGTCGAAATTGCGCGGAAAAATTCGGCGGCGCCTTTATCCGACGCGATGCCCGACGGCGTTAGCAAACCGACGATGCCGCGAGGATGAATTAGCCGCATCGCACGTTCGACAAAAAGCGAGTAGATGTTCATATCGCCAGCGGACAACAGCGGAAACTGGCCGCTGTCGCGCGCAAGCGTCATCGCCGTTTCGGCCGCGGCCCGCGCCACGAGATAATCGCGCCACAGCGGATCCTTGGCGGCGGCAAGTTTTTTGATTAGTTTTTTGCGGTCGTCGGCTCGCGCCTGTTTGGCAATTTCGGGTTTGTGTTCGGCGAACCATTCGACTTCTTGCAGCTTCATTCGATCCCACGGCGGGTTGCCGATGACGGCGTCGAATCCGCCGACGGTTCCGCCGTTGCCGTTTGCCTGCCAAACGTCGGGAAAGGCAACTTCCCAATGCAGGAACTTCTCGCGGGCCGCGAGCGCGCGGGCCGAAGCGAGAAACGCGTTGGCGCGGTTTTCGAGATCGGCCGCTTTGCCGTTCCTGGACTTGACCTCGCCGTTCATCACCACGCGGATCGGATCGCCGAAAACGCCGCCGACCACGGCGCCGATCGTCTTCTTGAGATCGCCTTTTTCCTCGCCGGTTTGCTCCGCGCTCTCGCGCCAATGCACCGCCTGCCAGAAATCCATCAATCGCCGGAGCGGTTCGAGCGTTTCGGCCGCCTGCTCGAAAAGGCTGCTCGACGTTTTGACCTCGGCGATATCGGCGTCGGTCAGATCCGAAACGAGCAAAAATGTTTTCGTCGCGGCCGCGATGGCCGCCCGGCTCGACGGCTGAAACAGCCCGCCGCGGCGCTCGATTTCATCCCGTACGGTGCTCGTCCATTCGCCGAAAAGCGAATCGCCGCATCGGAGGTGATGATCCAGGAACGACAGCGGCGCCCCAACCGTGAATGTGTGCAGCCACAACGCGACCTTGGCGAGTTCGACCGCCATTTCGTTTTTGTCGACGCCGTAGATCACCCGTTTGAGGATCATGCGCCGAACGATATGGCGGTCGTCGAGCTGGGCCGGGTCGATGTTCCAATGCTCGGTTTGTGCGGCGTGCAAAATGCGATCGCGAATATCCGCGATGCGGCCGGCAAGCGGCGAGATGTAGGGGTCGGCGGCCGTCGCCCAATCGACGGCATTTTTCGCGCTCGCCATCTCCGCCAGCACCTGATCTGCCAGATAATCGACGAGCGCCACGAGGAAGTGACCGCTGCCGATCGCCGGATCGCAAATTTTCAGATCGAGAATTCGCGCCGCGGCGTCCATTTTCGCCAGACGCGCCAGGCGCTCTTTCTTTGGGCCGCGCGCAGCCTTCAGTTGTTTCACTTCGTCCCGGAAACCGGCGGAACAATCCTCGACAAGCGGGCCGACGGTTCGACGAATAATCAATTGCACGAGGTCTTCGTGCGTGTAATAGCTGCCGCTTCCCTTACGCGCGAAAATATTCGGGCGGATCGACAAGCGGTCGGATTCCTCCCGCACGACCGAAAACTCCAGCAACCGTTCGTAGATCGAACCGAGGTGTTGCACCGAAAGGTCGCGGTAGTTGATCCATTTCGGCGTGTTGTCTTCGTCACGGTGTCGCGAAAGTTTATCGATCAACGGCGCCACCACCGCGTCCGGCAAATCGACGCGATCCAGAAGCGGATGCGCCGCCGCTTCGAACAAGCCGCCGTTGTACGGCGGCAGGCCGATGCTGTGGTCGCCCTTCGCCACGGCCGCATAAAGTTCTTTCAGTTCGCTGCAATAGCGGGTCTGCGTTTCGCTGAAAACATGGCGACGCCCGATGCTCCGCGCGACATCTTCGCGAATTCTTCGCAGCGAGTAGTTTTCGTAATCGGCGTCGTGGACCGGAAGCAGATTCCGATCCTCCGCGTAATACACGAAGAGCAACCGGTAGAGAAAGGTCAGCGCGGCGCGGCGGATTTCTTCCAAGTAATCGCCGGCCGGTTCCGGCGGCGCTTGCGGGTCGCGTTCGGCCAATTTCGTAACGAGTTCCGGGAAAACATCTTCGAAAACGACGTTGCCGAGGTTTTGCGAAACCCGGCGTTCCCAGTGCCGCCCTTCGTCGATGGCGATCTCGTGAAACGTCCGCGAGGCGACATCGTACGGCTGACTGAGAAACGATTCTCTGCGAAATAGAACGAAAAAGACCTTGAGATCGTGACGCGGGATGCGAATCGCTTCATCGAGACGGCTCAATTGAACCCCGGGCATGCCAACTAGCGCCGCCACGTCGAATTCGATGAAGTCCTCGGAAAGCGAGCGGGCGCCCTCCCAGTAAAGCCGCCAATAACGGCCGTTAGTCAAAATTCCCCAACGAACCGCGCCGTCGGATGCAACCGCGGCTCGCCGAAGATAGAGGATAATTTGCGAGGAAGGCGTGTCTTCTTCTTTGTCCTCTCGGCGGCCCAGTCGGTCCAGCGGGCGTTGCCAACGTTTGGCCTCCAAGATCGCGACGCCGTGGCGATAACGTTGATCGTCCTTCTTTTCGGCAAGCGCTTTCGCCTTCGCTTCCGCTTTAGGCAACAACAGGGTGTCGGGAACGTTTTCGCGGCCTTTTTTCGAAAGATTTTGCTGCGGCAGGTAATCGTTCCAGCCGAGCAAGCGCAAGAGCGGAAAGATTATTTCGGATTCCGTCGCCGCTTCGTTCAGCTTCGCCTCGGCTTGGACCTTGTCGAAAATAGCTGCCGCATCTCGGCGAAACTCGGCGTATGCGTCCGCGGGCAATTCGAGCCACGCCGCGGTCTCGGTTATCCCGTCGCTGAGGAAGTCACGGGTGAAGAGTTTGCCGTTCACCGCGTTTGCCCTTTCCCGTCCGATCTACGCGCAGTTTCTTTGTACACGTCGCCCGAGCCCCGCAAAATCGAATCGCTTTCCATTGGTTTTGATTAGACGCTACCGACGTTTATGCGTCAAGCGAGAGCGCCTTCCCGAGCCGACCGCGCCGTCGAAGAAATGCTTGCGGGCGCGAAATTCGGCAAACGGCCGAGCGGAGCGCAAAAAGTCTCCCTGTTGCGTTGCGGCAAGACAGCTATAATCGTGAACGTGAATCGTTAGTCCGCCGAAAGGATGCTTCGACCGTTGACCTGGCGAAAACACATCGGCGCCCGCCTGATGCACAGCGGGTATGTCGCGCGAGCCGTCAGCGAGCGGGCGGACCTGAGCTTTTTCAAGAAGCCGCCGACGTGGCGCACGCTGTTCGGCGTCATCCTGATCGCCCTGAGCTTTCTGCTGGGTTGGCCGGCGGTCGGCGTTTTCGGCGGGCTGGCGTATTATCTGCGAAAACCGTTGGTGGTCGTCATCGGCGGACCCGCCACGTACGGATTCTCGTGGCTGGTTTGGGCCGTGGGCACGTACTTCGCCGGCCCCGAGGGCGTCCAGGCCATGAACGCCTTTTCGCGCTGGGCCGTGCGTCGGCTCGTCGAGCGGGTCGCCGGTCAGGGCGCAAACACGCTTTCCACCGGCGCCGCCGATTCCGCCTCCAGCAACCTCAAGCCCAACGAATAGCCAAGCGCCCCGCGCGTCTTGACGGCGACCGTCGGCGAAAAGCCGTCTTTGCCGGGCGGGGCAAAGTCGATTTCCTTGATCAGACGGTGGCCTTTGCAGAAGATCCGCAACGTGCGGCCGCCGTCGGGCGCATCGTCGATTTCGGCGACGCCGGCCGCCGCGGTCCGGAAGCGGCAGGCCGCGCGGCCGTCGGGCAGGCAGCCTTCTTCCAAGAGCGCGCCGGGCGGCGGCAGGAAGACCGCTTGCACGTCGGCCAGCAGACCGGCCGAAAAAGCCGCGGCATCAAATGGCGGAAGAGCGCGAAAAATCTTGACGCCTTCCGGCCCGGCGACGGCGTCGAAAAGCGTCAGACCTTCGACGGTCATCAGCACCGCGCGCAGCCGACGCGCCGCCGGATCGCCGATTGTCAGACCCAGCAGCGTCGTCTTTTTTCCGAAGGGCGCCGTGACGTCGATCTCATGCAACGCGCGCCACGCCGCATGTGGGAACACGGCCAGGCACGGCGTCTTTGCCGGCGGGCACTTGTCCCGCTGCAGATGACCCAGCGTTGCGCACGAGATGGCGAGACAAGCGGCGAGAAGCAGCCACGCAGCAAGCAGCAGCCGGCGCCGGCGGCTCAAGGTTCGATCTCGAAAAGATTTTCCGGAAGGGCTTGATTGAGCGAAGCCGACTTGAATTCGATGCGAGTTGTTGCGGCGTTGCCCTCGCTCAACGTGATGGACTCCAGCACGCCGGGCCGCGCCGCCAGGCCGATTTCGATGCGATCGAGGAATTGCTTCATCGCTGCATCCTTGGGCGTCAAAACGATTTTCGCCGGCGGCCCCTGATCCAGAGCCGAAGCAAACGATTTGTTTGCCGAGAAATCGCCGTTCAACCAATTGCGGATATCGCGGTAGACGACCTGCAAGGCGTCGACGCTTATCGCGGTGTCCTTGACGAAACGATCATCCCGCCAAAAAAGCCGCTGGATGCCCTTGGCGTTCATCCGCAGAATGCTCTTCACCGGCGAAACGTACTCCAGGCGGATCTTGTCCGGCGCCACGTAATAGAAAACGCCCGCCGACACCAGCGGGCGCGTCAGGATCTTCATTTCCTTCTTCTGCACGAATTCGGCCCGGATGCTCTTGACCTGCTGCGCCGCCGCCCGAATGCTATCCCAATTCTGCGTCCATTCGGCCGACAGCGCCGCGCGGGCGGTCACGAACGTCAGCGCGAGAACAAACAGGATTCGCCGCTTCGTCCGCACGTCAGATCATGCCGCCATTGACCGAAATGACCTGGCCGGTGATATAAGACGCCTCCTCGGAACAAAGGAAGCGCACGACCTTGGCCACTTCCTCCGGCGCGCCGATCCGCCGCATGGGAATCAGCGGCAGCACCTGATCGAGCGGATAATCTTTGGTCATTTCCGTCGCGATGATGCCGGGCGCCACAACGTTCACGCGGATATTGCGCGACGATATCTCGGCGGACAGCGCCCGCGACGCGCCGATCAGGCCCGCCTTGGCCGCGGCGTAATTCGCCTGGCCGCGGTTCGGCAGCAGCGCCGTCACCGAGGAAATTGAGACAATCGCGCCGCGGCGTTTCACCAGCATCGCCTTGACCACCGGTTTGGTGACATTGTAGAAACCGCCAAGCGTGGTGTTCAGAACCTTTTGCCAGTCGGCCTCGGGCATGATCGCGAACAGGCCGTCGGCGACCACTCCCGCGTTGTTGACCAGGGCGTCGATGCTCTTCAGGCGTTTGATGATGGCCGTCAGGCAGGTCGTCGACTCGCCGTGGTCGGCCACATCGAAACGCGCCAGTTCGCCGTCGCCGCCCGCTTGGCGGATCAGCGCCAGTGTCTCCTGCGCCGCGGCGTCGTTGGCCCGGTAATTGACCACGACATAAAAACCCGCGCGCGCCAACTCGACACAGATGGCGCGGCCGATGCCGCGGCCGCCGCCGGTTACGATCGCATTTCCTGCGCTGCCCACGTGCACCTCTTCTTCTCAGAGTGCGCCGATTCTCCGGCATGCGTCTTTTCCTTGTCAAGGCAATAACGCGCCCGGCGCGCCGGAATCGCGCCGTTTGACACCATCGGGAGAGTCCGTTACTGCTTTTGCGTCCGAATGGACGCCGGGCATTGTTCCACAACTGAGGGTCCGTCGTGAAGGTGCTCCTGGTCGCCGCCAATCAATACGCCGTTCCCTACCCGGTTTATCCGCTTGGCTTGGACTACGTGCGCCAAGCGTTGGAGCCCAGGCACGACGTGCGGATTCTCGATCTCTGCGCGGCCGGCGACGAGGCCAGCGAGCGGCTTGCCGACGCGCTCGACCAATTTCGACCGCACGTCGTCGGTTTGGCCCTGCGCAACGTCGACAACATCGACGCGGCAGCGCCGGTGGACTTCATCGACCGCTATCGGCGAATCGCGGCGGAAGTTCGCGCCCGCTCGCCGGCGCTGCTAGTCCTGGGCGGCAGCGCATTCAACATCTTTCCGACGGAGATGATGGACGCGACCGGCGCCGACTATGGCATTCTCGGCGAGGGCGAACGGCTGGCGCTGCTGCTGCACGCCTTGGAAAACAAGACCGATCCGCGCCGCGCCGCCGGCGTCGTCACGCTCGGCCGGCCGCCCGTTTTTCCGGAACCTTACGAGGGCCGGATCGTCGCAACCTTCGATCCGCACGACGCGCGCGTCGCCTATTATTTGAATCACGGCGGCATGTTGAATCTTCAAACAAAGCGCGGCTGCCCCTTTGGCTGCGTCTATTGCACCTATCCGGTCATTGAAGGTCGCCGGATGCGGCTCTTCGCGCCGGACGACGTCGGGGCGCAGGCGAAGGCGCTGCAAGGCGCCGGGGCCAAATATCTCTTTATCACCGATTCCTCGTACAATGCCGCCGCCGGACACAGCTTGGCGGTGGCCGAAGCTTTCCAGAAGAATCGCATCGTCATTCCCTGGGGAGCGTATTTCACTCCTGTGCCGATGCCGCCCGATTACTACCGGCGGCTGCGGGATAGCGGTTTGACACACGTCGAATTCGGCGTGGATTCCCTGGCCGCGACGTCGCTGCGGCAATATCAAAAGCCTTTTTCGGTCGCCGACGTAGTTGCCGCTCACCGTGCCGCCATCGACGCCGAGCTGCACGTGGCGCACTATTTTGTTCTCGGCGGGCCCGGCGAGAATCGCGAGACGTTGGCGGAAAGCCTCGACAACGCCGAACGGCTTGAGAAGGGCGTTTTGTTTTTCTTCTGCGGCATGCGCATCTATCCCAATACACCGTTGCATACGTTGGCCGTACAAGAAGGGCAAATCGCCGCGGCCGACAATTGCCTTCGGTCGACCTTTTATCGGCCCAAAGAAATTGATCTCGACGCGATTCGCGACCTTGTCGCCGAGCGCACGCAACGGCGCCCCTATTGGGTCATCGGCGCCGGCGACGAGAAAATGAACCGCACTGTCGCGCGGTTGCACGCGCACGGCCATGCCGGCCCGCTTTGGGAAAAACTGCTCTGGTGAGCGTCTCAACGAAGCGGCGAACCCAAGAACGGCTCGAAGTGATACCAGTTTGTCGGATATCTTCGCGCCGTCGCGGCCAGCAGGTTCGCGTAGTTCTGCGCCGTCTGCCGCAGCGCCTGATCCCGCTCGGCGCGGGATGCGGTCGCGATCGGCTCCAGCCGCGAAAACGAGAGAACGTAGCGGCCTTTCCCGTCCAACGTCATAAAAAATGTGAAGATCGGCGAGCGGCACAGCGTCGCCAGCACAAACGGCGCCGCCGGAATCCGCACCTGGCAGCCGAGAAATGCGACATCCGTCAACTGCTGTTGGGGCGACCAAATGCGGTCGCCGGCGATCGAGACGAAACCGCCGCCGCGAATGAAACTCACGGCGTCCAGCAGATCGAAGGGCGTGGCCGATTCCGCGGCCACGGAAACGATTGTGATCCCCTCGTTCACCAGGTCGGTCTTGTGCCGGCGCTCCAGCCGTTTTCTTTCTTCATCGCCCAGGTAGAGCAGCAACCGGGGTTTGTATTTCTTCATCATCAAAATGGCCGCGAGCTCCCAATTGCCCAAATGGGACGACACGATGACGCCGCCCGTGTTGCTCGCCACTGCGTCGCGCAGCAACTCGCCGCCTTCCTCGCGAAAATCGAACGGCACGCCGTTGATCGCCTTGAGGCGGTCGACGTAAACCGACGTGAATTGGTGAAACTGGCGCCAGGCGAGCCGCCGGCAATTCCGCTCGCTCCGGTCGGGGAACAGCGCCTGATAGAAACGGGCGCTATTGCGAACGCGATCGGGGAAAAGCAGGAAATACGCCGTCGACACGCACCAAGCGAACGCGCGGATCGGCCAGTAGCCGACCAGGCGCGAGAGCCGAATCGTCAGCCCGTATAGGAAAGCGCCCATGCCATTCCACCAAACGGTTTCGCTACGGACACCTGCCGAATATCAGCGAGGTATTGACGCCGCCGAAGGCGAAATTGTTGTTCATTCCCACCCCGAAGCGCTGTTCGCGCGCCCCGCCGATCACGTGGCGCAACGGCGCCAGCTTCGGGTCCGGGTTTTCAAGATTGCGCGTGGGGGCGATGAAGCCTTCGTTCATCATGAGAATCGTCGCGATGGATTCGATCGCGCCGCAGGCGCCCAGGGTGTGGCCCGTGTAACCTTTCAAGCCGCTGATCGGCGTCTGGTCGCCGAAGACACGGTTGACCGCCGTCGACTCGGCAATGTCGCCGGCCGGCGTGGCCGTCGCGTGCGCGTTGATATAGCCGATCTGCGCGGACGAAACGCGGGCGTCGGCGAGCGCCGCGTGCATCACGGCCGCCGTGCCCTCGGCGCTCGGGCTGGTCAGGTGCGAGCCGTCGCAGTTCGTGGCGTAGCCGAGAACCTCCGCGTGAATGTGGGCGCCGCGCTTCTTGGCGTGCTCGTATTCCTCGAGCAGCAGCGTGCCGGCGCCTTCGCCGACGACGAGGCCGTCGCGGTCGCGGTCGAACGGCCGCGGCGTCGCTTCCGGCCGGTCGTTGAAGTTCTTCGAGGTGGCGAACATGATGTCGAAGACGACCGCGTTGATCAGGTGATTCTCTTCGGCGCCGCCGGTCAGCATCGCGGTCGCCCGGCCCTCGCGAATCGCCTCGAAGCCGAAGCCGACGCCCTGCGAACCCGAGGTGCAGGCCGTGCACGACGCGATCAACGGCCCTTTGCATTGAAAGAGAATGCCCAAATTGGCGGCGCACGTATGGCTCATGAATTTGAGATATGACGACGACGCCAGCCCGGCCGTATTGCGCGTCTGGAAAAATTTCGTCAGGAAGAGTTCCATTTCCGTGGAACTGCCCGCGGTCGAACCGTAGGAGATGCCGCACGCGGCGGAACGGATGAAGTCGTCCGCCAGGCCGGCGTCGGCGATCGCATCCTGCGTGGCCAGCGCGGCGAGAATGGCGATCCGGCCCATGCTGCGGCGAAACTCGCGGCCAATGCGCGAGGCGTCGACGGTGTTTTCGGGGCACACGCCCGCCACGCGGCAACGCATGTTCTCGACGGCGTCCCATTGCGGCATTTTGACGACGCCGGTTCGGTTGTTTTGCAGGGCGTCGACTAATTCCCGGGGCGTTGCGCCGATCGGCGAACGCAAACCGATGCCGGTGACGACCACGCGATTTCGCTGGCTCATGTTCTGGCTCCGGCCGTCATTATGGCGATTCCCCCGCCGCTGTTGCCAGCCCCAATGCCGCTCGATATCGAGCTTCCAGTTCCTGGGCGAGCGCCAACTCTTCGCCGATGGCCGGCGGCGGAATCGGCTCCCAATATTCCAGTTCGATCGTCGACCGCTCGTACGGCGGATAAAACCACGGCGCCTTTTTCGGCAGAAATGGCGGCTGATTGCGAATCAGCACCGGCTGAATGTCCACCTGCGCAATTCGCGCCAACAGAAAAGGCCCTTTCGCGAACGGCCGCAACCCACCCACCGGCGAACGGGTGCCCTCCGGGAAAATGAAAAACTTGTAGCCGTCGCGAATCATTTTCACGGAGGCGTATAGCGACGAGAGCGGCGAATTCTGCTCGTTGTCGGGCGACAAAACGTAGCCGGACCATTTCACAATGCCGCCGAGCGGCCGCACCCTGGTCAACGAATTCTTCACCATCACTGCCAGGCGCGGGACGTCGCAGATGAGCAGGAGAATGTCGAACAACCCCGGATGGTTCGCCACGAGAACGCACGGCCGCTCGACCGGTCGACCCTTCGGCGGCAGCGCTTTCAGCAGGCCGAAAAAGTTCAGCAGCCACAGCAACGCTGCGAACAGCCGGCGGTTGACGTTCTGAAGCCGTTCCGGCCGGCGGCCCCGATATGTTTCGGCGAGAAACAGCGCGGGAAAAAAGAAAACCAAGAGGACGACCATGCCCAAATAAAAGAGGGCGAACAGCAAGGTCATCGCCAATCCTTTGAGGACCCGGATCGGCGCCTGCCAAATCACAATATCCCAGGCAAAAAGGCGACGCCCCACGTTTGCGGACCGACGTGCGCGCCGGTAGTGAGCGAAAACGGCTGCAGGATGATTTCGGCGCCAGGGAAACGCGCCGCGACCGCCGGGCGCAGCGTCGCGGCCGCCCAATCCCGGTTGTCCGTGTATTCGAGCATGATCGTCACGCCGGATCTGCCGGCGCAGGCGCGTTCCAGCCGCTCGAATGCGAACGCGAGCTGCGCGTCGCGATTCTTGACCCAACCGACGGGCTTGGCCCCCGCCGCAAGCGGACTGATAACCGGTTTGAAGCTCAGCTTGTCGCCGACAAACGACGCCGCTTTCGGCATTCGGCCGCCGGCGGCGAGGTATTTCAGTTGGTCGACAAAGATGTACTCCTCGCAGCGTTCCACCGCGCGCGCCGCGAAGTCCCGCACATCCTGCGCCGTGGCGGCGGTGAGCGAGAAACGCGCGGCGGCCAGGGCCATCATGCCAAGCCGGCCGGACGCGGCGGCCGTGTCCAGCACGACGAATCGGTTCTCCGGATCGTGCTGCCGTTTCCATTGCATCGCCGCCGCGAAATTTCCCGTAAAGACCGAGCCGACGCAAAGATACAGCGCCTGCTCGTGCACGCTCAGCACCTTGCGGAAATACTGATCGCGCTCGTAGGTCGACGCTTGCGAGGTGCCGACTTTGATGCCGTCGCGCATCGCCCGATACAGAATTTCCGGATCGAGATACGTCTCCGGTACGCTCTTGTCGCCGATCTGGATGTAGCTGTCGGCCAGCGTGAAGCCGTAACGCTCGGCGTCCGCGCGCGTCACCGACCCCGCCGCGTCGGTCATGATCTGCAGCGCCGGCTGTTGCCGCGTCGCCGAAAAGCGGATCGTCTGTTCGCGCAAGTCGTCCGCCGAGAACTGGACGATCGCGCCGATTTGCGCGAGGCGAGCCTTCGCCGCCTCGGCGTCGTCGGTGTGAAAATGTATTTTCAGAAAGCCGTCCTGCCGCACGGCCACGACGGAATCGCCCAAGTCGGTCAGTTGCCTGGCGTCTTCCGGCAGGCGGTTTGCCTGCAGCGCCACATCGATGCAGTAGCCGTTCGCGACCGGCCCATTTTTCGGCCGCTGGCCTGAAAGCACCTGTTGAAAGCGCGACTTGGCGGCGCCCGCGCTGGGTTGGCCCGCCAGCGCGCGGAAGAAGCCTTCGAAAAAGAAAAACATCCCCAACGCGCCGGCGTCGACAACGCCCGCCGCGTTCAGCTTGGGCAATTGCGCGGTGGTTTCGCGCACCGTCTTTTCGAGTTCGTCGAACAGCAGGTCCAGATTTTCGGTCAGGGCGCCACTGGTTCGCACGGCGAGTTGCGCCGCGAGCGACGCGAAAAACGAGAGAATCGTGCCGTCTTTCGGGTCCGGGATCGATTGGCGCGCGAGGGCGCTGCCGCGCGCCGTGGCCGCCGGCAGTTTTTCCCAGGCGTCCGCTTCGAGCAAACCGACCAGAAACTGCGAGGCCAGATTGCCCGAGTTGCCGCGCGCCTGGATCAGCAAATCGCGAATCAGTGCGTCGCGTTTCTTGGAAACGTTGCGCAACGGCGTCAGGCTCAACACGAGGTTGCGGCCGGTGTCGCCGTCGGCGACGGGAAAGACGTTGATCTCGTCGAGGTAATCCGCCCAGACGGTGACGAATTCGGCGCCGGCTTTCAAGGCTTCGCGGAAGGGGAAAGTCATTTCACAGCCCGAATGCGGCGCGGATTTCCGCGGGGATTTCCAGTTGCAATTCCATCGACGGATAGCGAACGCCGATCTGCACGGTTTGCCCGCGGGCGCAGAGCTTTGCGTCGGCCGCCAAGGACACCTCGAAATCGACGACGAGCTGCCGCCGCGCCTCGGTCAGCTTCGCCTGGCACACGAATTTGTCGTTGTAACGCAGCGGGAAAATGTGCTTCGCGGACATCTTGACGATGGGGAACAGGCATTGCGTTCGTTCGAAAACTTTGATCAGGTCGATGCCGTGGTCGCGGAACAACTGGTCTCGTGCGATCTCAAAATATTTTATGTAGTGGCCGTGCCACACGACTTGCAGCAGATCGACGTCGTGAAACGGAACCGCCAATTCCACGCGCGCGACTCTGGTTGGTTCATGATCCATTGCCCGCCTGGTCTTGTCTCTGGCGTCGGGGCCTAAGCCGGGAAACGCTTCTTTATCTGGTTGCGGAGCATATAGAATCCGGCCGAAGACCGTCAAGCGATTCGAAAACCGCCATTTTTCCGCGAGGTTTGTTCGCGTTCTGGACAACGACCTCGATTTCAGAATAATAATGGCCCTCGCTTTCTCACGATCCGGCGGCGGGCGGCGCCTCTCGGGTCGAACTTTTCATGAGGCCACGCGCGATGCGAATGCAGTTCATTTTCCCCAAGTGGCCCAAGTTGGAAAAGCAGACGCTGTTCAACCTGCCGCCGCTGGGAATGATTCAAGCGGCCGCCTGCGTCGACGAACGGTTCGCGGTCGGCGTCACCGACGAAAATGTGCAGCCGATCGATTTTGCCGCCGATGCCGAACTGGTCGGCATTTCGATCCTGCTCTCGTGCCAGGCGCCGCGGGCCTACGAGATCGCCCGCGAATTCCGCGCCCGCGGCAAGACCGTCGTCATCGGCGGCCTGCACGCCGGCCTGCAACCCGAGGAAGCCGCGGAACACGCCGACGCCGTGGTCTGCGGCGAGGGCGAGGGGTTGATCGAGCAAATGCTGGCGGATTTCCGCGAGCGGCGCCTGCAGAAAATCTATCGCCGTCAACCCGGCGCGTTTCCGGCCATCGACAATATCCCCAATCCACGCCGCGATCTTTACGACAAGCGGCGGTTCTACTCGTACAAAGATTGGGAACTGGTCGATCTGGTGATGACCTCGCGCGGCTGCCGCTACAATTGTTATCCGTGCTGCACGCCGTATCTCGGCGGCCGGCGGCACCGCGTGCGGCCGATCGAGCACGTGCTGGCCGACATGCGCGGCTGTTCCGATCTGCTGTTCATCACGGACAATTCGCTCGAACAGAGCGTCGAATATCAAAAAACCCTGTTTCGCGCGATGGCCGAGGCGAACCTCGGCAAACACTGGGTCTCGCACCCGATCTCGCCGCTCCCGGAAGTTCTCAGCCTCGCGAAAAAAGCGGGGTGCTGGTACGTCTATCACGCGATTTACACCATTTCCGACAAGATCCGTGATCGCATCAAGATGTATCACGACCACGGCATCGGCGTGGAAGGCACCATTCTGCTCGGCATGGACGAGCACGACGAGGATTTCATCAAGCGGTTCGTCGAGTTTCTATTGACGATCGAACTCGACCTCGCCGAATTCACCATTCTGACGCCCTTCCCGCACACGGAAGTCTGGCGGCAGATGGAAGCCGGCGGCCGAATCGTCGACCGCGATTGGCGCCATTTCAACGCCGGTTCCGTGGTCTTTCGGCCGAAGCAGATGACGCCCGACAAATTGCAGGAACTGTATTTTTACGCCTGGGACGAATTCTACCGCGACGAATCGCAAAGCCTGAAAATGAGCAAACTCTTCCTTAATTTGCTGCGAACCGCGAAACGCCCCGCCCGGGGGCCGCGCGCATGAGCGAAACCAACGCCATGGAAAACCTGATCGAAGAATTGAAAACCAAAATCGTCAAGCTGTTGTATCTGAGCCACGTCAATCCGGCCGAAATCAAGCCCGGCACGCCGCTGTTCGGCGGCGACGGCGGCCTCGGGCTCGACTCGATCGACGCGCTGGAAATTGTGATAATGATCGAGCAGGAGTACGGCGTGAAGATCGAGAACAAGGAAGTCGGCAAAACGGCGCTGGTCAGCTTCGAGACGTTGGCCGCGCATATTGTGCAGTCCCGGCAGTAGGCGGCGAGCCGGATGCGGATTTTTGTCGCCGGCCTCGGCATCGTCAGTTGCGCCGGCGCCGGGCTCGGCCCCCATCTCGAAGCGCTGCGCGACGGCGTGTCCCGGCTGGCGCCGATCGCGTTGTTTCCCGCCGCCGGCGACAAACCGTTGCCGGTCGGGCAGGCGCCCGCGCCGACGGAAGGCGGCCTGCCGCGAACGCACGCGCTGGCGTTGCAGGCGGCGCAAGAGGCGATGGCCGGCGCACGCGGGGCGCCGGACGCGGTGGTCGTCGGCAGCACGACGGGCGGAATTCTCACGACGGAAGAGCTTTTGCGCCGCGGGGAAAAAGACCCCGCGGCTTATCGTTTCCATGACGTGGGCACGGTCGCGGATGCCGTTGCGGCGCGGTTCGGTTGCACCGGCGCGGTTTTGACCGTGTCCACCGCGTGTTCGAGCAGCGCGCTGGCGATCAAGATCGCGTTGGAGTTGATGCGGGCGGGCCGCGCCCAGCGCGTCCTGGCCGGCGGCGCCGATTCGCTGTCGCGGCTGACCTACTACGGTTTTGCGTCGCTGCAACTAGTCGACCCGGCCGGCTGCCAGCCGCTCGACCGCGACCGGCAGGGAATGAACGTCGCCGAGGGCGCGGCTTTTCTGCTGCTCGAAGCGGGGGCGGACCGGCCGGCGAACGCGCTGGCCGAAATCGGCGGCGGCGGCCTCTCGTGCGACGCCTATCACAGCACGTCGCCCGAGCCCGGCGGCAAAGGCGCGTTGGCGGCGATGGTCGCCGCGCTGGCCGACGCGGGCGCGAGCCCTGACGAAATCGAGTATATCAATCTTCACGGCACCGGCACCGGCGCCAACGATCTGG
>Ga0181520_10001698_pt1 | contig 43877 bp, 52 predicted proteins | sample PEATcosm2014_Bin_29_FD_132451 | JGI IMG/M metagenome (GOLD analysis project Ga0181520, IMG submission 132451) | Peatland microbial communities from MTU Mesocosm Facility, Houghton, MI, USA - PEATcosm2014_Bin02_30_metaG | ecosystem: Environmental > Terrestrial > Soil > Wetlands > Peat | place... | reverse complement strand
ATCAATGTATATTGGCTACGTCATCCGCTCAAATATTTCAGGCAAAAACCAATTACCAAGTAACACATTAATGAAGATCTGTTCATTAGCTTTACGGCACCTTTAGGATTGTTTATAGACCGAAGTCCAGTCATGGTATAAAGTGAGATCAACTCTAACTACAAAATATGGCAAAAGCTAAAACCAACCCAGCTGAGTACATAGTGCCTTTGGAAATTAACGGCCTAACTGGCCGTATGCTTCATATGCCGGCAGAAGGTAAACACAAGTCCGAAATACTTTTTATTTACGGTCAACATTCGTCACTGGAGCGCTGGTGGGGTTTAATCCAATATCTGCATCATTATGGTGCTGTAACCGTACCCGATTTACCGGGCTTTGGTGGCATGGATAGCTTTTACAAAATTGGTCAAAAGCCAACTATTGATAACTTGGCCGATTATTTGGCAGCCTTCATGAAAATGCGTTATCGACACAAGAAGGTCGTTATCGTTGGTTTGTCTTTTGGGTTCGTAGTTGCCACCCGGATGTTACAGCTTTATCCAGAACTAACCAATAATGTTGAGTTGCTGGTTAGTATTGTTGGCTTCACCCACGCTGATGATTTCATATTCACTAAGCGGCGATATTGGTTCTACAGAATATTAACGAGAACCGTTGCACAGCGACTACCATCAGCTTTTTTCCGCTATGTTTGCTTGAACTCGGTTGTTTTAAAATCAGTTTACCGTCGCACCTACCTAGCCAAGAGTAAGTTTGAAAATACCAAGACAGCAGAAGATTATGATCTACAAATGACAGTTGAGATTTGGCTATGGCAACACAATGATGTCCGGACACACGCCTTCACGACAGCCGAATTTCTAACTCTTAATAACTGCCAGAAGCAAATCAACTTGCCAGTTTGGCACATTATAGCTGACGCTGACCAGTACTTTGACCATCATCGGGTTGAACAGCACATGCGAATCGTTTTTTCTGACGTCCACATTGCCAAATCGAAATTTGCCAACCATGCTCCAAGCGTCGTTGCCCATGAAAATGAAGTGTCCGGATTGGTTCCGCCAGAACTTCGCCAAGTTCTCCTCCATCTCTGATATAATGGTACCTAATTATGAAAATTGGGCTTGTTTGTCCTTATAACGTTGCTCGTGGTGGCGGTGTTCAGGAAATTGTCGGTTCACTCAGGCAACACCTGGTCAATGACGGCCACGTTGCCAAAATAATTACCTCTCAACCTCGTGACGTTAGTAATATCGATACCTCGAGTATGATCTTTCTCGGTCGAGCCATTGATGTACGTTGGCCAACTCACACCACAGCCTCATTTTCTCCAAGTATCAGCTTTGAGGCTGTTGAGCAAATGGTTGAAGCTGAGAAATTTGATATTCTTCACTTCCACGAACCATGGGTGCCCGCCCTCAGCCGCCAGATTCTCAGCCACAGTCAGAGTGTCAATATTGGTACTTTCCACGCCAAGGTGCCGGAGACTATTGTTAGCCGAACACTGCAGCGGGTAGTAACTCCATATTTAAGGCTAGTTCTGAAGGACCTACATGAGATTACAGCGGTTTCAGAATCAGCTGCCGAATACGTCAGCAGCCTAACTGATCGCCCGATTCAGCTTATCCCAAATGGCATTGACCTGGATCGCTATAAATCTAGTCCTAATCAGAAAGTTGGCTCGCCTAAGACTATCGTTTTTATCGGACGGCTGGAACAGCGCAAGGGCCTCAAATACTTACTTGAGGCTTACCAGATATTATCTGAAAAGGAAATTGATCTTGCCCTAATCATTGCTGGTGATGGTCCGGACCGCGAAAAGCTCGAACTACTGGCCCATGACATGAATTTACCTAATGTCACTTTTCTGGGCTATGTTAATGATGAAACCAAATATGAACTGCTGTCGCGGGCCGATCTATTCTGTTCACCTGCCATTTACGGCGAAAGCTTTGGTATAGTTCTGCTTGAAGCGATGGCTAGTGGCGTAGTGACAGTTGCTGGTGATAACCCAGGTTATGCAGGCCTGATGCAAGACCTGGGGGCACTATCGCTGGCCAATCCCAAAGACAGCTCTGAGTTCGCCCGGCGTATGAAATTATTATTGGATGAAGACAAACTGAGACTGCTTTGGCAAAAGTGGGCTCAATCATATGTCAAACAATTTAGTTATGACAAAATTGTTAAACAATACGAACAGCTTTATCGGGAAGCTCTGAAAAAACATGCCTCAACAAAAATTGTCGTCTAAAGGTCATCCTCTGACAATCGGTTTTGTGATTGATGACTCACTGGATAGACCGGCGGGTGTCCAGCAGTACGTTCTGATTGTCGGAGAGTGGTTGCGTTCACAAGGTCATAACGTATATTACTTGGCGGGCGCTACCAACCGAAGCGACCTAAAAAACGTCTACAGCTTAAGCCGTAATATCGGTGTCCGCTTTAACGGCAATCAAATGCGCATACCCTTAATTTCGTCACGTCGCCAGATTCATCAGCTTTTAAATCAGGTGCACTTTGACGTCTTACACGTTCAGATGCCTTATAGCCCTTTTTTGGCGGCACGGATTGTCAACGCCGCTAATCAAGACACTGCTGTCGTCGGTACGTTTCATATTGTGCCGAAATATGCCCTGGTTACACTGGCTAGCCATGCCCTGTCATGGCTATGTTTTAACTCCCAAAGGAGATTTGACCAAGTCGTTAGTGTCTCGCCCGCTGCTCAGGGTTTCGCCCGTCGAGCCTTTCACCTTAAGAGCATAATTTTGCCTAATGCTATCGAGTACCAAAGATTTCATACGGCCCAACCTCTGCCCGAAAGATCGGCCGACAAAACGGTCCAAATCCTATTTTTGGGTAAGTTAGTGCCTCGGAAAGGTTGTCTTGTTTTACTCCAAGCCATCAATCATTTGGTGCGCCAGAATATCAACCGGCAACTTAAGGTAACCATTTGTGGCGACGGTCCATTGGCCGTTGAACTCAAACGCTTTGTTAGCAACAGCAACCTAGAAAGCTACGTTAGTTTTGCTGGTTTCATTTCTGAGGAGGAAAAGCCCCAATATTATGCCTCAGCAGATATTACCGTCTTTCCAAGCCTGGGTGGCGAGAGTTTTGGCATTGTCCTAATTGAGGCGATGGCTTCCGGTCGAGCTGCCGTGCTAGCCGGTAATAACGACGGCTATCGCTCGGTCCTTGGTTCGTGTCCAGGCGATGTTTTATTTGATCCCCAAGACCCGGCGGAGTTGGCGACAAAATTATCGTCAATCATCCAAAATAAGGCGTTGCGACACGAAGTGGCTAATTGGCAAGCCAGCCGCGCTAAGGATTTTGATATCGATCTAGTTGGATCACAACTGCTTAAAATTTATGACGCAGCATTGCAGCAGCGTCGGAACGTGCGATAATGTAAGCTATGAAATTCCCCTTTTCATCTTCATCGGAGTCCGAGGTGTCAGTTACCATCACAGTCAAGACATTTTTGAAGGTTTTGCTGTTAATTGTGGTCACCATCGTCTTGCTGGCCGCACTTCGTAAGGCAGAATACGCCATTGTCTTAGTTTCCATTGCCTTTTTCCTGGCTTTAGCCCTCAATGAGCCGGTTAGTTTCATCGAAAGGCACTTACCGGGTCCACTCAGGGGTAGTCGTAGTCTTGCGACGTCAATATCTTTTTTGATTGTTATCGCCTTTTTGGCCATTGTTTTGCTCAACCTCATCCCGCCGGTAGTCCACCAAACTGAGTCGTTTATTAATGACGCCCCAAGATTAGTTCAGGATCTTAGAGGTAATAACAGCGCCCTAAGTCGATTCGTCAAAGAGTATCATTTACAAAAACAGATTGATAATTTTTCGCAAGGTTTAACCTCAAGATTGCAAAACAGTAGCGGCACAGCCGTTTCGGCGATTACCAAAATTGCCAGCAGTGTATTTGCCATTATTACCATCTTAGTCTTAACGTTTATGATGCTGATTGAGGGCCCCCACTGGTTGAAATTTGGCAGTCAGTTTGTGCCAAGTAATCACCGCGACCATGTCACCACATTGTTGGGCAACATGTACAAAGCAGTTAAGGGTTACGTCAACGGGCAGGTCCTGCTGGCCGCCTTTGCAGCCCTTGTTGTACTGCCGGGACTGTTGATCTTCCATGTGAGCTACCCGATTGCCCTAATGGCGGTCATCTTTATCTGCGCCTTAATACCAATGATCGGCCACACCATAGCCATCGTTATTGTTACTGTGGTGGCCTTGTTCCATTCCGTCTTTTCCGGTCTGGGAATTTTCGTCTATTACCTCCTGTATCAGCAAATTGAAGCTTATTTGATTCAGCCTCGCCTGCAGTCCAGTACGACTAAGTTATCGCCGTTTATGGTTTTCTTGGCACTAGTGATAGGTGTCAGTTTTGGTGGGCTAATCGGTGGCCTAGTGGCTATCCCGATGATGGCCTGTTTACGCGTTTTAACGCTAGATTATCTGCAAACCAGGCATTTATTGCCCAGTCATAGCTCAAACGCCGAGACTGACACTAAGTAGTGTGCGGATTGTCTGTTCGATACCAGACAGTTCCTTGTGGTGTATCTCTTAGACCAATTCCCTGGTCTGCTAGCTGATGTCGAGCAGCATCAGATGTCGGCCAATCTTCAGCGGCTCTGGCGGCCGTTCGCTGCTTAATAAGTTGCTTTTGGGCCTCCGAGATGTCTGGTCGGCTGGCAAGCTGCAAGCCTAGCAGTTGATCAATTGACTCTAGAAACTGTCGAAAAGCTTTTATTTCCTCTGGACTTAACAGACTCTCCTCAAGCTGAGTTTGAAGCTGACTTAAGCTGGCTAAAACTGCCGGGGTATTAAGATCGTTCTGCATGTCGCCAAGGATACGCTTAAAAACATCGCCAAAATTGGTCGACTTGGCTGAACTACCAAGCGGCTGCCAAATCAGATCAGCCATGGCTTCCAAAGCCTTAAGGCGCTGATTTGCAGCTCTAAGGCTTTGCCAACTGAATTTACTTTGACTTCGATAGTGCGATTCTAGGACGTGAAGGCGAAAAGCCATTAGGCTCAGGCCTTTGGCTTCAATGTCTTCAAGTGAAATGGTGTTGCCGAGTGACTTGGATATTTTTTCATTATCAACAGTGACATGATTGGCGTGCATCCAATAATTAGCTAACGGTCGGCCGGTGACGGCCTGACTTTGAGCAATTTCGTTCGTATGATGAACCGGGATGTGATCAATACCGCCGGCATGCAAATCGATAGTAGCACCTAAATACTTCATGCTCATGGCTGAACACTCGAGGTGCCAACCCGGAAAGCCCTTTCCCCACGGACTGTCCCATTCCATATCGCGTTGGTGATCTTTTGGCGAAAACTTCCAAAGAGCGAAATCAGTCATTTGACGTTTCTGTGGGTTAAATTCAACCCTAGCGCCGGCCTGCTGCACATCAACATCAAGCCTGGCAAAATCGGCGTAATGGGGAAATTTTGAGGTATCGTAATAAACACCATCATCGATCACATAAGTATAACCTTTAGCTTCCAGTTGCTGAACAAGTTGAATTTGCTCTGCAATATGATCGGTGGCCTTTGGCAAATAATCAGGGCGACGGATATTGAGACGGGCTAATCCTTTAACAAAGTAGTCGCCATAAAAATCCGCCACTTGCCAAGCTGTTTTACCTTCACGGCGGGCGCCTTTTTCAAGCTTATCCTCACCGTCATCGGCATCACTGACTAGGTGACCAACGTCAGTAATATTCATCACCCACCTAACCTTTAAACCTGATGCCTGAAGCGTCCGCACAACCAGATCATAACGAATAAAAGTAAACCAGTTACCAATATGTGGATAATAATAAACAGTTGGCCCACAAGTATAGACTGTCACTTCTGGCGAATGCTGAGGTCTAAGGACTTCAATCTGTCTGGTCAGGGTGTTGTACAGCTTCATTGGGCTTTTGCTCCTTCATGAGATTATCTAGTAGTTCGGCGCAGATCTCAAGACATTGAGTTCGAAGTTCATTGAGCGTTCGCCCATCTGTCACTTTGAAACCACTAGCATTAGGATGCCCGCCTCCGCCCATTTTCTCGGCTAGCTTGTCGGCTACACCATAGCCGGGATTGGTTCGGATGGCACCAGTTACATGACCATCGTCGTATTGTTTGAAGACAATGGCCGCGGCCACACCAACGATTTGAAGCATATCACCTTGAATCAGCGGAGCTGGATTATAAAGTGGGCTATACTCGTTAATCTCACCTTGGGGGATGCTAACAGAAGCGACTCGTCCATCAGCCGATAGCTCGGTTCGATCAATTAGCTCGGCTTTATACTTAAAAATCGTCACAGGCATTTTAGAATATTCTCGCCGGAGTTCTTCCAGCTGTGGTCGATTGACACCAGCTTCAATCAATTCGGCCATTACCTCATAAGTCTGCGATCTAGCCAGGTCATTAGACAAGCCCTGTGTATCGCCCAAGATAGCTGTCATAATAAACTCACCAGCCATCTGATTGACCGGCCAATTTAGCTGTTTAGCTAGGTGATAAAGTAATTCCCCAGTTGATGAAACAGTACTATCGTTAATGGCCACTTTGGCAAACTCTAGAGCATGCTCAACGGTCGCATGATGGTCTAGAACGATCGTCGGTTTGGTGGCTACCCAGTTTAATTGGCCGCTATTTTGTAATTTTTCAAGTAAGGTATAGGTTGAGGCATCAACGATAATGCTGGCGTCAAATTGCTTGGGTAAATCCTTACTAACGCGGTCCCAGCCCACTAGGTATCGAATATAGGTTGGCATATCTATGCCGCAGTAGAGTGACACATGTTTACCGATATCTCCCAGAATGTGCTCGAGGGCCAGGCTAGTGCCCAACGAGTCAGCATCGGGATTATCGGCCTGGATAATAACAATGTGCTGGGCGGTGTCGATAATCGACTTTAGGTCTGTTGCTTTGGGATATGGCATAATAATTTAACTTTAGGTTCTATTTATAGGATGGTCCGGCCTTCCAGTGCTCGTCCTAAGGTAATTTGATCGGCATATTCTAGGTCGACACCAATCGGCAACCCGCGCGCTAATCGAGTAAACTTTATTTTTTGGTCACCAATCTGTTGACGAATGTAGAGTGCCGTTGATTCGCCTTCTACGCTGGCGTTGGTAGCGATGATTACTTCTTTGACTTTATCTTGATGAATCCGCTCGACCAACTCCTTAATGTGCAGTTGATCGGGTGAAATGCCATCAATCGGTGAGATAAGGCCACCCAGGACATGGTAGGTGCCATGATACTGACCGGTCGCTTCCAGGGCTACAATATCAAACGGCTCGGCCACTACGGCTACGGTTGTCTTGTCTCGGTTTGGATCAGTGTAAAGATCAGCTAGCTGTTGATCAGCAGCAACTAGCGCGAAAGTCTTCTGGCAGTAACCAATGTCATCCTTTAGCCGTTTAAGGGCCTCTGCTAGCCTAAGACTAGCGTCTTCGTCGTGCTTAACGAGATAGTAGGCGTAACGCTCGGCGGTCCGCGGTCCAACACCCGGCAAGGCGCCAAAGGCCTCAACTAGATCAGTTAGTGCTGGCGGTAATACTCGCATGGCGGCTGCTTCAGAGTCCAAGGCTACCAAGCGCCCCCATCATTGGCTGCATTTTTTCGGCAGCTATCCGCTGACTCTGTTGGATAGCATCTTTGACGGCATCTTCCAACCACCGCTCTAATTGGTGAATATCATTAACATCGATGTATTCAGGGTTGATAGTTATCTTCTTAATCTTCTGATCACCGCTAATCTCAACCTTGACCGCACCGTCGCCCTTTTCAATCGTTAAAACCTGCTGTTCCAATTCCTTCTGAAGTTTTTTCATCTTGTGAAGCATTTTAACTTGGTCTAAACGGCCCATATCTAAAATATCCTTTCCGTCTTGGCCTATTATCTCAAGGCGCGCAACGTCAAACACTTTAACTTATTTAGTCTATAACATCCCTCATTGTAGCAAATTTAGGTGTTTATGGTGAATCGCGGTAAACGGCTATTGTCTGGGGATTGTTCGGCCAGGCTACGAAGTATTGTTGCAGGCCGTAAAAACACGATACGGCGATAACGGCCGACAATAGTGCAAAACCAAATCCCCTAGCCAGTGGGTTTCGTGGATAAACGCTCAGCCAGAAGTGCAAGATATAGGCAATTCCGGCCACGATCACTAAGTAGACGACTGGCACAATCACGCTGAGATTAACCGGACCACCCAGGCTGACCAGGATTACGCCAAGTAAGCAGTAACTAGCAATCATACGGGTTCGAATTGCCTGCCAGTGTTTGGCATAGAAAACCAAACCGGCCAGCAGCATAACAATTAAAAAGATGTTCAGGATCGGCAAACGCCCTAGCCATAGCTGGGAATTTTGCGGTGCGTGATAGACAAAGGCGCCAAGGGTATCAGCCAATTGACGGAGTACAGTCGTCCAGGCAGCAAAATGTTGGGGTAGACCAAGCCAGGTCATAATTAGATGCGGCGTCCTGACAAAGCTCCATATCAGGGCACCGACACCAATAGCCGCCAATATTAGCCAACCGACTCGATTGACAAGCGGCGACAACTTGTGCCAGGCGACAAGCAACTCGGCCCTCTGCCAGACGAGACTAAGCAAAATAAACCAGATAAAACCCGGGATAAACAGCAATATCAAGTTGGTCAATAACCAAATATAGATCATGAATCTGCGCTTATCATGATCATAGAGGCCGACATGAATCGCTAATAAGCTGAGAATGCCTGCAAAATATTCAATATCCACGCCGACGAAGCGCCCGACGTGTAAAAACCAGGCCGACGTAACCATGATGACAAACCCAATCACCATAGAACGGGGACCATACCAGTGCCTTAAAACGTAAATAAATAATGCCAAAGATACTAACGCCAGCACGACACTCGGCAGCCGGTCGAATAGTAGGCCATGGGTATGTGGGCTGAAGGTGACCAGCCAATCGAGTAGTTTTAGGGGACCTTGTAGTGGATTTACTAAGATAGTATGGATGGTCGAACTGCTGGCCAACGTAGCTTTTTCGGTTGGACTAAGTGAGGGTGCGAGTGAGCCAAGATGTAATAACAAAGCCAATAGGGCCGAAGCTAACGCCGCGACGATAAAGCTTAATCGCCGCCAAGAAACCCAAAGCAGTAACTGGGACTTTTTCATATTTTACCTAGGCATTGTACCATGCCTACCGCAGCTCTAAGATGACCCAGTCGACACTAACCGTTGAAAGGATTGCCCGATGTATTGTGCTTGGTGTCGAGTGATCGAAAACGCTGCTTTTCGTTATCAAAATATAACTCTATGCTATCGGTCGGACCGTTACGATGCTTCTTAACTAAGATGTCGGTAATTTTCTTGCGTTCGGTTTCAGGATTGTAGTATTCTTCGCGGTAAATAAAGGCCACCACGTCACTATCTTGTTCCAAGCTACCGCTCTCTCGTAAATCAGCTAACTGTGGAATCTGAGGGCTGCGGCTCTCGACTGATCGGCTAAGCTGCGATAGGGCTAGAAGCGGTAAATTCAATTCCCGCGCCACGCCCTTTAGGCCACGTGAGATTTCCGACACTTCCTGCACACGGTTCGAATCAGTTGCGTAGCGACTACCGCCACTCATCAGCTGTAAATAGTCAACAATAATTAGGCCAAGATCTCGAAGATGGGCTTCACGGCGGGCCTTAGTTCGCAGTTCACTGACGCTGATGCTCGGTGTATCGTCAATGAAAATCGGCGCCTCCGATAACACACCCATGGCCTGGCCGATCTTTTCAAAATCTGTGTCGGTTAGATTACCGGTGCGCAGAGCCCAGGCATCAACACCTGACTCAATCGACAGTAGGCGATCCACTAATTGATCTTTGCTCATTTCAAGACTGAAGATCAAGACTGGTAATTTCGATTGAACGGCAATATTGTGGGCTAGATTAAGGGCTAAAGCAGTTTTCCCCATTGACGGGCGAGCGGCCAAGATTATTAAGTCCGACCGCTGGAAGCCGGCCAGAACATTGTCTAAATCTTTATAGCCGGTTGGTATGCCACGAATTTGCTTTTTGTCTCTGTGGAGAGCATCAAGTCGCTCAAAGCTTTCTTCCAAAATTGTTTCTAGACTAACCACATTGTGTTGAATATATTTGTGGCTAACGTCAAACAGCCGCGTTTCAGCTTGCTCAATCAGTTCATGCAGGCTGGTTGCTTCATCGTGCCCAAAACGATTAATATCGTCTGAAGCTGCAATAAGACGTCGTCTTAGCGCCTTTTGAGCCACAATATCGGCGTACTGTTCAGCATGTGCCGCAGTTGGAACAAAGTTGGTTAGCTCCGATAAATAAGCCGCTCCGCCAACTAGATCAAGATTACCGTCATTCTTCAATTGGTCGGCCAGAGTCAAAACGTCAATGGCGTTTCGCTTCTCATAAAGCTTGAAGATGGCTTCGTAGATACGGTTGTGCCTCGGATCGAAAAAATCAGTTGGTGAAAGCTTATCGGCAACTTTGACAATGGCGTCGTTGTCGATCAGGATGGCGCCCAGCAAGCTGGCTTCGGCGTCAATATTGCGCGGCGACTCTTGAGCATCGGATGACTGAGAATCACTTATTTTTTGCTTTGCCATGTTGTCTACGATTCTAGCAGCTCACCGCCACCAAAGATATTGCTTATGGTATCAAGAGAGGAGATTGTCATGTTTGGGTCGTCACTAGCACCGCTCAAGTCATTGGCAGTTTCTAGCGGCGGCAGAGCATTTTTTTCGTAGAGGCACTCAATAACTACGGGCTGTGTGGTCACCTGCTTTAACACACTGGCAACAATATCCCGGTTTTTAGCATCGTTGGCTCGTTTTTGATGAAAAGCATAGCCGAAGGTAAAAACAACTTTACCAGGTAAAAATTCAACCCGTCCAAGCTTCATGATTCCGTACAGCGTATTGTACTGTTGTTTTAGTATCTCGAGGGCTGCTTGCCATTGTTCTTCGTCAACCATAAAATTGTGGTTCTCGTCTTGAACTTCTTTGATGGTCGCTTTTGTCGGTTTAGACGTTTTGTTAGCAGACTTTGACTGATTCCCCTCTTGAGGTGGAGAGATCGGCGGTTGTACCGGCGTATTTTTAGTAGCTATTTTAGGTACTGGGTCTTGGGTTACGTTTTTAAGATCAGATTCGGTTTCGCCAGCAGGTATATCAAGGGCGACACCAAGCAGTATTAGCTCCAAAAGTTGGTCGGGGTTGTGTGAACCAGGAACGTCTATTAGGTTACCTAGCAAAGTCAGAATTTGTTGGCGGTTGCCTATTGATTGATTATCCAAGAGAGTTGTTCGCAGCACCTGCGAAAGTTGTTTAGCAATCGCGGCGGCTTGGTAACCGTCATTGCGTAATGCTGTTAGGTTCGACACCAGATTGTGGGCATTGTGAGCCTGGAGATCAGTAATTAGTTTAGCCGTGGCGGCGGCTGGCGGGATGCCCAATAAAATCTCAAGCTCTGATCGATCAATTTTCTTGTGTAGGCTACTGGCCTGATCCAGCATACTAATACTGTCTCGGAAACTGCCTTCACTGTGCTCAGCGATGAGCGCTAACGCATCGTCAGTGATGTTGATTTTTTCTCGAGTAGCTATGTCACGTAAGTGTTTAACGACTTGAGCTGACGGAATTGGGCGGAAATTATAGCGTTGGGTTCGGCTAATAATTGTTGCGGGCAGCTTATGTGCTTCAGTCGTAGCTAGGATAAAAATAGCGTGTGCCGGTGGTTCCTCTAGAGTCTTGAGCAAAGCATTAAAGGCCGCGGTCGACATCATGTGGACTTCATCTATGATGTAGACCTTGTATTTACCACTGGCTGGAGCGATATAGACTTTCTCGCGCAGCTCACGTACTTCATCAACGCCCCCCGTGCTGGCGGCATCGATCTCAATAATATCTAAATGACTATCTTCGCCGACATACGGCACACCATTAAGTTGGTGAGCTAAAATCCGGGCTACACTAGTCTTGCCAACACCTCGCGGCCCAGTAAACAAATATGCATGACTTACGTGCTGCTTTTCGATAGCGTGAGCTAAAGTGCCAGTAATATGCTCCTGACCAACAATTTCGTCAAACGATTTTGAACGATACTTTCGATATAACGCCTGCCCCATGTGAACTACATTATAAATCGCTTTGCGATAAATAGGTGTTGTGTTATGGGATACGCTTAATTAACGAGGCGTGAGCCATCAGATGGCTACAGAGCAGCTTCTAGAGCAGCCCACTCGGCATTATCACTGTCTTCGGGCACATTAACGCTAACTTGATCGCCAGGTCGAGCCTTAAAATAAGTAACACTGGCTAGTAAAACTCGGTAATCTTTATCGCCGACGCTAACAAAATAGTGGCCATTCTCCAGTTTCAAGCCGCCGACGACTTGTTTACGGGGCACTGGGCCGATTTGCTTGTACATGAAGGTGCCATCTTCAGCAATAGTCAGCTTAAGAATGTCGCCCTGGACCAGCTTGGATTTGGAAGCATAGTTGGCTGGCACCGGGTAGGTCTTACTATCGCTGCCCACCATATTTTGGCCGTCAAAAACACCTTCTATAACCTTGCCGATATTGGCATCTTGGCCAACGGTCGCAACTTTTTCGTCGTCACCAACAAGACTAACCAACAGCTCGGTAGCGGCCGCTAGGTTTGTTTCAGCTTCTTGAATCAGCGCTCTTAGTCTTTTAACTTGTTTTTCTGGTAGGTCTGCCATGTTTATTCTCCGTCCCTCGTCAGCTTGTTTGTGTACAGCTTTCACTCCTAAACCTAACATGTTTGATAAGTCAAGTCAAAATATGCACCAAACATGTGGAAAACTCAAACAAATTCACCATCAACATATGTGAGAATATGTAGTCAAGCTGTGGAATGACTGATATAAGATTCTAGTCTTAGACCAATTCAACAGTCGCACCGGCTTCTTCAAGAACTTTTTTGGCGCTTTCAGCGTCATCTTTTTTAGCCTTCTCAAGGATTGTTTTAGGAGCACCATCAACTAGGGCTTTGGCGTCGCCAAGACCAATTTGTGTTAGGTCCTTGACTGCTTTGATGACGGCAACCTTTTGGGCTCCAGCGTCCTTAAGCACTACGTCGTATTCAGCCTTTTCTTGAACAGCCGGCCCGGCATCAGCAGCGGCCGGTGCAGCCATCGCTGCGACAGCAGCAGCTGGCTCAATGCCGTACTCATCTTTTAAGATACCTTTTAATTCATTAACTTCTAGCACAGTTAACCCAGTTAGTTCTTGGGCTAATTTCTTTAAATCTGCCATACTAATCTCCTTACTCTATTAATTTACGATTTTGGCCGATAAACCATCCAATAAACCATGAAGATTACCCGACAGGGCATTCATTGTATCATTGAGCGGCGAAGTCAGCATAGCCATGACCTCAGCAATAAGCTGGTGTTTACCTGGCAATGTGGCCATCGATTTAACTTCTTCAGCGGTCAACAGTTTACCGTCAGCGCTAATTGCTCCGACAAAATCGAAAGTCGGGTTATTTTTGCTGTAGGCGGCAATAACCTGAGCGGGTGCCACTTCATCCTCCGGATTGAAGGCATAAAGTAACATTCCTTCGAGGATACCCGTATCGACATCCTTCAGGCTCTTGGTTTGACTGATGGCCTGTTTAACCAAACGGTTTTTAGCAATTCTAATCGTCGTGCCGTTGGCTTTGGCCTGACGACGAAAGTCTTGCATTGATTTGACGGTCGTGCCTCTATATTTAGCAATCACCGTCATCTTTGAAGAACTCAGAAGATCTGAAACTTCTGAGACAACTTGGTTCTTTTTCTCTTTTGATAATGCCATATGCATTTCCCCTTTTGAGGATTAAGCAAGATTATCGACCCATTAAATCTCACTGATCTGCCAAATAAAAAAGTCTTTGGAACTCCAAAGACATAATTACTCTAATGAATTATACCTCGGCGACATAATTAAGGTTTCCCCGTCGCTGTCTTTGGCAATCCTTTGGATTTTATTACAGGTTGCCCACCCCTGTCAAGTAAATTGCAAATTAGCTGCCACGGAGTATTGACATACTTCACGAATACTGTATCCTATAATCTGGCATTTTTAAGGAAGAACCAATGATTAATACCACAACAAACGGCGGGATTAAGCCCTATAACTACTATCTTTCAACACCGGTAAGAAAATCACCTAAGGGACGTGAGCTTATGCCCGTGGTACAAGATATGCAAGAAGCGCAAATGCTCGGTAAACAGGTTTATGATACTTCTCCGCCTGAGCCGGGTACGGCTTTTACGCCTGAAGGCAGAGAGTTGCTTGAGCTTGTTGAGCAGCACAGAAATATCGGCAAGATAGCCCTTGCAGAGCAAAATGGCAGCAAATAAGCAGCTGGCATCGCTAAACCGGCAAAACTTATTGCATCGTTTTTAGCTTATATTGTGTATACCGTTCGGCAGCAAGCCGCGTTAACTCAGGATCTTCACCTTGATTAACGAATTTCATGTGCTGCGCCAATAGCGGGTGAATCTCAGCAACTTTTTCATACATTTGTTGTGCTAATTTGCGATATCCAGGGTGCCCTTGAGGACTGGTCCGTAGCTCTAATAGGTGAAAGGCTTCACGAGCGTTAAATGTGACCTTCCAGCGCATACGATGACCCAATAGCGTTGCATACTGTGCCTCGATAATGTAACCTGCTTCCTGCAGGTGACTATAAAGCCCTAGACTTAGATCAAAGCAGCGTTCAAAATCTTCAGTTAAGTCTGCGTCTTCTATCAGGCGTGGAATTTCATAACCATAGCGAGGCGTCAATAATTGCCACTCTAGGTCATCAACGATACGGTGCCTTTGCAAATCACGGAATATACCGTAGTCACACATCAAATCCCAGCTGTAGCGTATCTGTTCCAGGGCTCGGCCAGGACGATGTCGTCGATTCAGCCGTTCACCCATATATGACTCGAATACGCTAACTTTTTTATCATACGGCCAGAATTCCACTTCCTTTTTGATAACTGACAACGGCTGGTCGCTAAACTCATAAAGCATATCTGGCACAATTTCCATTTCGTTACGCGGCCAGACGTGAGTTAGAACAACTGGGTCAATTTGGGCAGCATAATTATTCGATAGATACTCCGAGGCCAACTTCTTTACCGCTTGGTGGGTCGTGGCACGATAAGCAATTGTTGCCCCACCGCGATCCGGTTTGTCTGCCCGTTCAAGAAATGTCGGGATGACCTTTCGTGCCTCGTCTAGAAGTGATTGACCAGTTTGACGGGCTTCAGGTAGCTCGTCGGCCAGTAAATGCATGATTAAGCTCTCGAGGGCTTGTCCCGAGGCATAAATGCCAACCGTTGATTCGGTCGCAACCGGCAATACGGCTCTGGTTGCATCACAAGCTTGGGCTCGAGTGGCGCTCTTCCAGGCAGTGTCTCTTTCATCTAACGGCGTGGTTGAATTTTTTTGAATATACTCCGTTAATTCGTGAACCATTGTTGAATACAACTGGAAGATTTCGTGAAGGGTACGGGTATATAGACGTTTGGTGGGATCGTCAAAATGTTCAGGAATGTAGAACTTGTAATTACCATCCTCGTCAGTTTGATCAAAAAATATATACCTGGTTGATTGTTCGAGATAGGCTGCCAGGCGTCCCCACTCGAGTTTCTTAGTTAGCAAATTTGAGGCTTTCTCGACCACCACATGTTGACCAGCTAGTTGCTGGACAGAATCATCACCGTAAGCTGTTATTACTCTTCTCAACAATTTTTCGTCTTTGCCCAACGATTGAGCAAACTCATCCAATAAAGTGATCCGCATATCATCGCCGCGGCGAGATAGTCGAGCCATAGCAGCTGCGATGGTCAGCGGAGATAATGTGCTATTAAAGGCGTAAACGTTGCCGTGAACATTAGTGATAGCTTGCGATAGATAATCGTAGCCGGCCTTAGTAATCTTTAGGCCACTCTTATCTTTTACAAGATACGGGTTTTCAGTTTGAACCACTTGTTGCGCAGCTGGAATAGTAGTTGCCTTGGTTAATATTGGCTTGGACACTGCATCAATCAAAGGCAAAACAGGCGTAACCTTCTCCCACAGCAAGTCGTTGATATTATCAACACTTAACATTGAATCACCGCGGGTGCAGTCAATTCTTACAAAGTCCCTCGGAAAAAGCTGGCACATATCATCATAGACTTCAACCGAGCGCTGCAGATGGCTGATGTCGGCCTCGTGAATGTCGCGTTTAGAGTCTGTATAGTTACCTTTGCCTTGGTGATCAACGTGGTTTTGGCCAATTTCAGCGGGTACACGCAGTACGATCGACAGGTCTGGTCGGGGTATGCCCAGTGTCTGAAATTCTAAATTATCAACCCAGATAAAGTAGCCTCTTCTCTCTTCAGGGTGTTTGAATTTTGTACCTTGATGAGCCATATTGGAGCCCGTAAAGCGATTAGACAGGACGACTTTGCCCTCATTTAATGCTGTTTTTATGGCCGGTGCAGCCTCAAACCTGTCAAGTGCAAAGAACAGCGAAGCAGCATAGGCATTCACGTCATCGGCTGAGCCGTAATTACCATTGAGGTATTCCTTTAGAAAATAGCTGGAGGGTTTGTCATATTGAGGGAAATCAAAGACTTCAACATCATAACCAGCTTCAAGTAGTCGTTGGTGCAGCAACTTGAACTGCGTGGTCTTGCCCGAACCATCCGTACCCTCGATTGTTATAAACATGCCGCGCTGCGTATTTTTATCCTCCGTCTTCAGCGCCCGCCCCCATCATCACTAAGAACATTTATTGATTTGCATATGTCTCGATGCTTTCATCAAGAATATCAAGCTTAATACCCGCTTCTAGAAAGACTGCCTTGGTTCGGTCCGCTACGTGATAATCTTTGGTCGGCACAACTCTAAGTATCCCGGCGTTTATGATCATTTTGGCACAAGCATAACAGGGCGTCATTTTGCAATAAAGAGTGCTGCCCATTAAGCCAACCCCAAATCGTGCCGCATGAACGATGGCGTTTTGTTCGGCGTGAGCGGTCCGAATACAGTGTTGCGATCTAGTCCCGTCGGGATTAATTACTTCCTGCATCTCATGACCAACTTCGTCACAGTGAGCAATGCCGGCCGGAGCGCCAACATAACCGGTGGCTAGGATGCGCTTGTCGCGTACGATAACGCAACCAGATAACCCGCGATCACAAGTTGCCCTTTTGGCGACGGCATCCATAATGCCAACGAAATACTCGTCCCAACTCGGTCGCTTTACAGCACTGACACGCTTCGCCATATTACCCTCACAAATCTAACTTCATTCTACTCAATCAAGCTGGTATTTGGCAAGCTTGTAGGAGTAGCCGATATAATGGATTACAAATCGTTGATTGCTACAGCAATACTTGGGCCCATCGAGGTGGTGACATATACCGACTTAATATAGTTGGCCTTAACGCTAGCTGGCTTATTGTTTTTGATGGAAGCTATCACGGCTTGAAAATTTTCAGTCAGCTTGTCTTTGCCAAATGAGACCTTGCCAATTCCAAGGTGAACTATTCCGGTACTGTCGACTCTATATTCCACCCGTCCTGCCTTAGCCTCAGCTACAGCTTTATTGATGTCATTAGTGACAGTGCCACTTTTAGGATTAGGCATGAGACCGCGCGGCCCCAGTTGACGGGCATACTTGCCAAGCTTTGGCATAGTTGCCGGAGTAGCCACTAGAATATCAAAATTCATCACGCCTTTTTCGAGATCTTTGGTGATTGCATCGATCCCGACTAAATCAGCCTGCTCAACCTTGTCGTCGGTAAAGGCAGCCACCCTGACCGACTTACCGGTCCCCGCTGGTAATAGAATATTGTCGCGGATATTCTGGTCAGCTTGCTTGGGATCAACATTAAGATTGATATGTAATTCAACAGTCGCATCAAAGGCAGTTGGGCTAGTCTGGGTGGCTAGCTCTAGAGCCTGATCGGCATTATATAATTGACCGGTCTCAACTTTTTTGGCCACCGCCCGATATTTCTTACCACGTCGTTCCAGTCGAGAACGAGCTGGTTTAACAGCCACCTTTGGTTTATCGGTCTGCTCGGTAGCTTTGGCTTTACGCTCTTCCTTGGCTATCTCTTCGGCTGCTTCACGTTGGCTTTTGGTGCTACGCTTGCCGGCCTTGGCGGCTGGGGCGACCTCAGTTTCAGGCACTTCAACTTCTACAACTGTTGGCTGGATTTCAACTTCAGTCAGCTTCTTTTTAGCGGTTTTAGTAACTGTCTTAGCAACTGTCGTGGCTTTTTTTGTCTTTTTTACAATCTTCTTGGCTTCAGCCATTGTTACTCCTTCGTGGTACAACCATCCTGAGCCATAGCTCAGAACTCCCACAAATCTTATTAACTAATTATGATTCGACTTCAACACCCATGCTGCGGGCTGTGCCGGCAACAATCTTTTTAACAGCTTCTATGTCATTAGCATTCATATCATGGGCCTTGTCCTCAGCAATTTTGGTCAATTGAGCCTGAGACAACTTCTTACTGATCTTCTCACTATTCGGTCGTCCAGAACCCTTATCAATGCCTAGTGCAGCCCGAATTCGATCATCCGTCGGCATACCGACAACGCGAAAATCAATCGTGCGGTCTTCATAAACTGTAATGTGAACTGTTACGGTCTCACCCTGCATATCCTTGGTTGACTCATTGAACGGATTAATAAAATCCATCATATTGACACCGTATTGACCTAGCGTACTACCGACAGGTGGAGCGGGTGTTGCACGGCCGGCCGGAATTTTCATCTTGAGTCTCGCTTTAACGGCTTTCGCCATATCTATTCTCCTTTTCGAATCAGCCAGCAGCTAAATTGCCGTCGCCAACTCTCCTACCTTAAAAAGTAGTGCTTTATGTTCGCCAATTATACCGTATTATCTGTTAATTGAGAAGACTAATCTCAAAGCAGTTTAAACACGCTTAACCTGCAAGCTATCCAGCTCAACTGGTGTTTCGCGGCCAAACATATTAACCAGAACTTTAATCTTACCTTTTTGGGAATCGATTTCGTTAATGGCCCCGTCAAAGCCCTTAAATGGTCCGTCAGTAATACTGACTACTTCGCCGATTGTCAGATCAATCTTGTGCTTGGGTTGTTCAACACCCATCCGCTTTTGGATTTTCTCAATTTCATCATCACTCAGCGGCGTCGGTTCAGTGCCGCTACCAACAAAGCCAGTCACACTCGGCGTGTTACGAACAATATACCAAGCATCCTCACTCATTTTCATTTGGACTAGCACATAACCCTGGAAGATTCGCTTTTCAACAACTCGTCGCTTACCGTTTTTAACCTCAATCATTTTTTCCTTAGGAACCAGTGACTTAAAGATTTTGTCTTTCATATCTAATGAATCAGCCCGTTGCCGAATACTCTCAGCGACTTTTTCTTCATAACCACTATAAGTGTGGATGGCATACCACTGTTTTTGAGAATCGTATCTTCCGTTGCTCATTTGACAATTACCTCTTTAAATAGCTTTCCAAAACCTAAATCAAGCAGAGCCACGAAGACTCCTAAAACGACCGAAAACATAATAACCGCAAAAGTTAATTGTCGGCTTTGCTTACGATTTGGCCAGGTAACCAGCTTTAGCTCACGCCAACTATTCCTAAAATATGGGGGAACAATGTAATGGCCAACGAACTTCAGGGGTTTCCAAAGGCTCAAACCAAACAACCAACCAAACCATCGGCCGATAGGACGAAACCAGCCGCGACGTGCCGACTCATTGGCTGTCGGTTTGATTACTGGCCGCTTGGATTCGCTGGAAGTTTGCTTCTTGGGCTGCTTTAGCTGACGCGTCAATTGGTCGCTCATCAATGTCCTCAATAAAAATAGCCTACTTATAACTGTAGGCCACTGGTGTCAAGCTTAGCAGCTTAGTCGACTTCGGTCAAGTTACATACAAATTACAGCGGCGCTGCATGCTATAGTAATGTTATGTTGCTCGGGTTCAAGGTGTTTTGGATAATCACCATTTGTGAGCTATTGCTGTGGTTGGTTCCTTACCAAAAGCTGCGACGCATTTTAGCAATCCCGGTTTTGATCGGTTTGGCAATCGTTAGTATTGTTATCATCTACGGCCACCTAAGCGTGCCAACCATCTTGTTAGCCTGCATGAGCGCCTATCGGATTTGCAACCTTACCCGTCTACTTAGTGCCCGTCTCCAAAATCGCTATCTCAATCGTGTAAATGTCCGCTCAAGCCTTTGGATTATCGGCCTGCAAACTGGACTATTGTTACTTTGGCAGCTAAGCAATTGGTGGCACATTTCAACTTATCATCTATGGATAACACTAGCCTACGCCAATTTGCTATGTGCGCTCATCCTGCTAATAACGACCATGAGACATTTGCGAACTACACGAGTGCCCCAGTTAAGTGAGCTGGCCACGGCTGACCGTGATTTACCAACTGTGACTGTTGCGATTCCAGCCCGTGATGAGACAAATGATCTAAATGATTGCCTGCAATCGCTGCTAACTTCAAACTACCCAAAGCTCGAAATTATTGTACTGGACGATTGTTCGCAAAATAAGCATACGCCAGAAATTATTCGTAGTTTTGCCCAAGATGGCGTGGTTTTTGTGCAAGGAAAAGCACCGGAGGCTAATTGGCTAGCCAAGAATCAGGCATACCAGCGCTTATTCGAAGAATCCAACGGCGAATTTATCGTTTTCTGTGGCGTTGATGTTCGCTTTAAGTCAGATAGCATACGACAACTGGTGGCCGCCATGCTCCATAAAAACAAAACTATGATTAGCGTTATCCCCCAGAATCTTTTGCAATCAACCACCCGCCAAGACTTAACATTGCTACAGCCGATGCGCTATGCCTGGGAATTGGCACTACCCCGTAAGCTGTTTCGCCGTCCGCCAGTCCTTAGCACCTGTTGGATAATTAAGCGAGAGATCGTCGAGAATGCTGGCGGCTTCGGAGCCGTTAGCCGATCGATTGTGCCAGAAAGCTACTTTGCTCACGCCAGCGCCGTTCACGATGGCTATAGTTTTATGCAAAGCGACGCGGCGATGGGCATAACAAGCAATAAAAGCGTCAACGAACAGCGAGCTACTACCGTACGTATTCGTTACCCCCAACTTCACCGTCGCATGGAGCTCGCATTGATTGTTACGCTGTTTGAAATTGCCAGCGTGATGATGCCCCTTGCTATGATTGTGACAGCACTGATGAGTCACATTTCACTGCAGCTAACAACAGTTAGCTGCATAAGTATTGTCATGTTGATCGTCGGCTATTCGGCAGTCGTCAGATTAACTTATCGTCGTTGGCTCTTTAGGTCAATACTCTTATTGCCCGTTGCAGCCATGATTGATGCCATATTGCTCAACTATTCGATGATTCGCTATGAGTTCTTTTCTGTTTTTTGGAAAGGGCGCAATATCTGTGTGCCTGTTATGTACGTTATGGAAGAATCCAGCCAGGATTCCTAGTGATCGGCAGTTGGTAACGATAAATTTGGGATAGTGATCGAAAAAGTTGAACCGCTATTAAGCTTGCTGCTCATAGTAATCTTACCCTGTAACAAAGAGGCCAGCTTAGCAGTCACGTAAAGACCCAGCCCCGTACCGTTTGTCTTCCGGGTGCGATAATCTTCACTTCTGAAAAATTTATCGAACACTCGCTGCTGGTCGCTGCGGCTGATGCCAATACCGGTGTCTTCGACGGCAAACCGCAAACCATTGCCGTGCGGCTTAACAGCGATGGTTATCGACCCCTTCTCGGTATATTTAAGGGCATTGGTAATAAAATTCTGCAATACCTCTCGAACATATAGTTCGCTGGAGTTTAAGGTTGATACGGCACGATCAACTTCAGATTTAAATTTTAGGCCTTTGCTCTTGGCTTGAGGCTCATAATCGCCGACCAGTTCGCCAATTAAGCGCGGTACGTCAATTGCTTCAATCCCAATTGTCAGCTTGCCGCGTTCGGCCCGGGCCAGAGTCGACAAATCATTAACTAAGTCGGCTAAAAACAGTACTTGGTTGTGAGCTTCATCTAGCGCCTTTTTAACTTGTTCTAGATCGCCGCTTTTCTTAACAATAAACTGGGCATTACTAATATTGCCCTCAGCAATGGCTATTGGCGTTCGTAGCTCATGACTGGCTACAGAAATGAATTCATCACGCTCTTCTTCAAGCGACTTCTCATTAGTAATGTCCCTCAATAGGATGACATAGCCCCTCTGGCCAATTTCACCGAAACCAAGACGAACAGGGGCGATTGAGATATAAACATTAATGATGCTGCCGTCGTTATATTTGAGACGTAAGTCTCGGTTGGTAATCGGAACTGTAGCTGATTTAACAAGCTCCGCGACATTGATAGCCTTGTCTTCTTTGTCAAACGGATGGAAGACATCTGTTAGAGACTTATTTTCAATTGGATCATTGCGGTCAAGAATGCTTAGACCAGCACCGTTGTAAATGACGACGTTGATGTTTCTGTCGACGGCTATCACGCCGTCCGCCATACAGTTAATTAAGCTGGTCAGTCGGCTGTGTTCCAGATTAGCACTGGAGTAGAGTTTTTTCGATAATTTGCCAATCAGCATTTGCTGCTTATTATGCCACAACCAACATTAATTAGGCTATCAGGAGTGTCGGGCGATATAGCTTAATATCTTTTCGCCACTGTTTGGCCTTTGGTTCAATTTTTTCAAGTTCCTCCCAGAAGGTTGCGCCATGGTGCAAGACTTTGGTGTGCAAGAGTTCATGGAGGATAACGTAGTCTATTAGCTCCCAGGGTAGTTGGACAAGGTAAAGGTTCAGAACAATGTTATTGTGCTGGTCACAACTGCCCCATCGACCCTTCAGGCGTTTAAACGTGACATGGTTATACACTAACCCGTGGGTTAGCGCCAGTTGCTGCAAGCGCTGTACTAAAAGAGCTTTAGATTGTAATCGTAAGGCCCTAAGGCAAGCAGTTTGTGCAGCCCGTTGAACGGTGCTGTCGGTTGAGGTTTGGCTTAGGCCATAGCTAACAATGATTTCAGTACCGCGAATTATTGTCCTAGGAACAGAGGCGGCGTCGTCCTGATGAAACGCTAGGTGATGTGACTTACCGATTTTAAGACCATCACTCAAAAGCTGGGTTGCCTGTTTACTAAGTTGTTCACTAATCCAGCCTCGTTTTGACTGCGAAAAAGCTAGGCCGAGCCGATAAGGCGTCCAAAGCGGCATCGTCAGATGAACTTCACCATCTGGCGTAACTGACAACCGTAAACTGCGGTTGGTTTTACGTTTATAAATTTTTATTTTTCCAAGGCCGTTAACCTCGAACACTTTGTAGGGCATGAATGATCTAGCGAATCAATATATTACGACGGCTGGCGTCATAGCGTCCTTGATAGACATTAGGTTGTGGCACCAGATTAACCAGCCCCGGCTTAACAACCGCTGCCGCATCATCGGCATTAAGTAGACCGAGCTCTCGGATACGATGAACAACAGTATTGTATTGGGTGTTAAAGCTATGCTTGCCACTGACCACAACATAATCTTCAATATTGACTGGATTTTGCATATGGCCGACGATGCTGCTAAATGAAGTCTGGTCGTATGCCGCAGAGTATTTATCGTCGACACGACGACGGTCCCGCTTTAGGTTGCGCAGATATGCACTTTCGGCATCCATTTGAAACCAGACGAGCAACGGCTTGGCGTGAGTTTGGATGGCCAAGTCACGGACGGCATGACGTTGTCCTTGTCTCATGACATTAACGTCATAAACAACGCTGATACCAGCATTTAAAAATTCCTGAGTCATATAGTTCATTAGCTGTACAACAACATCATTTTCCTGCTTGTCGTAGCGCGGCTTTTCAAACAATTCATATCTAATGCGATCAGCCTGCACATGTGCAGCCTGAATTCGGTCACAAAACTGCCGAGCAAAATATGTTTTACCTGCACCCGGAAAACCATAAAGCATAAGAAGAACTGGTCGATTTGTAACTCGCTTTGTCATATATTGTATTGTATAACAAATTTCACAGTTGTTGAAAAGTGTTTTCGTGACAATTACTGTAAAATTCGTTAATCTGTAAGGGCCGTAGGGGTGTCCGTTAATGGTAAGCGGCGACTCTCCAAAAGTCGTGCTGTCGGTTCAAGTCCGGCCACCCCTGCCACATCTAGCTAACAGATCAGAATCGACCTTTCTCCGAGCCTCAACTTGGTGTTTCAGTATTGATCAGTAAATATCTAATTACTGTGCTTAATATCACAGTCTATTAAGCTTGTGCATACTATCATATAGATAATCTATAGAAATAAAAACTATAGGCGCCACAAGTTTAGATGACATTTTAAGATTATGTTTGTGCTTACAGCACACTCGGTGTTAAAGTGTTAGTAGAAGAAAAATAAGAGATTAAACAAACATGAAGGTACTAATGCTTGGATGGGAGTTGCCTCCTCACAATAGTGGAGGTTTGGGTGTTGCCTGTTATCAGCTCTGCAAAGCATTGGCAAAATTAGAGGTTGACATTGAGTTTGTGGTGCCATATGAAGCCAATCACGGGATAGATTTCATGACCATAACTGCCGCTAATCCTCAGGGTGTCAAGTCAATTATTTTAAGCGGCATTGCTTATGACAGCTATAAATACATCATGGCTGATGGTTCTGAGGAATGGCACGGTGTCTTTGATCAGCAATCAATGTATGAAGCGGCAGTTGACAGATTAACCTCCGCGCAGTCATACGACATCATCCACGCCCATGACTGGTTAACCTTTAGGGCCGGTTTAAGAGCCAAAGAGAATCTGGGCTGTCCGTTGATTTTGCACGTCCATTCTCTGGAGTCTGACCGAGCTGGCGGAAAACATGGCAACCCTTTGGTTCATGAGATAGAAGATATAGCTTTTCACGCAGCTGATAAAATTATCGCTGTCAGTAACTTTACTCGACGGGCTATTGTTGACCAATACGGCATACCTGATGATAAAATCGACGTCATCCATAACAGCATAGAGTTAACGGGCGTTAATCCTTTAGGCGTAGATTCAGTCAACACCTACCAATATCTATCGGCTCTGCGCCGGCAAGGCTATAAGATAGTTACTAATGTTGGTCGTCTGACCATTCAAAAAGGCCTGACAAACTTCTTAAAAGCTGCCCGGATCGTGATTGACCACGCTCCCAAAACGATGTTCCTGGTTGTCGGCAGTGGCGAGCAGTACATTGAGTTATTGACCTTAGCGGCCGATTTGGGAATAGCCAAGAACGTTATCTTCACTGATTTTCAGCGCGGCAAGCCCTGGCGAGATGCTTTTTCGATCGCCGACCTCTTCGTGATGCCTTCGGTGTCGGAGCCTTTCGGTTTGGCGCCGCTAGAGGCCATTTGCTATGGAGCACCGGCTCTGATCAGTAAGCAATCCGGCGTTAGTGAAGTCCTTTATAACGCTCTTAAAGTCGACTTTTGGGATATCAACGAGATGGCCAATCAGATTATTGCTACCGTTCAGAACACGCCATTGCACGATGAATTAATAAGAAACGCTTCAGCTGAACTGAATAACTTCTCATGGGATGGCGCCGCCGACAAGTTACTGGGACTCTATCAACAGTATGCCCCGGAGGGAGCTGTAGCATGAAGGCTTTAGCACTTTACTTGCACGTCCATCAGCCCTATCGAATTAGACATTACACGGCATTGGATAGCGGTAACAGTCATGATTACTTCGATTCCCCGACCGACGCTAAAGCCAATAACCAACAGGTTCTGCAAAAAATTGTTGAAAAGTGCTATCTGCCTACGAATCAGCGCCTGCAGAAGCTACTCGAAGACAACCCAGACTTTAAGTTGAGTCTTTCGATGAGCGGCATTGTGCTAGAACAACTCCAGAATTGGGCTCCGAAAGCACTGGAATCCTTTCAGAATCTTGTTAAGTCCGGCCGGGTTGAAATACTCGGCGAAACCTACCATCACAGTTTAGCTTTCTTTTATTCCAGAGATGAGTTCGAAATGCAGGTTAAAATGCACCGCGAGAAAATCGAGTCAATGTTCGGACAAACACCCCGAGTTTTTCGTAATACAGAGTTAGCCTACAATAACGATTTAGGCAGTTGGGCAGATCAAGCAGGTTACAAAGGAATCTTAGCGGAAGGTTGGGACCCCATTTTAGGCTGGCGGTCACCAAATTACGTCTATCAGCCAGTTAATACGGAAAACGTCAGACTCCTTATGAAGAATTACCGTTTAAGTGATGATATAGCTTTTCGTTTTGGGGACCGCAATTGGAGCGAGTGGCCCATGACGGCAGATAAGTTTACTCATTGGCTTAACGCTGACGATAAGGCTACTAATTTCAATTTATTTATGGACTATGAAACCTTCGGCGAGCACCAGTGGCAGGATACCGGCATTTTTGAATTCCTAGAGCATATTCCTGAACAATGGCTAAAAACCAGCGGCAATACCTTTATGACAGTCTCCGAGCTGTGCGACAACCTACCGCCGGTTGATAGAGTTGATGTGCCCTATACCGTAACTTGGGCAGATACTGAGCGTGACCTAAGCGCTTGGCTTGGTAACAGTATGCAGCAACAAGCCATTGCGTCACTTTACGACTTGCAGACCAAAATTTTAAATACTGGCGATTTGGCGTTAATTGATGATTGGCGGCGTTTGCAAACCTCAGACCACTACTACTACATGTGCACAAAATGGTGGAATGACGGTGACATTCATGCCTATTTCAGCCCTTACGATACACCTTATGAAGCGTATATAAACTTTATGAATGCCTACCATGACTTGCGATATCGATTGACCGAAAAGGGTGTTGAAGTGTAATCATGGGTCGACCAGTTGTTTTAGGAAATGGGCAGTTATTTGTTGGCCTCGACGAAAGCGGCTTGGTCCATGATTTCTATTATCCCTATGTGGGTTTGGATAATCTAACTAATGCGCGAAGCTCACAACACAAGATCGGAATCTGGGTGGATGGGAAATTTAGTTGGACGAATGACGGCAGTTGGAAGATTGCAGTCGCCCTCGCAGAGGATGCCTTGATCGGGAACATCACCATGCGTTCAGATAAGCTGGCGGTGGTCTTGGAGACGCAGGATTTTGTCGACTGTGAGTATAACGCACTAATTCGCTGTATAAAGGTCACTAATCTAGCTGACCATAAACGTGAGATTCGTGTCTTTATGCACCAAGTCTTTCAAATTTCCCGGGCGGGCCGGGCTGATACCGCCATGTATGTACCTGACGATCACTATGTGTTGGATTATAAGGGACGTTGTTGTTTGCTGATCGCCGGAAAAATGGCCAATGATGGCGACTTTGACCAGTTTTCAGTTGGTAATTATGCCATCGAAGGCAAAGCTGGCACCTTTATGGACGCTGAAGATGGTGAACTAACCAATAATCCAGTGGAACATGGTGGTGTCGATAGTGTTATTCGCTTTACGCACACCGTTGATCCTCAAGGGTCTTTTGATATTAATTACTGGGTCGTAGCGGCCGACAGTCAATCAGACGCCCAGGTGGTTCATACCTACCTAAAGTACTACTCGATTGAAAAGCGCCTTGAATCTGTTCGAACATTTTGGCAAGAGTGGCTACAACCTGCCCGAGTGAAATTAAACGGTTTACCTGATGAACTGAGAATTGCGGCTCAGAAAAGTCTGTTAATTATCAAAGCCCATTGTGATGAGCGCGGCTCAATTTTAGCCAGTGGCGACTCTAGTATTTTCAACTATGGACGTGACTATTACTGTTATTGCTGGCCCCGTGATGCCGCCTACGCCGTATGGCCGCTTATGCGTCTCGGGCTTTTTGATGAGGCCAAGAAGTTCTTCGACTTTGCGCGCGATACGATGCATCGCGATGGTTATCTAATGCACAAATACCAGCCTGATCGTGCCATTGGCAGTACCTGGCACCCGCTTTTACATGGTCGCGCCAAGGAATTGGCCATTCAGGAAGATGAAACTGCTACCGTGATTTTTATGATCGGTGAATATTATCGATTAAGTCATGACCGCGTGTATATCGAGAACGTTTTCGATAGTTTTATTGAGCCATGCGCCAACTTCATGAGTAACTTTGTCGACAACGTTACTGGTTTACCGCACGCTAGTTATGATCTATGGGAGCAGAAATTCTCAACTTCAACTTATACGACTTGTACTGTCATCGCCAGTCTGGAAACGGCAGCTAGTTTGGCTGACGTTCTAGAGAGAGCTCAGCCCGATGCCGTCCATTGGCGGCATGTCGCCAGCCAGATGAGATTATCTCTAGACAAACTTTATCACCCAGATGGCTACTTCCGTCGAGCTCTCTTGGTTCAGCCCGACGGCAATACACTTGCTTACGACGATATCATTGATATTTCTAACCTCTATGGGCCCTATATGTTTGCCAAAGTGCCCATGAATGATCCAAAATTTTCTGGAACGCTTAAGCGCGTTGAAGAACGTTTATTCAACACCTCACCAATCGGCGGCGTTATCCGTGATGAGCACGACGGCTACTTCCTAACTAAGCAACAATACAAGGGCAATCCTTGGGTAGTTTGCTCATTGTGGTTAGCCCAGTGCTACAACAGTTTGGGCCTAACTGACAAAGCTATGCAGTTGGTTCAGTGGTCGCTAGCTAGAGCACATCCAAGTGGGGCAATCAGCGAGCAATTCGACCCAGAAACCGGCTTTGCTCTAAGCGTGACACCACTAGTTTGGAGCCACGCTGAGCTGATCGACACAATTTTGGATATTTACAATATAAAATAAGCTTGGCTTACTTTTTGCGAGGTTTTACTTCGTTGCGGCCAAGATTCTTTTTGGTTTCTGTAAAAATGACGTGCTTTCTGAGCTTTTGGCTATATTTGCGTAGACTCAGTTTGCCTTGTGTGTTGCTTGAATTTTTAGATGTATAATAAATTCTCTCGCCTGATTCTTCACTAACCAGACCGACTATCTTACGCTTATCGCTTTTTCTTGCCATGTTGTGCAAACCTTTCTGAAAATCTATAACATTCTAACAGATTAATATATCTGTAACAATAATCACTTGGTTGAGTTCTCGGGTACCACTAGCCAAAAGATTATATATACCAAGATAATCGGCCCGATGCCAAGCAGCAGTAGAAAAATGAAGATCAGCCGCACTATGACAGGATCTACATCAAAGTACTCGGCCAAACCACCACAGACACCGGCAATTTTTCTCTCAGTTGATGATCTGTATAATCTTTTATCCATGTTATCTCTGGAGCCACGAGCCGGGGTTGAACCGGCGACCTTTTGCTTACCATGCAAACGCTCTACCAACTGAGCTATCGCGGCATTCCGTACGACACTATATAAGAAATCGGGGCTCTTCTGATTACCCCAGTATAATACTATCTTACCTTAGATCGTTTATCTAGCACCCACTGTACCGATGGGCTGATTGACTTGTCCGTACGGTGAATGCAGCCAATCCAGCAGCAAGGTCGTCGCATGCCTTCTTTGAGCTCAGAAACAACTCGTTTGACATGATCATCCCTTGTCTTTTGTTGTTTGACTGTTACCGTCCAACAAATCCACTCATTACGTGCTAAAGGTGTTAGGCTCTGCCATACCTGTAGCGCTGTTGGGTCAGAAGTAAGTGCTTTTCTCAAGTCGGCTGGTATTTGATGAACTGTTCCTTCGGCTATTTCTTGTTTGGCCATAAGTTTATTTTACCTTATCTTGTTCCAACCGTTCCGACAATTCATCTGGCACAAACTAAAATCGGAATGCTCAATTAATTGCTACACGACTAAGAGCTAGGTAACTGCGAGTACAATTAAAATATGAATAAAGCATACAAATCGTGGGTGATATATAGTATCGGTCTATTTATAGTCTGGGGAATTATTTTTCTTATTAGATGGGGTCTTAAGAGTAGCCCAGACATAAAAGATCTGTCTTTGATATTTGCTGGATACTTTATCGGATGGTTATCAGCAACAATTAAATTCATTCTGGTAAGTAAGAAAAAATATGGACTGTTGTTCTCGACAAAATCCGAGGGATAGCATGGTTCAGAAGTCTGGTGCAGGGAGAGGGATTCGAACCCCCGAAGGCATAAGCCATTTGATTTACAGTCAAACGTGTTTAACCACTTCACTATCCCTGCATAACATAGCTCGGCTAACATTATAGCCCACTAGTATCATGGAGCCACCTGTCGGATTTGAACCCACGACCTTCACTTTACAAAAGTGTTGCTCTACCACTGAGCTAAGGTGGCCTAATTGAAAACGTGCGATCTCAGATCTGTACTCTAAGATTATATTAATGCACGACTAGTCTAACAAAACAGGGGTTAAATAACAACTCGGGGTGGACGAATAATTCGTTTAGGTTGACTCGACGTAACTACCATCTTCTTGAGCTTGTCCTCTACAAGATCAGCTTCTGCTTCATGCTCGTGAGCTCGATAAGCTTTTGCCAATAGCGTGAAAGTCTCCTTGTTGGGCTCTAACTCGGTCGCCCTTTCAAGTTCTTGTAGCATAACACGGTCGTTGCCTAATTTTTCCTGAACTTTAGCATAAGCTACGTGTCGGGCAGCCAGTTCATCATCGAGCTTAAGAGCCTGCTGAAAAGCAATCGCCGCCTTCTCATAATTCTCGGTATCGTAATAAATCAAGCCCAGGTTATGCAAAGCAGACGGTGTGGCGTCAATGCTAGAAGCAATTTCAAAGCAATCAATCGCATCTCGGTATTCTTTTTGCTTAGCATATAAGATACCCAGACGATTATAGGCAGCGGCATTACGCTCATCAATCTTTAGAATCGTCAACAAAGCTTTCTCAGCCCGCAGAAAGCGATTGTCGCGCATACCTTGGTGAGCAATATCCCACAGCCGCCCTAAACGATTACCAACATTTCTTGAGATGGCGGCAAATTCATCGTCATGGACCTGGGCGTTCCAGTAAACTAGCAGAGCAAATGCGGCGATTAAAACAAGATCAAGCATATAATTTACCGATTATAACAGTTCAGAGTGCCAACATAAAGTTAAGTAGGACCAGTTTAGTTTGGGCGTTGGCAAGCAACTGACTACTGGCAGTATGACTGGCAGTTAATATCCTCTGCCATTTTTGCAGAACTTTGAGATTCGTTTGGTCATGCCCTAGGGCGATACTTGCCATCTGGGCTAGGATGAACAGGACATCGGAGCACAGTTGACGATCTTTAGCTAAGTTCTCAATCCCAGCCAGTCGATTAAAGGTTGTCTGTTCTAGTAGGTCATGGGCAATTTTTGTGGCTCTCACCAGGGGATGCTCATTATCTTCTTCTAGTAAAGCGTGCATTAAGCCCAATAAGCCACCACTCATTAGTAGTGCCCGCTCGATAACTGATAGTTGATAGCCCTGAGCCTTAAAATAATCAACCGTCGTCAGATTATCTATCGTAGGTAACGTTAATAGCTGAAGACGAGATCTAATCGTTGGCAGCAATGATAATTCACTAGGGGCCGTTAATATCATGATTGTACCAGCCGGCGGCTCTTCAAGTGTCTTCAAAAGAGCGTTTTGAGCCTGCGCAGTCATCTGTTGACTGTCCTCTATGACTATTACCCGATTAATACTTGTCACCGCTGTTGACCTTAATGTCGTAAAATGAATAACCTCGCGAATGTCGTCAACAGATATGCCCTTATTACTGTTGGGTATTAAGTGCTTAAAATGAGGGCTGTTGGCTAGCTTTTGTTCGGGTAGTTGCAATAACTGTCCGGCCAGTAGCTTAGCCACCGCACCTTTGCCGCTACCTGTGGGGGCAATCAATAACACAGCGTGCGATGGCCTAGATACAAAATTATCCAGTGCCTGCCGAGTTGTTTTGTGTAAGAGTAGCTCAGTCATGTTTTTATCATAGTCCGGAAGGCATTAGGAACAGGCACGGTAAAACTCTGCCGCTGTCGATTGGGCAGGGTCAATTCTAATTGCCAAGCGTGCAGATAAAGTCGATCGGCGACTAAGCCGCCGTAAAGTACATCGCCAACAATCGGGTGGCCAACCGCCAATAAATGAACTCGCAACTGGTGGGTTCGGCCGGTAGTTGGCCGTAATTCTAGCAAGCTGCAAGTTTTATTATTGCCCTTAACCCAATATTCAGTCGTGGCTGGCTTACCTGTACGCCCAATCCGGAACATTTGCGGTTTTTTGGGATTACGCATAATCGGCATATCAATAATGGCATGATCATGGGGCATCAGCCCTCCTACAACTGCATAATATGTTTTTTTAACTCGGCGAGTGGAGAATTGTTTTTGGAGCCATTGCTGAGCGGACGGCGACTTGGCGCAAATCATTACACCGCTGGTTACGCGGTCCAGTCGATGAACAATGCCGGCCCGTTCACCAGACAGCCCATCTTTTAGCCTTGGCTTAAGCCACGAAGCAACGGTTGCTTCTGGGTTAAACGCCCCTTTGCTATGCGTTAATAGTCCGGCAGGCTTATTAATTACAACACAATCGTCATCTTCGTATAAAACTGGGATATCGATGTCTGGGATACGGCCGACATCGGCTAGGCTATAGCCAACCACAACCTTACTCTCAGCCCGCAACTTGTGACCCGCCCGCTGCGACACCACGCCGTCAACAGTTACCTTGCCCTCCTCGATCAGCCTGCTGGCGAAAGCTCGGCTAAGACCAGGTAGTAGCTCAACCACCTTTTGATCTAGCCGCTGAGTTTTTGTGGGCCGTGTATTGTCCATGCTAGTCTTAAGCGCGTAAACCGACCGCCCGTTGAACCTTTAGTAAGAGTTTATTGGCTTGATCATTCATCGCCGCTTCGCTGGTAACCAGTTTCTCGTCAAGTAACTTGTCGTCAACATCAGCTAAACGTTGCTGGAAATCGGTCAAAAATTGTCTAGTTGCTTCGGCTACGGCGGTTTTTAAATCACCGTAGCTTGATTTACCACGCCACGCACTTGTCACACTATCTAGCGGTTGCTGGCTCAACAAGGCTAAAAGCTGCAGTAAGTTGGAGATGCCGGGGCGCTTAGTCATGTCAAATTCGATCGACCCTAAACTATCTGTTGCCGCACTCATGATTTTCTTAACCGCCTGTTCAGGCTGATCCTCCAGGAAAATGACGCCCTTATCAGAATCACTACTCTTACTCATCTTTTTGGTTGGATCGACTAGATCCCTAATCCGGAGACCTTGATCATTACCAAAGAAATCATGCTGCTCTTTAACTGGTTTAGGCACCACAAACAACTCACCAAAGCGACGGTTCATTCGTTCGGCGATATCACGAGCAAATTCAAGATGTTGACTCTGATCATCACCGACCGGCACATAACTGGCATCGTACAGTAATATGTCGGCGGCCATCAAGACCGGGTAATTAAACAGCCCCAGACTAACCCGGTCATCATTTAGATCGGCGGCTTTATCCTTGAACTGGGTCATCCGGCTCATCTCACCAACACCGGTAAAACAATCTAGAATCCATGTCAGCTCGCTGTGAGCCGGGATATAGCTTTGTCGGTAGATATAGAGGTCTGGGATGTCGAGCGGCAAGCCAGCGGCGACAAACTGTCGCAGATTCTGCTTGGCTTGGGCATACAAGGCTTTATGGTCAATCGGCGTTGTGAAGCTATGCAGATCAGGCACAAACAGATTGATCTGGAAGTCACCAGACCGGTGCTCAGCCATATCGGCTATCGCAAACAAGGCCCCAAAATAGTTACCGATGTGCAGCTGGTTATTGGCCCGCAGACCGGTCAAGATAACAGGTTTACTCATAGTTGACTTTATTATAACCCCCGACTGCGTCAAGTCCACGCAACTTAGCTACAATACCGGCCTGCACCCCAACCAATTAACTGATTAGCGTTTAGTGAACTGGCGCTTTTTACGGGCCCCAATCAAACCAAACTTCTTGCGTTCCTTGTCACGCGGATCACGCGATAACAATTCAGCTCGTTTAAGAGTACTTCGGAAATCTTCATTCATAACGCTTAGTGCCTTGGCAATACCGAGCCGAATCGCTTCAACTTGACCGTCCTGGCCACCGCCCTTAACGTGGACTGACACGTCATATTTTTTACTTTCAAGACCAAGCGCCACGAATGGTTGCTGCAGCTTACTTTGAATAAACTTACTGTCGCCAAAATAGTCGATGGCTAATTTATCATTGATAGTAATTGCACCTTTGCCACCTATCAAACGAATTTGAGCCGTGGCTGATTTACGACGCCCTAAAGCATAAAAATAATTGTCTTTGGCCATGTTATTTCCTGTCCTTAACTGTAATTAATTCCGGTTTTTGGGCCTCGTGCTTATGCTCAGCATCGGCATAAATCTTCAAGCGGTTAAGACGCCCATCGCGCAGCTTATTGACTGGCAACATGCCACGAATCGCCCGCATCACCACGACCGTTGAATCGCGTTCCATCTGTTCACCTAAGGAGCGTTCCGACAGCCCACCGGCGTGACCACTGTGGTGATAATACATTTTGGTGCGATGCTTATCATCAGCCACCATCAGATCTTTGGCATTAATGACAATTACAAAGTCTCCGCAGTCAATGTGGGCCGTAAACTGAGGCTTGCCTTTACCTAGCAGCAGTGTTGCCGCAACCGTCGATAACCGGCCAAGCGGCATTTTTGAGGCATCCAGAATATACCACTTACGAGTTACATCAGTTGGTTTAGCACTGTAGGTTTTCATTTAGCGGTATCCTTTATTTTAGCAACTTCCGGTTTAGCTGGAACGGCTTTGGGCTCAGCTTCAGGTGTGGTGACTTTGTGCAGATCATCAACGAAACTAACTCGAGCCAGTTGGGTGTTGTCGCCTGATCGAATACGAGTATTTTTCATTCTCAGGTGACCGCTTGTACGGCCCTTTAATTTAGGAGCAATCTCATCGACCAACTTATGGGCGCTGCGGACAGTTTGCAGGCTATCGATAATTTGCCGACGGTCATGTAAGCTACCAGTTTTCGCCTTAGTAATTAGCTTTTCAACATAAGGAATGATAGTTTTAGCTTTAAGGCGCGTTGTTTCGATCGATTCGTCACGTACTAGCGAATCGGCCAAACCCTTAATAAGGGCTCGACGGGGACCACTTTCGCGGTGAAATTTACGACCTTGATAGCCATGTCGGTGCATAGTCTAAAGCTCCAGCTCCACCATCTTTTCCTTAACCTCATCGAGGGCCTTGCTACCAAACCCTTTCAGGTCGCGTAGTTCAGCTTCATTGAGAGCAAATAGATCACGAATGGTGTGAATATCATTATTGACTAAAGCGTTGGCTGTTCGGGCCGACAAGTTCAAGTCTTCGATCGGGGTGTTGAGAACCGAAGCTTCATCACCGTCCTTACCATCTTCACCGCCTGCGTCGCCAGTCTCGGCGGAAACCTGTTCAGTCGCAATTCGGGTCTTGCCAGCTAAGGCGGTGTATTGGTTAACTAAAATGGCAGCAGCTTCTTCAAAAGCTTCAGAAGGCGTGATTGAACCATTGGTGTCAATCGTGATTAATAGCTTTTCAAAGTCAGTTGATTGGCCAACCCGCGTATTTTCAACTTTATAGCGAACTCGCAGAACTGGGCTAAACATAGCATCAAGGGCAATGTGGTCACTTGGCTTGTTGACTGATACCTCTTCAAGTGTGCGGTAGCCACGACCGATCTCGACAATTAAATCAATCACTAGCTTTGCCTTGCTGTCATCAATAGTGGCGATAACGTGGTCTGGGTTAACAACTTCAACATCGGCATTCACGGCAATATCTTTTGCAGTCACAATACCTTTGCCTTGTTTAACAACACGTAGCTGTTGTGGCTCATCACCGTAAACTCGGAAATGAATACCCTTCAGGTTTTGCATGATATCAACAACATCTTCTTTAATGCCGGGTACGGTTGTAAATTCATGCGAAATACCCTCAATTTTGAATGACGTAACAGCTGCACCAGCAATGCTGGACAGCAAAACTCGGCGTAGTGAGTTACCTAGTGTATTCCCATAACCACCGTGCAAAGGTTCAATGCTAAAAGTACTACTCGCTGGGTGATGTTCGTCAACGTCTACGATTCCTGGTGTGATTATCAAATTTGACATAAGCTACTCTGCCTCCTTTAACGAGAGTAATACTCGACGATTAATTGCTCATTGATATCTGGTTCGGCGTCTTCACGTGTTGGTAGATTGGTCACCTCCACAGTAACCTTTTTACGATTAACTTTTAGCCATTCCGGCACTGTATTAGGCGCGGGGCTAACGTCGTCAAGCTTCTTAAAATACTCGGTCTTGGTACTATGTTCACGAACCTGCAAAACATCACCAACCTTTAAACGAATTGATGGGATATCGATCCGGCGATCGTTCAGCATAAAGTGGCCATGACTGACTAACTGACGTGATGCCCGGCGAGAAGTTGCAAAACCGGCACGATAAATAACGTTATCGGCTCTTTGTTCGAGGTGCCTTAATAAGTCTGTACCGGATTGACCACGGCTCTGCAAAGCTTCCTTCATTTGATTGCTAAACTGTCGCTCCAGCAAGCCGTAAAGCCGTTTGACTTTTTGCTTTTCGCGAAGCTGCAACGAATATTGGCTTGGCTTAGTGCGCATATTGCCGTGGCTATGCTGACCCGGCAGACCAGCTCTTTTAACAAGCGCCTTATAGGCTTTAACGTGCAGGGCATAGCCTTCACGTCGGCTCATTTTAACAATTGGGCTTCTGTCTCGTGCCATCTTTTAAACTCGTCTCGCCTTTCTCGGCCTAACGCCGCCATGCGGTACACCAGTTACGTCCTGAACAACCTCAAGCTGGATGTTATAAGTTGCTAGGGCTCGAACCGCGGAATCACGTCCCAAGCCGACACCTTTAATAAAAACATCGGCTTTTGTTAGACCATATTGCTGCTTGGCAGCGTCGATTGCCTTTTCAGCAGCAACTTGAGCAGCATAGGCTGTGCCCTTTTTAGAGCCCCGAAAGCCACATGAACCAGCGCTAACCGTCACTAGGGCGCTACCACTCTGATCAGTGATGGTGACAATGGTATTGTTGAAAGTTGCTAGGATATGAACTTGCCCAAAACTAACATTGCGCTTAGATTTTTTCTTCTTTGGTGCGGCCTTGGGAGCTGTCTCAACGGCTTCAGTAACGACTGTTTCTGGTACTACTGTCTCTGGTACGATTGCTTCTGTTTCTGCCATAATTTTACCTTACGTCTTAGACGGTGCCTTTCTGGCCGTACCGCCAACAGTGATGCGATGACCTCTTCGTGTCCGAGCATTGGTTCTGGTTCGTTGGCCGCGGCTTGGAAGATTGTTTTTATGACGAATACCTCGGTAAGAATTAATATCCTTCAGACGCTTAATGTTGCCGACAACGATTTGTTGGAGTTCACCTTCGACAATGTATTTACTGTTAATAACTTCCTGGATACGGGTAATCTCGCTATCGGTCAGACTTTTGACACGCACCGTTGGTTCGACCTTAGCAGCAACCAGAATATCACGGCTGGTCTTTGGACCAATGCCGTAAATATAAGTCAACGCAATCTGAACCTGCTTTTCACTTGGAATCGTGATACTGGAAATTCGAGCCATAACCTAACCCTGCCTCTGTTTATGCTTAGGCTTGAGCTTATTAATAACATAGACCCGGCCTTTACGTCGGACTATCTTATCGTCAGGGCTAATCTTTTTGACACTGGCACGCACTTTCATGCGGATCATTGCTCCTTAATTGTGGTCAATGACACACTGCTTGATAATTTAACACTTGAACGGTTGGGGCAACAGTTGCTAAGCGACTATGACTCGACGCTTAAGCGGCTGCTTACCGTTTTGGAAATGTTCTATCCCCGGCGATAGGTGATTCTACCCTTACTGAGATCGTAAGGAGTCAACTCAACCGTAACGCTGTCACCTGGCACAATACGTATGAAATGCTTGCGCATTTTACCGGCGACATGAGCGATTATTGGGTGTCCGTTCTCGAGTTCAACGCGAAACTGTGCTCCAGGGAGCGTTTCCATTACAGTTCCCGTCAATTCGATGACTTCCTTATTAACCGCCATAAAACAAGATGTAATTATAGCAGGGATGAGTACTCTGTGTAAAGTGTAATTATATTGTATCGTTCGGCTGGTTGCAATTAGGATTTTGACCTTCGAAATGGTAACAGACTAAAACGACGCTTTTGAGGGGCTTCGACAGCCTCAGCGTTCATATCAACGAAGAAATCGGAGTCACTATACTGATCATACGTCACCATTAAGGCCCGTGACTCAATCGAACGCAGGGTTTGTAGGGCAACGGAAACCAAGATTAGGATGCTAGTGCCTCCAATCGCGATGCTCGAGCCGATGAAAATTTGAGCAATAATTGGTGCTAGAGCCAGAAAACCAAGACTTAGAGCCCCGAACAAAGTCAGCCGATTGATCAGCCGGCTCAAATATTTTTCAGTTTGCGTCCCCGAGCGGATTCCCTCGATAAAGCCACCTTGCTTCTGCAAATTTTCGGCAATTTCATTCGAGTTGAAGGCCACGCTCGTATAAAAGAAGGTGAAGACAAACACCAACATAAAATAGGTTAACGGATAAATGTAAGCAATCAGACCATGCTGCTGAAAAGTCTGCAGAGTTGGCGGCTCAAACCACAGCGCTAAATTGGAACCAAGATGGGATAGGCCTAAGTTATGAGAATTGGTCAGCAACTGGCCGGCAAAGCTAGGAACGCTTAAAAAGGCCACCGCAAATATAATCGGGATCACGCCAGCAGTCACTAATTTGATGGGCAAGATGGTTGTGACGCCTCCGTAAGCCCGATTTCCCTGGACACGTTTAGCATAATTGACCGTCACATTCCTGGCTGCCTCATTTAACTTAACCACTAGCCACGTCAAAATTAGTATGGCAACAATGAAAATAACCGCGATCATTAAGGATTTTTTGTCAATCGGTAAGACATGCCCAAACAGCTTAAAATGATCGTTTTTACTCAAGAAATCACTACTTACTGTCGATATCGTTTCCGGCAAACGACTGACAATGCCGATGGTAATCAACAGCGAAATACCGTTACCCAAACCCTGCTCTGTCACCAGTTCACCTAGCCACATAAGTAGCATCGAACCTCCAGTTAGAGCCGATACCATTACCACCCATTGGATAATTGACGTATGGGCCGTAATATCGCCGATACCACCAATCGTCTCGGCGGCTTGACGAATAAGAAAGATTGACCCGATTGATTGAGCAACGGCTAACGGTAAAGTCAACAGGCGAGTGTACTGATTGATCCGTTTCTGACCATACTCACCTTCTTTATGCATGGCTTCTAACTGAGGTATAGCCTTAGTTAACATCTGCATAATGATTGAGGCATTGATGTACGGTCCAAGACCAGCGATCAAGATCGAAAAATTGGCTAGTGCACCACCGCTTAGGACATTGACAAAGCCCAGCAGCTGGGGTGCATTCGGCGAATTAAAGTAATTGTTAAGAACCTGCCTCAAGGTTTGTGCGTCAGCGATCGGAACCGGAATTTCAGCCAGAATTCGAAAAATCACTAGAATACCCAGAACAGCAATAATGCGCTTGCGCATATCACTGTGGCTAAGCGAGCGCCAGATTACTTTCCAGTTCATTCTAAGTTTGTTACATCCCTCAGTTAGTTGCTGACAATCAGTCCTAGTTATTATCTACAGTATAGCGTATTCTCGGCCTGATTTTACCGAGTCACGCCAGTAAGGATTACTTGTTTTTCTTGGCGGTTCTAGTAACTGGGTGACCCAATCTTGCAGTAACTTCGAAGCTGCCGCCGGCCTCCTGAACAATAGTAATGGCGTTGCCACTAGCAGCCGGCAACTTAACGTTAACTTTCTTCGTCAGTTCGCCTTTGCCGACTAGCAGCTTTACCTTAACAAATGGGCTGCTAATTAAACCGGATTGACACAGCAAAGTCGCATCGATAACTTGACCAGATAAGACCTCTAACTGGCCGGTATAAACCTCTTCGGACTTAATATGAAGGTTTGTAAAACCGCGTAACTTGGGCAGTACCTGCATAATTGGGTTCTGGCCACCTTCAAAACCGGGACGTTTAGTGAATCCCGTTCGAGAGCCTTGACCTTTAGTCCCGCGACCCGCTGTCTTACCTTTGCCGCTAGCGATGCCGCGGCCCACTCGCTTGCTCGATTTAGCAGCTGAAACTTTTAATTCATTGTATTTCATTATTTTTTCTCCTTAGTGACCGTGGCGGCTTTAGCTACGGGCGGTTTTGATTCGACTGTTTGGCGTTTTGGGCGGTGAATCCAATCCTTGGCTGGCACTAATCGCTGTAAGGCTGACATCGTAGCATAGGCTGCGTTAGTTTTGTTACTGGAGCCAAGAGACTTGCTTAGGACATCGTTAATACCGGCAACTTCAAGAATAGTTCGGACAACACTGCCAGCGATTAGGCCAGTCCCGATGCTAGCTGGCTTGAGGAGAATCCTTGAGCCACTTAGTTTAACTTCGACTTCGTGCGGTATGGTAGTTTTATAGAGCGGTATCCGGACTAAGCTCTTTTTGGCAATTTCAGTGGCCTTAGTAATAGCCGTTGTAACGTCGGCTCCTTTGGCAATACCCATGCCAACACTACCTTTGTGATCACCGACAACAACGAGAGCACGAAAGCGGAAACGCCGTCCGCCTTTTACGACACGAGCAACCCGATCGATATCAAGTGTTCGCTCGTCATATTGCTTCTCTTCTTGGTCAACAGGGGAACGTCGTGGCCTTCGATCTCGATTCGACATTGGCATATTAAAACTCCAGTCCTTCGTTACGTGCAGCTTCAGCTAAAGCTTTGACGCGGCCATGATATAGCCTGATGCCACGGTCAAAGACAACTTGCTTAACTTTAATGGTTTTGGCCTTCTTGGCCATTTCCGTACCGACCCATTTAACCTTTTCGGTCATCGACCCTTCAACGTCTTTTTTGCCAACCGTTGAAACGTAGGCTAAAGTGCGCTGATGCTCGTCATCAATTAATTGAGCGGTGGCGTGACTATTACTAATAAAAACACTCAGGCGGGGACGCTCAGCGGTGCCGCTAATAACTGACCTGACCCGGCGATGGCGAAGTAATTGCTTGTGTAGCTTTTCTGATAGTTTTGACATAGTCTAGGCCTTTTCCTTACCGGCTTTACCGCTCTTACGGATAATATGCTCACCGACATATTTAATGCCTTTACCTTTGTATGGTTCCGGCTTTTTTAGTGATCTAATTTCAGCTGCCACCTGACCAACTTGCTGTTTATCAATGCCGCTGATAGTTATAATGTTCTGCTCAATGCCCGTCGTTATACCGCTTGGGATGTGATAGATGACATCGTGCGAAAAACCAAGATTAAGCTTAAGATCTGCACCCTGTTGCACAACTCGAAAACCAACGCCATTAATTTCCAGTTTCTTACTATAGCCCTGAGTTACGCCAATGATCATGTTTTGGACTAAGGAGCGCATCAAGCCATGCTTGGCCCGGACAGCAGCGTCTTCGCTTTGGCGAACAACTGTTAAAATATTCTCGGCTTGCTGAATATCAAGGCTGGGCATCATGGCCTGCTTCAGCACACCCTTAGAGCCACTAACGGTAATCTCTTGGGGGTCGACAGTAATTGTCACACCGCTCGGTACTGCGATCGGCAGTTTTCCTACTCGACTCATATCATTCCTTTCCTCTAATACACCTTACAGATTAATTCACCGCCGATGTGTTGAGCTCGGGCTTCCTCGTCAGACATAACGCCTTTGGAGGTCGAAACAATGACGATACCACGGCCGTGTTTGACACGCCTAATCTCCTGAGCTCCCACATAGAGCCGCTTACCGGGTGTACTGAGACGGGTAATCTCGGTAATCCGCGGGTTACTGCGCTCATCGTTGATCACCAAAGTCAGCGTTTTGGCTGTTTTCTCACCGTCCACATGAACACCATCAATAAAATTATTTTCCTTCAATAATTTGGCAATTGATTCTTTCATGTTGGAGTATGGCAAGCTAACTTCAGCCCGCCGCACTAGGACAGCATTGCGAACCCGTGTCAGCATGTCGGCAATTGGATCGGTCGAAACTTTATTTGACATAAGCTCTCCTTACCAACTGGCTTTCGTTACGCCAGGGATTTCGCCTTTTGAGGCATGTTCCCTGAAACTTAGACGGCTTAAACCGAATTGGCGCATGTAGCCATGCGGGCGTCCAGTTTCCAAACAACGGTTTTTCCAGCGGGTTGGAGAAGAATTACGCGGTAGTTTGGCCAAACCTTGATAGTCTCCCAGTGCCTTTAGCTCGGCTCGCTTGGCGGCATACTTTTTAATCATTTCCTGACGTCGAGCATCCCGAATAATATTTGATGTTTTGGCCATTATTTGTCCTCCTTTACGAACGGCATACCAAAATGTGTAAGTAAGGCCTTCGATTGCTCAGCATTCTTACTCTTAATTGCAAATATAACTTGTAAACCATGCGTCACCACCGTCTCGTCAAATGATAATTCCGGAAAAACTGACTGATCGTTAAAACCAATACTGTAATTACCCTGACGATCAAAGGCCTTGGCGCTGACGCCGTGGAAGTCTCGTAATCTTGGAATGACAAGATTAATCAGTCGGTCGGCGAATTCGTACATCCTATCGCCGCGCAGCGTGACTTTGAGGCCGATCTTATTGCCTTCACGCAGTTTAAAACTAGCGATAGCCTTTTTGGCAACCGTATCGATTGGCTGTTGCCCGGTAATCTTACGAAGGGTGTTGGCGGCCGCTGCCAAAATCTTTTTGTCGTCCTTAGACCGACCCAAACCAATATTCAGCACAATTTTATCGAGTTGCGGGACCTCGTTAACATTCTTAAGGTTCAACTCTTTCTGAAGCGCCTTAACAATTTCCTGGTGGTATTGTTGACGCAGTCGAGCAGTTGTAACTGTTGGGATAGTCTTAGCCATTACTGGATCTCCTTGCCGTTGCTTTTGTAGAAGCGCTTCTTAGTGCCATCGACAATTTTGTGGGTAATGCGCGTTGGCCCTTTGGTAACTGGATCCATAATACCGACTTTGCCAACAGCTATTGGCTTGGTAATTTCTAAGATTCCACCTTGCGGGTGTGCTTTGTCTGGCTTAACGTGTTTCTTAACGATATTTAAACCTTCCACAGTAACCGCATTTAATAGGGGGTGAGTCGATAGAACCTTGCCGCTTTGACCCTTGTATTTACCGGATCGGACCACCACAAAATCACCCTTCTTAAGTCTTATCTTGTATCGCTTATCGGCAACCATTACAGCACCTCCGGTGCTAAGCTAATAATCTTGCTATAACCTAGGTCACGCAACTCCCTTGGAACTGGTCCAAAGATGCGCGTTCCACGGGGTTGTTTGTCATCGGCCACTAGGACTGCGGCATTATCATCAAACTTGATCGTCGAACCGTCCTTGCGTCGTATCGCGTCTTTGGTCCTAACAACCAGAGCCTTAACCACTGACTTCTTCTTAACATTGCCGCTCGGATTGGCATCTTTAACCGTCGCCACAATAATATCACCGACTCGGGCGTAACGACGGCCTGAACCACCTAGGACACGAATACATAAAATGATTCGGGCGCCACTGTTATCGCAAACGGTTAGACGAGACTCTTGCTGAATCACGACAACACCTCCATGTCCTTTTCGCGTAGCACGGGCTTCTCAATGATCCGTTCCAGCTTATGATGTTTACGGGCGCTGATCGGTCGGGTCTCAACAATCGATACACGGTCACCCACTTGGGCTGAGTTTTTTTCATCATGAGCCATAAATT
>Ga0181520_10001696_pt1 | contig 43902 bp, 39 predicted proteins | sample PEATcosm2014_Bin_29_FD_132451 | JGI IMG/M metagenome (GOLD analysis project Ga0181520, IMG submission 132451) | Peatland microbial communities from MTU Mesocosm Facility, Houghton, MI, USA - PEATcosm2014_Bin02_30_metaG | ecosystem: Environmental > Terrestrial > Soil > Wetlands > Peat | place... | reverse complement strand
ATTATCCCTGCGATCCATGCGAAAGCATTCTTCTCTTCGTCCCTCGCTTGCGCCGGTCGGTTTGAAGCTGCTATAAGCATAAGCTGATGCGCGCGCTGAGAGAAAATCGAGGAACGCTGCGACAATGGGCCCGGGGTCCCGGCTTTCCCGTATTGCATAAGGTATTCCAGATCGGAATCATCCTCAAGGGCTTCAATGCCCTGGTCGAGTTGCTTAGCGGCGCCTTCCTCCTCATGTTTTCGGTCGAAAGGCTAAGGTCGATTATTCATCTCGTCTCGAGCGGGCAGGGCGGATCGTGGCTTCGTCGGCTCTGGCCTTTCAGCCTCTATCGACTCGAGCGGTGGATCGCGCCCGACACGAAGACCTTCTTTACCTGGTTTTTCCTGAGCCACGGGGCCGTCAAGGCCTTCATCATCGTCTGTCTGCTCTGCGGGTGGATCTGGGCGTATCCGCTCGGGATAACGGTGTTCTCGATCTTCATCGTTTACCAAATTACCGAGATCCTCGTTCGCCACCACCCCGGGCTCTATTTCGCGCTTTCGGTAATCGATGCCTTCGTTATCGCCCTAACCGTCAACGAATGGCGACACGCCAAACTCTCTGCCCATCGCGATGACGCGACCGGGTAGGCTTTTGATATGGCCGAAAGGCCGCGAGCGTGAGACCGACGATCGTCCGGCTACGTTAGGACGCGCTTCGGATATGATCGCGAGTCGATCGGGAATTCTCGGTTACCGGAATGGGGCGGGAAAAGCGCCGAGACAGGGGGAGACTCAGAGCGGTGTCTCGGCGCGGAAACGATGCACGTCATTATAGTAGCCATCAAAGCCGGTACCTACCAAAGCTCCTTAAACAGCTCATGCCGCCAATCCGCATCGTCCCGGTCGTCCGGAGGCGCTCGAGGCGCGCATAGGATGCGATCCTACTGCGGCTCTCCCTTGACGAGGAAGATCGCCGTTCTCCGATTCTGCCACCGATTCGCGTAGTCGCTATCCGGAACCAAAGGGTCGGCAGCGCCCACGCCATCCGTTTCTATCATGGCCGCATCCAAGCCGCGCTCGACGAGCGCTTGCCTGATGGCGGCGGACCGCGCCTTGGAAAGGGGTATAAGGACCGTTTCCTGCTCGATCTTGCCGAGGGCGGCATCGTCCCAATGGATCATCACCGCATGCCCCACGATCTTGATTTTGTAACCGGGAAATTTCTTGAGTTTCTCGGCGAGCTGATCGAGTCGCAGGGTGTTCTGCCTGCTCAGCTCGGCGGCCACATCGCGATAGTCGGCCGTAAACGGCTTGAAGTAGACGCGCGAATTCGGGATCCGATAGCCGTTCGCCTCCTTGATGATGATCAGGTCTATCGGAATCGAAGACTTGATGGGCCCTATGTTCCCGAATTCGTCGCGAAGCTTGACGACGACCGGATAATCCTCTGCGGATACGACGAGGTCGCCATTGATGCCCTTGCCGTCCCAGACGATGCCGTCGCTCGGCCATTTTCCGCTGAAGCTTTTAAAGAGGTTTCCGCCGGGATCGAAGATATCCATCTCCCAGCTGTCCAGCTTGGCCAGGGAAGACTCGGCCTTGATGGTCAAGGTCACGGCATCCGTCGGACTGTCCGGCGCGAAGAGGGCCGGAGAGAGCGTAACCGTTCCGGTCGGCGGCTTTCTGTCGAGGATGAAGGGCTTGCTCATCGCCCTTCCGGCGGTGTAGAAGGTTCCGTAATCGATGGATAGGGTGGCCGTATAGGTACCTTCGGGTGCTGGGGTGCCGGAATCGGTCGTACCGTCCCAAACCAGGCTCGAGGGCAAGGTCGGACCTCGGCCTGAAAAGCCCTTTTGTATTCCCTGGTCGCTCGTTAGGCTGACTTTCCATGAGGCGACCGAATCGGCGTCGGCAAACAGGAGTTCGAAAGCGATCGTCGTCTTGCCGTTCTCGGCCGCGGGCGAGAATCCCAGCGCTTCCGTCTGGATGAGGCTCGGGCCCGGCGCGGCGGGGGCGACAGGCGCGGCAGGGGCGGGCGCTTGAGCTTCCGCCTTCGGCGCGGGCTTCGTCGTCTGGCACGCCATCGAGAAGCAAGTCGCGAGTATTGCCAGCGAGATATACGCCATATTCCTCATCGATCTCCTCCTTCGCGTTTCGTCAATGCTATACAGAAACCATTAAATTATAACTAAGACGGAGATCTCGATACTCGCTTCCCTAGGGTCCATCGACCCTAAGTTAATGCCGAAAGGCGATCTATTTCCAATACTACTTGGTGACGTGAATATACTTTCCAGGTATCGACCCGTCAGGGACAGACGATCTTGACGCCTCGCGTCATGGACGCAGCAATTCGCGAAGGCCTACGATTTCCTTGAACAAATCGACACCTTCATGGGAGAATCGATGCCAGGAGCGATCCGGCCCAGGGAAGAGAACGGCGAGGGGCTCCATATTGGCCGTCCGGGGCGTCTTGACGTCGAGGCCTGTCGAGGCAAGACTTGATCGGTGGGGAGAAGGAATCGTGCGTATACGGCTTTCATCCATCTCGCTCTTCGCGCTTGCGGTCTTCATTTCGTCGGGATGCTCGAATCCGTCGACCTCCTTGTTCCATAGCGTCACTTTTAAGGTCAGCGCGACGAATGGAGTTACAGCGGCTGAGGACATTAATTATTCGGATACTGATTCAACGGTCCATAGTCTTGCGAATGTTGCGCTTCCCTGGACTTTGACGGTTTCGATGCCCGTCACGCAGGATCAGAACTCGATCGGCCTTTCGGCACAGGCGATGGCCCCGTCTTCAGGTTCAGTCTTGACCGCAACGATTTCGGATGACGGCGTGCAAGTAGCTACGCGTTCCGATCCGGAGTCCGGAATCTATATGTCGATCGATTTAGAGACTCTGATTTAACGTACCCGCTCTTCTCGCATCGGGAGGCGTAGATGAGGCTTGGCCGAATCGCCGTCGTGATCGCCCTTATCGCCTTCGGCCTCCTCTGCTCCTGCGCCAGGCATGGGGGGCTTATCGCCCTTGCCGGGGACCAGTCCGGAATCTTGCGCCTCGAAACGATCCTCGCGCAAAGCCCCCTCCCCCATGGCTGGACAGTCGCTCCGGGCGGCGAAGCCGTACAGGCGACCGTCGAGCTGGCTTCCGCGGCAGCCTCGTCCCAGACGTCGATAGACGCGAGGCCGAGCGTCGTCGCTCCGGCGGGAAGGCGCTGGCTCGTTCCCGCCCTTCGGCTATCCGATCCTCGCTTCTCATTGACCGCGGCGGAGGCGAAGGCTGCCGGGCTCCGGCCGCTGGAGGATGTGCTTCCTCCCTTCAGGACGCCTCTGGTCGATGGCCGCTGGCCCGGCCAGGACGGCTATCCTTTCACGGAGGATCTCTGGCTTTCGGTCAGCGCCGCGCGTGGCAAGGCGCCTCGCGAGCTCGCGGACTGGGCCCTCGCCGCAGCCCGGCGCGCGGCGAGAGAGGAGGAGCGGCCCATCGTCCTGGGAGCGACCGGCGACATCCAGGTGGGCCCGCGAGAAGGCGCTCTCCTAATCTCGGGCGAGGAGGGAAGGGCCGCCGTCCTCGAGGGAGGCCTCCTGCCCCTCCTCCGGTCATTCGACTTCCTGATCGGCAATCTCGAGGGGCAGATATCCCTCAGGGGGGAGCCCAACCCCCGCAAGCGCTACCTGTTTCGATTTCCGCCCGGTACGGCGGCGGCCCTGAAGTCGGCAGGTTTCGGCCTCCTCCTCTTCGGCAACAATCATGCCCTCGATTTCGGGCTCGACGCCTTCCAGGATACATTGAAAGACCTCGACGGCACGGGAATGCCCTACGTCGGCGCGGGACTCGACGCCGATCGGGCCGTGGCCATCAAACGCCTGCGAATAGCCGGCGCCGTTCGGGATTTCGCCTTTATAGGTTTCGCCGCCTTCCCGAAGGAAGCCATGGGATTCACCACGGAGGAGGCCGCGGCCGGGCCGAATCGCCCAGGAGTGAATGCCGACGAGGCCGCGACGATAACGGCCATCGAATCGGCCGCCGCTACGGGCGACACCGTCGTCGTCTTGAGCCACGGCGGCCGCGAATATCTCGACGCGCCTCCCCAGGACGTCGAGGAACGCTACCGGCGATTCGTCGATGCCGGAGCGGCCCTCGTCGTGGGCTCCCATCCCCATGTGCTCCAGGGGGTCGAGGCGCGGGGACGCTCGCTTATAGCCTACTCATTGGGCAATTTCGTCTTCACGGGTGAAGCCGAGCCCCCGCCTGGGCAGAAAGGGGCCCTTGTCGCCTTCCTCATGTATCGCGGCGTCGCCAGAGGGCTCCGGCTCTATCCCTTGCGCATCGGGTTCCAAGGGAGCACGCTTTACGACGATCACGGAGACGCCGAGGCGAGGTTCGCCGGCCTCTGCGCCGAGCTCGCGCGAGCCGCCCGATAACGATGGCCAGATCGAATCCGGGGACGATTTCAAATGGGAAATGCCCGTCAGATAAAGTAATTCAGACGGCTTGACTATAGGAATCGATCCCTAAACTCGCCCGGGAATAAGTTATTTTGAGACTGAAAATGGAATTTTCCCAGCTGGATTCAAAAGGTACTGAGCTAAAAATGAACCGTTTCCAGCTTGTGGAAGAGACCTTCGCCACTCGACGTGGATCGAATTAACAGCCTCGCAGCGAGCTGCGGGCTACAAACCCCGCGTGCGAATCGAAACTCCGATCGGGACGCTTGGCGAATCCCGGAAATATCTACATTTCATAGCGGCCAATAGGGCCTCGCGTCTGCGGAATATCAAGGAGCGGTTTCTCGCGGACCTCACTGCGCGGGGAAACGCAGGTCCTTTTCTATCTCGGTATAAACGAGGAGCTTGTCGCTCCTGCCTCCGATCAGCAGGGTGTTTATGTTGTCGAGGCCGAGATCTCGGGCCTCCGAGCCTTCGAGCGCGGAGGGCTCCTGCGACAGCTCGTCGTAGAGCTTGACCGAGAGGGTGAAGGCGGCCATCGCCTCGGCGCGGCGCCGGGCGTCCCCCGAGCGGCCGGCCAGGCGATACAACGCGACGCCGAGGTTGTTCTCGGACTTCAGATACAGCTTCAATATCTCGACTTCCGAGGGTCTCTCCTGAGGCGCGGGCTCGCCCACGTCGGCGAGCTCCTTCTCCATAGCGGCCGAAGCCTTGCGAAAGTAGGCCTCGGCGGAAAAGAGGTCGTTTCGCTCATATAAGGCCGAGCCGAAGGCGTAATCCAGGTAGGGACTCGAGCCGCCTTCAGCCCCGGACTGGAAGAATCGATCCAGGGATTCCTTGTAGCGCCCCGTTCTATAGAGGATATTGCCGGTCTTATAGCTCGTATCGGCGGTGACATAGCCGTTGTCGGCCGCCTTGTCGTAGAGGGCAAGGGCCGACGAGAGATCGTCGCGCTGATAATATGCGACGTCGGCGAGACCGGCGTAGGCCTCCCCGAAGCGCGGACTCTTCTTCACCCGCCTGAGCTCGAGAGCCTTCTCGTATTCCGAAACGGCCGAGGCGTAGTCGCGCTCGGCTCCGATCCATTCCTTGTCCTTGGCGAGGAAATCGGCGCGCCAGACGAGGCTTTCGATGTACATGCCGGCCCGCCGCCCGCCCAGGCCCGGAAGGGCCGCGAAATCGCTTACCGCGTTGTCCAGGGCTTTGCGTTCCTCGCTCGGATCGCCCATGCGCCGGAAGTAGCGGGCGAGGTTGTAATGCGCCTCGGGCACGGCGGGATCTTCCTTCGCCGCGGTGAGGAGGATGCCCCTGACGTCATCGATCATGCCCTTGTCCAGGAGGTATCCGCCGAGTTCCGCGAGGACGCCGGCGCTCAAGGCTTCCCGCTTCGTTTCGGCAAGGAAGTGCGCTTTGAGCGGCAGGACCTCGCTCGGGCGGTCGACGCGGATGAAGTAGAGGAGCATCCGCTCGAGGTAGAGGTCCTTCGGGCCGTAGCGCTGGATGAGGGTGGCGTAGGTCCTGCGCGCATCCTCGTACTTGGTCGGGTCTTCATCCGCCCAATCGAGGTAGACGTCTCCGAGGAGGAGGAGGCCCACTTCGTTGAAGTAGTCCCACGAAAGGAGGCCAGTCGTTCCCCGAGAGGCGTCCGGCTTCGCGCTCCTGGGCGCGCCCTTCAGGACTTCGACGGCCTCCTCGAACTTGAGCTGCTCTTTCTCGAGGCGCGCCCATTCCAGGATTCCCTCTTTCTCCTTAGGATGGGCCCGGATCAGGGAAGCGTACATGTTCTCGGCAAGTATGTATTGGCGCTTGGCGGCATAGGCTTGAGCATAGCGATAATACCAGGGGATGAACTCTCGTAATGCCGTCGCCTTCCCGAAATCGGTCGCGGATTCGGGGAAACGGTCTTCGGCTATGCGCTGGTAGCCGGTCCGATAGAGAGAGTCGGCGGCGAGAGGTATGTAGACGTAGCGCCAGCCGAGGTAGCCGACGGCGGCGGCGGACGCGAGGACGAGAAAGCCGATCCTGAGCAGCGGAAGCATGATATGGACCAAGGCATAGGCCAGGGTCCCTTTCTCGGCCTCCAGGGCGGCGCCCGTACGCTTCTCTTGCCCCTTGGGAATCGCGATGCGACGCTTGAGGATGCGCCCCGCTGTGATGGCGACCTCTTCCGCGGTCAGCCCGTCTACGAGGGCCCATACGATCTTCGACTGCTGCGCCTCGCTGCCGCGCTCGTTCGCGAGGATGTCCTCGATTGCGATCCTGAGGTTGAGGGGGAAGGAAAGCAAGGAATCCTGTAGTCTATCGACCTGCGCCTCGGTGAGCTCGACAGGCTTGAATTTTTCTTCGGTCGCGCGAGGAGGAAGGGCCTTCGGCTTCGGCGGCGCTTGACGCGGGGGCGCGGTTTCGGCGTCGCCCGTTCCGATCGAGCCGAAGTTTCCCCAATCCTGGTCCAACTTGAAGGTATCGGCGATCGGCGCTTCCTCGCTCAGGGACGCGATCTCCGAATCGAGATCCCGTCCCGCTTCGTCGCCGAGATCGGAAGCGGATCCGGAAAAGCCCAGGTCCTCGCTCGGCTCCTCGAAGCTGAAAGTCTCGAAGGCGTCCCCTCCTAGCTCCGAAGCGCCCGGCTCAGGACTTCCTTCGGGGCCTTGAGACTCGGAATCCTCGGCTTTTCCCTCGCTTCTACCCAGGTCGGGTATCGAGAAATCCTCGATGCCCGACTCCGAGCCTGCATCGGGCGCATTCGCGGCCCCCTCCTCGGTGAGGGAGAATTCTGGGATGGAGAAATCCTCCGCTTTGCTTTCTTCGGGCACGGCCTCCGGAATGGACTCGAGCGGCGATTCTTCGAAGAAAAGGTTTTCCGTGGGCTCGACGGATTGGTCGGCATCCCGTGCGCCATCGGCGGACTGAGCCAGGTCTTCGGGAATGGCGAAATCGAGGGGCTCGTCTTCTTCGGCCTTAGGAGCTTCGTCGGCTTGGGGCTCGAGATCGGCCATGGGCTCGAGGTCGGCCATCGCGCCCGGCTCGCGGGCTTCCTCCTCATCCTCGGCAGGGCCGAGAAGGGCGGCGATGTCGTCGTCGACGGATGCGGGATTCTCCTCGCGATCGATCGGAAGATCCTCGAGGAGGGCCGCGAAATCGGGAGGCACGCCCTCTTCTTCCGGCGAAGCTTCGGGACCGGACGGCTCGATTTCGTCGGCCGCGCTAGCGCCTTCGGGGGGTGTGAGGACTTCGGGCTTCTCGCCCCAGCGCTCGAGAACCTCGGTTTCCTTCGACAAGGCCGCGAGGTCGCGCTTGAATCTTTCTATGTCCTGGAGCCTCGGCATGGGTATCCTTATCCATATTAACGGACGATTTATGTCTTAGTGAAGTAAATAGAGCCACAATACGCTTGAGGACGGGCCGCGACCGCGCCGATATTGTAGCCGTGAGCCTAATCAGGTATTTAGCCCTCGCGCTGGCCGCCGGCGTCGCGGTCCTCCCGATACGCGCCGAGGCTGAAACCGCTTCCGATCAAAACGAGCCTGCGGGCAGCGTCATCGAGTCCTTGACCCTCCACCTCGAGCTCGCCGGAATGAGGAAGGCGAAGGCGCCCGAGGCGATGGAAGGCAATCTCGTGCTTTCGGTTTTCGGTCCCTACCGAGCCGTCGCCGCGGCTTTCGCCCACGAGGGCTTCGCCAGTCTGCATTCGTATGAGCGCAACAGGCAGGGCGTCTTCGTCCTCGCCTACCCGATACCTCTCGAGAGGACCGAGCCTCTCGAATATCGCATCGTAGTGGACGGAGTATGGACCGTAGATCCCTCCGATCCGGAACGGCGCGTCGATCCCCTGACCGGGCTCGAAGTCTCGGTGGCGCGGATCCCCCGCTTGAGCAACCTCCATCTAGGCGTATATCGGCTTCTCGGCGCGGACGGCCTGACCGCGCGATTCCTCTTCCGAGGAGCGAGCGGCGGGGAGGTGACGGTCTGCGGCGATTTCGACAACTGGGACCCCTTCATCCACGAGATGCCCGAAACGAGTCCCGGAGAATACCGGCTCGACCTGCCCCTCCCGCCCGGAAGGCATTATTACGATTTCGTGTATCGCGGCCAGAGACTTCCCGACCCGCTCAACCCGGTCAAGGCCACGAGCGGGGACGGTCAGGTAGTCTCGGTGCTGGACGTCTCTACTCCATAGTCAATCCCGCGTCCCGCAGCACCTTCAAGGCGTTCTCGGCCGTCCTTCGGCGCAAATCCGCGATGGATTCCCGCGAGGCATAGGCGGAATGATCGGTCAGCACGACCCCCGGCAGGGAGCGTAGCCTGCTGCCCTGCGGCAAGGGCTCGACGGTGAATACGTCAAGCCCGGCGCCGCCCAATCTGGCCTCGGAAAGGGCGGCGACGAGAGCCTCTTCGTCGACGAGGGCCCCGCGCGAAATATTGATGAGGGCGGCGTCCCTCTTCATGAGCCCCAGCTCGCGCGCTCCGACGATGCCTCTCGTCTCGGGCTTGAGCGGAAGATGTATCGATACCCAGTCGGCATCGAGGAAGACTCGGTCGAAGGAGACGGGACGGACGATGGCGCCCAGGGCGGTCGCCGCGTCGCCGAGGGTCTCGTCGATGCGGGCTGCGCTGATCTTGGGGCTCCAGATCAGGATCTCGCGGAAGCCCAGCGCGAGGGCGGAGCGCGCTAGTGCCTTCGCCGTACCGCCGAAGCCCAATATGCCCAGGATGCTTCCCGCGACGCGCCGACCGGGCGCGGCAGCGTCCCAGGCCCCCGCGCGGACGGCCCGGTCGCGGAACGGGATGGCGCGAGCGCAGGAAAGGATGAGGCCGAGGGCATGCTCCGCGACCTCGCGATCGCAATAGCCCGGAACGTTGGCCACGACGATGCCGCGACGGGCGGCGGCCTCGAGGTCGACATTGTCCAGCCCGACACCGTATCGCGCGATGACCCGGCAGCGCGAGAGGGATTCGATCGCCTCCGAGTCGAGGCGCGCCATATTGACGAGTAGGGCGTCGGCCTCGCGGCCCGCCGCGGCGACGTCGGCGGAGCTTCGGCAACTCGCGACCGCGAGTTCGATCCCGGCCGGGGCGAGAATGGACCGTTCGATCTCCGAATCCCCGAATCGGTCGTCGGTGATGACCGCGAGCGCGGCTTTCGCGCTGCCTTGCTCCATGCATCCTCCGTTTCAATGTATCGGCCCTTTTCGACCCGAATCTGAAAGCTCTCGCTCGCGAGCGGGCGGTCTTTGCCATTCTTCCGTCTCGGGCTAGAATGGAATTCGAGAGGAGTCGGCTGATGACGATAATCGGCGATCATTGGGTTGACGGGGAGGGTCGGCGCCTCGTGCTCCGCGGGGCCAACCTCGGCGGCGATTGCAAGGTGCCGACCCGTCCCGACGGCGATACGCGCCTCAAGGAAGGCTTCTATGACCGGAATGGCGTCTCCTTCGTGGGCAGGCCCTTCCCTCTCGAGGAGGCCGGCGGGCATTTCTCTCGCCTCAAGCGCTGGGGCCTCGATTTCCACCGCCTCCTCGTCACCTGGGAGGCTGTGGAGCACGACGGACCGGGAATCTACGACGAGGAGTACCTCGATTACATCGAAGGCCTTGTCGCCAAGGCGGGCGAGCATGGAGTATCCCTCTTCGTCGATCCCCACCAGGATGCCTGGAGCAGGTGGACGGGAGGAGACGGGGCGCCGATATGGACCCTCGAGGCAGCCGGTTTCGCGCCTGAGCGGCTCTTCGCGTCGGGGGCGGCCCACCTCAACCAGGAACTCGGGGCCGCTTATCGGCGCATGAGCTGGATCTCTAATTACGAGCGTCTCGCCTGCGCCACGATGTGGACCCTTTTCTTCGCCGGCGATGCCTTCGCGCCCGGCATCGGCCCCCTCGGCTACGGCCCGGACGAGGCGGCCTCGGCTTCCGATTCCCTGCAGGATTTCCTGCAGGGGCATTACGTCGCGGCGATGGCCAAGGTAGCCGAGCGCCTGGCGCCTTTTCCCCGCGTCGTCGGCTTCGACAGCCTCAACGAGCCGAGCATGGGCTTCATCGGAACGAAGAGCCTCCTGAAGGTCGGAGGCATGACTTCCCTCGGCACGACGCCGAGCCCATGGGAGGGCATCCTCGCCGCTTCGGGATACCCGGTCGACGCGGCGATCTTCGCTATCAGGGGCCTTTCCCGCAAGCGAATCGGTACCGAGCGCCTCGGCGCTGAAGGGACGCATGCCTGGATGGACGGGGTCGACTGCATTTGGAGGCGCGCGGGAGTATGGGACGTCGCCGCCGATGCCGTCCCCGTCCTGAAGCGGCCCGGGCATTTCTCGGTCCGGGACGGCGGGCCCGTCGATTTCACGGGGGATTTTCTCGAGCCCTTCATGCGGAGATTCGACAGTGAGGTATGCACTGCGGCGGGGAAAGGGCGCCGCTTCGTCCTCTTCGTAGAAGGGGTTCCCAACGCGGCCCGGCCGACCTGGGACAGGGGCGAATCGGGTTCGGTCGTCGACGCGACGCATTGGTACGACGATCTCACCCTCGTCACGAAGCGCTGGCTCGGCTTCGCGGCCTATGACGCGCGGCGCGGCCGCCTCGTGCTCGGCCCGGGCCGCGTCAGGCGCTACTTCATCGAGGCGCTGAGGGAACTCAAGGAGTGGAGCGCGCGGAAGATGGCGGGGGCGCCGACCCTCCTCGGCGAGTTCGGCCTTCCCTTCGACCTGAACGGCGCCAAGGCCTATCGCGGGGGCGGCTACCGCGTCCACGAGAAGGCCCTGTCCGCCTACTACGACGCCGTGGACGCGAATCTCCTGGACTCGACTATCTGGAACTACGCGTCGTCCAATCGCCACGAAGGCGGCGACCATTGGAATACGGAGGACCTCTCCATATTCTGCCGCGATGACCTCGAAGCCGGCCGGACCGAGACGGGCGACGCGGCCGATGCCGGAGGCCGCGCCTTGCGCGGCTTCGTACGGCCCTACGCGCGCGCCACCTCGGGAGAGATACTCGAGATGCGCTTCGACTCGCGGCGGGGCCTCTTCCTCTTCCGCTACCGCCCCGATCCGGCCATCGCCGCTCCGACCGAGATATTCGTACCCGAGCTCCAGTTCCCGCGCGGCTTCGTCGTCGAGGCGCGCGGCTGCGAGGCGGAAGTCCTGCGCGGCGCCATCCTCCTCCGGGCAGAGCCCGGCGCCCGCGAGGCCCGGCTCAGGCTTTGGCGGAAGTAGCTTTCGTGGATTCCCCGCCCGCCCTCGCCGCGCGCTTGCAGCTCCCTCGCGCGCCGCGATACGATGGGCGGCATGAAAGGCGTCATCATCGCCGCTGGCTACGGCACACGCTTCCTCCCCGTTACCAAGACCGTGCCCAAGGAGCTTCTCCCCGTCGGGACCAAGCCGTCCATCGCCTTTATCGTCGACGAATTCCTCGCCTCGGGCATCGATGAGATAATCGTAGTCTCCTCGCGTCGCAAGAAGGCGCTCGAGGATTATTTCGACAGGGAAATCGAGCTGGAGGAGGTCTTCCGTCGCGAAGGCAAGGCCGACAGGCTGGCCCTCATTGAGCCCAGCCGGGCCAAGGTAAGCTTCGTGCGCCAAACCGAAATGCGCGGCACGGGCCATGCCTTGCTCCAGGCCAGGCCCCTCCTCGGCGGAGAGCCCTGCGTCGTCGCTTATCCCGACGATCTCCACATAGGCTCGCCGCCCCTGGCGCTACAGCTCGTCGAGCTTCACGCGCGGACCGGGAAGTCCGTCCTCGCGACCGTCCTCGATCCCGGCGACGTCTCCCGCTACGGGGTCGTGGGGCCGGGGCCCGACGGGGTCTCCGTGCTTTCCTTCGTCGAGAAGCCTCCCAAGGGCACGGAGCCGAGCCACGAAGTCTCGGTCGGCCGCTATCTCTATACGCCCGAGTTCTTCGATCTGATCGAGGAGGGATGGGGCAGGCATTCGGGCGGCGAGTATTTCCACACCTACGCCCTCGACAGGCTCATCGCGGCAGGCAAGGTGGCCTTCGTCCGCGCCTCCGGGACGCGGCTCGATACGGGAGACCCTGCGGGCTATCTCGAGGCGGTTCTCATCGATGCGGCCGCGAATCCGGCGCTGAGGCCTGTCCTGGAGAGATTCGCCCGTGAGAGGCTCGGGGGGAGCTCATCTTGAAGGTAGGCCTCGCCCTCGGCTCCGGCGGAGCGAGGGGCATCGCCCATATCGCCTATCTCGAGGTCCTCGACCAATTGGGCATCGAGACGAGCGCGATCGCCGGCTCGAGCATCGGCGCCCTCGTAGGCGCTCTCTACGCGGGAGGCCTGAGCGGAAGGCGAATGCGGGACATTGCCGAGGGCATTACGATCCGGGACCTCCCCAGATTCCTGGACGCGCCTTCCTTTAAGGAAGCCTTCGGCATCAAAGGCAGGAAGATCGAGGAATGGCTGCGCGAGATCCTTCCGATACGGAATTTCGAGGACCTTCCCATCCCCTTGCGGGTCGTCGCGACCGATTTCTGGAAGGGCGAGCAGGTCGTCTTCTCCTCGGGCGACATTGCCCACGCGGTGAGGGCCAGCATTTCGATCCCAGGAGTCTTCCAGCCCTACGAGCTCGACGGCCGAGTCCTCGTCGACGGCGGAGTCGTGAATCCGGTGCCTTTCGATCTCCTCGACGACCTCGCGGACTTCGTGATAGCGATCGACGTGAGCGGCGAGATCTCTCGCGCGGAGGATTCCCGCGTCGAGGCCAAGCTTCCCGGATTCGTCGAGACGCTCATCCACGTCTTCTCGATCATGGGCAACGTAATCATGGAGCAGAGGGGGAGGGACGAGAGGATCGCCTTGTACCAGAGGCCCCGGCTCTGCGGAGTCAGGACCGGAGACTTCCTCAAGTCCGGGGAGATACTCGATTCGGTGAGAGACGACGCCGAGTCCTTCAGGCTGAAGCTCATCGCCGAGCGCTTCACGAAAGCGCTTTCTTGATATAGAGTCCTCCCTATGCAATATCGGAGATTCCCTCGTATCGACGACCTCGAGGTATCGGCTCTCGGTTTCGGCTGCATGCGCCTGCCCACCGTCGGCGGCGACGAAGCGGCCATCGACGCGAACGAATTCGACGCGATGCTCGCCGCGGCCGAGGAGTCCGGGATCAATTATCTCGATACTGCCTACCCTTATCACAGGCAGGCGAGCGAGACCGCCCTCGGAGCGGCGCTGGAGCGCTCGGGCAGGCGCGGCAATTTCCTGCTCGCCACCAAGTGCCCGGTATGGCTGGTCAAGCAGCGCTCGGACTGGGACCGCTACCTCGACGAGCAGCTCGCGAAGCTAAGGACCGACCGAATAGATTTCTACCTCCTCCACGCCCTCGGGACCGAGCGATGGGCGAAGATCAAGGAGCTGGGCGCCCTGCCCGCCCTCGAGCGCGCCAGGGCAGCGGGCAAGATAGGGCATATCGGCTTCTCCTTCCACGATTCCCTGGACTCGTTCAAGGAGATAATCGACGGCTACGACGGCTGGGAGTTCTGTCAGATCCAATACAACTACGTCGATCGGACCTTTCAGGCGGGGGAAGAGGGGCTGGCCTACGCCGCCGAGCGCGGGATCGGCGTCATCGTGATGGAGCCGCTTCGCGGAGGGGCCCTCGCTTCGCCGCCGCCCAGGGTCAAGAAGGCCTTCGACGCCTATTCGACCCCGCGCCTGCCCTATGAATGGGCGCTTCGCTTCGTGCTCGACAGGCAGGAGGTCTCGCTCGTGCTCTCGGGCATGGGCAGCGCCAGGCAAGTATGGGAAAACGCGGCGGTGGCCTCGGCGGCCCGCGCCAATTCACTGACGATGGAGGAGCGGGCCGTCCTCGACGGAGCCCGGAGGATCTACTCGGAAGGCCAGCGAGTGGCCTGCACGACCTGCGGCTATTGCCAGCCCTGCCCGACGGGAGTGCCCATACCCGAGCTGTTCGGCATGTACAACGCCGCGTCCATGTTCGATACGCGCAAGGGCACTTCCGGCTGGTACAAGGCCCAGTACCTTTCTTCGGGCCACGGCGCGGACTCATGCATCCGTTGCGGCGAGTGCCTGGCCAAGTGCCCTCAGGGCATCGCCATCCCCGATCGCCTCGAGGAAGCCCACGCCTACCTGACCGCCGAATAGGGCGCCATGGACGATTCTCTCCGCTCGACCCTCGAGTTCGGGATCCGCGGCTACGATTGCGGCTACGGCGGCCCCTTGCGCGCCTTCGCCCTCGTCAACTTCCTGCAGGAAGCCGCTGGCGAGAATGCGGACCGCCTGGGCTTCGGCATGGAGGATCTCCACGCGAGGGGCTGGACCTGGATGCTCTCCCGCCTCGACCTTCGCGCGGACGAGCTGCCCCGGGACGGGGACCGAGTCCTCGTGCGCACCTGGCCCGCGGGCACGCGCAAGCTCTTCGCCTTGCGCGACATCGAGATGCTCGGGCCGGACGGCCGCAGCCTGGTGCGCGCCGTTTACGCCTACCTGATCGTCGACATCGCGGCCAGGCGGCCCTTGAGGCCCGAGAGCGTCTTCGGGCCCTTGGCGCCGCATCCTGACGATCCCCATCCCGTGCCGGATTTCGCCTTCGACGTTCCCTCGGCCGCCGGGTCGAGCTTCGTCTTCGCGCAACGCGTCCGGGGCAGGCACATGGACCACAACGGCCACGCCAACAACGCCCATTTGGTGAATTGGCTCGTCGATGCGGCGGCCGAGGGCGAGTCGCGCCTCTCCGCGCTCAGGGTGGAGTTCCTGGCCGAGGCCCTGGAAGGGGACGATCTCGAAGCGACGCGAGGCGCCGCGGACGGGCCCGCGCCCGAGGGCTCAGGACGGGACCCGGGGGCGAAGTCGACAGTCGTCGAGCTGTCTCGCGGCGAGGTCAAGGTCGCTCGGGCGCTGATTACGAGAAGCTAGGGCCCGACTATTTACCCAGGGCCTTCCTGGTCGCGGCCAGAGCCGAGGAGTAGTCGGGCTCCGTCGTTATCTCCGGGACCTGCTGGGTATAGACGACCTCCCCCTTCGCGTCGACCACCACGACCGCGCGGGACAGGAGCCCCGCGAGGGCGCCGTCCTTGAGCTCGACGCCGTAGGCCGAGCCGAACGATCGGTCACGCAGCTCCGAGAGGGGAATGACGACGTCGACTCCCTCGGCCTTGCAGAAGCGCGACTGGGCGAAGGGCAGGTCCCTGCTGATATTGAGGACGACGGCCCCGTCGAGCTTCTTGATCTCGGCGTTGAATCTCTTTGCCGACAGCGCGCAGGTGGACGTATCGAGGCTCGGGACGATATTGAGGATCCTCACCTTGCCGCCGAAATCCGCCAGCGAGACATCCGAGAGATCTCCCTTGGTCAGCTTGAAGGCGGGAGCCTTGGATCCGACCTTCGGCAGATCGCCGACGGTATGAACGCTGTTTCCCTTGAGCGTGATGGTAGCCATGCTTCCTCCTCGTTCTTAAGCACGAAGCTACTGAAGAGAGGGCCCCGAGGCAAATGCGGAGCCGGCTACATGCCGATGGGGAAAAGGCTGCCCTGCCTGTCGCGCAGGCGATTCTCGACGTTCCGCGCTATCGCCTCGAGGTGGCCGGACTCGGACACGAAGTCGAGCCTGTCCCCGGGGACGACGAGGACCGGCGCCAGATCGAAACCCTCGATCCATGATTCGTATAGGCTCCCCAGGCTTTCCAGGTACTCGTCGGGGATCGCCGCTTCGAAGCCGCGGCCCCGCGCGGCGATTCTCGATTTCAGCGTCTCGACCGATGCCCTGATGTAGACGACGAGATCGGGAGAGGGGAGGAGGCCGGCCATCGTCTCGTACAGGCCGAAGTATGTGAGCCAATCGCGCTCGCTCATCGTGCCGCGATCGTAGAGATTGCGGGCGAAGACCTCGGCGTCCTCGTAGAGGGATCGGTCCTGGACCACCGAATGCGGATCGTCCATCAGGGCCCGATGCGAGCGCAGGCGATAGCTCAGGAAGAAGAGCTGCGAATGGAAGGCCCAGGCCGGCATGTCTTTATAGAAGTCCTCGAGGTAGGGATTCTCCGCGACCGGCTCGTAGTAGGGACGGAAGCGCAGGCGCTCCGAGAGAAGGCGCACGAGGCTGGACTTTCCGGCGCCGATGTTTCCCGCCACTACCAGGTACTTCCTCATGGGGCCGCGGCGGGCGTTCCCCTTATCTTGGCTCGCACGTAGGCTCCCGAGGCGCTGAGCTGATCGGGGGTCCAGATCCCGTATCCCTCCGGTCCCATCGCCTTGGGAACGAGGCCGGTGCCCGCTTTGAAGGCCGCGGAGGTCTCGTTCTTGTCGGAAAGGGACCAGTTCGTCCAGCTGATCTTATGATCGTCGAGGAATTTCAGCCACTCATCGGAGGCATCGAAGTAGGGCCCCCCGTCGCCGCTGGCCTCGCTCGTGCCCCACTCGGTGCAGAACACCGCCGCCCCTTCGGCCAGCGCGCGCGATATCTTGCCGCGAAGCGCGAACCCGTGGGTTCCCGCGTAGAAATGCACCGAATACATGAGGTTCGTCCCGGGGATCGGATCGGCGGCGGCGAGGTCGACGTCTTGGCTCCAGGTCCCGGATCCGATGATGATGATGTTGCTCGGGTCGATGGCCCGTATGACCGATACGATCTTGGCGGCGTAGGGCTTGAGGTCCCTGGCCCAGCTCAAGCTCCCGTTGGGCTCGTTCATTATCTCGTAGAGGACGTTGGGCTTGGAGCCGTATTCCTTGGCGATTTGGGCGAAGAAGGCCTCCGCGCCTGAATAGACGGGGTCGTTCGGGCTTCCCGGATTCAGCACGTGCCAGTCGACGATGACATAGATGCCCAACTTTTCCGCGAGGTCGATCGCCTTTTCCACGATTCGACCGAGCTCGGGATGGGTCGCGTAGCCGTTCTCTCCGACGTACAGCGCGAGGCGTATTACATCGCAGTCCCAGTCCCGCGCGAGCGCGGTAAACGAATCATCGTTCACGATGCCGCCGGACCACTGCAGGCCCGACGTGCTCATGCCCTTCAATTGAACGGCGTCGCCATTCGAGTCGCAAAGCCGGCCCATGAGGACCTGCAACCGTCCGTAGCGCGCGACGGGGGTCGAGGGATCGGCCTGGGCGAAGACGGGAATCGCGATAGCGAGGGCGCAGGCAAGCAATGCGCTCATCGATCGCGACGCTTTTCCGATCGGGTTCAAATTCCCACCTCCCATGACATTCGTAAAATTCTATTCCGGATTCGACGCGGGGGTAAAGGCCGGCTCCCGCCGCATGAATCTCGGCTTCCCCGACGCCCTCGCCCTCGCGATCTGATAGTCCTGCATAGCGGCGAAGGCCTCGAGGAGCCTGCCCTTGTCGGGATAGCTGTCGAGGCCCATCGACTCGAAGGCGCAGAGCAGCTCGTGGATCGTCTCTATGGTGGAGAGACAGTAGTCCCTGGGCTGCCTTTTTATCTTCCAGCGGCTCGGCTCCCGCGGCGCGAATCGAAGGCGCGGCAGGCGCGACAGGGCCGGGCTCTCGCGAAGGACGGCGCGGGCGCAGGCCCAGGTCGAATCGATCAGGAAAACCGCGATGTCCCTTCCTTCCAGCTCGTTGCCGAAAGGACCGACCCCGCCGGAGGCCCCCAGGTCGATGGCATCGGGGCTCGGGTAGAGGAGGAAGCATCGCCTCGACGGATCCCCGACCAGCTCTCGTACGCGCGGATGGTCGTCGAAGGCGATGCCCGGGAGAACCTCGCAGCTCGCGAGGTTGAGGCGGGCGAGTCTTCCCGTCCCCGTCTTCTGGCGCCTGTATTCCTTGGGATGGGTGAGAAGGACGAAGCGCGACCTCGTCTCCATGGGGGCCTTCGCCGGGCAGAGACAGGCGATCCTGGGCCTGCGGCAGCTCGGGCAATACTCGCGCCCCGATCGACTATCCAATCGGCTCCTCCTTTCCGCCTCCGGTCGGGTATACTGGCGGCTTCCGCTAGGAGGGCATTATGCGAGATATCTCTTCGGTCCTGATAGTGGGCGCGGGGGCCGTGGGCGCCGGAGTCGCCTCGATAATCCACGAGAGCGAGCCCGGATCGCTCCGCGTCCTGGCCGATCCGGGGCGGTTGGCGCGCTACGAGGCCGAAGGCTTCATGATCAACGGACGGCGCTTCGATTTTCCCCTCGCGCCCGTCGGAAGCCCGCGGAGAAAGGGGGAGGAATCCGACCTCGTCATAGTCGCAGTCAAGAACCATCACCTGGGGAAGGCGATCTCGGACATGGCCTCCTTCGTCGGCGAAGGTACGCTGATCCTTTCCCTGTTGAACGGCATTACCAGCGAGGAGGACTTGGCCGCCGCCTTCGGCCGCGAGAAGGTGCCCTACGCGATGATCCTGGGGATCGACGCGGTCCGCGAGGGAAACTCCACGAGCTTCTCGGCCGCGGGGAAAATCCACTTCGGCGACGCGCGCAACCGCTCCGGAGCCTGGAGCGAGCGCGTGTCCGGCATCGCCTCGTACTTCGACAGGGTCGGCGTCGGTTATGTCGTGCCCGAGGACATGGTCCGATCCCTATGGTACAAGTTCATGATCAACGTGGGCATTAACCAGGCCTCCGCCGTCCTCGGCGCGCCTTACGGCGTATTTCAGCGCCTGCCCGAGGCTAAGGAGGCCATGTACGGGGCGATGCGCGAGCTGATCGAGATATCGCGCGCGATGGGTACGGGCCTCTCCGATGCCGATCTGGAATCCTGGTACGGCACCCTGCTCGGCCTTTCGCCGGATGCCAAGACCTCGATGCTCCAGGACGTCGAGGCGAAGCGGAAGACGGAAGTCGAAGCCTTCGCGGGGACGGTGGTCGCCCTGGGCGAGCGGACGGGCCTGCCCACTCCGATCAATCGGCTTTTCCTCAACCTGATACGGACGATGGAGCAGACTTACTGAGCCGTGCTATTATCGGGCATGGCGCCTTCGATCCTCTGGTACGATCTCGAGACCTTCGGCCTGGAGCCGCGTTACGACCGCATCGCCCAATTCGCGGCGCTGAGGACCGACGAGAATCTCGAGGCGACGGGCGAGAAGACCCTGCTCTACTGCAAGCCCACTCCCGATTACCTTCCCAGCCCCCTTTCCTGCCTCGTCCACGGGATCACGCCCCAGTACGCCGCCGAGGCCGGTCTCTCCGACTACGAGTTCGCGAAGGCCCTGCGCTCCGCGATGAGCGTCGCGGGAACGACTACCGCCGGCTTCAACTCCCTCCAGTTCGACGACGAGTTCGTTCGGAACCTCTTGTATCGCAATCTCTTCGATCCCTACGAGCGGGAGTGGCGCAAGGGAAACAGCCGCTGGGACCTCATCGACCTGATGCGCGCGGCCCGCGACCTCAGGCCCGAGGGCATCATCTGGCCGGAAGACGAGGAGGGGAGGCCGATCTTCACTTTGGTCGCCCTCGCCCGCGCGAACGGCATCGCCCACGAGTCGGCGCACGACGCGACGCACGACGTCCTCGCGACCGTCGACCTCGCCAGGCTCGTGCGCGCCCGCCAGCCCAAGCTCTACGACTGGTATTGGGCCCATCGCGGCCGCGATTCCCTCCGACCGCTCGTGGACCTCGTCGACCGCACTCCCCTCGTGCATTCGGCCGCCGGCTACACTTCCTCGAAAGGGTGTACGACCCTGGTGGCTCCGGTCGCCATGGATCCCGAGAACCGGAACCAGCTCGTCGCCATCGATCTCCGCTTCGACCCGGCCACCATAATCGGGCTCGACGTAGAGGAGCTTCGCAGGCGCGTCTTCACGAAGAAGGCCGAGTTCGACGAGGAGCGCGTGCCTCTCTCTCGCATCCGCCTCAACCGCTGTCCCTTCCTCGCGCCGATGAGCACGATGAGCGATTCGGCCGCGCTACGCCTCGGCCTGGACCGCTCGGAATGCCTGGAGCACCTCGAGGTCATCAAGAAGGAGCCCGAGCTTTTGCAGAAGATGGTGGCGGTGTTCGAGCGGCGCGACCCGCCGCCGGAATCCGACGATCCGGAGCTGCGTCTGTACGCGGGGAGCTTCTTCCCCGAGGACGACGCGCGGGCTTTCGAGGTCGTCCACGAGCGCCTCGCGGCCGAGGGGGCGGCCTCGGCCAAGCCGGCCCTCTACCGCATGAAGTACGCCGACGAGAGGCCCGCGCAGATGCTCAGGCGCCTGTTTGCGCGCAATTTCCCGGAAACGCTGACGGGCGGCGAGAAGGCGAAATGGCGAGCCTTCTGCGCGGGACGATTGCAGCTGCCGCCCCTCCCCGGCGCGACCGATCTCGCTACCTTCGGGAAGGTCGTCTCGCAGCGGCTCGAGAATGCCGAGACGCCCGCGCGGGAAAGAGGCTTGCTTCAGGAACTGCTCGCGTACAAGACGGGGCTGGAAAAGGAAGTGCTCGGCTACGAAGGGAAATGAGTCGCGCTCGGGATCGCGCCGCGAAGCCGCTCCGAAGCACTTCGATCGCCATGCTATCGCGGCTTCGAAGCTATCCCTCGCGAAGGGCCCGAGGCAGTCCAGCGACCACGCGATGGTAGGAGTGGCGGATGAGCCACTCGAGCTTGGCATCGGGCACGGAGCCGTCGAATACGACCGTGTTCCAGTGCCGATGATTCATATGCCAGCCCGGCCGTATATCGGGATAGGCCGAGCGCAGATCGGCGGCGAGATCGGGGTCGCACTTCAGGTTGACCTCGATCGGCGCGGCCTGGCCCCCGAAATAGAGGGCGAATATCCTGCCGCGGACGCGAAAGGCCTCGGTCGCCTCGTCGAAGGGGAAGTCGCTCGTCGCCTCGGGAAGAGAGAGGCAGATCTTTCTCATCCGGCCTTTCGTCATTCCGCCCCGCCGTGCCGTGCCGTCAGCCGGCCAGGATCCGGTCTATCGCGACCAGCTCTTCCTCCGCGAGGGGGCCCGCCGCGAGGGCCGCCGCGTTCTCCTCGATCTGCTCGGGCCTGGAGGCCCCTATGAGTGCGCTGGTCACCCGCGCATCCCGGAGGGTCCAGGCTATCGCCATCTGGGCGAGGCTCTGTCCCCTCGCCTTGGCGATTTCGTAGAGCGCGGCAACCTTCGCGATCTTTTCGGGAGTGACGTCGCTTCCCTTCAAGAAGGGACTGCCCGAGGCGGCGCGGGAATCGGCGGGCACGCCCCCGAGGTACTTCGTCGTCAGGAGTCCCTGGGCGAGAGGCATGAAGGCGATGATGCCCATGCCGGACTCGGCGCATGCGGCTAGGAGGCTCGGCCCGCCCGCCCCGCCCTCCACCTTCTCCCGAGCGAACATGTGGTAGCGCGGCTGGTGTATGAGGGCGCGAATGCCCATGGATTCGAGCATCGCCGCGGCTTCCCTCGTCCTTTCGGGGGGATAGTTGGAAAAGCCCACGTAGAGGGCTTTCCCCGTCCGGACGGCATGAGCGAGCGCGCCCATCGTCTCCTCGAGCGGGGTATCGGGATCGGGGCGATGATGGTAGAAGATATCCACGTAATCAAGGCCCATCCGCTCGAGGCTTTGATCGAGGCTGGCCAGGAGGTACTTGCGCGACCCGTGGTCTCCGTACGGTCCCGGCCACATCGTATAGCCGGCCTTCGTGGAGACGACGATCTCGTCGCGGTAGGGCGCGAAATCCTCCTTGAGCAAACGCCCCAGGCTGAGCTCTGCGGAGCCGGGTGGCGGCCCGTAGTTATTCGCGAGATCGAAATGGTTGATGCCGAGGTCGAAGGCCCTTCGCGCCATCGCGCGGATGCGGTCGTAGGGCGTCTCGGCGCCGAAGTTGTGCCAGAAGCCCAGGGACAGGGCGGGCAGCATGAGGCCCGAGTCCCCGCAACGACGGTATTGGATCGTCGTATAGCGCGAGTCGGCGGCTGTGTAGGGCATGGTCGTCTCCTTGGGCTCGGATGGTAATACGTAATGGCGCCGAATGTCATCGCTCCCCTATCGCGCCTTCGCCTTGACGAAGCTCCCTTCGGCGTATTCCCGAAAGGCGAGATCGAGCTCCGCCTGCGTATTCATGACGATCGGGCCTCGCCACGCTATGTCCTCGCCGATGGGAGTGCCTCTCGCGAAGACGAAGGAGCAGCCCGAAGGGCCCGCCTTCACTCGGACGCGGTCGCCCCTCCCGAAGAGGCAGCAGAGCGGTAGGCGGCCCGGCCGCGCGCCTGCCGGAAGGGCGGGGGTCGCGAGCGAACCCTCGTAGACGCAGGCGAAGGCGGTCTCGGCCTCGGGCGCCCGAAGCTCGATCGAGCCCTCGTCGCCCAGGCGGATATCGAAGTAGGTCGGTTGCCGGGCAAGGCCCTGGACGGGCCCCCGCGCGCCGCCCAGGCTTCCGGCAATGGCGCGGACCTCGCCGCCTTCGACTGTCTCTATCGGGATCTCCCCCGCGCCGAAGCCGCGATAGGTCGGAGCCCGCATTTTTTCCGAATGCGGCAGGTTGACCCAGAGCTGGAAGCCGCGAATTCCCATGGGCGAGGGCTGGGGCATCTCCTCGTGGACGATGCCCGAGCCGGCGGTCATCCACTGGACATCGCCCGGGCCGATGAAGCCCGAGTTGCCCATGCTGTCCCCGTGGCGCACGCTGCCCCCGAGCATGTACGTGACCGTCTCGATGCCCCTGTGCGGATGCCAGGGAAATCCCGGTAGGTATTGGTCCGGATCCTCGGAGCCGAAGAGGTCGAGGAGGAGGAAAGGATCGAAGAGCCTCGCCTCGCGGTTGGCGAAGAGCCGAACGAGCCTGACTCCCGCCCCGTCCATGGTTTCCATGCCCTCGAAGGTCCGGATAATCTCGCGCTCGCCCATGCTCTGCCCCCTTTGAGTCGATTATAATCCGGGGGAAGGCGCGGCGATACGCCGAATGAATCCGGCGCTTGTGGCCCGTGCCGACTGAACCTACAATGAGCCCATGGCCAACGACGACGTGAAGCGCTATGGAAAGGGAGACGTGATCTTCAAGGAAGGCGAGAAGGGCGATCTCATGTACGTCCTGCTCGAGGGGGCGGTCGAGCTGAAGATGAAGGTCGAGGGCGGGGAGACCGTGATAAAGACGGTGGATACGCCCAACGACTTCTTCGGAGAGATGACGCTCCTCGACGAGAGGCCCCGTTCGGCCACGGCCATAGCGTCCTTGCCGACGAAGGTCCTCGCCGTCGACGGTCCGACCTTCGAGTCGATGATCCTCTCGAACGGCAAGTTCGCGCTCAAGATCATCAAGGTCCTCGCGGCCCGCATCAGGAGGTCCAACGTTCAGATTTCCGAGCTCATCGAGACGATGCCCAAGGATTGCGCGAGGGAGGAGGATCGGCCGACTCGAGTCTAGAGCCGCCTTCGCTTTCGGCGCGGCTCGTGCTATGATGCATCCGTGCTAAGGATCGGGCGCGAAGGCGCGGATTACCGGCCCTACTACTGCGAAGAGAACGTCTGGCGACTCCTCGCCAGGCCGGAGCTGGGCGATGTCGCGTCGTGGGCCGTCATCGCGTCCAACGCGGCTCGTGAAATCATATGCCTGCGTCAGCGCGCCGGACGGCCCGTCGACGGCCTGGTCCGGTGGGATTACCATGTCTTCGCGGTCGCCGACGATCCCGTCGCGGGCCGTCTCGCCCTCGACCTGGACAGCGATCTGCCCTTCCCCGGCCCATTGGCCCGATACCTCGGCCTCAGCTTTCCCCCGGACGTGCAGCCTGCCTTCGCGCCGACCTTTCGCGTGATCAAGGGGAGCGATTTCGTGGCCGGCTTCGTTTCCGATCGCTCGCACATGAGGCGGCCCGACGGCAGCTGGATAGCCCCGCCGCCTCCCTGGCCGGCGCCCGGATCGGGTTCCGGCAGGCCCAGCATCCTCATGGATTGGACGGACATGGGGCGGCGGTCGCCGGGAGCGGTCTACGCCGCCGCTCGGATGGCGGCCTTCGCGGCCGGCAGATGAAGCTCGTCCTCGTGTCCCTGGCCGCTCGCGAGTCCCCGGAAGCCCTTCCTCTGGGAGCGGCTTGCGTCGCGGCCGCGCTCAAGTCCGCGGCCGCCGCCGATACAGCCCTCGCCCGCTTGGAGATCCTTCTCCTCGAGGCCGGGCTCGACGAGGGCCCCGGCGAGCTGGCCTCGCGCATCGCGTCCTCGGGCGCGGCGCTCGTCGGCTTCTCGGTCTATTCCTGGAATCGAGCCGTATTGACCGACGTCTCCGCGCGGCTGCGCGGAGACGTCGGAGGGATCCTCCTTTTCGCCGGCGGGCCCGAGGCCACCGCCGATCCCGATGGCCTCATCGCCGAAGCCTCCCTGGATTTCGCGATAGCCGGCGAGGGCGAGCGCGCGTCCGTGCTCGCCCTCGGCGCGATCCTGGCCGGCGAAGCGTTGGTCGGCGCGTTGCGCGGCATACCAGGCGTGGCGCTCCCCGGGATTTCGGGAAGGGGAAATGGCGCGGGCACGGCAGCCCCCTGCGCGCGGCCCGAGGCCGCAATCGATCTTCCCTCGCCCTGGCTGCTCGGGGTCATGGACCCGAAGGCCTGCAGAGGCGACGTCATTTGGGAGCTCTCCCGAGGCTGTCCCTTTCATTGCGCCTATTGCTACGAATCCAAGGGCGTCGGAGGATCGCGTCCCTTTCCCATGGAAAGGATAGAGGCCGAGCTCGAGCTCTTCGTCCGTTCGGGGCTTCGCTACGCCTTCATCCTGGATCCTACCTTCGATTACGACGCGAAGAGGGCGGGACTGCTCCTCGATCTTTTCCGCGAGAGGGCTCCGGGAATGCGCTGGAAATTCGAGATCCGCGCCGAGCTTTTGGACAAGACCCTCGCGCGACGCTTCGCGGCCCTCGATTGCAGCCTTCAGATCGGGCTCCAGAGCGTAAGGAGCGAGACTCTCGAGGCGGTGGGCAGGCCCGGCTTCGATCGCAGGGACTTCGCGCGAAAAACCGCCATGCTGTCCAGGGCGGGCGTGAGCTTCGGCCTGGACCTGATCTACGGGCTGCCGGGCGATTACCTCGACGACTTCGAGGAGGCTATGGACTTCGCCCTGAGCCTCGAGCCTAATCACCTCGACATCTTCCCTCTCGCTCTCCTGCCCGGTACGGAGCTCGCGGCCGCGGCCGAGTCTCTCGGCATCGAGGCCGAGAGCCGATCCCCCTATCTCGTCCGAGCGACGCGCGAGCTTTCGGCTCGGGATATGGCGAGCGCCGCTTCCCTGGCGGCGGCTTGCGACCGATTCTATAGCTCGGGCCGGGCCGTCGGCTGGTTCAGGGCCGCGCTCGCGCCGTTGAGGTCGCGACCTTCGGCCTTCCTCCGGGGCTACTGGTCTTGGCTTTCCCGGCGCGCGGGCGGCGATGCGCGGCGAGACGGCTCGCCGACCCGCGACGCGCCCCTGACGATCGAAGCCGAGCAGCTGGCCTTTCTCGACGAAGCCTACGCAGCCTCCGGGCTGGGAGCCCTATCGGCCGTCCTGCGCGACCTCGTACGGCTTCACGGGGCCTGGGGCCGAGCCCTGGCCGAGGGCGAGTCCAGCCTCCTCAGTCTGTCTTATGATCCGGAGGAGCTGCTCGGCGCGGCGGCGACGGGCCTGCGCGCCTTCGTTCGGGTAGCCGCGCTCCGCAAAAAAGCCTGGCGAGTCGTCCCCGACGAGGCCGAAGGGGCGCGGCTCGAAGCTCTTTAGCCTCTCGCGGTCCCATCCTCGCGCGAGCCCGCCAAGCGCCCGCGGAACGCGGCGGCGATGCCCCAGGACAGCCAGGCCGCGGCCATGACCGCGGCGCAGAGGGCGATGAAGGCCGAAATAGTAGCCCCAGCCTTGGCCGAAGCCGTCGAGGGGAGTGGGAACGTCGGGGGGACTGATAAGAAACATGAAATTGAAGCTCAGGGGCGGGCCGGAGAAGGCGGAATCGAAGAACCGGAGCGCGATCGTGATGGGGAAGAGGACGCCGATCGCCTTGAGCAGGGTGGCGAACACGTAGGATGCGGCCGCGCCCAGGCCCCAGAAATAGAGAAGGTCCCAGACGCCGCGGCTTTTCGACGCGTTGAGGGCGACAGCCAGCCATAGGGCGACGGCGCAGAGCTCGAAGGGTATCGCGCCGCGAAGGAAGTCGTACCAGCCCTGGGTAAAGTACTGCAGGACGTGGAGGGCGGCTTCGAAGGAGATCGCGACGATAGTCGCGACCAGGCGCAGGGTCGGCTCGCCCTTCCATGCGGCGAGGCGCTTCCTGAAAGCGACGACGAGGATCGAAGCGACCGCGAGGATCGAGAGCGCGACGATGTGAGGCAGGCTGAAGGGCTCTAGGTACATGGGGGAGGATTCGGGAATCGATCGGTAGGAAAAGAAGGGCATAGGGACTTCCTGGCTTATCGTCGTATGCGGTGAAGCGACTTATAAAGAGCTGGTCCGGCGAGTTGTCAAGGGCGGAATAATGCTATGCGCGCGCGAAAGCGTAAAATCGAAGTTGCGGAGCCTTCCTTAGTCCTATACAATCTCTCGCGAATGACGGTATCGCGCAGAAGCGAGTCGGACTCCGTAGCGAAGGTCATACTCGGCCTATCCAAGACTCTCGCATCGACCCATGCCCTCGACGAGGTCCTGGTTCGCATCCTCGACTCGATCAAGGTGGTCCTCCCCATGGACTCCTGCTCTCTCCTCCTCCTTCAGGACAAGACCCTCGAGGTCCGCGCGGCCATCGGCTTCGACGAATCGCCGGGCATCCTGGGAATGCGGTTGGACCTAGAGCGCTATCCCCTCGATCGCTTCGTCGTCGAGAGCGGGACCCCGATGGTCATCGACGATGTCGGACTCGACCCTCGCTGGAATCCGCGCGCCGGTGATAGGCCCATCAGGTCCTGGATGGGCATTCCCCTTCGCGCCTCCGGCGAGGTGATCGGCATGCTGTCCATATGCTCGTGGAAGGCCAGCGCATATGCCGATGAAGACCGCGAGGTCGCGGACGCCTTCGCCGACCTCGCTGCCGCCGCGGTTCGCAACGCGCGGATATTCACTACGGCCAGGCGCAAGATCGACGAGCTTGACGCGGTAAACAAGATAGGCGCCGCCGTCGCCTCGCGCCTCGATGTCGACAAGCTCTGCGAGGTGGTGGGACGGAACCTCGTGGAGATATTCATGGTGGGAGTAGTATACGTCGCCGTCTGGGACGAGGACGCGGGGATCATTCGACTGCCTTTCTACTCGCACGACGGCAAACGGGAGAGCTATCCTCCCTTCCCCTTCGGCAATGGGCTTACCTCCCATGTCCTGCGCAGCCGCGAAAGCCTCAATATAGGCGAGGACCTCGCCTCGAAGGCGCGGGCGATGGGCGGACGATCCCTTCCCGGGCGGGAGGCCCACAGTTGGCTCGGAGTGCCGATATTCTCCGGCAGGCGCGCCCTCGGAGTCCTGTGCGTGCAGTCCTACGACCGCGAGAACGCCTTTTCCTCCGACGACCTTCGCCTGCTCTCCACGATCGCATCCACCGTCGGCGCGGGAATCCGCAATGCCCGCCTCTTCGAGGAGGCGCGGCGCAAGGCCGACGAGGCTTCCGCCCTTGCCGACGCGGGGCGGGAGATATCCGAAAGCCTCGAGCCCGACGTCGTCCTCCGCAGGATCGCCATGCGGGCGAACGCCCTCCTCTCACGGGACAGCGCCGCCGTCTTCCTCCTCGAGAGCGACGGGTCCCTGCGCGCAGTCGTGGCGGTCGGACGTCAGGCCGCCGCGCTCCAGGATTTCCGCCTGCCCGCGGGAGCGGGGATCATCGGTCGCGTCGTGTCCTCGGGCCAGGGCCTGATCGTCAACGACGCGCTGGGCGATCCCCAGGCGGTGAGCGTTCCGGGGACCCCCGAGGAGCCGGGAGAGAAGCTGATCGCCGCTCCCCTCTTTGTTTCGGGCAGGGTGACCGGCGTGATGGCCCTGTGGCGCGGCGAGGCCGAGCTTCCATTCCTGCCCGACGACCTCGTCTTCCTTTCGGCCCTGGCGCGGCAGGCGGCGGTCGCCATAGAGAACGCGCGCCTGCATCGAAGGGCGAAGGACGAGGCCCGGCGGGCAGCGGCCCTCTACGAGGCGGCGAGCGCGGCTCGCGCCGAGGCCGAGGAGGCAAACAGGCTGAAGTCGCGCTTCCTCGCCAACATGACGCACGAGCTTCGTACGCCCCTGAACTCGATCATCAATCTCGCCTATCTGATCCAGGAGGGAAGCGAGGAGGCCCCGCCTCCCGGCATACGCGACGAGGCCTCGCGGATCGAAGTCGCCGGCCGCCATCTTTTAGGCCTCATCAACGACGTGCTGGACGTGGCCAAGATCGAAGCGGGCCGGATGGACGTCAGGCTGGAGGAATCGGATTTCCGGGCCATAGCGCGAACCGTGCTCTCGGCTGCTTCGGGCCTCGAGCTCGCGCCGGGAGTGGAGCTCCGGGACGAGCTGCCGGATGGCCTTCCCCCGGTGCTCGTCGATCGGACCAGGCTCAGGCAAGTCCTCTTCAACCTCCTGGCCAATGCGGTCAAGTTCACGTCTCGCGGCCACATCGTCCTCCGCGCCTCGGCCTCGGAACGCGAGCTCGTTGTGGAGGTCGAGGATACCGGGATAGGCATGGAAAAGACCGAGCTTCCCAAGGCCTTCGCCGAATTCGTGCAGCTCGACGACGACATGGACCGGCGCGCCGGCGGCTCGGGTCTCGGCCTGCCGCTGTCCCGGCACCTCGTCGAGCTTCAAGGCGGACGGCTCTGGGCCGAATCGCGAAAGGGCGTGGGCTCCGTATTCCGCTTCACGCTGGTCCGCGCCGACCTCTCGCGCCTCGCCCGGGCCGGAGGGGAGCGCCTCGCATGAATTCCCTTTCCCTGTCTTCCGTCAAAGTCCTCGTCGTCGAGGATGATCCCGACAATAGGATCGTCATCACCCGACTCCTCATCATGGCGGGAGTAGAAGCGCAATCGATCGCGGCCATCGAAGGGGACGCGCGCGATTTCCTCGATCGCACCGGGCAGGAATTCGATCTCGTATTCCTCGACCTGCAGCTGCCCAAGAAGGACGGGTACGCCGTATTATCCGACTTGCGCGCCGATCCGAGGCGAGCCGCGGTCCGAGTCTTCGCGCTCACGGCCAACGTCGCCAGGCGCGAGATCGAGCGCTGCCGAGGAGCGGGCTTCGACGGCTTCATCGGCAAGCCCATCGATGGCCGGCGATTCTCCGAGCTCCTGCGCAGGATACTGGAAGGCGAGTCGGTATGGATGGAGGATTGACGGCCAACCGCGGCCGCGACTATGTCGGCTCGGGGGTCGCAGCCGCGTTGACGGGGCTCGCCGATGCGCTCGGGGTATGCGAGGCCGTCGGCCTAGGCGCCGGCAGCCTCGCCTCGACCCTGCGCGCGCTCGAGGTCAGGGCCCGCGAGCTCGCGGCGGGAGAGCGGCGCGCGCGGCAGGCGGCCGCGTCCATCCGCGCGGCGAGCCTCGCGCTCAGCCGCAGCCCCGATTCGAGCGCCCTCCTGGAAGAACTGCTCGACTACCTCAACTGGATAGTCGCCTACGATGCGGCTCAGGTCTTCCTCTCCGATCCGCGGTCGGGACCGGCGGGCCGCCTCCAACCCCGAGCGGCTCGCGAATGGCGCGTAGGGGCGAGGACGCCTCTCGCTCTCGAGGCCGAGCTCCTGGCCGGCAAGGCCGGGGGGAAGACCCTCGTCGAGGAGAGAAGCGGCGGGAGGCTGCTCTACCTGCCGCTTCGCGGGCCCGACGCCCTCTTAGGCGGGGCGGTGATCGTAAGGGAAGGAGGGCACGCCTTCGACGAAGAGGAGATACGGGAGGCGGAGGCCTTCGCCGGCCAAGCGGCCGCGGCCCTGCGGAACGCGTCGCTCTTCGAGGAGCTCCGAAGGGCAGACGGCGAGCTCTTAGCCTCCTATGAGACTTGCATCGAGATACTCTCGAAGACGCTCGACCTGCGAGACCATGAAACGGAAGGACACTCGTTGCGCGTCGCCAAGATGTCCACCGACCTGGCCCGCGTATTCGGTATGGACGACGAGGCGGTCGCCCGTATGCGCCGCGGAGCCCTTCTCCACGATATCGGCAAGATCGGTATCCCCGACGCCATATTGCTCAAGCCCGGTTCCCTGGATTCGATGGAGAGGGAGGTGATGCGGCGCCACCCGGTCATCGCGCGCGAGCTTTTCCTGGACGTGCCCTTCCTGCGCGAGGCCATCGACGTACCCTGGTGTCACCATGAGCGCTGGGACGGCAGGGGCTATCCGCGCGGCCTGGCGGGCGAGGATATTCCCCTGCCGGCCAGGGTTTTCGCCGTCGTCGACGTCTACGACGCCCTCACCCATGACAGGCCCTACCGCAGGGCCATGGGAGAGAGAGAATCGCTTCAACTCGTCGCCGGAGGCGCCGGCAGCCAGTTCGATCCCCTGATGGTGCAATTCTTCCTGGGCTCTTTCGACCTGTTCTGACTATTCGTATTCCGGTCTGGGATTTTTGACGGCAAGCACCCGTAGGACTCCGGGCCCGGCGTTCCTCATGCCGTGCGGGACCCCCCGCGGACTCGGCAGCAAGGTCCCCGCGGCGGCCTCGGTCGACTCCTCGCCGAGGTAAAAGGTTCCCTTGCCTTCCAAGACGAAGAACTCCATGTCCACCGGCGTCACGTGGGGCTTGACGAAGCCTCCGGGGGCCACGGTTATATGGACTATCATCGCTTCCGGAGCCGAGTAGATCGCCCGCGCGAGAACGCCCGAATCTTCCTTTATTATCTTCCCGTCGTCGATTCCGCTCTTCTTCATATTCCCTCGCATTGCCCTCGAGCTTTTCCCCTGCGCATGGCCTCATAGTATCCCCAAAGCCCCCGGCTTTTCGATAGCCCTGCCTTGACCATTTCTCCTTCGATGGACATCATCGCCCATGGCACGACGCAACTTCCTCCTCAGGCTCGCTTACGACGGTACCGATTTTCGCGGTTGGCAGCGCCTTCGCGGTTCCGCGCGAGGGACCGCGAAGGGCCTCGGCGCCGGCCGAAGCGTCCAGGGCGAGGTCGAGGCCTGTCTGGCGGCGGCGCTTGGCTTAGCGGGACCTGCCGGCGATTCGATAGAGGTGGTCGGCGCGGGGCGTACCGACGCGGGCGTCCATGCGGAAGGCCAGGCCGCGAGCTTCCACGCTTTCACGGAGCTCGGTTGCGGGTCCATCAGGGAGGCCCTCAACGCCCGCTTCCCGCCCGACCTCGCCTGTATCTCCTGCGCCGAGGTCGACGCGCGCTTTCACGCTCGCCTCCATGCCACGTCAAAAGTCTATCGGTATCGCCTGCTCCTCTCCGAGCTGCCCGATCCCTTCATGCGGCGCTACAGCCTCCGCGTACCTGAAAAGCTCGACCTGATCGCCATGTCCGCCGCAGCCGCCGCTCTCGTCGGCGAGCGCGATTTTCGCGCCCTCTCCAACGCCAAGGGCGAGGATACGAGACGCCTCCTCGAAGAGGCCAGGGTCGAGGCATCGGGCCGCATCGTAGACCTCGTCTTCGTCGGGCCGGGCTTTATCTACAATCAGGCGAGGGTGATGGCCGCCCTGATCCTGGAGGCGGGCAAGGGGTCCCTGCCGCCCGAGCGCGTAGGCGCGATCCTCGAGGGCCGCAGCCGCTCCGTCGCTCCGGGCGCCCTCGGTCCATTCGGGCTCTGCCTCGTCGACGTGGGCTATGAAAGGGTTTGACGGGCTCCGAATGCCTCGAGCGTCTCAACCGCCGGCCGACGAAAGGCTTATCAGATCGCTGCGCGTAAGGACGACGTTGCCGCGGACGCCCGGAGCGTTCATCAAGTGCCAGGCGACATACTGCTCCGCGTAGAGACTGGCGGAGGCGGTACCGTCGACGGGAACGACGACTTTGAAACCGCGCAACGAAGCCCCGATGCTCGTACCGAGCACTGCGCCCTCCGTCGCGATTCCAGTAATTATGACTTGATTGATGCCTTTGCCTTTCAGGTAAGCCTCGAGGTCGGTCTCGAAGAACTTGTCCACGCTCGCCTTGACGACGTGTTCGGAGGGAAGGGGCCTGAGCTCGGGCAGAATGGTTTCCGGACTGCCGTCCTTGGTGTTGCTATAGGCAACGAGCATGTTTGAGGCTCGCGCAAGCTCGAGGAGCTTCTCGACTCGCGGAACCGCGGCGAGGGCGCGGGGCCTCGGGCTTACCGTCCTGTCCTCGAAATCGAGAAGCAGAAGGGCGGTGGACGCCGGATCGACCTTGACCTCTTCGAGTCGCGGCGCGGGTGGTGCCTGCACTTTGCTCCAGTCGTCGACGATGGTGGGACTTTGCGCATAGGCCAAGAGGCCGAATAGGAAAATTAATAACCCGGCGAGGCTTCGTTTCATGTCGTCCTCCATATCCGATGATACTGATTATCGCGGGCCGAGCCAATTTCAGCCTACCCCGGTCGGTTTTTGGCAAAATATTACTAATACTGTAGGAAATAAATCCTTCAGTTAACAATGGAGGAATTTACCACTGGTCGCGGAGGAATTTATCAGTGGTCGCGGAGGACTGGACCAGTGGTCGCGGCCGGCTGGACCAGTGGTCCCGGCCGACTTGACCACTGGTCCCGGCCGACCTCGGGAAAACCTACCTTTACGATCGGTACGGTCCCGGCTATCATCTCCGCATGACTACCGTCCTTTCTCTCGGAGGCTCCATAGTCGCGCCGGAAGGCCCCGATCAGGCATTCCTCTCGGCCTTCATCTCCGTCGTACGCGAGCACCTTGCCGTCGACCCTGAACGGAGGCTCATCCTCGTGGTGGGCGGCGGGGGCCCGGCGCGGGCTTGGCAGCGCGCTTTCCGCGAATCCGGGGGGCCTGCCGAGGACACGGACGCCCAGGATTGGATCGGTATCATGGCCACTCGCCTCAATGCCCAGCTCGTCAAGGCTCTCCTCGGCGCCCTCTGCCCCCAGGGGGTCGTGACGGATCCGACCTCGCTCACGATATTCATGGGTCGCGTTCTCGTCGCCGCCGGCTGGAAGCCGGGCTTCTCCACCGATTTCGACGCCGTTCTCCTGGCCGAGCGTTTCGGGGCAGATCGCGTCGTCAACCTTTCCAACATCGCCAAGGTCTACACCGACGACCCTAGGACGAATCCGGAGGCCAAGCCCATCGATGCCCTCACGTGGGCCGAGTTCCGCGCCATAGTCGGCGACGAGTGGATTCCCGGCAAGAACGTCCCCTTCGATCCCGTGGCGACGCGCAAGGCCGCCGAGCTCGGCCTTTCGGTAAGCTGCGTCGCCGGTCGCGATCTCGGCAACCTGCGTCGTGTCCTCGAGGGCGCTAGCTTCGTCGGTACTACGATCGGACCGGATTGATAAGGATGAGCGAAGGCCGTAAAAGATCGATACTCCTCGTCGAAGACGAGGCATTGATAGCGGTAAGCGAAAAAAAGGCTCTCGAGAAGCGCGGATATGAGGTCATCGTCGCCTATTCCGGAGAGATGGCCGTCGAAAAGGCGAGACAGGGCGAGACGATCGATATCGTATTAATGGATATCGACTTGGGCGCAGGCATCGACGGAGCCGAAGCGGCGAAATTGATATTACGGGGCCGAACCCTACCCATAGTTTTCCTATCCAACCATCTCGAGCCAGAAATCGTGGAGAAGAGCGAAAAGATCACCTCCTACGGCTATGTCGTGAAGAGCTCGAGCATTACGGTGCTCGACGCGTCCATAAAAATGGCCTTTAGGCTTTTCGAGGCGAACCAGAAGATACGTGTAACGAACGAAATGTTCCAAAAGGTCCTGGATTCCATTCCGCAATTCATATGCTGGAAGAACAGGAACTCGGAATTCCTCGGCTGCAACAAGAACTACGCCGACATGGTCGGATTGCCCGACACGCGATCCATCTTGGGGAAGACGGATCATGACCTGCCCTGGAAGAAGGAGGAAACGGAGCACTTCCTGGAAGACGACGAAGCGGTAATGTCCCTGGACGCCCCGAAGGTCCATATAATCGAACGTGCTTCCGACGCGAGAGGCAGAGAATCATGGCTGGATACTAACAAGATACCCCTCCATGACGCTTCGGGAAAGGTAAGCGGCGTCCTCGTTTCCTTTTCGGACATCACCGAGTCCAAGCTCATCGAGGATTCGCTGGCAAAAGAACGGTACCTGCTTCAGACTCTCATGGACAACAGCTCGGATTACATCTATTTCAAGGACCTCCAGAGCCGCTTCACCAGGACGAGCAAGGCGCATGCGAGATCGCTGGGCCTGGCCGATCCCGTGCAGATGGTAGGCAAGACGGATTTCGACTTCTTCGACCCGGAGCACGCGAGAAAAGCCTACGCCGACGAACAGGAGATAATCAGGACGGGCCAGGGGGTGAGGAAGGAAGAAACCAACCTGCGGTTTAACGGCCCCTCCACATGGGTGTTGACCGAGAAGCTGCCCCTGAGGGACCGAGAGGGGCGCATAATCGGCACCTTCGGCATCTCCCGCGACATAACCGAGCGCAAGCGGGACGACGAAAGGATCAAGAGCCTCCTCAAGGAAAAGGAGACCATGCTGAAGGAAGTCCATCATCGCATCAAGAACAACATGAGCACGGTCAACAGCCTCCTGGCCCTTCAGGCTTCGACACTGAGCGAGTCCCAGGCCGTCAAGGCCCTCGAGGATGCGGGCAGCCGCGTTCAGAGCATGATGGTGCTATACGAAAAGCTCTATCAATCCTCCGATTTCACGTCCATCTCGGCGCGTGAATACATTCCCGCGCTCGTCGACCTAATCATCGGCAACTACCCGAACGGCGGGTCGGTCAGAGTCCGGAAGATCGTCGACGATTTCGTCCTCGACTCCAGGATCCTCAACAATCTCGGGCTGATAATCAACGAGCTCCTGACGAACATCATGAAGTACGCCTTCGCGGGAAGGGCCTGCGGCTCGATCGGGGTCTTCGTTCGCCGGAAGGGCGGCCGAGTGTCGCTGACAATCGAGGATGACGGCAATGGCATGCCGGAGGGCGTGGATTTCGAGAATTCCGCCGGCTTCGGCCTCATGCTCGTCAGGATGCTGACGGAGCAGCTCGGAGGCAGCATCAGCCTCGAGAGGAGGAACGGCACGCGGATAATCCTCGATTTCGAGAAGTAGGCGGCCGGCCGGGAAAGGGAGGCGCCTCAGGGCGAGACCGGGGCCTTCGTCTTTCCTTCTGCCCGGTCGAGCTTTTCGAGCAAGGCCGCATAGCGTTTCCCTTCCGAGTCCTCCTTCAGCCCGGGGGCCAATCCCACCAGGGCCTTCAGGGCCCTTCGGACCGAAGCCGCGTCGTCGGCCGCCATCGCGGAATCGAAGGACCTGCGCCAATAGTCCCACGCCTCCGCGTCCTTCCCCGCCTTCGAGCACAAAGTCCCGGCAGCCGCGAGATCGGCCGGTATCGCTCTCGCGTTCTCGGCTCGCTTGTCGGCGTCGAGGGCCCCCAGGGTCTCGGCCAAGGCCTCGGCCGTCTTCCCCTCGCCCGACAGGACCGACGCGAGGGCGTAGCGGTTGGCGCCGACTTCGGTCCAGCGCTTGGCTTCGAGGTTCATGGCCTCGGCCCGCTTGAGATCGGCTATCGCCTCGGGGACGCGGCCGAGGCCAGCCTTGGCTACGGCCGCGTCGTTGAGGGCGACAGCCAGCGCCCTGTCGGCCTCGGCTTTAGCGACGCGCTCCGTGGCGATCGACTCGGCCTTCGACGCCGACGCGACCGCTTCCTCGAAGGAGGCGAGGGCGTCGTCCTTCGCGCCGGCGGCGTAGGCTATCTCGCCCAGCCCCGCCAGGGCGATGGCGCGGGCGCCGTTCGAGCCCGCCATCCTCGCGTAGTCGAGAGAGGACCGGTACTCGGCCTCGGCGGCCTCCGTTTCGCCCGCGGCGAAATAGGCCTTGCCCATCGACGCGTGCGAGGCGGCTACGCCCTCGAGATCGTCCACCGACGAGCCTGACTTGAGCGCGTCCTCGTAATATTGCAAGGCCTGCGCGTACTGCCCCTTGGTCATGAAGCCGTCGCCCATCTTGGCCAGCTCCGCGGCCTTGTTTCGCTCGTCGAAGACGGCGTCGGGCGGCTTGGGCGCCGACGAGCAGCCGCCGAGGACGATCGAGGCTGCCGCGATGGCCGAGAGGGCGAACGGCCGGAGCCCTTCCTTCGGGCGATTCATTCTAAGCCTTCCTCCCTCATGCTCTGACTGAGCGGTTGGCGCTCGGGATGCTCGGGGATGCCGCCTTTCAGGAGCGGATTGTTCTTGAGCCCGATGAGCACGTCCTGGGCCTGCTTGATAGCGGCCCTCCCCTCGTCGATCGTCAGCGCGATCGAAGGCATCTGGCCGTTCAGAGAGGCCGAGATGTCCTGAATGTTCTTCAGGGTCTTCTGCAGCTCGACGACGCTTCCGTCGACGCTGTCGTACAGGGCGTTTTTGTCGTCCAGGAAGGTCTTGAGCGATCCCTTCGCGTCGAGGAGCCTGGGTATCAGTCCCGTCGGGTCCCGTATGGCGGCGGTGGTGGCTTCGAGGTTCTTCGCGATCACGTCGACGGAATCGACGAGGCCATTGGCCTTGGACACGAGCTGAGTCGCTTGCGAGGAGACGTCGGCGATCATCCCGTCGGCGTTGGATACGGCGTCGGAGGCCTTCGTCACGATCGATCCGAGGGGCCCCGAGCTTTGGCCGGCGATGGCGCGGTTGATCTCGGTCAGGGTGCGATTTATGGTGACTACGGTTCTGTCCGCGTTTTCGATGAGGGGATTGATCCCGGCCAGGAGGCGCGTGATCGTGTCGTCCTTCTGCGGGATGTCCACGAGACCCTGCTCGATGAGGTCCCTGCCCTCGTCCGAATCGGCGAGGGGGATGAAGCTGCCCGCGGGCATGAGGGAGTCTCCCTTCCCCGGATCGAAGAGGAGCTGCGTCCCGAGGCCGATCGGCGAGGTGACGATCTCGAGCAGGGAGTCGGTCCTGACCTTCGGATAATAGTCGTCGTAAATGACGAACTCGGCGTCCACCTGATTCGCGGCATTGAGGCTCACCTTGGTGACCTTGCCTACCTGGAAGCCCCGCATCATGATCGCCGTGCCCGGCGAGGCCCCGGCCGCCGAGGCGAGGCGCGTCGTGAATCGGATGTCCTTCGAGAACCATCTCTGATTGGCGCCGAGCAGGATTATCCCGACCGCGAGGAAGAGCGCGGCTATTATCACGAAAAGGCCGACGATCTTGTCGGCGTGCTTGATCCTGAATCTCATCGGCCGTCCTTTCCCTTGTCTTCGCTTTTTTCTTCGGCCATCGCCGTCCCGTCGGCGACGGCGTTCACCCAGGCGCCCGCGAGCCCGCCCGTCCAGGCTTCCGCCGCCCGAGGCTTGAGCCTCCCCGTCACGCCGCGAACGAGGGGATCGGTCCAGGCGGCCGCCTCGGCGTAGCTGCCGATGGCAGCGAGCCTGCCGTCCAAGAGCACCGCGATGGAGTCGGCGCATCGAGACGAGAATTCCGAGACGGCGCTCGCGATAAGGATGCTCCGCCCGCGCGACTTCAGCGAGTCGACGATCCCGGGCACGCGCGCCGCCGACGCCTCGTCCAGCGCCGACGTGGGGTCGTCCATGAAGAGAAGCTCCGGATCGAGGACGAGGGCGCGGGCGAGGCCGACGAGCTTGCGCTCGCCGGAAGAGAGCTCGGCGGGCCGAGCGCGCAGCTCCTGCGCGCAGCCGACGAGCTCGGCGGCCCGCCTCACGGCGCGCTCCACCTCGGCCGCGTCCCACGCGGGCTCGTGAAGGCGGACCGGAAGGGCCAGGTTGTCGAAGATGCTCTGGTTGGACCAGAGAGCCGCGTCCTGGAAGACGAAGCCCGAGGCCTTCCTGAATGCGGTCATTTCGCGTCTCGAGAGGCGGGAGAGCGGCTTGCCCTTGTAGAGTACGTCGCCCTCCGTCGGGAGCGCTATGCCCGCCGCCGTCTTTATGAGTATCGATTTGCCCGAGCCCGCCCCGCCCATCACGAACAAGGTCTCGCCGGGATCGAGCGACAGGCTTACGCCGCGCAAGGCCTCGTGGCCGCCGCGCACCGAGCCCAGGCCGCGCAGCTCCAATTCGGGAACGCCGGTCATCGCCCTAGCCCAGGTATAGGATCGCCGTCATGACGACTTCCGCGAGGATGCAGAGCATGAAGCTCGATCCTACCGCCCTGATGCCCGCGACCGGCACCTCGGTTACCGATCCCTCGACGGCGAAGCCTCGATAGAGAGAGACCACGGAAATGATGACGCCGAACACCAGGCTTTTCGCGAAGCCCAGGAGGAGGTCGCCCGGGGCGAGCGCGGCGAAAAGGCTGCGGAAGTACTCTTCGAAGCCGATGGGGCGCAGGAGCTGCACGACGGCGAAGGAGCCCATGAGGCCGAAGACGTTGAAATAGATATCGAGCACGAGCATGGAGACGACGACGCCGAGGAAGCGCGGCGCCGCGAGGTAGGAGATCGGGTTTACGCCCACGGCGACATAGGCCTCGATCTCGTGCCCTACGGCCATCCCGCCCAGCTCGGTGGCTATGGCCGTGCCCGAGCGCGCGATGACGATGAATGCGGTCAACAGGGGGCCGAGTTCCCGCGCAATGACCACGATGAGGATCGTATACATGAGCTTTCCCTGGCCGAATTCCGCGAGGAGGGAAGAGCCTATGAGGTTTATCGCGGCGCCTATGGCGAGGGCCATGGCCGCGGCAATGCCGAGAGCCTCGATCCCCGTGAACAGTATCTGCATTACGAGGACGCGAAAGCCCACCTGGCCCCGGCGAAAGAGGAGGGCTGATTCCTTGAGCACCTGGACGAAGAAGCCCAGGCTGTAGAGGAATTCGTCGAAGCCTCTTATCGCGGCGCTGCCGATCCTATCAAGCATCCCTTTGAATATCGGCTCGATTCGGGGGAATATTCATCATCCCTCGAAAAGCCCGTCGAGCATTTCCCTGGTGATGGCGTATAGCGGCGGTATCCCTTCTTCCGGCGATAGCCGCTCCGAGAGATTGCTCCCCGCCTCGAGGGGGAGATCGCTCACGTAGTAGAGGAAGCGCCTGCGAGCCTCCCGCCGGAGCACTCCGAGCCCTTCCGCCTCGAGCACGGCCCTCAGGTACCAGACGCCCTCCATCTCGAGGCCTATGCAGCACCAGATCCTCCGATAGAACTGCAGCATGGCGCGGTTCTGCAGGAGTGTGCCGCCGACCGTGAGCAGGGGGCCCGTATGGACTTCCCTCCCCGGGAGGGCGGCTCGAAGCCGGCTCAGGGCCTCGGGAGATTCCCCGGGCAAGGGCTGGAAAGTGTCGTTCGACTGCTCGATGAAGGCCGTCGGGGCTATGACGTCGCCGCGGGCGCCGACCAGGGAGCCGGCCTTCCCGAGCACGTTGATGCTCCGGACATTGCGCCCGAAGAGGAGGAGGAGGGTCCGCATGATCTCCTCGGCTTGCTCGCCGAAGGCGTAATCGATGTTGATGACGAAGGAGCGCTCGGAGCAGCGATTCTCGCAGATGCGGGCAGCTTCGATGAGCTGGACCGAGATTCCCGTCGTCACCGTCTCGGGCAGGCGCGCGATGCCGCGCTCGGCCTCCGCCGCCTCGAGTTCGCGACGCGCCTCGGGATGGGCCTCGAGGTAGGGCCTCGAGAGGTAATAGACCTCGTCCGAGGGATCGGGCCACGCGCAGTCGCGGGCATCCCCGCTCGGGAAGGCGCTCGCTCGAAGGCCCTGGCCCTCGGCCCACTCGAGGATGGCGTCCTTCCGGCGCGAGAAGTAGGGATTGAGGCAGTTGGAGACCGAGTGCGTATTGGAGGAGACGATATGGACCTCGAGATCGTCGGGGAAGTCGCTCGGGCGCGTTCCGGTGAGCCGTTCCGCTGCCTCTCCAACCTGATCGGCCCAAAGCTCCGACAGCCGGCCGTTGTAATTGTTCACCTGCTTGCGCACGTCGACCGAGTAGGCCTGGCGGTGGAAGACGATTTCGCGCACCCTGTCCTCGGCTCCGGCCGGCCAGATATGCCGGATCCGAGCGCGTTCCGTCGCGTCGAAGGGCATGCGATCGAGGGGCGCCCCCGATGCGTCGAGGCGCGAGATCTCGCGGATGAGATCGGGATGGTTGAGTCGGTAGCGCAGCTTGCGCGCCTCCACGGCGAAGGCGCAGAGGCAGGTCACGAAGTCCGCGAGGTCGGAGAGCCCGTCTCGCACGAGGACGATGTCCTTGCCCGGCATCATCTCGTAGACGAAGCGGTGGCGGGCTTCGGTGGGGACGAAGGGGAAGAGGAGCTCGACCTTCGCGTAGACCGTGGGCAGGTTGTCCGTGAGGAGGAAGACGAAGCTCCGAGTGACGTTCTCGGGCAGGCGCCGCGCCGCGTAGGCGAGGGCACCCCAGTCGATCCTGGCTTCGTCGGAGGCGTAGGGGTGAAGCGCCGGCTCGAGGGCCTTGTATAGCTCTACCATGCGGCGGATCTCGATATGGCCGAGGCCTATCGAGCGCGAAAGCTCGGCGTTGAAGCGGTCGAAGGCGTCGAAGAGGCCCAGCCCATCGCGGAGCTTGGTACCGAAGGCCTGGGCGAACGGGCGCGAGGACGCGAGGAGGTCGAGGAAGCGCCCTCCGGGGATGACGAGGCAGGTCGAAGGCTCGAGGGCTCGAGCGGCGAACAGGCGCGGCGCGTCGAAGAGGCAGGAACGCTCGCCGAAGTAGGAGCCGGAATCAATGACATTGAGCCTGAAGGGAGGGCTCCTCTCCTCGTCCACCGACTCGGCCGATCCGTCGAGCAGCACGAAGACCTCGTTCGAGGCTTCGTCGCCCTGGCGGATGAAATACTCGCCCCGGGCGTAGTGCCTCAATGCGGAATCGGCTTCCAAGGAGTCGATCTCCCCCGCCTCGAGGTAGCGGAAAGGTACGATGGAAGACAGGCCCCGCAGCGCGTCGATCGCCATGACAGGGAAGCTTATCGGCGCGGGGCTTGTACCGCAAGCCTCGCGCCGGATAGGCTCGGACCCATGAAAATTTCGAGGGCAGCGCTGAAGGCCGACGGACTCCTCCTCCTTACCGCCGCCATATGGGGCACGGCCTTCTCCGCGCAGAGGAGCGGCATGCGAAGCGTCGGCCCCTTCGCCTTCAACGCGGTGCGCTTCGCGGTGGGCGCCCTCAGCGTCCTGCCCCTCTATGTCGCCATGCGGCGGCGGAGCCGCGCGGCCGGTCCCTCGGGCGGGCCCCGACCCGGCCTCGCCGGGAGGCTCGGCTACGTCTCGATAACCGGTTTCGCGCTCTTCTGCGGCACCAGCCTCCAACAGAGGGGCCTCGTCACGACGACGGCGGGCAACGCGGGCTTCATCACCTGCCTCTACGTCGTCCTCGTACCCCTCGCCGGCTTCGCCTTCGGGAGGCGATCGGGGCTTCGAATCTGGGTCGGAGCGGTCCTGGCTCTCGCGGGGCTCTATATACTCGGCATCGGCTCGGGCCTCAGGATGGCGCGGGGCGACCTCTTCGAGCTGGCGGGGGCTCTGTTCTGGACCCTCCATATCCTCGTCGTGGGGCGTTACGGAAGCCGCATGAACGCTCTCGAGCTGGCGATCGGCCAATACCTGGTCTGTTCGCTATTGAGCCTCGCGGGAGCGCTGGGACTCGAGAGCGCTCCCTTCGCCGGGACTCTCGAGGCCGCCGCGCCCATACTCTACGGCGGGATATTCTCGACGGGCGTCGCCTTCACCTTGCAGATATTCGCGCAACGGACGGCGCATCCCGCCCATGCGTCCATAATACTCTCGATGGAATCCCTCTTCGCCGCGATAGGCGGGATCATTCTCCTCGGCGAGCCGCTCACTTCCCGGCTCGCCGTCGGGGGAGTCCTGATGCTCGGCGGGACTATCGTCTCGCAGCTCGATTCTCCGGCGAGGCGAGGAACGGACGATGCCTTCCGCGCGGCCGGACTTGAACATCGCGACGGCGCGTGATATATCCTGCCAATGGGCGATGGGAGCTACGGGGAGTTCATAGAGCGCTATCCGTCCTACGCGGGTACGGCCGCCATCGACGAGCTGCGCTCTCGCGACTATTCCCGCCTGGATAGGCACGCTCAAGTCTATCTGGACTATACCGGCGCCGGGCTCTACGGAGAATCGCAAATCGCGGCCCACGCAAGGCTGCTGCGGGAAGGCGTGTTCGGCAACCCGCATTCCGCCAATCCGAGCTCGCGCGCGGCCACCGTCCTGGTCGAGGGCGCGCGAGCCCGCACGCTCGAGTACTTCAACGCGAAACCCGACGAATACGTCGTGATATTCACGGAGAACGCCTCGGGCGCCCTGAAGCTCGTCGGCGAGTCCTATCCCTTCGGGGCGCCTGGCGAAAAGGCGGGACGCTTCCTGCTCACCTTCGATAACCACAACTCCGTCAACGGCATCAGGGAATTCGCGCGCGCGCGAGGAGCCGACGTGGTCTACGTTCCCGTCGAGCTCCCGGACCTGCGCGTCCCCGAGGAGCGAATCGAAGAAGCGCTCGGCGAGCGCCCGGATACGGGCTCGTCCCTGTTCGCGTATCCCGCGCAATCCAACTTCTCCTCGGTCCGGCATCCCCTCGAGTGGGTCGCGAAGGCGAAGGCGCGCGGCTGGGACGTCCTCCTCGACGCGGCCGCCTACGCGCCCACCAATCGCCTCGACCTGGGGGCCTGCAAGCCCGACTTCGTCGCCCTTTCCTTCTACAAGATGTTCGGCTACCCGACCGGCGTCGGGGCCCTCGTGGCGAAGAGGGAGGCGCTCTCCCGCCTCAGGCGGCCATGGTTCGCGGGGGGAACGATCACCGTCGCGTCGGTCCAGGGCGACCGCTACTACCTTTCGGAGGGCGCCGCCGGCTTCGAGGACGGGACGGTGGATTTCCTCGGCTTGCCGGCCGTGGGGATCGGCCTCGACCACTTGACCGAGGTAGGCGTCGACAAGGTCCACCGCCGAGTCGAGGCCCTGGTGGGATGGCTCCTCGAGCGCATCATGTCGATGCGGCACTCCACGGGCCTCCCCCTCGTAAGCGTCTACGGGCCTTTGGACACGAAGGACCGCGGCGGCGCGGTCGCCCTCAACTTCGCGGATTCGAAGGGCGCGCCTATAGATCATAGAGTAATCGAGGCGAAGGCCAACGAGCGCGGCATATCCCTCCGCACCGGCTGCTTCTGCAACCCGGGCGCCGGAGAGATCGCCCTCGGCATTTCCCGCGACGAGCTCGCGACCTGCTTCACGAGCCCCGCCCACGCCAAGAGGCTCACGATAGACGATTTCCGCGACTGCATCGACGGCAAGTCCACGGGGGCGGTGCGGATCTCCCTCGGGATCGCGAGCGATTTCAATGACGTCCAGGCATTCCTGGAGTTCGCCCGAGGATTCCTGGACGGCTGAGAGACTCTAGAATCCGCTCGAGGAGCCGAAGAAATCATCGTCGCTCGAGAATGCATCGCCCCCGGGATTCCTCTCCCGGTATAAAGTCTCGATATAGCGGTAGCGGGCGACCTTGGCGGCCAGACTATCGCGCTCGGCCTTGACCTTCGCGAGGAAATCGCCGGCCGTTTGCCCGGGTCGCACCATCGCCTTTTCGTCCTCGGTCCCGGCGATGACGTCGGAAATCTCGTCGACTCGGTAATAGACGCGCTCGAATACGAAGAGGACCTTCTTGAT
>Ga0181520_10001695_pt1 | contig 43903 bp, 39 predicted proteins | sample PEATcosm2014_Bin_29_FD_132451 | JGI IMG/M metagenome (GOLD analysis project Ga0181520, IMG submission 132451) | Peatland microbial communities from MTU Mesocosm Facility, Houghton, MI, USA - PEATcosm2014_Bin02_30_metaG | ecosystem: Environmental > Terrestrial > Soil > Wetlands > Peat | place... | reverse complement strand
CGTCAGCACCCCTACCTGCGTCGACGTCAGGTTCTCGCTCAACGTCGTTCCCAGCTGCCCGACGTTCGCCGCTCCCAACGCCGCTATCTGCGTCGTCGTCAGCACGCCCACTTGCGTCGTCGCGAGACCCGCTACCCCTGTCGTCGTCAGGTTCGTTATCTGCGTCGGCGTCAGCGCGCTCACCTGCGTCGTCGTCAGCGCCTCAACCTGCGTCGTCGCGAGACCCGCCATTTCGGAAGTCGACAACGCTTCTATCTGGTTGGTGTTAAGTATGGATAACTGCGTTGCATCAAACACAAAGTTGCTTGATCCTATTGTCCGAATCGAAGTCGTTGACAACCCCGTCATCTGGGTCGTCGCTAGAAGCGCCAAATCGGTCGTAGAAAGATAAGGAATCTGAGTAGCGGCTAAAGCACTGATTTGTGTGGAGGTAAGTGACTCAACATTCGTTGTTGTCAACGCAGCAACCTGCGACGTGTACATATACGGGATCAAACCAGGAGGGATTGTGCCGATATAACCTGTGCCGATTCCACTCATGAGTTCTCACCTAAAGGGTTAATCCACAAGGACGCCACATCCGCTGCAAGGCCGACTCCATGTCGACATTCCAGAAAAATACATATTAATGCCTAGTTCGTATATCTTAACAAGTCGTTAACCAAACTAAGCGGCACGGAACTCGTGGCCAAAGCAAGGCGGGATGCTACAACTAAGGATAGCTGGATAAGCTTTGGTTTTATACCAACCCCTCATCGAAAGTTTTTTTGTTATAAGTCCGAATCATAGAAGGTGGCAATAGAATTTCATCAAGAATTTTCTTTCCCACGACCCCTCTTGTTGTTAAAGTTCTCCAACGGTTATCCTTCGCCCGCGTTCCAATTTCTCCCTTCTCCAATCAGTTTTTCTCCGCTGATCTCCTCATGATCCGAATCTTTGCGACTCAACGGTCATAAGCCATAGTTTCGAAGGTTATGAAAATCGTGTCTAATTCGCTAGGACAGAACACATATGAAAATACTTTTTATTGACTATCCTTCTTGCTCTTACGATACCACGACGCATCTGAAAGAGCCCCTTGGTGGCACACAATCTGCCGTTTCCTGCCTTTCGAAAGCGTTAGCTCAAGCAGGGCACAAAGTTGCTATCGTTAATGGCAATAAAGAACCGACAGAAACCGATGGCGTTCGTTTTATGACTCTTCCCTGCCCTACGCCAGTTCTGAATGACTTCGATGTTATCGTGCTTATCTCTGCGACTATGTCTCAAATGCTCAGAAGAATCGGCCTTACTCGTCCGATCGTATTGTGGGCTCATCACGCAACTAATCAACCCGCTGTTCAGAAGTTAGGGGATCCGGCAGAACGATCTCTCTATACCGGATTCGTTATGGTGTCTCAGTGGCAAGCCGAAAGCTATATCGCAGCCTTCGGTCTCAATCCCTCTGCAATAAAGGTGTTGAGAAACGCTGTCTCGTCGCCTTTTATAAACAGCACGCCCGCCACCAAATGGCTTAGAACCGGCGCGGCTCCAATCCTAGGCTATTCCAGCACACCTTATCGTGGTCTTGACATCTTATTGTTGTCTTTTCCCTCTATTCGAAAACGCCTTGAAGGTGCGACATTACGTATATTTTCTGGTATGTGGAGCTATGCTTCCGATATTCAGAGTGCATTCACATCTTTGTATGACTTGGCGCACGCCCTACCGGGAGTGACATATGTCGGGCCTTTGCCTCAACCCCGCTTGGCTGAAGAAATGGCCAACGTGGATATATGGGCTTATCCTTGCACATTTGAGGAAACCTCGTGCATCTCCGCTATGGAGGCAATGACATCCGGAAACCTGCTGGTTAGCACGACCCTCGGTGCCTTGCCGGAAACAACGGCGGGCTTCGCTCACCTTATCGACTTTAACGCCGCGCACGTGTTGGGAGAAAATCCTACGCGTTTTGCAAATCATCTCGTTAATGTTGCAACCGAATTTAGAGCAAATCCGCAGTCTGCGGAATCAACTATTGCTCGACAAGTCGACTATGCGCGGACTCATTATAATTGGAATGTGCGGGCAACCGAATGGGTCGAATGGCTTGAACAAACTATCTGATATGGAACCACATCGTTGTTGAGTGTTATAAGACTTTTAACTTCGGCTCTACAGGATCAACGGGCGTTCTTCTCGAGAAAAGCGGGGGCATAAACATGGATATGGGAGCAGAAAATATCCTGCACGAGAAGCTGCGAAATGCAGATAGCCTCCTTCAGCTTGGTAAATATATTGAAGCGGACAAGATATACAGAGAGGCGGCTGCGTTAGACTTGGGCAACTCGGAAGCTCTTGCCGGTTTACTGTACTTAAAACGGCAGTCTGCAATCGACAACGGCGATGCTGCAGGCACAACCTATTGGAATCTTATCTGGCAGACCAGCAAGTCGGAACTATTTGGAGTGGATTGGTTGGAATATATTCTTGGCGACGTTGCTCATAATGAGATCATTGATCAGAAATATAGCACAATTTCGAAAAACATGATTATTGTCGATAGTTCGCTCAACAAGGACAAACTTCCCTATTATGCTCAGGCATATGGCATGGGATGCCGTATCGTGTTATTCCATCTTTCCGACGAATCTTATTCGGAAAATTGCGAGGCGTACAAATATTGCAATCTTGTTGTCCGAGGTTATTGGTCCTTCCGTTATGAAAACAACAGAAAAGTCATCACTATTCCGATTGGCTATAGGAATGGCTTCGCAAACTCGTCCTCTGCACCGCCCGTCGCGCGCAAGCATGTGTGGAGCTTCGCCGGAGATGTAAAAAAGAGCACACGAGGCGCTATGCTCGAAGCCATGCGAAGATTCGCCCCTGGTTTTGAACATCTCACCAGAGGGTTCACCACGAACGGGTATTATTTAGGGGATGCGTTGCCCAGCGAGGATTACCGCCGATTAATGGACGAATCGATTTTCGTTCCTTGCCCTACCGGCTGGGTCAATCTGGATTCCTTTCGTGTCTGGGAAGCGTTGGAGGCAGGATGCGTTCCCATCGTCGAACGACGCGGGTCTTTCGATTACTTCAAATGCCTGTTAGGCGAGCATCCCCTTCCGACTCTATCGGATTGGAGCGAATGCGATGCCCTGCTCGGACACAATCCAGAGGAGTGGGAAAGACTTAGACAAACCTGCCAGACATGGTGGGCGTCCTATAAACCGCGTGTAAGGCAGTTGGTCGGCTCAGTGTTTCATCAAGCGGCAACATGGAGATGATTATAGTCTCGGAAAAGCGCAGAAAAATAGATTTCTCACAATAAAAAAAGCTGCTAGCGTTCGGAAATCAGGTTAGTTTTTCTTTTTTTCTTGTTTTTCAAATGAAATATGCTGGTTTTTACATCAATCTCGATCGCAGCACGGATCGTCGCGAAAGGATCGAGGGGGAGTTGGCACACATAGGTTTGGGTGGGCGTTATTCTCGTTTCTCAGCGATTGATGGCAATGCGCTGCATTATCCAAATCCGCACTTGAAGGACTCTGAAATTGGTTGTTTTACCTCTCACGCCCGCGTGTTGATAGAAAACAAGGACTGTCCCCAACCCTTACACGTGATCGAAGATGACATCGTCTTGTCGCCGGTTGTGGAAAGAATGCTCGATCAACTGATAGAGGGCGGCGCTTTAACAGCATTCGATCTTGTATATACCGACGTCATCATTCCGATGACAGATGCTTATTGTGTGAAATTTAAGTCGCTCTACGATACGAGCGTAAAGCGCGATAAAACGGGCGAGATAGAATCAATATCGTTCAGCATGATCAATATGCGCGGCGTAGAATTCACTTCCACCAGTTCGTTTCTCATAAATCCACAATCCATCGGCAAACTGGCAGCATTATACGAAGACGAATTAAAGCGCGGGGCGAGAGTAGCGATAGATCATTTCATCAGCAATCTTTGTAACAGCGGCGGCATCAAGGTTGGTTGCCTTTTTCCCTTTATCACTTCGGTCCCGATTGGAAATTGCTTTGACTCGACGATAGGCGGACGCACGGGTTTACTGTTTGCTTTCGCCAGCACTGTGTTTCGCCATTCATTTTACGTCGGTTGTGATTTGGCGCGCTGTCTTGAAGAAACTTCGCGTGTTTTTCCCCCGCCTCAATCTTCCGATCCACACGGCCAGTTGATAACGCGACTAATGGAGGCTGTGCATCCGAAAGCATAACCAAAATTCCAAGTCCGGATATCAGACTCGGTTTTGAGTCGCAATAACGAACGGAATTGCCTTCCACGAGAAAGAAATCCATCACCGCGCACATGCGCGATATCAAATACGGAAAATGGCGCGAATAGGCAAATATTGTCTTGTAGGTTTCAAAAAAACAATCGGCTTTTCCAAAATGAAATTGGATAACTGCCGCTATATAAATTCCACAAGATATCTATTGTCGAAAGAGCGATATGTAAGATATAAGGCTTTGCTGGCTCCCCGGCCTTCCTGTCCAGACGATCAAGATATATACGAACAAAATGTTTATCGACGACAAATTGCGCGCGGCAATCGATGCGCAGAAAAACGGACAAAACGAAAAGGCTGAAAAGCTCTTTTGGGATATTTTGAAAGAGAAGCCTAGGAACGCCGCCGCTTTATTCTACATAGGGATCATTCGTTTTAATTGCGGGGATTTTAAGGCCGCCCTCGATTGCATCCGCAAATCACTTGCCATTAACGACAACAATCCTATGGCATATAATTTTCTTGGCCTTGCTCTTACGTCCCTGGGGGAACTGGATCAAGCCGTCGTTTCCTATCGTCAAGCGATAACCCTTGAGCCGCAAAATCCAGATATCTATAACAACCTAGCTGATGTGATGCTCAGGCAAGGAAATCCTGACGGCGCCATCGAAGCCTGCCGTTTGGCGATTTGTTACAAACCGGATTATTTTCTCTCTCACTACAATCTTGGCGTTTCGCTTCAGCAACAGAAAAAGATCGACGATGCCTTAGCCGCTTTTAAACAAGCCATTTCTCTTCATCCGGTATTTCCAGAAGCCTACTGCAATCTCGGCCTTGCGTTGATGTCACAAGGAAAGAGAGAAGAAGCGGTTGCCGCATACAAACAAGCCATCGTCTTTAAGCCCAATTTTCCCGAAGCTTTCAACAACCTCGGCCAACCCCTTAGCGAGTTGGGAAGACAGGAGGAAGCTGTTGCAGCATACCGGCAAGCAGTGGCTCTGCGCCCAACATATATCCACGCTTATATCAATCTGGCTATTATACTGCGTAAGCTCGGAAGGTTGACGGAGGCGATAGACGCATGCCGCACCGGACTTTCTGTGGTGCCCAACCATGCCGAAGCGCAGATAGAATTGATTGGCCTGCGCCGCCATGTTTGCGATTGGAGCGCCGCCGAGGCCGACCTGCGCCAGATGTTTACCTTGATTCAGGGTGTACAGCCCTTTCTCGCAATCTCTTCGCCCACAAGCATGGCGCAACAGTTGTCATGCGCTCAAAGATGGTCGTCAAAAATTCCCCGTGGCATGCCTTTCACACATAATCACGTCGAACAGGCGGATCGCATACGCATAGGCTATCTATCTTGCGACTTTCATCTTCATGCGACAGCCTATCTTATGGCGGAATTGTTTGAACAGCACGACCGCTCTCGTTTCGAGATTTTCGGCTACTCTTACGATTTGGACGATAACAGCGATATACGGCAAAGAATCATCAAGGGTTTTGATCATTTTGTCGATCTTTATTCGGTTTCTGATCATGAGGCCGCCCAACAAATTTATAAGGATAAGATCAATATTCTAATTGATCTAAAAGGATATACTCAGGGCGCGCGAACGGAGATTCTTGTCGATAAGCCAGCGCCGGTTCAGGTTAATTATGTCGGCTTTCCCGGCACAATGGGGGCCGATTTTATCGACTATATTATAGCGGATCCTATTGTCGCTCCCATGAAACATCAGTCGTATTATTCCGAAAAAATTGTGCATCTTCCGTATTGTTATCAACCAAACGATACCAAACGCCCAATTTCCGATCTTAAAATAACACGAAGCGAATGCGGATTACCCGAGCATGGTTTTGTTTTTTGTTGTTTTAATAATTCCTATAAGATTTCTGTCTCTTTCTTTGATCTGTGGATGCGCCTCCTCAAAGCGGTGCCCCATAGCGTTCTATGGCTGATCTCTACAAACCCAACTGTTGAAACCAATCTGCGGCGCGAAGCAGCTGCGCGCGGCGTTGAACCTCAACGGTTGATTTTTGCTTCTGCCGTGCAACAACCCTACCACTTGGCACGCCACCGGCTGGCGGATTTATTTCTTGATACGTTGCCCTATGGCGCCCACACAACTGCAAGCGATGCGCTGTGGGCTGGATTGCCTCTTTTGACATGCACCGGGGATACTTTTGCGGGAAGAGTCGGCACCAGTGTGTTGCTCGCTGTCGGCTTACCGGAGCTTATCACAACATCGCTTGATGAATATGAATCGCGCGCGTTGGAAATTGCGACACATCCAGAAATGCTTTCGGAATTGAAGCAAAAGTTGGCTAGGAATTTGCCAACGGCAGCGTTATTCGATATTAGGCGCTATACGCGCGAACTCGAATCCGCCTTTGTGCGTATTTGGGATACATGGCGATTGGGGAGCCCTCTCCAATCTTTCGTTGTGGATAGGTAAGTTCGATCGGAGGATAATGTGGCCAGTAGTACATATTTGACCGCGATGGAGCGGATTAGAAAAGGCGATTTCAAGGTCATTGACCTATTCGGAATCGTTGATGAAATCATGAAAGTGGACGGCAAGGATTCTGTCGTCGCCTTGTATAAGTCATGGATTGAGAACAATTCAAACGATCCTTTGCTTTTTGCTGTCTTGTATAATGCCGGAACGGTCTATACCTCCGCCGGGCTTTTCAACGACGCGCAAGAAAGTTTTGAAAAATCAATCGCACTTAATCCAGATTTTGCACAGTCCCACATTAACTTGGGAACTTTATATGAGAAAAAAGGGCAATTGGATTTAGCGGTCGCAGAGTGGACCGCCGTGTTTAATAGACCGGGTGCCATTACAGGGACCAATATTCTCTACAAAACAATCGCGCTAAATCAGACTGCGCGCATTTTGGAAGCCAACAACAGGTGCGAGGCAGCGGAAATTTGCCTCCAACAAAGTCTAGAAATTCGCCCTTCACAACTTGATGTCGCCCAGCATTACATCACCGTGCGGATGCGCGAATGCAAATGGCCTGTAATTGAACCAAGCGAACATATCTCTCGCGATGTACTGATGAAGGGAATTTCCCCTCTTTCCGTAGCCGCATATACAGATGACCCAATGCTTCAATTGGCCACCAGCTTTTATTACAACATGCGTGATCTTGGCACGCCTCAATCGGACACGGTTGTGTCTTATAACGGATCAAGTAACAATTGTAAGACGGACGCGCCCCTGCGTATCGGCTATCTGTCTTCCGATTTGCGCGCACATGCAATCGGAATGTTAACCTCGGAAATTTTCGAATTGCATAATCGTCAAAAGGTTGAAATTTTTGCCTATTACTGCGGTATTTCCAAAAGCGATGCAATCATGGAAAGAATTAAGAAAAACGTCGATCATTGGATTCCCATTCAGGATATGGATGACGAAACGGCGGCGCGGCGGATCAATGATGACGGCATCCAAATCTTAATCGATGTGAACGGCTATACGGGGGGCATGCGCATGAAACTTCTCGCAATGCGTCCCGCGCCCATTATTGTTAACTGGCTGGGATTCCCCGGCACTATGGGAAGTCCTTATCATCATTATATCATTGCCGACGAGTGGATTATTCCTCCGGAGTACGATATTTACTATTCCGAAAAAGTCATGCGCTTGCCCTGCTATCAACCCAATGACCGCAAGCGCTCTGCTGCAGAAAAAAAGCCAACGCGGAAGGAAGCTAATTTGCCTGAAAATGCGCTGGTTTATTGCTGTTTTAACGGCGCACAGAAAATTTCTCAGTTCACCTTTGAACGATGGATGACAATACTCAGCCGCGTCGAGGGCAGTGTTTTATGGCTACTGGGCGCCACCGAAACCTCAAGAAACCGTTTGAGGTCAATTGCCCAAGCGCGTGGCATATTACCAGACCGGATTATTTTTGCCGAACAAATTAATCATGTGGATCATCTCGCCCGTATTCCTCTGGCCGATTTGTTCTTGGATACGCATCCTTATGGCGCCCATACGACGGCGTCCGACGCTTTGTGGATGGGCGTGCCGATCCTAACGCTTAGCGGACGTTCTTTCGCGTCCCGTGTTTGCGGAAGCCTTGTTCGTGCGGCAGGCTTCCCCGATCTGGTTTGCACCACGCCGGAGGAATACGTTGATCGCGCCGTCGCTTTGGGGCGCGACAGAGAAGCCTTGCGTCACTATCGCGCAAAACTCGCCGCCACGCGCGATAGTTGCGTTTTGTTCGATACGCCGCTGCTCGTTAGAAGCCTCGAAAGACTTTATGAGACTATGTGGAAAGACTTCAAAAATGGGCGTTTGCCTCAGCCAGATCTCAGAAATCTCGATGTTTATCTTGAAATCGGCATCCAGAACGACTGCGATAAGGTTGAAGTTTTATCGATTCAGGATTACACATCTTGGTGGCAGACGCGCCTCTCGCAACGTGACGCCGTCCGTCCTTTTTATCCCGACGATAGATTCTGGACGGAGAAAATTGCGCGCCGATATAGAAAAAAGGCGGTAAAAGAAGATGGTAAAACGCGTTTTAGTTACTGGCGGGGCGGGCTTTCTCGGATCGCATCTTTGCGAAAAGCTGCTGCAAAGAGGCGATGAGGTTCTTTGCGTCGATAATTTTTTTACCGGACAGAAGCGTAATATTGCGCCTTTGTTAACGCATGAGCGTTTTGAGTTTTTGCGTCACGATATAACTTTCCCCCTCTATATCGAAATCGATGAGATTTATAATCTGGCTTGCCCCGCTAGTCCCGTTCATTATCAATTCGATCCCGTACAAACGACGAAAACCAGCGTTCTGGGGGCTATCAATATGCTGGGACTCGCCAAACGCACAAAAGCCAAAATTCTGCAGGCTTCGACCAGCGAAGTCTATGGCGATCCCGAAATTCATCCGCAAGTTGAATCATACTGGGGCCGCGTTAACCCCATCGGAATACGAAGTTGTTACGATGAAGGCAAACGTTGCGCCGAGACTCTTTTCTTCGATTATAGAAGGCAGCACAATCTTAAAATAAAAGTTGTGCGTATTTTTAACACCTACGGTCCCCGCATGCGCCCCGACGACGGGCGGGTTATCAGTAATTTTATCATTCAGGCCTTACGCGGCAAAGACCTTACCATCTATGGCGATGGCGAGCAGACGCGGAGTTTTTGCTATGTCGACGACCTGATCGATGGCCTGATTTCCACCATGAACACCGCTGACGATTTTACCGGTCCGGTCAATATCGGCAATCCTGGAGAATTCTCAATGCTCGCCCTCGCCGAACAGATTTTGGAATTGACTAAATCCAAAAGTAAAATTCAATTTGTCCCGTTGCCCGCCGACGATCCACGCCAAAGAAAGCCGGATATTTCCTTGGCGCACGAAAAGTTAAATTGGAAACCCACCGTACGTCTGCGCGAAGGGCTCATAAGAACGATCGATTATTTCAAGCACTCTTCCAAGCCACACGCGGACAATCTCGCCCTCATAGCCGAGACTTTCAACGAGCCCGCGCCCGAATACGGGAAAGACAGCGCAGAAACCTACGCATCGCCAAAGTCTCGGCGCGCTGGCAAGTGATCGCGTCTGGAGATGAGTTCATTTAATTGGTGATTTCGCCATCGCTCTTTTTCAAAAAGCTATTAGCGGCGCGCAAACCCGGCATAGCGAAGGTTTTCCATATATTCCGGCTGTTCCACCAATTCCGAGGGGATTAGACCTCCGGCTGTCGCATTGCCAAGCTCTTTCTCGGCGCGACGTAAAATGGGCGTTGCGTCGCTCGGATATTGTAATGCGTCGCTAACGAGGCCACACAGGGCGATATAGGTTGCTGGCGAAAGTTCTACTAACACAGTTCTTATTTCCTTTTTATTCTTGTCCCCTAGACTTCTAGAGGTCTTTTCTTAAGGGAACCTTACCCCCAAATCCCGAAAGCCGAAAAACTTTCATGACAATAATTTTAAAAAAAAGAGCATGAAAGTAATTAAACTACCCATATATGGTAAGTTATAGCCATATAAGGGTAATATATTGGTTGTCTTTTCGGGTTTTCTCTTCGTTTAGGAAGCCCTTGGATTGATCATTGGCTTCACGTGGTTAGCCTCTATAGAAATATTTAGTGACGTTCATTTTCCAAAAGCGTTTCGAATTTTGAAAGAATCCCGTCTTTGCTCCATTCTTCCTGAGCGCGTCGGCGGCCAACTATTCCCATTTGAATTCTTAGCTCTTTATCGTTTGCCAGCCTCAAAATGGCGCCGACAAACGCATCGACATCATCCGGTTTGACTGCCAAGCCACACCCTTGAATTGCGTCGAATATTTGCGTGTTCGGTTCGGCTCCTGCAACGATAGGTCTTCCACTAGCTAATATATTGCCAAGTTTAGATGGCATCACCAAATCGGCCGCTTCAGCTTTTTGCGGCAATAAATGTATATCGGCGGCAAGCATTAAATGAATAAAATCCTGTAAAGGCTGCACTGGCAGAAATATAATGTTTTTCAATTCTTCGGCTTTGGCGACAAGATCATCGCGTCCCGCGCCATCGCCTGAAATTATAAACCGGATACGAGAAACATCCTGTAACCGTCGCGCGGCTTCGACAATGACTTCTAATCCCTGTTTGCGGCCAAGATTGCCGGAATAAACGGCCAGAACCGTTTCAGAATTGGCGCCAAGACGATCGCGCCATTTGCCGCTCTCCTGAACCGGATCAAAATCGCCGACACCTGCCCAGTTAGGCAAAAGAAAAACCCGATCTCGATGAACTCCTTTAGCAAGGAGCCTGTCGCGCATCCGCGGCGATATGCTGCTGACCGTCGAAAAACTCCGCAGTAAAATCCGCTCGACCTTCAAAGCCGCTCGAAACAACCAATCTCTCTTCAAAAGCCCTAAATTAAACGCCGCATCAACTTCAAAATCCTGCACGTGAAGATGCGTTGGAATACCCATCGCCTTTCCCGCCAATAAAACCGTCGGCGCGGCCATTAAAGGGGGCGCCGTAATCTCGACAACATCGGGACGCCATGTCAAAGCTTGCCACAAAATAACCGGCAGCGACGTCCCCGCGAAGGAAAGAAGATGGATAAGCCGCAAGGTTCCGCTTGGAACGGAGGGAACGTAAAGAGGCACGCGATAGATGCGAATTCCCTCAATTTCTTCGATTTTATAACGACACGCGCTATACCCCTCGCCGATTTTCCACTCGGGATAATAAGGAGGTGCGGCGATGGCACGGACTTGATGCCCATGCGCCGTCAACCAAGCAGCCATCTCCCCCTGAAATTTGCCAATTCCCGTTTGTTCGGGAGCATAATTTAAAGAGACGAGAAGAATTTTCATTTTGAGAAAAGCCCTTGTCTACACTTCCGCTAATGTGGCAGGCAATGACGCCTTGCGCAAGAATTATATGAGAATTAAGGGTTGATCTGACGGCTTCTAAGGCGGCATAATGGCTGGAAAATCGGGCCGGAAGATAGGCAAAAATATGGAACATATTCGGACGCGCGCTTTTACCTTAAAAAGCTCGACCTTTCTTTTTTTGATTTTCGTTTTCGCCGTTACGTTTATCTTCCGAGACGCAAGCAAGGCTATTATACAAAGCTGGTCGCAGGAGGAATACAGCCACGGCTATCTGATCCCCCCGCTTGCGCTGCTCTTGCTTCTTAATAAAATCGCCGATGCCAAAATTGAGCCACAAACCTCTTGGCTCGGATTTTTTATTATCTTTGCGAGCGTTGCCGCAGCATTTTTCTTTCAGTTTACGGGCATCACCCATCTTCTTCCCATTCTCTATGTCATTTCCATAATCGGACTTGTAACTTTATTCCTTGGCAAAAAAGCGATAGGCCCTTTGGCCGGGCCGTTGATTTTATTGTTTTTCGCCGTGCCGCTTCCGAAGTTTTTCTACTACGGTTTGTCGTCGCATATGCAGATGGTTTCCACGTCGTTGGGGGTCTTTTTCCTCAATCTGCTTGACGTTCCCGTTTTACAAGACGGAAACATCATCGACCTTGGAGGATATAAGCTGAACGTCGTCGAGGCATGCAGCGGCGTGCGTTATTTGTTCCCGCTTCTCAGTCTGAGTTTTCTTTTAGCCTATATGTATCGCGCGCCCTTCTGGAAACGCGCCGTTTTATTCGTCTCGGCGATCCCCTTCGCTATCTTACTGAACGGCGCAAGAATCGCGCTGGTCGGCGTGACGGTCGATCGATGGGGCCAGAAAATGGCGGAAGGTTTTATCCATGATTTCGAAGGTTTTGTTATTTTTCTCATCGGCTTTCTTCTTCTGTTGCTGGAAATCAGGGTTTTGCAAACGGTGGGAGCAAAAGGCGCGCTGCAATTTGACGCCCTGCGGATTTCTTCCCCGAAAAGTCTTCCCCATCCGGCAACGGGCGGGCCAAGCACGACTTGCGCTTTTTTCCTTATGATAGCAGTTGCCATAAGCGCAGTTCTTCCGACCTTTTTGCCGCGTTATCTGACCCCCGTTTATTTAAGCCAACCGTTCAGCGCCTTTCCGCTCCGGATCGGCGGATGGGCCGGGCAATTCGGGAAAAGCCTCGACAAAAAATCGCTCGATCTTCTGGGAACGAACGATTACCTGCTGGCCGACTTTGCAAAACCCGCCGCGACGCCCGTGGATATATACGTCCTCTATTTCCCGCAAGAAGACAGCACCAGCAACGAAGCCGTGCATACGCCGACCGTTTGCATTCCAGGCGGGGGCTGGACGGTCGAAACTCAGGCGATAAAAACGATTCCCGTAAACGATCCCTCCGCTCTGCAAGCGCAACCCCTTACCGTCAACGAGCTGCTGATTTCAAAAGATTCCGCGCGGGAGGTTGTCTATTATTGGTACGCGCAAAGCAACTATTCTTCCGCCAATGTCGCTTCCGCAAGGCTTCATACTCTTATGAATAGCCTGACCCAAGGCCACACCAACGGCGCGCTGCTGCGCTTTATCACCTCCATAGAGCGCGGAGAAACGGAAAAAGACGCCGAAACCCGCCTGAACGCGTTTGCGAGTGAAAGCCTGCCGACGCTGCATACATATATGTTCGGGAGCAAAAACTAATGATGCTTCGGATATATTTATTTCTTGTTCGCTTTATGAGAAGCATTCCGCTTGTTCACAGAACGGTCTGGAAAATCAGGGAGGCTTATAACCGCGCGAAAAGGCTTCTGTTGGTCAGGCGGCCTATGGTCATGGCCGATGATTATTTAAAGCACGCAATTTTGCAAAAGCGTCCCTACGCCGCTGGAAAAATGGGTTCGACCGAATCGTTATGTCTGTCTATTTTTTTGAAAAGGGAAAAAGCCAGAGCAAAAAACCGCAAAATCCCCGCATATAATCCTTATATTTTCCATACGCTCTTTATTAACTCCGGCGTTTTTCCCCAAAATGCAGAAATGTACGATCAATTCTGTTTGGCTTACCGCGACGCCGTAAAGCAATGCGACATGCTCGTGGCATGGGATGTCGCGGGCGAAGCGCAAATCTTGAGTCTCTATTGTCCAGACACAACCCTCGTTCGCTTCCGCAGCCTTGAGCCGTTCTTTTCTCCTCATCCGTGGACATCGGCGCTCAAAGGAAAACGTGTGCTGGTTGTTTCCCCGTTTGTGGATTCGATCAGGAAACAATACGCACGGCGCGAAACGCTCTGGAATAATCCGGAAATTTTGCCTGCCTTCGAGCTCTTAACTTTAAAGGCCCCGCTCAGCGCCGGTTTAGTCGCGCCGCAAGACGCCGATTGGTTTGCGGCGTTGGAGAGAATGAAAAAAGAGATGAGCGCTTTGGATTACGACGTCGCCCTTATCGGCGCGGGCGCTTTTTCCATTCCTTTGGCTGTTTTCGCTAAAGAGCATGGAAAAGTCGGCATTCATTTGGGCGGCAGCCTTCAAATTCTGTTCGGCATTTCAGGAGAACGCTGGAAAAAAGACGATGCCTATAAGGGATTCATAAAACAGAACTGGATCGGGCCTAGCAAAGAAGAAACTCCGCAGGACGTCAAAAAAATTGAAGAAGGGTGCTATTGGTAATGGCCGTCAGGAAGATGAAAACGTCTTTTAAGACGAACTCTCTTTTGCCCCAAACACAGGGCAAAACCCGCAGCTTTTTGGTTGCCTTCTTGATGGCCGCTTCTTTGGCTTCTTGTTTGGTTTCCTTCTTTTATTTCACCTCAACCGTTGCGCAAGAACTGTCTTTCTTGTCCCTGTCCGTGCCAGCGATAATCCAAATCAGGCAAAAAAATGTCGATTGGAAGCTGGTAAAAAAATCCTTTCTCGTCGTGGTTCCTTTTCTCGCATCGCTTGCTATGTCTTATTTATTGAACATCAACGAGTCGCATGAACGTACTTATGCCCTTGTTCTTATGGGCAATCTTACACTCAGTTTTTTTATTTTTTCCGTCGTGGGCAGCAGGCATGATCGGGATGTTTGGAAAGACGTGATGAGAATATTGCTGTTTTTTCTGATTCCCATATTCCTCTTCGTCCTGTTTACCCAAAGAAACGCTTATTTCATGGGCCGTTGGCAACCCTATTTTACCGGGGATGTCAACGGTGCACATCCCAATTGGTGGGGGAATATGGCTCTGGGGCTCGGGTGGTGCGCGCTGGCATGGGAAAAAAGCATTTTCCGTTTTGCGGGGCTCGCTGTCGCTGCCTACTTTATGTTTTTGCTTCAATCCCGCGGCGCGCTTGTCGCCCTTGTTGTCGCTTTTATATGCTGCAGCGGATATTTCTTTCCGTTTAAACCCAAGCGCGCTTTTGTGCTTTTTTTTATTTTCCTCTTCGGAATCGTTCTTGTCGCGCTGGCAGGAGACAGCTTGCTGAATTTTTTCTCACATGACGTTTTGTTGCTCGACGATCCTGATCGAGGCGCGGGGTCAGGCCTTTCCGGAAGAACCGAGGGTTATGCCATAGCGTTGAATTCTTTGTTTAACGACCCCATTTTTGGAAATGGAATTGGCATGTTTGGTTTTGTCCACAACGGTTTTCTACTTATTTTGGCCGAAGGCGGAATATTTGCTTTATTCAGCGTGATTTATCTTTTTGCAACAAGCATACGTCGATACATGAAGTCAGGCCACGGAGAAGGTGCGGGGTATATTTTAAGTTACATTGTTTTGCTAATGACCTATCCGCGACTATTCAACACGAATATGACTTCCATCCTTATCATGATGGTCATCATGCGGGGGCTATGCTATGTTAAACAAAAGAAAGTTCCTCCAAGAAATTGGGTGATGCAACCGGCAGGAAAAAATGATGAACGAACGTAAAATACCGTGGCCTAAGTTTTTGGCAGTTCTTCTTTTGTCGTGTGGGCTACCGTGTGTTTCATCCGCAACCGAAACGACGGCAGACGACGCGATTCCCGCTGCGGCCCTCTCGGCAGGATATACCCTGCATTCTTTCCACAGCAAAATGGGCGATGACATAAATATCGCCGGAAACGACGCACATGGTTTCAACTGGTATTATGGCCAGTTTTTCGGAACGACGGAAACGCCAACCAAACTTACGCGTTCTAGCGATGGCGTAACACTTTCGGCAACCGGAGCTAATGGAAGTACATCCGGATCAATTACAACCGGCATTCCGTGCCCAAGCTGTAATTCAGATGGATTCTTTGGCGTCGCTTTTGGCGGTGGCGGGTATTTTGAAGCGCAAATTGCTTTCAATCCCGAAGATGTTTTGACCCATAATCCAAAGGGTGCTTTGCCTCTTCCGGCATTCTATCTTTTGCCGGTTGAGTTTGCAGCGCAGATGAACGCAGACCAATGGCCCGGACAAGAAGCGGGTTATATCCATTATTCCGAACCCGATATTTTCGAGTACAACCGCGCATGGAGAACATGGGGTTGGAATCCCCAAAATCAGTATGGCGCGGATTTCCACGATTGGTATGGACTCAGATATAAAACATGCCCCAAGAACGGGTTTGATTACTGCGTCACAAAACGGACACAGGCCGATGCTCTTGTTGTCGTTCCGAAAGATACGGACTTTACTCAATTTCACAAATACGGCCTGTTGTGGGTTCCGGCCACGGCCACATCGCCCGGATACGCGCAGTACTATTTCGATCGCACTGCGGTTACGCCCCGGATTACATGGAAACAACTGACAAAATCGGACGCGCCGCCGCCGGAAAAACAGCCGTGGCTTAATGGCATTACCGATTGGGATCACTTCTTGCTTGTCTTTTCAACGGGCGTCGATCAACCGATGAACATTAAGTCAGTCGATGTCTGGCAAGGCTCCGAAAAGAATAACTATAGGAGATAAGTTGAGTTTTTATTATGAACGAACAAGCGCTTTATTATATACAGCTTCGTATTCGCAAACCTTAATATTCCAAGAATAATCTCGTGCGCGCACGGTAGCGTTTTTCACACGACTTTGATAAGAATCCTCATCCATTGATATAATTTCTGCGATTTGTTTTGCCACTTGCGCTGGCTCGTCGTAGTCGATCAAAAACCCATTAATTCCGTGTTGAATAATATTTTGAAACGGAGGAATGGACTGGACAATGGGGATTAGGCCAGAGGCCATCGCTTCAACAACCGACATGCCAAATCCCTCGTATTCTGTTGCAGATACATAATAGTTATGTGCTCGGATTTCCCGCATCAGATCTTCTTTAGGTAAAGGCCCGAGAAAACGAATTTTATCCTGAAGGCCCCTATTGACGAGAGAAGTCTCATAAGAATCCCTGAGTTCTTCTATATCCGCGCCAACGATCGTTAGTTTTGCCTCCGGCAAGACAATAAAAATTTTATTAAACGCTTCCAGCAGCCTGTCTACCCGTTTATTTTTTGAAATCCGCCCCCAATATAAAAAATTAGGTGCCTTTTTTCTAAGAATATTGGCTTCGGAGAAAGCTTCGGAATCGACGCCATCTTCAATTAAAAGGCTCTCGATCCCCCAACCATCGACAATTTTCTTATCCGATGCGCTGCAAGCGATAATGCTTGTCATGCGTTTGCCAACTAAAGAAGCAATAAATCGCATATAAAGTTTCTTTAAAAACAAGTTTTTTTTCGTATGAAAAAAAGTGCCGTGGGTTGTCGCAACAATGGGGATTCCCGGAAGGCGCAAAAGGATGTTGAGACTAATGAAACCAAACCGATGATCATGAAGATGAATGATATCAACATCTTTCCATTCGGAAAGAGAGGCCAAGCACAAAGGAAATATAGTCAATCCCTTACAGGGATAATTCACGACAGGAATCCCCGAAACAAGGGCTCGTTTGGGCAAGTTTGCAGTTTTGTTAAATACTGCAATGGAAACATCATGCCCTCTTTCTTTCAGATTAAGAGAAAGGTTTTCAATAAATTTCTCCATTCCCCCAAGAGAAGGGTAAAAAACAGGAGTGACCATAAGTATTTTCATCGCATCCCGCTAAGAAGAATTGAGTAAATTTCAAGAAGATGGGATTCTAGCCTTGGAGTGATCAACAAAATATATTTTCATGGTGTTATTATCAAAAAGACAGAAAGAATTCACCTATATTGCATGCCCCTTGTCCGTCATTAACCAGATTATAGGGTGTACTTAGTGCTTCATTATTGATAACCTTTTGAAAATCTTGCATAAGATTAGGTTGCAAAAAGGCAATCTCTTTCGCTCCGCATAAAAAACTTTCCCCTTTGTTCTTAATTTCTCTGGCCTTAAATATGTTGAACTTGGTGTTTGCGATGAAAATAGAGGCGTTGAATAAGCGTTATCATTCATGAACTATCTCAAAGTAATTTATGCCTTGAATGCCGTAAATTTGGGCGCGCTTATTTTGGCGCAAGTCGTCATTGTCCCCATTCTCCTTCACTATCTCGATGTTGCAGGATTTGAACATTGGATTTTTATCAGCACGGTCGGCTTTATTCTAACTTTTTCCGACCTTGGGATGATCGCTTATAATTCCAACGCGGCGCGTATGGCATATGGACAAGGCGATAAATCCGCCGCGCAAACGGCTATCAGTCATGGGATATTTTTTCTTTTGGCTCTTTTTGTTTTTTTTGTTTTTGCTGCTCTTGTCCTTTTCTTTCTGATTCCTTCGGCAAAGGGGTTAATTTGGGCGTTGATCGTTCTTAATGTTCCGTTTGCCCAAATCAAAGGATGGTTGACATACCTGTTCACGGCACGGTTCGATCAGAAGACGGAACTTGCCTTCACGAGCGGGTTCACCGTTCTTCAAACGATCGTCTATGCAGGAACGGTCGCGTGTGGCGGGAAAGTTCTGGCCTTGGCAGCGGCGCAGGTTCTAACCCAATTTTTACTTGGAATTTTGCCTCTTTTGTACGCTTTGCGCCGTTCCGCGCCGGACATCCGGCTTACCCCGCGCCTGCTCCCGGAAACGGAGATAGCCTCGATGCTAAAGGGATGCCTCTCCAACTTCAGCTATTCCGCGGCCACCATTGCCATTTCGCATCTTCCCGTCATCTTGCTTGGCGTCATTCCGCGCGTTCCTGCGGGAAGCCTTGCGGTCTTCTCCGTATCGCGGACATTGACCGGCGTCGTGCGCCAATTCGGCCAACAAATGGGACGGTCGAACGGAATAGAGATTTCGCGCTATGTCGGCCCGGAACAGAAACAGAAGAGAGAACGGCTTTTTCTTATCGGTTCCTACACCATTTCAAGTCTCGTTGCCGTGGGCATGGGAGGGCTTATTCCCGTCGCAGATCAGGTTCTTGCGTTTTGGACGGGAAAGCCGGGGCTTTATGACCAACTTGTCATTCTTCTCTTCTGTTTAGATACCGTTGCCGTCGCCCCTCTTCAGATTGCGATGATGATGCCCCAATACAATAATCGGGCGCATATGATGGTTTTGCCGACTTTTATTCAGATAGTGCTGATCGCTTTTTTAGGCGCGCCAGGATCATATTTTTTCGGCGCGACGGGAATGGTCGCCGCTCTGGCTTTTGCTGAAATGACAACGCTCGGCGTGGTTTCTATTCGAAAGATTATTCCGGAAATTGGATTACGTCCGTCCTGGTTTCTTACGCAGATCGGTTTCCCAAGTATTGCCTTATTTGTTGCATCCCTTTTGGTTTGCACCGCTCTTCGCCGGTTTGTTCAGCCGATGAATTTCTTTAGCCTTCTTGGAATGGGCGGGGCATGGTTTGTTATCGTTTTCCCATTTGCCTGGCTCATTTACAAGTTTCGTATCCGCCATTTATAGCCTTGAAAATCCTGATTTTTTTCGATCACTTTATCTCCCGAAGCATGGCGTCGCTCAAAATAGCGGCCAGAACTCTATTGCCTTCGACCGTCGGATGAACGCCGTCCTTGCGATACAAACTTTCGTTCCATTCCGGCTTTGCCGCGACATCAACGATTTTCAAGCTATATTTATTGGCAAGCTTTTTGATTTCCTGACGCTCCGGCAACCACTCCTTCCCCTGTCGGGCTTCTTCCAATTCCGCCGCTTTGGGATAAAGCCAAATAATACCTGTACGCGGTTTTTTAATGCTGCGGGCTAATTTCTCAAGTTCATCGTCAAATTCGACCAGGTTTGCTTGGTTTGTTTTCCCTGTTGACGGAAGCTCGCTCGCCTGAAGAAAGGAAAAAAACCGAGGCAAAATATAACGGCGCAGGACATACAGCGTCGCAACAATAGGCCTATGAGTTGGAAAGACGTATTCGCCTTGCCACGGCGTGGCCTGGCTTAAGCCGCCAGCCATGTACTCCCACGCAAAAAAATCCGCTTTTGCAATAATTTCCGGATGTCGTTCGAGATAGACCATTTCGTTGACCTGCGTCCATCCGCCCGCCGCAAGGGGCCACACAAAAGCCTGGTCTCCGATATGGGCCTGAATTTGGGGCGTGAGTTTGTCTTTTTGCCGGAAGGGATTCCCTCCCATAATGATTGAATTTCCAATAAGTAAAATATTCTTATGACTAAGGTTCGGTTGCCAATTTTGTTCTATCGGCATGTTTTTATCGTTAAAATACCAGTCGTTCTTGTTTAAGAACGCCCCACTTTGATTTTCTTTAGGGATATAGCCGATCTCGCTATCGACACTATAAATTGGGAAATCCACAAGACCTGACATCCGCACGGCGATTTCGACGCCGACAAGAACCGCACATAAGGACAAAATGATAAGTTTAGTCTTTTTAATCATTACACACCTCGCTTTAGCGAAAATATCGGCAAAACAATTATATAGTCATCGCAACTCAAGAGTTGGCAAGCTGTTTAGCGTAACGGCTTGTTCTTAAAGCATCTACGGGGCAGAGCTGCCAACTCTTAACCTGCGATAGGTATAATTTGCAAGTTATTTGCCCTCTAGCGCATAAAAAGATAGATTTTGCCTTTATCGACCTAAAGGATACTGTTTGAATCTTCTTCATGTCATACCTTCTCTTAACCCAAAGGGCGGCGGCCCCATAGAGGGAATAAGGCAGCTTTGTCCTCCTTTATCGGAGAGGGACATCGGGGTCGAAGTTGTCTGCGGAGATCCGCCAGACGCTCCGTGGTTGCAGTCATGTGGATTTTCCATCATTCATGCGCTGGGTCCTTCCCTGCTGGGATATGGATACACACCGCAGCTGATGCCGTGGTTGCGGGAAAATGCGGCGCGGTTCGACGCCGTCATCGTCAATGGCCTTTGGCAATATCCAAGTTTTGCCACATGGCGCGCCTTGGCCGGAACAAAAACGCCTTATTTCGTTTTTACGCATGGAATGCTCGATCCATGGTTCAAGCGCGCTTATCCATTGAAGCATATCAAAAAATGGCTTTATTGGCCTTGGGCGGAATATCGCGTCTTGCGCGATGCGCGTGCCGTCATCTTTACCTGTGAAGAAGAACGATTGCTGGCGCGCCAGTCTTTTTGGCTTTATCGCGTCAACGAAGTCGTGACTTCTTTCGGTACGGCCGATCCTCCCGACAACGCGGATGACTTACGCAAGAAGTTTTTGAACTCCTATCCCCACTTGCACAATAAACGCATTATCCTGTTCCTCAGCCGCATTCATGAAAAAAAGGGCTGTGACTTGTTGATTGAGGCTTTTGCCTCCGTCGCAGCTTCCGATGCACGATTGCATCTCGTCATGGCAGGGCCCGATCAAACCGGGTGGAACAAAATCCTTCAAGCTCAGGCCGAAAAACTGGGTGTCTTAGACCGGATCACATGGCCAGGTATGCTGCAAGGCGATATGAAATGGGGCGCTTTCCATTCGGCGGAAGCATTTTGCCTGCCCTCGCATCAGGAAAATTTCGGCGTCGTCGTCGCAGAGGCTTTGGCCTGCGGGAAACCCGTTCTTATCAGCAATAAAGTCAACATCTGGCGCGAGATAGATGCCGATTCTGCGGGCTTTATAGATGAGGATTCTATCGACGGCACCTTGCGCAATCTGAAACGCTGGCTTGCCTTAAGCGCAGAGGATTCTAAGCTCATGGCCGCGCGCGCGCGCCGATCTTTTGTGTCGCGTTTTCGCATCGAGCAGGCAGCGACGCGGCTTTTGGAAATCATTCAAAGGTCTTCTGAACTTAACATCAAAAAATCGTGAGAACCCCATGGATCCCCTGCCCCCCAAAAACACTTTTATCAACCTTTCTCTTTTTAAAGTCGCGCCGGAGTTTCGCGGGCGATCGGCTTTCATCGTACAGCTTTGGTGGATCATTCAGGATTGCCTCATTCGAACCTCGCCGCAGTTTATGTATGGCTGGCGGCGCTTTTGGTGGCGCGTTTTCGGCGCGGAAATTGGGGATCACGTCATCATCCGTCCAACGGCAAAAGTTACATATCCATGGAAAATCAAAGTTGGCGATTATTCGTGGATCGGCGATAACGTAGAGCTTTACAGCCTTGGCCCGATTGAGATAGGAAGCGACGTCGTCATTTCGCAATATGCCTACCTTTGCGCGGGAACCCACGATTACACAAAGTTGGACTTTCCGCTCGTCGCCAAGCCTATTCGGGTTGAGGATCAGGCGTGGATTGCCGCCGGCTGTTTCATAGCCCCCGGCGTTATAATAGGCATGGGTTCTATCATCGGCGCGCATAGTGTCGTTTTGGATGACATGCCCGCCGCGACGATCTGCGCCGGAAATCCGGCGCGTGCGGTTAAACCAAGGCCCGTGCCAAAAAGCTCAATCTAACGGCGCAAAAATCCGTAAGCTTGAATGATTTTCTTTAGGCAACGTTATCAACGTACCATCGATAGGCAACTCTCATTCCTGTTTCGAAGTCCGTCGGCGCGATCCAGCCCAGCGCGCGAAGACGGCTAACATCCATAATCTTGCGCGGCGTGCCGTCGGGTTTCGACGTGTTGAACGTAAACTTTCCCTCCCAGTCGGCAACCTTGGCGATGGTTTGAGCCAAGTCTAAAATCGTCATGTCGGTTCCCGTGCCGACATTCAAAAAAAGCTCATCCGAATAATTTTTCATCACAAATACGCAGGCGTCTGCCAAATCTTCCGAAAACAAGAATTCACGTTTTGGAGTGCCAGTGCCCCATATCTCTACCGTCGGGTTGTTCGCGGCTTTCGCGGCATGAATTTTCATAATCAGCGCGGCAACGACGTGCCCGCCTTCGGCGTCGTAACGGTCGCCCGGGCCATATAGATTAGTCGGCATCACCGAAACGAAATCGCATCCATATTGGCGGCGATAGGCGGCGCATAATTTGATGCCCGCAATTTTAGCAATCGCATACCATTCGTTTGTCGGCTCCAAGGCCCCCGTCAATAGCGCATCTTCCTTCATCGGCTGCTGCGCTAAACGCGGATAAATACAGGACGAGCCGAGAAACAACAGCTTCTTCACGCCCGTACGATAGGCTGCGTTGATGACGTTGGTTTCGATGACGAGGTTATCGTACAAAAACTCCGCCGGACGCGAAGCATTCGCCATAATTCCGCCTACTGTCGCCGCGGCAAGAAAAACGGCATCGATTTTTTGGTCTCCCATCCAAGCATCCACGTCCGCTTGGCGCAGAAGGTCGAGTTCGCCGTGCGTAACAGTAACAATTTCGCATTTCTCGCGCACCAAACGACGCGCAATGGCGGAGCCCGCCATGCCACGATGGCCTGCGACCCAAACTCTTTTCTCGGTCAAATCGAATTTAGTCATTTCCATGAAGACGATATTCTTTTTCCTGCTCGATTTTCTTGAGGTCCGATGCAACCATCTCGGTCACGAGTTCCTGAAAAGAAACTTTATGGTGCCAACCAAGCTTCCGGTGCGCTTTGGAAGGATCGCCGATCAAAAGCTCGACTTCGGTCGGACGGAAATAACGCGGGTCGATCTCAATCAGCGTTTGTCCCGTTGCGACATTAAGGCCTTTTTCTTCAACGCCCTTGTCTTTCCACCCTATTTTGATGCCGATTTCCGCAAACGCCAATTCGATAAATTCGCGTACACTATGCGTTTCTCCCGTGGCCAGCACATAATCGTCAGGCGTATCCTGCTGCAAAATACGCCACATACCCTCGACATAATCTCTGGCATGCCCCCAGTCCCGCTTGGAGTCGATGTTGCCAACATATAAGCGTTCCTGCAATCCGAGCTTAATTGCAGCGACGGCGCGGGTAATTTTGCGCGTTACAAAAGTTTCCCCGCGTTCGGGGCTTTCATGATTGAACAGAATGCCGTTAGACGCATGCATGCCATAAGCTTCTCGATAATTGACGGTAATCCAGTAAGCATAAAGCTTGGCCGCGCCGTAAGGGCTGCGCGGATAGAAAGGCGTTGTTTCCTTCTGCGGAATTTCCTGAACCTTGCCGTAAAGCTCGGACGTAGAGGCTTGATAGAAGCGCGTTTCTTTCTCGCGTTTTAAAATGCGGATGGCTTCCAGTATCCGGAGCGTCCCTATGCCATCGGCATTCGCGGTATACTCCGGCGTTTCGAAGCTGACTTGAACATGGCTTTGCGCGGCAAGATTGTAAATTTCATCCGGCTGCGTTTCCTGAACAAGACGGATGATGTTGGTCGAATCCGTCATATCGCCGTAATGCATCAAGAAGCGCACGCCGGAGCCATGCGGATCTTTATACAAATGATCGACTCTCTGCGTATTGAAAGAAGACGAGCGCCGTTTGACGCCGTGAACAATGTATCCCCTGCCAAGCAGAAATTCCGATAGATAGGAACCGTCCTGACCCGTAACGCCGGTAATAAGGGCAATTTTGCTCAAGTTAGTCTCCTTCAGTCCGCAACTTGCCGTTTCCGCAAGATTGCTTATCCAGTATAAGTACTTATTACAAATATGCTATTTAAAGCAAGACTATATTCAGTCTTTGTAAATAACTCTTCGGCTTATCGGCTCTTTCCAAAAGGTACAACTGCCGTCGTCCGCGTCGAGCCCCCAGTAATAAACAAAATATATTTACCCGGCCTTGCCGAGCATCTTTTTGAATCTTTGTATAAGTGGGAAGGGCGCTGCTCTCTCAACATGAAATCCCAAGTTTTTATCGAAAACGTAACTTGGCGGATCTTGCAGGCTTAGTTGCTGATAAGCAGCAAATGCCGCGCGTAAATTATCGGCTGCGGCAGGAATAAGCCGTGTGCGGGAAAATAGTGCAAGGTCCTGTATATTTGCGCTCACGAATTTTCCTTTCCAATCTTCACTGCGCGAACGCAGGTCCCCCAGTCTCTCAGCTTCGGTCATTTGAATAATCAAAATGAATTATTGGGGACACTTTCGGCGGCAAAACTGGTTTTTCGACCCTTGAAACCCTTATATTTCCTTTCAGATCAAGGTATAATAGTCATGCATTTTTTGCTGGCAAATAAAATGCGGTTGGGCTAAAAAGCGTTGTTCCCCACATAGTTAATTGCTTAGTCCGGTGCAAAAACACCGGACGGGGAACTATGAGAAAAAGGAAGTTTAGGAGTGTAGCTCAATTGGTAGAGCACCGGTCTCCAAAACCGGGGGCTGGGGGTTCGAGACCCTCCACTCCTGCCATCGGGAAAGAAAAGAAAATGACGAACGAACAGATCACTCCGGCCGATGAAACGCCCAAAAGCAAGATTAGCAATTTCGTACGCGAAACGCAGCGCGAGATTGCCAAGATCACTTGGCCTGTTAGGAAGGAAATATCTATGACGACCCTGTTGATCGTCATATTTGCCCTCATCACAGGCATGTTTTTTCTGTTTGTCGATTCGGTATTGGGTTTTGTTGTCTCCCGAATATTGGGAATGAGCTAATCATCATTATAAGGAAAGAGGCTGCTATGGCACATCGTTGGTATGTTATTCACGTTCACTCCGGCTTTGAAAAGAAAGTCGCCCAGACCGTGCGCGAAACCGCGCTTAAAAAAGGGTTGGAAGAGTATTTTTCGGAAATCCTCGTGCCGACCGAAGAGGTTGTGGAAGTTCGCCGCGGCGCCAAGGTCAACGCTGAACGCAAGTTTTTCCCTGGCTATGTCCTTATCAAGATGGACCTGACGGACGAGAGCTGGCATCTGGTCAAAAACACGCCCAAGGTCACAGGATTTTTAGGAGGCGGCGGACGTCCTTCCCCCATCAGCGACAGCGAAGCTCAGCGCATTTTGAATCAGGTTATCGAAGGCGTCGAACATCCGAAGCCTTCCGTCACGTTCGAAGTCGGCGAGCAGGTGCGCGTCGCCGACGGCCCGTTTGCGACATTCATCGGAACGGTCGAGGAAGTTGACGAAGGCAAGGCCCGCCTTAAAGTCGCCGTGTCGATTTTCGGCCGCGCGACGCCCGTCGAACTGGAATACGCGCAGGTCGAGAAGGTTTAAACCTTATCACGCAAAGGGATTTAATCATGGGCAGTCAAGCCTCAATGCGTCCGAATGAACTTGGGAAGGAAATTATTCCTGTCTTGGAGAGAGTGTTTGAAGAACTCAGATCTCGTAAGATTTTTATCGGAGATTATTCGGGCGTTTTGCCGCCCAAAGACTCTTCTCATATTGAAGTCAGCCTTCATTTCGAGGTCGACTATAATCCTCCCGGAGTTACCAAACGCAGGCTGGGATATCTTGATGCGGAATCTTTCAGCGATTTGAATCACGGTTATAAGGTTGTTCTTACAAAAAGGACATGGGAACACATCGGCGAGGAAGGACGCGAAGTCCTTGCGGAGATATGCGTGAGAGGCAACACGCCCAAAACCCGCCAGGAATTTTTTGAAAAAGAACTACGCCCGAACGTGGCAGAGTTAATTGGCTAAATCGATTTTCGGCCGCGCGACGCCCGTCGAACTGGAATACGCGCAGGTCGAGAAGGTTTAAAGCCTTCTTTTTGTAAACCTATAAGCTGAAAGTTAAGATCGGCGTTTTCTTAACGCCAGTGGTTTATGAGCTGAATCCGCATACCTATTTTCGCGCTATAAGCAATCGCAAGCAATTGGGACCCACCCTCTCCCGCACTGCGGGAGAGGGTAAGGCTGCTCTTGCGGCGGCGAGAGATGGAAGTTTATTTCTTCTTTTTCTCGAACGTGATCGCGATGAATTGAAGGTCGTCCTTGCGGTTGATCAAAAGCAGCAAGGGCTTGCCGTCCTTTTCGGCTTGCTTAGCGCGGTCGGTTAAATCCTTTGGGGATTTGACTTCCTGCTGCGCGGCTTCGCTGATGACGTCGCCGACCTGAAGTCCCTGATCCGCAGCAACGCCGTCCGTCGCGATCGAGGTCACGACAACTCCCGTCACGCCCTTCTTAATGTCGAAGCGCGTGCGCAAAGCATCCGTCAACGACGCAGCGGATATGCCAAGATCATCGACTTTTTCGGCACCCGCGATGCCCGCAGGGGCATTTTCCTTTTGGTCTTCTTCTTCATCGGCGCTTTCTTTCGTGGTCAGTTCTCCCACCTTGACCTTCAGCGTCAGGTTCTTGCCTTTGCGGAAGACGCCGACATCGACGGTTTTATCGACATCCGTTTCGGCAACGATTAAAGGCAAACGGTGCATATCGGGAATGTCCTTGCCATCGAAGTTAACGATGACATCTCCGGCTTCAATTCCCGCTTTGGCCGCAGGGCCATCGGGCGAAACGCTCGAGACAAGCGCGCCGCGCGGCGGTCCCAAATTCAGACCGTCCGCTATGTCCTGCGTGACGGTCTGGATGCGAACGCCGAGCCATCCGCGCTGGATATGACCTTTGGATTTCAACTGCTCAACGATGTTTTTCGCCAAAGACGAGGGGATGGCGAACGCAAGCCCTATCGAGCCTCCCGACGGCGAGATGATTGCGGTGTTAACGCCAACGACGTTGCCGTCCATGTCGAACATCGGGCCTCCCGAATTGCCGCGATTAATCGGCGCGTCGGTTTGTAGATATTCGTCGTAAGGTCCCGAATTGATGTTGCGGGCGCGCGCGGAAATAATGCCCGCCGTAACCGTGCCTCCGAAGCCGTACGGATTGCCGATAGCGAGAATCCAGTCGCCCACGCGAACTTTATCGCTGTCGCCGAACGAAACCGCCGTCAGCGGTGTTTTCGGCGTGACCTTTAAGACCGCCAGATCGGTTTTCTTGTCGCTGCCGACTACCGTCGCCGATAAATTCGTGTCGTCTTGCAGGATGACGTTGATTTCGTCCGCGCCTTCGATGACGTGATAATTGGTGACGATATAGCCCGAGGGATCGACGATAAAGCCAGAGCCAAGCGCCGTGGCTTTGTGCTTATGCGGCGTTTCATGTCCCTGCTGGTTTTGAAGAAATTGCTTGAAGAAATCTTCGAAGGGGGAACCCGGGGGCAATTGAAAATCGGGCAGGCCTTCGATGCCGTCCTTCTGCGTGATCGTCTGCGACGTCGAGATGTTCACGACCGCAGGAAGAAGCTTTTCCGCCATATCGGCGAAGCCCGGAGGGCCGCTGCGCGCAACCGCCGGAACGGGTATTGCGAGAGTTAACACAAAAAAACCGGCAAGGAACTTGCCAAGAAAACGCGCGGGAATCTTCATGTTTCGACCTCGAAAAGAAGGGGTGATCGGATGATCATAGAGTACCCCTCAATGTGACCATTTTAGGGCGGGATTCAAGGGGACGGTATTAAAAAAAATTCTGCTTTTTACGAAACCAAACACCCTACAAAGAACTATGTTTTATCGAGTTCATAGGCCGAATGAAGGGCGCGGAGGGCAAGTTCCGTATATTGATCTTCGATAAGAACCGAGGTGTTGATCTCGGACGTTTCGATGACTAGAATATTAATGCCTTTCGCAGCCAGCGTTTCGAACATCGTCGCGGCGACGCCCGCATGAGTGCGCATGCCCATGCCGACCAGCGAAATTTTTGAAACCTCTTTTAGCGACAGAAGTTTTTTGTAAGCAATCGACGCCTTTTCGCCCTCCAACACCTTAAGCGCGCGATCAAAATCGGCCTTGCCCACCGTAAAGGAAAGATCGGTCGTCTTATCGCCTCTCGACGCCGTTTGCACGATCATATCGACGTTAATTCCCGCGCGCGCCAGCGGAACGAAAATGCTTGCCGCGACTCCCGGCTTGTCATTTATTCCGACCAGCGTGACTTGCGCTTCGTCTCGCGTATGGGCGATACCTGTAACGGCGTTTTCTTCCATTTTTTTATTTCCTTCCGCAACCAAAGTGCCCGGCAGATCGCTGCCGATTTCATTAGCGAACGTGGAGAGAACCTGAACCGGCATATGATAGCGCATCGCCATTTCGACCGAGCGTACTTGAAGCACTTTTGCCCCAAGAGAAGCCAGTTCCAGCATTTCTTCGTAACTGACGCGCTTCATCTTCGCCGCTTTTTCGACGATACGCGGATCGGTTGTGTAAACGCCATCGACATCGGTATAAATATCGCAACGATCGGCTTTCAACGCAACGGCTAGCGCGACCGCCGACGTATCGGACCCTCCGCGGCCCAGCGTCGTGATGCGATTGTCTTCGGTAACGCCCTGAAATCCCGCCACGACGCCAATTTCTCCGCCGTCGATGCTTTTGCGCAAAGCGGCAGCGTCGATAGTCAGGATGCGCGCTTTGCCGTGAGTTGAATCAGTGTGAAGCCCTACCTGCCATCCCTGCCACGACCGTGCATTCATGCCGCGCTGCTGCAAGGCCAAAGCCATCAGTCCCGAAGACACCTGCTCGCCGACCGATACGACTGCGTCGTGTTCGCGCTGGTCATAGCGCGGCGAAATGCTGCGGCAATAGCCGATAAGCTTATCCGTAACGCCCGCCATGGCCGAAACGACGACCGCGACTTTGTGGCCGCGCTGAATTTCTGCTGCGACCTTGGCAGCGGCATTTTTAATGCGGTCGATATCGCCGACGGACGTTCCGCCGAATTTCATGACGATAAGGGACATAAAAACCTAATACCCGATTTTGGCTATGGAAAATCCAGAAGGTAGATTATTATTCAATCCTTCGCACTGCACAAGAGACAAGTTTAGGTTGGAAACTCTTCTTATGCCTGCATCCTCAAGTATCGACACGGATGAAATCGCCCGTTTTTCAGGCGCCTCGCAAGACTGGTGGAATCCTGAGGGCCTTTGGCGACCTTTGCATAAACTTAACCCCGCGCGGATCGATTACATCCGCAAAACGGTTTGCGATCATTTCAAACGGCCCTGTGAAGGCGCGTTTCCCTTTAAGGGATTATCGGTTCTCGATATTGGCTGCGGCGGCGGATTGTTGTGCGAGCCTTTGGCGCGGTTGGGCGCGAAGGTGATGGGGTTGGATGCGTCGGCAAAAGCAATCGAGGTGGCGCGGAAACATGCCGCGCGGGAAAAACTGAAAATAACTTATATCGATGGCAGCGTTGAAGATTTCGCGCGCAGCAAAGAGAAATTCGATGTCGTGCTTGCGATGGAAATTTTGGAACACGTCTCCAATGTCGGCTCTCTGTTGCGCAGCGCCTCCGCCCTCCTCAAACCCGATGGCATTCTTATTGTCTCGACGCTCAACCGCACGATGAAAAGTTATCTTTTGGGAATTATCGCGGCGGAATATGTTTTGGGATGGGTTCCGGAAGGAATGCACGACTGGAATAAATTCATCCGGCCTTCGGAATTAGAGGCGCACCTGCGGCAAGCAGGGATGAAACTCACCGACCTTACCGGTATGGTTTATAATCCTCTAAGCGACAGCTTCAGTTTGCGGCGCGGCAAGGTTGGGGTCAATTATCTTGCGACAGCCAAACCGATAAGCCGTTAACTATATCATTTTGTTGACCGCTTAGTGCTTTTAAATAATCTTGGATTTGCTCAACGACCTGACGCGCTTCAGCCGCCAACGACAATGATATCAGCTATGAAAAAGAAAATTTCACCGTCGCTCGATCCGCCCTTTCAAGTCGTTAAACACGAAGTCGTTTATCAAGGCGTAAAAGTAGATCATGACTTAATGATTCAGTGTGGTTGGCGTTTTGCCTATATCCCGTTCAGAGAGGATTTAGTTATAGATTCCTTTGATGGAAGCATACTTTCAATTCCAACCTATTATTCATATTACGTATCGCTGACCGTAAAAAATATCTCTTCATCCCCAAGCTTATTCGAGGGAATTTATTACAAAGATTCCCGCGACGACAAGGCCCCGTTTGAACATTGTTATGCTCGCTGTGCACGTTGCATCGTCCCCCCTGAAGAAACGGCATTGCCTGTCTGGTTTGTCCTTAAAGTCAAAGGCAAAAATTTCTTTAACATGCGATTTTCCATCGCGCATGATGGCCAATATCAAGACTGTCAAACGTTGAAGCGGCGGGGACTTTTTCGGAAGAGATATGAACTGAATAATTTTCATCCGCCTGTTATAAACGGGTAAAAACCGGACAAATTAATACGCGCATCATCCATGATTGCCCTTGCATGCCTTGGCTGGTATACGAGTACGATTCTCTTCATCCTATTCCCCCTCCTCCTCACAAAGGTTTTTCCATGTCCCCCTCCGCCCGAGATTTCAAAGTCAAAGACATCGCTCTGGCCGATTGGGGGTGCAAGGAAATTGCAATTGCCGAAACCGAAATGCCTGGGCTCATGGCAATACGCGAGGAATATGGCCCCAAGCAGCCTTTGAAAGGCGCGCGGATCGCGGGGTGCCTGCACATGACGATCCAAACCGCCGTGCTGATCGAGACGCTTATCAAGCTCGGCGCGCAGGTGCGCTGGTCGTCTTGCAATATTTTCTCGACGCAAGACCATGCGGCGGCCGCCATCGCCGCCAAAGGCATTCCCGTCTTCGCGTGGAAGGGCGAGACCGAGGAAGACTACGTGTGGTGCATCGATCAGACGATCATCGGCCCCGCGGGCTGGCGCCCCAACATGCTGCTGGATGACGGCGGCGATCTGACGCAAATTATGCATGAAAAATATCCCGAACTTCTCAAGGACGTTCGCGGCGTGTCCGAGGAAACCACGACCGGCGTGCATCGCCTTTATGCGATGATGGAACAGGGAAAGCTGAAAATCCCCGCCTTTAACGTCAACGACAGCGTGACGAAATCGAAATTCGACAATTTATACGGCTGCCGCGAGAGTCTCGTGGATGGAATCCGCCGCGCGACCGACGTGATGCTGGCGGGAAAAGTTGCCGTCGTTTGCGGCTACGGCGACGTCGGCAAGGGATCTGCCGCCTCGCTGCGCGCAGGCGGCGCGCGCGTGATGGTGACGGAAATCGACCCCATCAATGCCTTACAGGCTGCGATGGAAGGCTATCAGGTTACGACAATGGACGAGGCCGCGCCGAAAGGCGATCTTTTCGTCACGGCGACGGGCAACGTCGATGTTATCACGCTCGAACACATGCGGAAGATGAAGGACCGCGCGATTGTCTGCAACATCGGGCATTTCGACGCGGAAATTAATATCGGCGATTTGCGCAATTACAAATGGGAAGAGGTCAAGCCGCAGGTCGACGAGGTCGTTTTCCCCGACGGCAAACGGCTGATTGTTCTCGCCAAGGGGCGGCTTGTAAATTTAGGCTGCGCTACGGGGCATCCCAGCTTCGTCATGAGCGCTTCCTTTACGAACCAGACGCTCGCGCAAATCGAGTTATGGACAAATCAAGGCAAATACAAAAACGAAGTCTATATCCTGCCCAAGACGCTCGACGAAAAGGTGGCGCGGCTGCACTTGAAGAAGCTTGGCGTGCCGCTGACGCAACTGACACAGAAGCAGGCCGAGTATATCGGCGTTTCGCAAACGGGGCCATTTAAAGCGGAGAGATACAGGTATTGATGAACTAACCCCTGCCCCGTTTCTTCTCTACCTTCTTGCCGTTTGGGATTGGGGGGTAAAGTATCTCTGAGTGTAGCGGAGGTCCATTTTTTGTCTGTAATCGTGCAACTCTTGCGGAAGTTCTTCCGACGAGCTGTCGTGGAATAAAATCCGAGAGATTCCTTCACGCGCGGCGGCTCGTTCCACGTGATATTCAATAGCTTCCCTTTTCCTATTCCACTGCTCAACAACTTCGGAAGGAGCTTCTTCCGGCTCTTTGGAATGATGCATATAGGCAGGCATGTCTTTTTCATAAACCGGCGCATAATCGCCGAAATAAGTTTCGCCATCAGTTCGATCTACCGGGGTATCCGGGGCTTCGTAAAAGCGAAAGTCAAAAAATTCGACCGGCAATGGGAAAATTCTGTTACCCAAAGCGCGCGCCGCAAAAAGAATCGCCGTTTCGAGTTTGTTTCTGCGTTCACGATATTCAAGAATTTTGGGGAAATTCTCGCCGAAATCGACGAAATTCCTGTGGGAAGAGTTTTCTCTCGACTTGTCGGGAAACACGTCAAAATGAGTTCCCAGATCAACGTTCACTCCGTTTGCGTATATGGGAGCGAAATCACCGGCCATCCCTCTCGAATGACCGCCAACTCCCGCTTTATAAACGAGGTCCGGTCGAAAGTTATAGCTTTCCATTCTTTTCTGATCTTCGACAAAACGTAAGCAATCGTAAAATTTAAGTTCCCAGCCATAAAATTGCTTGCAGATCATCGACGTTAAAAGAGCGATCGGAATATAATCTTCATGCATCCAGAGCGTTGTAACCTTGGGGTGGTAAAGGCCTGGAAAGCGGTTATCTGGATGCTTCAGATTGGCATATACAATGTCGATATGAATCGGATATTTGTCCCTGAAAATGTTCAATGGGAGAAAATCTTCCGCCTTCAATACGATCAAATTTTTCTGCTTCTTATTCATATTGTTCTATTTCAAATGCTCTTTGCCCGCTGGTAATGCGCGCGGCAGTTTATCTTTTTTTCCGGAAAAATTCAGCTTCTTTAATACTTTCATGCCGGAAGGACGCAGATATGATGCAGATATATGGTTAATTTCGTTTTGCGATAGCTATTTCCTTATCGGTCAAGATGCCTTATTCAGGATGCCTCTCTTTTCATTACCGATTCTATGGCTCCTTTGTCGCTCACTTACACTCCTTTTGTGGCCGTCGCGGCGATTATTCTGGCTGCGGTGCTTATGCTTGGCCTGAATATGGGCGTGCAGGCATCGACGCTGATTATCACTATTTTTGCGGGCGTTACGGCAGGACTTGCCTGGCTAACCATTATGCTGGGCAGCACCCTGCGCCGACGCGATTCAAAATCCCGGAATGTGCGCCAAATCGCGGAACGCATGCAGGCGATGCTGGCGTCCGTACCCGAAGCTTATTGCATCTTCACGACGCAAGGTATTTTGCGCGAAGCAACGCGGATAGCGCCTTTGCTCGGCGTCAAGAAAATATCGCACTTCGAGGATTTGGTTGCGGCTATTAAAGAACCGGAAGATTTCGTCGCGGCTTTCCGCAAGATGCAGCTGACCGGCGAAGGGTTCTCGCTGCCGATCGCGGAAGCGAAAGAAAACAAAACGATTCAAGTCACCGGCTCGCGGATGCGCATAGGTCCTGAGGCGGCTTTGCTCGATATTCTGTGGTTCAGCGATAATCCCATTACGGCGAGCGCTCTTGAGCGCCGGAACGCTGAATTGGCCGAAAGCATAAGCAAACTTGAAAAGGTGCGCTCGGTTTACGACAGGATGCCTATACCCATGTGGCGGCGCGACGACGGAATCAATATTGCCCGTTGCAACGCCGCCTACGCCAAGGCGCTCGACGTTTCGATCGAAGAAGTCATCAATGGACAGCATGAGTTGACCTCCGCCACGGCGCGGGGCGGAAGCGGGCGCGCTTTGGCGGTTAAGGCTTTTGAAACGGGCGTCGCGCAGACCGAACGCCGCCACGTCATCGTCGCGGGAAAACGGCAGTTGCTGGAGATTACCGAAACTCCCTACGAAGCCAACGGCTCCAAGGGCGTGTTCGGCTTCGCGGTCAACGTCACGGCGGAAGAGGATAAGGAAACGGAAATCGCGCGCCACGCCGCTTCTCAACGCGAAGTGCTCGAACATCTGGGCAGCGCGATCGCGATTTACGGTCCCGATACGCGGCTTGAATTCTATAATCGCGCTTATTTGCGTTTGTGGCATTCCGAAGAATCGTTTCTGGACAACAAGCCTACCTTCAGCGACGTTCTCGAAGACCAGCGTGCGCGTCGCGTAGCACCCGAACAAGTCGATTTTCCGCGCTATAAGCGCGAACGCCTCGCCCTCTTCACCTCGCTTCTGGAGCCGCGCGAAGACTTGATGTACTTGCCGGACGGAACGACGCTGCGCATCCTCGTTTCGCCGCATCCGATGGGCGGCCTTATTTTTGTGCACGAAGACGTGACCGATAAATTGGCGCTGGAATCTTCCTACAACACCCTGATCGCGGTTCAGAGGGAGACTTTGGATAATCTGGCCGAGGGCATCGTCGTGTTCGGGCCCGACGGCAAAGTCGGTTTGTTCAATCCCGCCGTCGCGCAGATATGGGAATTGCCGATTGATTATCTTTCTTCCGGCCCGCACGTTTCGGACATCATGGAAAGAACCAAAGACTTGCAGAGTTTCGAAGGCGATTGGAGCGATTATAAAAAAGAAACGATTTCCTACATACTCGACCGCAATCCGCGCAAGGGACGGATGAATCTGACGAACGGCAAGGTTCTGGAATACGTCGCCGTGCCGTTGCCCGACGGCGCGGTGCTTAACAGCTATTTGGACGTCACGGATTCGATCAAGGCCGAGCGCGCCTTGCGCGCCAGCAATATGGCTTTGGCTGCGGCGGACCGTTTGAAGTCGGAGTTCGTTGCGAATGTGTCTTATCAGTTGCGGACGCCCCTCAACACGATAATGGGATTTTCGGAAATCCTCACCAACCAGTATTTCGGCTCGCTGAATGACCGCCAGATGGAATATACCCGCACCATCATGGACGCCAGCAAGAAGCTGCTTTTGCTTATCAACGACGTGCTGGATTTGGCCACGATCGAGGCCGGGCGGATGGCGCTCGATCAGGAAGTCACCCCCGTTGCGGACCTTCTGAACGCGGCCAAGCAGATGACGGCGGAATGGGCGCGGCAGCAATCCTTGGAAATCGTCATCAATTGCCCCTCCGATATCGGTTCTTTCGAAGTCGATGTGCACCGCATGAAACAAGTGTTGTTCAATCTTATCAGCAATGCCGTCAAATACACGCCTGCCGGAGGCCGTATTACTTTGGAGGCGCAAAGCAAGGGCGAATGGATCGCTATAACGGTTTCCGACACCGGCATCGGGATTCCCGGAAGCGATCTGGACCGCGTATTCGGCAAATTCGAGCGCGCAAATCCGCAAGCGCGGCAATCGGGCGTGGGGCTTGGGCTTAGCCTTGTCAAAAGCTTTGTCGAGCTGCACGGCGGACGGATCGAAATTACCAGCACGCCGCGCCAAGGCACGCGCGTAACATGCTTTATCCCCGTTCATGCGCCTGTCCATGCGTCCCGATAAATTTCCTTTGCCCGATCTTGCCGCGACGAAATCTTTGGCGAAAATCGTCGCAAAGCGGTTGAAAATAGGCGACGTTGTCGCCCTTAGCGGCGATCTTGGAACGGGGAAAACTGCATTCGCCCGCGCCTTGCTGCGCGAATTCGGCGTCGAAGGCGACGCGCCAAGCCCGACTTTTACGCTTGTTCAGACGTATGAAACGCGCGGGTTTTTAGTCTCCCACGTCGACCTCTATCGCTTGAAATCCGCCGACGAACTCGATGAGCTTGGATGGGACGACGTCTTAGCCGAAGGCGTCGCGCTGGTCGAATGGCCGGAACGCGCAAAAGGACGGCTGCCCGAGAACCGATTGACGCTTCGCTTTTTGCTCGCAGAGGACGGCGCGCGAATCTGCCTTATAGAAAAGAACGGAAGTTGGAATGAGCGGTTGAAAACGCTTCCCTAAGCTTGCTACTTCGTAGGTCCAACGGACATTTTTCCGGGATGCGCCTTCAGGCATTCTGACATAAACGCGTGATATTGGGCTTTAGGAAGCTTTTTCTGGTGATACTGCGCCGCGCATTCCTTCATGAGGGTTTGCTGCGTCGCGATGGGATTGGAAGCCTGCGCCTGTCCCGCGAAACAAAAAGTGGCGAAAAAGACGAAGAAAAAAACGGTTTGTTTCATGAGAACCTCCTGCAAACGGCGAAAAATCGGAAAGTGAATGCAGTTTTTATAGGCCCCAAAAAGCCTTTCCGCCAGAAAATGATTTTTCGGATTTCCGCGTTCCGCTGGACGTTCTTCTCACCGCCATTCCGTCGCGGAATGGAACTCCCCTCAAGAACAACCGCAATTGCACCCAGATTTATTATTCTCCGGATAATGGTGATGAGGTTTGTCTTTCCGATCGACAAGCGAAGGAACGTTCACGAATTTCCCTGTCTCTCCAGGTTTATTTGGGTCGATGTAATACAAAATATTCTTGACCCTGTATACATCCTGAAGAACGTGATGTATCTCAAGGCCACCAAAATCCAGAGCCATCGCCTTAGCGGCCCATACAACCGCTTGTACCGCCATCGCATCCGCGATATTTTTGACTTCGTCTTTAGAATTTACGACTTTTACGCCAAAAGTCTTCTCGTAATATTCGGGGCCATTTTTCACGACCTCATCATAAAGCGGCTTGTGGAGTATTGAGGCTTCCTCGAACGCGGGCGTTAATTTATCCCCTCTGAAGTGGAAACCCGCGACAACGTTCAAGAAGCCGCAGTCCAAATGCTTGCCATTATATATTTTATCTCCTTTTCGCTCTTCCAAGGCCAAGAAAAGGGCTTTTTCGCGATCGAGCTTAAGGTCAGGGCCAGCGCTGATGTTGCCGGCAGTACGGAACGCCGGGCTACACAATTCCGCCAGCACGGGATCCGGCGCCGAGCATGAAGCGGCCGCCGAAAAAGCAAGCGAGCGAGAATCTGCGCAACCGGCAGTGCCAATCAAGTGAATATGTTTTTCTTCAATCCTCATCAATTCGGGCCATGCTTTCCTGAACACTCTTTCGCCATCGATCAGAGAATCGACGAAAGGAGGATAGCCGTCGCCCGGGGACTCGGCATAGATTGCCGGAAAACGTTCCAGAAAAGCGTTTTTCTTTCTCGGCGTTGACGGAATTTCAATGAAATCCTCGCCGTTCCACGCAAACCCCATGCCAATCGTCAGGCCGCGCAAAATAGAGGCAAGTGTTTCAGGACCATAATCGTTTTCTTTAATGAGCTTATCATGCAGCCATATCAGCTCCATCGACATGCCTCGGACAAACCTCGTTTCCGTGGGGGCTCGAGAAAGCTTTTCTTTTACGGCGCTCTGATCGGAAGGATCAAGCGTGACTATCCGGTCTTCATAATAGTCCGCGCCATGGTTAAATATGTTATATTTTACCAAATCATAGATGCCCTTAATGTCTTCAAGAAACGCCTTAACGACGGGCTTCTGATAAATATCTTCTCCCAGTCTTTCCAGATTACCGCCCGCTTCATGGAATCGGTAGGCCTTCTTCAAGTACCGGCTTCCGGACGTATTCAGATAAGCATCAACTCCGATTTTCTTCGAACGGGCCAATTCCAGCGAAAATCTTAGCGAAAGGCTTAGCTTTCCCTTCTTGCTAAAACTGGCCCCCCCGTCGGTGGAAAATATTAATTTGCCGCTTTTCTCGTCAAAAGCGATGCGTCCGTCTATGCCGATGCCTCCGGGAATGCGGGTCATCAGTGCATTTCCTGCTTCCGCGCCAAGATCGCCGATCACGAATTTCATGTTCCCTTTGTCGAAAGGAGCTATCACGAGATATTTCGGATGCTGTCCCTCTCTCAGACTGTGACCATGCAGTTGGTCATATTGTTCGAATTTCTGGCGCATGATTTCTTCGCCGAGCGCGACGTTCGTAATAACGGGCAACATATCGGGAGGATATTTTGCTAGCTCGTCGGCGTTCTTTCTCAGATAACTGGCGTAAGCTCCGGGAATATTGTTCCATCCAATAACTTTATTCGCATCGGTCTGGTCAGCGACTCTCATGAACGACTCTCCTGATTGTTGGTTCGCGTCTTTTTTCTTTTGCGCCAATATTTCGCTCTTTGATCTTTTAAATGAGTTTTTTTTGGATGCAACCACGGGAAAATCTCCTTATAAAATTCTTACAGAGAAGCAAAGCATATTTTTATTAAGATTAGCTTTAATATTAGTTTATTGTCTATTATTTCCATTATTTTCACCATAAATATAGGGGGCTAATTTAATTTTTATTAACCATTTTTACCCATTTCAGAAACTCTTCGTTCCCCGCCACGATAGGCCACGCCACGATGCACGGACATTCATAGGAATGAAGTTCTTTAACTCGTTTTTGCAGCGCAACAAATTTATCCGCTGTGGCTTTGGCGATGATCTCTCACTCTTCGGCGTTAAACAGTTTCTTGATTTTGACCGGAGTGGATTTCTTTTACCTTGGCAACAAAATTCTTCGCCAATGCATGATACAGCGATACCGGACAGATCATGCGGCTAACGGCGGCTGCAATAATACTCGCCGCGATCAAAGGAACCGGCATGGATTGCCGCCCGCTAATTTCCAGCACGATGACGAAGGCCGTAATCGGCGCTTGCGTCACGCCTGCAAAATAGGCCGTCATACCAAGCAAAACCATGCCTGAAACCGGTGTTGAAGGAAACCACGAAGCCATGGATGCGCCGAATCCCGCGCCGATCGACAGGCTCGGCGAAAAAATGCCGCCCGGAATGCCGGTATATCCGGAAGCAATCGTTGCTACAAATTTGGCTATCGTATAACCCCACGAGCCTGCCGTGCCATTATGAAGAAAAGCTTTGCCTTGTTCGTAACCTGAGCCGTAAGTCGCGCCATCTGTGAGCAACCCTAAAACCGCAATGATAAGCCCACAGGCGGCCGCAAAAAGCACCGGTTTTAGCAAAGGCGCAGATTTATCCTGAGCGCTTATCCATGAAATGCCCTTGCTCAGAAGTAAGGCGAACGAGGCACCCAAAATGCCTCCAACGACTCCTAAAATAGCGATGGCAAGCCAATCGCGGTTAAGCGAAAAACCCCCGATGGCCGCACCAAAATAATTGTAGTTTCCGAGAAGAGAAAGAGATGACGCGCCCGCCAAAACGATGGCGGTCAATACCACGCCGCTATACCGGTGTTCATAGGCGCGGGCCATTTCTTCAATCGCAAAAACAATGCCTGCCAACGGCGTGTTGAATGCGGCGGCAACTCCTGCCGCCGAGCCCGCCAGAATAAGGCTGCGCGACATTTCCTCGCTCATGTTTGCAACGGAGGCGCCAAGATATAGAATAGCGGCGCCAACTTGCACGGTCGGCCCTTCGCGCCCGATTGATGCACCGCCCAGAAGACCGAGCGTAGTAAAAAGGATTTTACCGAAGATAACTTTCGGCCCCAGAAGATTGCGCCGTTCTTTCGAATCTTGCGAAGCAAGCGCGGCAATGGCTTGCGGAATACCGCTTCCGGTGGAACTGGGAGCAAAGACAAAAGTCAGCCATCCAGCAATCCCAAGAATCAGCGGACAAATAATGAGGGGAAGAAAACGATCAAAGGCTACAAGACCGGCGAAGGTTTTTTGAGCGTAGTCGGCAATATAGGCAAACCCGGCAGCTATCAACCCTATGACAATCGCGCCGCACCAAAAAATCAGCCGGTTGCGCCAATGCGTAAAAGAAAGGAACCTTTTACCTGTTTCATAGAGTTCTTGCTTGGTCATGGATTTGTTCTCGATCGTGAGTGGTAGATTTCGCGTAAATCCGATCGGAGTAGTCTTTCTTCCCTGAAAGATCAAAAGAATATTTTTTGATGCGTTTAGCTTTTTTTCACCCATTCCAGAAAGGCTTCGCTCCCCGCGACAATCGGCCACGCCACGATGCACGGACATTCATAGGAATGAAGTTCTTTAACTCGTTTTTGCAGCGCAACAAATTTATCCGAGGTTGTTTTGGCGATGATCGCGCATTCTTCCGCGCGTTCTATTTTACCTTGCCAGCGATAAACCGATAAAACGCCCGGAAAAATATTGGCGCAAGCGGCCAAATGCTCCTCGATAAGCATACAAGCAATTTTATCGGCTTCGTCACGCGAGGATGCCGTTATGTAAACCGACAAAAATTCGCTCATGCCAGCGCCTTGATAAAAGCCTCTATATTTTCCGGCGAAGAAAGCGCCGTCGCGACGATTTCCTTATCGATGCGTTTGGCCATACCTGACAAAACGTTCCCTGTCCCGCATTCGATGAGTTGCGTCACGCCTTGCTGCTTCATGAAGAGAACGGACTCGCGCCAAAGCACGGAACCCGTCACTTGTTCGACCAACAATTTGCGGATGATCGCGGGATCACTTACCGGCTGCGCCGAGACGTTGGCGATAACGGGAACGACCGGCGGCTTGATGTCTACTTTTTCCAGCGCTTGCCGCACGACATCGGCTGCCGGTTGCATCAACAAGCAATGGAACGGCGCGCTGACTTTCAATTTAAGCCCTTTAAATCCGCGCTGCGCCGCAAGCGCAATCGCGCGCTCGACGGCTGCAATGTTGCCGCTTATGACAACTTGCCCGGGCGCGTTATCGTTGGCCGCCGCGCAAACTTCGCCTTGCGCTGCGGCGGCGGCAATCTCCCGCGCCGCTTGCAAATCGGCACCAATCAGCGCCGCCATTCCGCCGACGCCCACGGGAACCGCCCGCTGCATCGCCTGCCCGCGCGTTTTCAGCAATTTTGCCGTATCGGAAAGCGTCAAACTTCCGGCGGCGCACAAAGCCGAATATTCGCCAAGGCTATGCCCCGCGACAAATTGCGCCGCTTGAGGAAGGCGAAAATTACTCCGTTTTTCCAGCACGCGAATAACGGCCATACTGACTGCCATGATCGCGGGTTGCGTGTTTTCGGTAAGATTCAGCTCTTCGGCAGGCCCGTTGAACATCAGGCTGCTCAGATTTTGGCTTAAAGCTTTGTCAACTTCTTCAAAGACCTCGCAGGCTTCGGGATAAGCATCGAACAAAGCCTTTCCCATACCGACGGATTGGCTGCCTTGACCAGGGAACACAAGCGCGCGTGTCATGAAAACTCCTTAAAAACCTTGTAAACAGCCTTCTATCAAGACACTTGTCAAAATTAAGTCAAGCGGGTCTATTAGGCGGGTCATTAATGAGGAAAAAGCAATGTCCGACCTCGCTTCCCGCCTTGATCAATTCATCGATGGCCGCATTTTATGCATCGGCGATTTGATGCTCGACCGTTACATATATGGACAGGTCGAACGCATATCGCCAGAAGCTCCCATTCCCGTTTTGCATACGCACAGGGAAACCGCGACTTTGGGCGGTGCGGGCAACGTCGTGTGCAATATCGCTGCGCTGGGAGGCAAAGTCGATGTCATCGGCGTCATCGGCAAGGATCAAGCTGGGGAAGACATCGGCGCAGCATTTAAAGCGTTGTCCGGCGTTACGGTTTCTTTAATTTCCGATGCGTCGCGCCCCACGACGCAGAAAACGCGTTACGTCGCCGGAAGCCAGCAACTTCTCCGCGCAGATCGCGAAAACGCGAAGCCTATTGAACGCGACATCGAGGAACAAATCATCTCTTTGCTTCCGGATGCAATTGAGTCCGTGAAAGCCGTCATTCTTTCCGATTACGTCAAGGGCGTTTTAACGCCGAAGATTATTTCCGAAACGATCCGCCTTGCGAAAAAGGCGGGGATTATCGTTATTGTCGATCCCAAAGGACGCAACTTTGCGCGATACAAAGGCGCTTCCTATCTGACCCCAAACCGCAAGGAATTATCGGAAGTCGCGGGGTCGCCTATCACAAATGTGGGCGAGGCCGAAGCAGCTGCGCGCGCGTTAATCAGCGATTTCGATATCGACGCCGTTCTCGTCAAATTGGGCGCGGAAGGCGTTTGCCTTGTGCGCAAAGCCCAACCCGCTTTGCACTTGCACACCAAAGCGCGCGAAGTTTTTGATGTTTCGGGCGCGGGCGACACGGTAATCGCGACGTTGACGCTGGCATTGATAAGCCGATTCGACGCGGTGGAAGCTGCGGAACTCGCCAATATCGCAGGCTCCATCGTCGTCGGTAAAGTCGGGACGGCTTCCGTCACGCGCGACGAGCTTCAACGCGAATTGATGCACGGCGAGGCGCAATCCGCCGAAGATAAAATCGTCGGCTGGTCTTCCATCGCCGACATTGCGGAACGTTGGCGCAAACAGGGATTGAAAGTCGGTTTTACCAACGGCTGTTTCGATCTTCTGCATCCCGGGCATATCTCGCTGCTTCGGCAGGCGCGCGCCGCGTGCGACAAATTGGTCATAGGTCTTAACAGCGACGCTTCGGTCAAAAGGCTGAAAGGAAAAACGCGCCCCGTGCAAAACGAAGCGGCGCGCAGCGCGGTTTTGGCATCGCTGGTCGATGTCGATAATATCGTAATTTTCGGCGAGGACACGCCGCTTGAGCTTATCAAGATCGTGCGCCCCGACGTTCTGGTGAAAGGCGCGGATTATACGGTCGATAACGTGGTGGGCGCGCCCGAAGTGCAAAGCTGGGGCGGCAAAGTCGTGCTTGCGGAAATCGTCGAAGGCCAAAGCACGACGAAGACGATTCAAAAGATGAAGAAATAGGAAAATTTTAAATTGGCGTCATCCCCGCGCGCTTACAATCATGTAAGATTGTATCCTCAGAATTCTGCCGATCCCAACAGCACTAAGGGCAAAGTTGGAAGAATTTGGAGCCGTATGCCACGGTACAATTATTCATTATACAAGAATATGTTGAAGCATTCCCAGTAGAAGGCGCGGCACTGCTTGAAGTAGAGCTAGACGCGCTGATTTGGAAGGGCATATAACCTGAAGGACAAGACACGCCACCACAAGTTGAACTCGTCGCTAATGGTTGTCCATTACACGGGGATTGGGAAGAAATAACGCAAAAAGGGATCTTTTCGGCACAATCATTCGTTATATTTCCTTCCTTATCTTCGGTCATTATACAGTTATAACCCGTCATCTGAGTTACTTCGCCACAAAAACCGGAACTTGAACCGGAGCTTGACATCGCTTTCCATTGGCAATCCGTCCCGTTTGCGCAGTTCGTTCCACCGGAAGCCGACAGGCAGGCGATAATATTTTCGCTGTCTCCGTCCATCATGGTTTGGCCGAGTTGGTTGCAGGATTGATTTAAGCAACTCGCGCCAGCGTTAGGTGGAGCGCAAAACGCCATAGCAGGGGTTTCGCTTGCCAAAAGAATAATCGCCGAAAGAAGTATCGCGTTGCGCATTGCGTTCTCCTTGGTCCTTGGTCCTTGGTCCTTGGTCCTTGGTCCTTGGTCCTTGGTCCTTGGTCCTTGGTCCTTGGTCCTTGGTCCTTGGTCCTTGGTCCTTGGTCCTT
>Ga0181520_10001694_pt1 | contig 43937 bp, 37 predicted proteins | sample PEATcosm2014_Bin_29_FD_132451 | JGI IMG/M metagenome (GOLD analysis project Ga0181520, IMG submission 132451) | Peatland microbial communities from MTU Mesocosm Facility, Houghton, MI, USA - PEATcosm2014_Bin02_30_metaG | ecosystem: Environmental > Terrestrial > Soil > Wetlands > Peat | place... | reverse complement strand
ACGACGCCGGATTTCTGGATGAAGATGCAGATGTCGTACGATCTGGCATTGGCAAGCCGGGAAGTAACGGCCCGGATTGAGATAGAGATTTTTCCGGCGCCGCGAACCAAGACCGGAGCATTGAAAGCACGGCAGATTGCTTGAAGAGGAAACGGGTCTACACAAACTATGCCCACGACAACGAATAAGGACTATTACGCTACGCTTGGAGTGAAGAAGACTGCCTCGCCAGATGAGATTCGCAAGGCGTTCAGGAAGGCTGCGCGCAAATATCATCCTGACGTGAACCCGAATGACAAGAAGGCGGAGGAGAAGTTCAAGGAGATCTCCGAGGCCAACGATATCCTCAGCGACGAGAAGAAGCGGAAGGTGTATGACCAGTTGGGGTTCTACTCCGACCAAATTGACCCGGCGCAGGCGGAGGCGTATGCGCGGCAGCAGAGCGCGGGAGGGGGCGGTCGGTCGCAGGTGGACTTCGACGGCTTCGATTTTTCGGGCTTCGGCGGCCCGGGCCACCAGACTGGGCAGCAGAGCGGCGCGGGGTGGGGGGGCAGCTTCAAGGATATTTTTTCGGGCATCTTTAGCGGGGCGCAGCAGCCGCGTGGGCCGCAGCCGGGAACCGATCTGGAATACCAGGCGACAGTGGACTTCTGGACGGCGATTCGCGGCGGCCAGGCGCGCATCCAGATCAACCGGCAGGAAACCTGCCCCACCTGCCACGGGCAGGCGCACACAGGCGGCGCGATGCAGTGTCCGGAGTGCAACGGCACCGGCCAGGTGACGCAGATGGGCGGGCGGATGAAGTTCAACATTCCTTGTCCGCGCTGCAATGGGACGGGGCACACCTCGAATGTGTGCGCGACTTGCCAAGGTGAAGGCACGGTGACGCGAAGCGAGGCGGTTGAGTTCCGCATCAAGGCCGGGACGCGCGACGGGCAGCGGATACGGCTGCAGGGCAAGGGCAATGCGGGCGTGAACGGCGGGCCGGCCGGCGACCTGTTCCTGATTGTGCGCACGGGAACGCATCCGGTGTTTACGCGCGTGGGTGACGATATTCAACTGACCGTACCGGTGACGGTGGCCGAGGCTTCACTGGGCGCGAAGGTGGATGTGCCGACGATTGACGGGCGCGCGCAGTTGAAAATTCCGCCGGGTACGCAGAGCGGGCAAAAGCTGAGGATGCGGGAACGGGGGGTTGAAAATGCGCAGCGGCCGGAGCAGCGCGGCGACCAGATTGTGACCATTGAGGTCGTGATTCCGCATCTGCAGGACGAGCGCAGTCGCGAGATCATGCGCGAGTTGGCCAAGCTGAACAACCAGGACCCGCGCGTGACTCTGTTTGACAAGATGGAGTGAAGCAAGGAATCAGTGCACAGTGTGCCGAAGTGATTACTTATCTGGCGGGACAGTTAAGGTAGGCTGGTTCGAGAGAGCTTATGGCCGCAAAACGCAAATCGAAGGGCGCGTACATGATTTCGGCGGTGGCCGAGATGTACGAAATTCATCCGCAGACGCTGCGCCTGTATGAGCGCGAGGGGCTGCTGAAGCCGTCGCGCACCGAGGGCAATACGCGGCTCTATACGGATGAGGACCTGGAGCGGCTGGAGTTCATCCTGAACCTGGCGCGGGACCTGGGCGTGAACATCGCGGGGATCGCCATCATCTTGCAGATGCGGGAGCGGATGGAAGAGATGAACCGGCAGATGCAGAGCTTTGTGGAGTACGTGCGGACGGAAATGCTGACGCGGTTCCAGCAGGCGACGCCTTCTTCGGGCACGGCGATTGTGTCGTTGCGCAGGCCGATGGTGGTGCCGAAACCGGCTACGGCGCGCAAGGGCTGAGCCTCACGTTCGGGCAAGGTTCATTCCGCGAGCTTGCGGAGCCTTCCTTCCGGAAGCAACTCGTAAAGGTCGCCGCGGTAGCGTGTGCGGCGCGAGCCGGAATAACTCCTGACCCAGAAACAGAATCCCATGAAATCGCGCAGAGGATAGAGCCACGCCTTGCGCAGGGCGGAGCCGTCTTTGACCACCGAGCTGGCGACCAGCAGGCAAAGGAGCACGCGGTCGAGGAGGGTGAATGCCAGCAGCGCCAGACCGAGAAGGAGGTGTCCTGTGCTGCCCAGAACCGCAAGCGCGAGGAGGCCAAAGGGAACGGCATAGGTCAACAGTTCGCCGACATGGCCCGCGGGTCGGGAGAAGCGGGTGGAGGTGGCCCAGCCTTGTTGGTGCGCGATGCTCTTTTTGAAGGCGCCGTTCAGGACATGATGCTCGACAATGTAGGTAGATAGGACGACTTTTTGGCGGGCTTTGAGGGCAGTCCAGTTTCCGAGGACAAAATCGTCGGCATAGTAGTGGGAAATTGGCTCGAAACCGCCGATTTTTTCGACCGTGCTCTGGCGCATGACCATGGAAGGGCCGAGGGCGAACTTCATCCCCTCGACCATGTTGGCCACGAGCACGCCGGAGGTCATTTCGATGCTCATGCCCATGGCCTCCAGTTGCGCCCAGAGTCCATGGCGGGTGACGCCGCGGTAGAGGCAGGTGACCATGCCGACGTTGGGGTCGGCGAGCGGCGCGACGACCGAGGCCAGGTAATCCGGACCCACGCGCACATCGCTGTCGTTGGTGACGAGGATGGGATATCTGGCCTCGCGGCGCATGATCTCGAAGGAAAAGGTGCGGGCATTGGGCCAGGGAGGCTCGCCGCAGGTGAGGATGCGGGCATTGACGTTGGGGAAGCGAGCGGCAACACGGCGAGCCGCCTCCAGGCCCAGGTCGTTGCTGTGGCGGGCGCAAAAGAGGATCTCGTATTCCGGGTAGTCCTGCACGAAAAAGCTGGCCAGGTTTTGTTCCAGGTCGGGTTCGTCGCCATGCAGGGCTTTCATGACGCTGACCGGGGGGCGGAAGGAACCGGGCGCGTGTTTGGAGGCGGCGCGGCGAAAGTCATTGACGGCCAAGGCAACCAGCAGGCTGTAAACAGTCGAGGTGACGACTCCGAAGACGGCAAACGCGCCCAGAGCGAGAGAAACAATGTGGCCGAAGGTCATGGTGACAGGTTCGATCTCAAAGCCCGCTTGGCGCGATCCGCTCTCCCCGGAGCTTTGGACGGGGAGGGCGCTATAGAACAGGCTGCGGAAAAAGGCTTGAATTTGATTCTGGCGCGAAGTGGAGTTTTGCAGGGGCTAAAGCCCAGGTCCATTTTGCGGCATTTGCGGCCCGACTGAAGTCGTGCCCTGATACAAAGCCTTGAGGTTTTGTGCCAAGATCAAGTTTTTCCGCAGTCTGTAGAGGCCCCATTAAATCCATTCCGTTTATACCGGAGTTAAAACCTCGGACTACCGCCCGGATGAGTTTTTCCGCAGCCTGTATCGAAGCGCTGCGCCAACGGGGATTCTACTATAGCGGGCGGTCGGTCCAGAGGGTTTTGTCGGCCAGGGATTGGACGGAATAGAGGCGGCCGGCCAACAACTGCTCGACTTTGGTCTGGTCAGGGTCCTCGGCAAAGAGCCACTTGCGTTCGCCGGTTCCCCACATTTTGGAGAGCTGGTCTTCGCCGATGTCGATCTTCGGGGCGTCAGGGTAGCAGGAGCCCCAGAGGAGCGTGGAGCCTTCGCCATGCTTGCCGCATTGCTGGGTCACGATGAGGGTGAGCTTGGGCCCAAAAAACTTGTGGGTATAGAAGATGACCGAGGAGCCGGAGGACTGGTCGCCGTAGACGATGAAGGTGTCGTTCGGCGTGCCTTTGGCGACGATGGTGTCGGCCATGGGCTTGGAACCGAGCATGGGCGCGAAGCGGGCGAAGGCGATGTGGGCGGCAATGAGGAAGACGGTTGAAGTGAGGGCCACGCCGATGGTGGCGGCCAGGTGTTTCTTTTTCAAGCGCAAGACCCAGCCGGCGAAGGGGCCGATGAGCAGAGCGAGGGCGGCAAGGATGGCGGGCAGGCGGAGAGCCGCGAACGAGGGGCCGGTGAGGTCGAAGAGGTGGGACATGGAGAGCGTGTAATCGCCCACGCCGCGATGGGCCAGCAGGGTGCCGATGTCGGGCACGAAGGGCAGATTGCGCGAGGTCCAGAGCCCCCAGCCGAGAGCGATGGCCGAGAGCAAGCCGACGACGGCGAAGGCGGCCTGCGCGCCGGTGAGCCAGCGGGTGGAAACGAGGGAGCCGCTGCCGGCGGGCGTGCCGTTGGCGGCGCGGTTCTCTTCAATGCCGGCGACGACGCCGGCGATGAGGATGAAGAGCGGCGTCCAAACGGGGAAGGTGTAGTACTCCTGATTGGTGGAGATGGAGAAGAAGAGCAGGGTCCAGGCGGAAAAGAGCGAGAGCAGCCAGATGGTGCGGACGCGGAACTTGACGCGGCCCACGTAGCTCGCGACATCTTCGCGGATGGCGTTGTCGAGGTAGAAGTCGACGGTTTGCCCGGCCTCGCGATGGAGGTGCTGGAGCCAACTGTGGCGGGTTTTCCAGGCCGCGAAAAAGGCGGCGGGCAGGAACAGGCTCCACGGGAAAAGCCAGGCCAGGTGAGCCAGCCAATACATGGAGTAGGGCATCTTGTTGTAGTCGTGCGGATAGCGCTGGCCGAAGAAGCGGAGGACGTGCTCGTTGATGAAGTAGAAGTAGAAGAAGCCGTGGACGTTGCCCAGGGTGGGGTGGTTGCCGAAGGGGTGTCCCTGGTCAGGATTGTAGATACCGTCGAGGATGTGCCAGGGGGCGGCGATGAGCAGGAAGAGCAGGGTTCCGCTAATGGGCTTGAGCACGCGCCAGCGGCGCCATTGGCCGGTGAGCAGCAGGTAAGGAACGGCGGCTCCGATAAAGAAGACGGGAGCGATGAGCCCCTTGGTGAGGGTGGCCAGGGCGACGCCGGCGTAGACCCAATAGAAGCGATTGGGGCGGGCGTCCTCGAGGCCGGTGATGAGGCCGTAGAGGGCGATGAGCAGGAAGAAGCTGAGCTCGGCCTCGGGAATGATGAAGCGGGTAAAGAGAAAGGGGCCGATGGAGGTGAGGACACCTAGACCGGCATAGAGGCCGGCGCGCGCTCCCCAGGCGCGGCGCGCCCAGAGCCAGGCGAGCCAGGTGAGGCCGAGCATGGCGAGCGCATTGGGCAGGTGGGTGGCAAAGGTGTTCTGGCCGAAGATCTTGAAGGCGCCGGCGACGATCCAGTAGGGCAGCGGGGGTTTTTCAATATAGCGGATGCCGTCGATCTTTCCGGTGATCAGGTCGCCGGTTTCTGCCATGTGCTGAGCGACCTGGGCATGGGCGGCGTCGACGTCGTCAAGCAGGGGGGGCGAAAAAAGGGAAGCAAACTGCACGGCGGCAAAGATGGCTGCCAGAAGCAGCCAGACAGCGAGCGTGGAGGGCGCTTGCTGGGGGCGATTGAGGGTGTTCGTGTCTTTCGTCATCGCTGGGTGGGCCATCGCAATAAGGATAGCAGGGGGGAACAGTGGACAGTGGACAGTGAACAGTGAACAGTGGACAGTGGACAGTGAACAGTGGACAGTGGACAGTGGACAGTGGACAGTGAACAGTGGACAGTGAACAGTGAACAGGGAACAGTGAACAGGGAACAGTGAACAGTGAACAGTGGACAGTGGACAGTGGACAGTGAACAGTGGACAGTGAACAGTGGACAGTGAACAGTGGACAGTGGACAGTGAACAGGGAACAGTGAACAGTGGACAGTGGACAGTGAACAGTGAACAGTGGACAGTGAACAGTGAACAGTGGACAGTGGGCAGTGGGCAGTGGGAGTTTGCTCCCGGTTGGCGGGGTTTGGGTGGGGAAGGGACTTCTTTAGGAACTTGCGGAGAGATTGTGGGGTTTGGAGCCGACGAAGTGGTCGGTTTTTGTCTGCTTCCGGGGCGACTTTTTGCGTTTGGGCGAAAACTTTCCTCGAATGTACTGATACATGGGTATCTTTTTGGGGGAATGTACTGATAGATCAGTGCGATTCGGGTGAAACGGCGAGGTATTGCGTTTTTTGTTGCTATTTTGTCGTGGGTGAGACCAACGAATCGGAGGCGGGGAGGGAACGGGGGGCCAGGGATCAGGGATCAGAAAGGCTTGCCGGTTGGCGGTTCTTGCTTTCTCGCCCATTCGGTCAGGCGTCAAAAAGCAGATCCCTCGGCTTCGCTCGGAAGGATGGGGCACCCACAGTGTTTTGGTTGGGGCGGGTCTGCTGAGGGATGGAAACTCGGGCCATCCGCCCGAATGCGCGGTTTAGGGATGGTGTTCCAATATGGCGTCGGATTTCTAGACCTATCGAAGGAATTGGCGAATAAGTGACGAAACTATGGTACGTTTTGGATTGGGCAATCACTACCGACCGTGAACTGCTATAAGATGACTTTACGTATCGTCTGAGGTGAGTCGTGCGATTCTCGGTTCCCCATCCCATTCCGTATCAGGGAAGCAAACGGCGGCTTGCTGCTGCGATTCTGAGCCATGTGGAAGCGGGGCGATATGAGAGGCTGGTCGAACCATTTGCGGGTTCGGCGGCGGTGACACTCGCCGCAGCGAGTTCGATGAAGTTCAGACGTTTTGAAATAGGTGATCGGCTTGAACCTCTCGTGATGCTTTGGCAGGCGATTATCGACAACCCGGAAGGCATTGCGAACGAATACGAGGGCCTTTGGAAGCGAGAACGCGAAAGGCCTATCTATGAGTTCTACGAAATTCGCTCGCAATTCAATGAAGACCGTGATCCGGCGAAACTTCTCTACTTGCTCGCGCGCTGCGTGAAGAACGCGGTGCGCTTCAACCCGTCAGGAGAATTCAACCAATCGCCGGATAAGCGGAGAGCAGGAACGAAACCGGACGCAATGCGGAAAGAACTGCTCGCGGCACATCGGTTGCTTCATGGGAAAGCCCGTACTGTCTGCGCTGACTTTCTTGAAGTATTCGAAACCGCTGAGCCTGGAGACTTCTTCTATTTAGACCCTCCTTACCAGGGCACAAGCGAAGGACGCGATTCACGCTATATCGGCGGGGTTACTCGCAAGCGAATGATTGAAGGGTTGAATGTCCTTAATGGGCGGGGAATTCCCTTCATATTGAGCTATGACGGTTCTTGCGGGGATCGGACCTATGGTGACCGGTTGCCAAGAGAACTCGCATCTCGCATTCTGCTGGATGTTGGACGCTCCAGCCAAGCGACATTGAATGGTCAAGATCACGTGACCATTGAATCGCTTTACATTTCGCATAACGTGATACCCGCCACGGGAGACGACCGGACAATGGGTCTGCATGAGTTCGACGAGCAACTTTCTATGATGCAATCATTGTTTTGATCTCGTCTGCAACCGATCTCTTATTCCTGTCCGCAGTGCGCTTTAGTCGTTCAAATGCATTTACTTCTTCGCCCTTCCAGACAAGATCTACTCGTCTTTCTGGCTGCATGGCGACGTGAGTATATGTATCAGGATTCGCCCAATAACATGAAAGGCATGTGTCAAAACTCTTGAGCTTCAGCCAATTCTGGCAATGCTCACAACTCCACGATTTCTTCCGGTTGCACGCGCCGTCGAGCAATTGATACGGGTCTGCTTCATCGCGCTGAGATTCGCCAACAACCAGGAACGGGATACGATGGTCAACCTGGATGTTGTGTGCAGCTCCGCATAGATTACATTTGGAGCCCTTGCGCTCGATGATGGCGTCGCGTTCCTTCTTCGCGAGGACGACGCGTCCGGTCAGCTTGGGGTCAAGTTCCCGCTCATCGAACACGTATGCGGCGATAGCCTGGCCGTCGTCACGCTTTGCCTTGATTCGCGTGAGGGCGAAGCCGAGTTCGACCGCATCCCGCGCCGCACGGGGAGGGTGGTCATATCCTGCATCCTTGAGTTGGATGGTGGAGACACTTCCGTTCTTGACGATCGAATCGAGGACAAATCGCGCGCGCTTATTTGTGACGGTCTTGATGCGCTGAAGTAGTTTCGCGGGGATCGGTTTTCGCTCATTCATTGAAGAGCTCCCTCGGTGAAACCCCCAATGCCGCCGCGATGGTATGAATGTTGACGAGGCTGATATTGCGCTCGCCCCTCTCCACGCTGCCGATGTAAGTTCGGTCGAGGCTGCAGGAAAATGCCAATTCTTCCTGCGAAAGGCGCGTTTGCTGACGCAGCGCGCGCATTCGTGCCCCGAATTTCTTTTGTACTTCCTCGGCTGATTTGGAAGGCATAGGAGCAATCGGAACAGCCATGAGGACCATAAGTCTACGGACTTTACGTCTCTTTCGGCGGCAGGTAGCGAGGGCGTAAACAGCGGAGAGTTCGCGGACAGGATGCCTTGTCGCATCGGCGGTGGCCGAAAGGCAAGCGCCGATTCTTCGACTCGCTTCGCCGGCTCAGAATGACATGTATTTATTGAAGTTGGTGATGAACGGGGCCGGTTGAGGGTCATGCTGTCCCATCCTATCCGCAGGGTTACAAGAAGCAGATCCCCTTCGACTGCGCTCAGGGCAGGCTTTCGGCTTCGCTCAGGAGGATGAGACACCCTCAGTGTTTTTGATTGGATGGGTTTTCAAATAACCGGTAGGGGTGGCCACCTTCCAATGACAGCTATCGCATGTCTACTTCGCCGAACAGGGGTCGTCGTGTATCTTGACCCGAGAGATTGATTTTTCTAGGGGAGAGTGCGCTCAATCGCTATGCCTACTTTTGCTGCTATCGATATTGGATCGAATTCTTGCAGGTTGAAGATCGCCAAGGTTGTGGCGCACCAGTTGAAGACGCTGGCCGAGGATCGGGAGGTGACGCGGCTGGGGGCGAGCGTGTTCGAGTCGGGGCAGGTTTCTCCGGAGGCGATGACGCAGACGCTGCGGGCGCTGAAACGGTTTCAGCGGGCGGTGCAGGCGCACGGGGTGGACAAGATTCGCGTGGTGGCGACTTCCGCAATGCGCGATGCGCGCAACGGGGCGGCGTTTCAGGCGTGGGTGAAGGCGGAGACGGGATGGAATCTGGAGATTATTTCGGGACTGGAAGAAGGACGGCTGATCCACCTGGGCGTGTGCGGCGCGGAGCCGGGAACGGGCGGGAAAGTGTTGCTGGTCGACCTGGGCGGGGGCAGTTGCGAGATTACGCTTTCGGAACACAAGCGCATTAAAGAGACGATCAGCGTGCCGCTGGGCGCGGTGCGGCTTACGGAGGATTTTCTGTCTGCCGATCCGGCTCCTGCCGAGGGGCTGGGACGGATGCGGCAATGGATACAGAGGGAGTTGCGCCGGGCGTTGCGCAAGATTCAGCCGGGGAAGGCGCCGCTGGCGATTGCGACTTCAGGCACGGCGGCGGCGTTGAACGATGCGTATGCGGCCGGGGTGAGGCTGAACCGGGCGGCGAGCGGACGGGGCGGCAAGCGGGCGAGTCAAGCGCCGGTGGATATTGTTCCGGCGCGCGCGGTGCGAACACTCTCAAAACTGCTGGCAAAGATGACGCTGCCGGAACGGGAGGCGGTGCCGGGGATAGGTCCGCGGCGCGCGGAGATTATTGTGGCCGGCGCGGAGGTGTACGCGGAGCTGCTGGATAGCTTTGGGCTGGCGGGGTTCCGGTATTCTCCGCTGGGGTTGCGGGATGGGATATTGGCGCAGATGCTGGCCGAGCAGGACGCGCGGACCACGGCGCATCGGGAGTTTGAGCACGAGCGGTGGGAGAGCGTGCTGGCGACGGCGCGGCGGTATGGGGTCGATCCCAAGCAGGCGGAACCGGTGCGGGCGCACGCGGTGCAACTCTATCGCGAACTGAAGGCGCTGCACGAGCTGCCGGCGGAGTACGAGAGTTGGCTGGCGGCGGCGGCGATGCTGCGCGATACGGGGAAGTTTATCAACCACCAGGGACATCACCGACATTCGCAGTACATTGTGTCCAGTTCGGAAATCTATGGGTTGGGCCAAGTGCAGCGGACGCTGGTTTCGGCGATTGCGCGGTACCTGGGCAAGAGCCGTCCGCAGCCTGGGGATCGGGCGCTGAGGAACATTCCCGCCGAGGAGCACAAGAATGTGCACCGGGCAGTGGTGCTTCTGCGGCTGGCGGTGGCGCTGAACCAGGACCGGGCCAGCGATGTGCTGCGGGTGGCGGTGAAGGTGTATCCGAAACGGGTTTATCTGGAGATCGAGCCGGGGCGGACGGGCGCGGAGCTGGAGCTGTGGTCGCTGCGCAAGGAGGCGGACTACTTCCGCGAGGTCTTTGGGCGGGAGCTTTTTGCAACGCTGGCATAGATGTTGCGGGCGGTGCGGGGATCGATGAGCCATTGCAGGCGGGGCGGGTGGTGGTCGAGATCGACGCGGGCGATGGAGCCCTTGCGCATGCGGATGGCGGCGCCGCCATTGCCGGTGATGAGGTGGCCGAGGAACTGGAAGAGGACGGGGTTGTGGCCGACGGCCAACATGCCTTCGTAGCCGGCGTATTTGACCAGCATGTCCTGAAAGTCAGAGAAAGTTGCGTTGGGGGCGAGGGCGGAGCTGACTTCGACTTTGGCGTCGTAGCCGAGCTCGGTGCCGACAAATTGGGCAGTTTGCAGGGAGCGCTTGAGGGGGCTGGAGACGATGACGTCTACCTGGACCTTGAGGGCGCTCAACATGCGCGCCATCAACATGCACTGGTCTTTGCCTTCTTTGATGAGGCCCCGCTTGGCGTCGAGAGTGGGGTTCTCGCGGAACATTCCGGCACTGGCGTGGCGCATCAGGTAGAGGATCATGGTGAACAGTCTGGCGGGGACTCTTGCGGGTTCCGAGTGGCTCCCAGAGAAGCAATTTTAACACGACTGTAACAATTGGGTGAGGCTTTGAGGGATGTGGCACTGTTCAGACCCCACTCATCACGATGGAGCCGTGATGAATGGGGCACCCAGGCTAGATGCGTTTCAAACTTCCGAACCAATTGCAAAGCTGGGCATCTAACCTTGTTGTAGGGGCGAAGTGCGCTGTTTCGATGTATTGGTCGGCAGAGACGCGGCACCTCGAAGGGAGCAATTCGCATGAAGAGTTTGGGAATGGCGGTTTTGATGGCTGGCGCGGCGATGTGGCTGTTGGCAGCGCCTTTATCCGCGCAAACAATGGGGCAAGGGCAGGTTGTGGTGACGGTTCTGCCGAAGGTGGAGGGACAGCCGCTGCCCTCGAGCGTGACGCAGCAGGACCTGGCGGTCAAGGTCGACGGGAAGAACGCCAAGGTGACGCGCTGGGCGCCGTTTCAGGCGCCGGACAACAGAATTGAGGTGGTGTTGCTGATCGACGGCGCAGCGCGGGAGAGCCTTGGCCGGCAGATGAACGACATTGCGGAGTTTGTGAACAACCTGCCCCCGAACGTGAAGGCTGCGATTGCGTACATGGAGAATGGGCAGGCGGTGTTTACGGCTCCTCTCTCGAGCGACCATGCGCAGGTTCTCAAGAATCTCCATCTGCCCGGGGGCTTCGCCGACCCGAGTCCATATTTTTGTCTCTCGGAGCTGGCGAAGCACTGGCCGGGGCAGGACCCGGCGGCGCGGCGGGAAGTGGTGATGGTGACCGACGGCGTCGATGGTTACGAGAGGCAGTACGATCCGGAAGACCCTTATGTCCAGACGGCAGTCAACGATGCCACGCGGGCGAGGCTGGTTGTGTATGCGATTTACTGGATGAATCAGGGGCGGGCGGACCAGACAATGTATGCGAATAATGCTGGACAAAACCTGCTGGCGCAGGTGACGCAGGCGACGGGCGGCAAGAGTTTCTGGCAGGGGATGGGGAATCCGATTTCGTTCCAGCCTTATTTTGAGGAGCTGACGCGGAGGTTGCGGAATCAGTATGAGCTTGGGTTTAATGCGCCCCTGAACGGCAAGCCGGAGGTGGAAGAGATGAAGCTCAAGTTGCACGCTCCGGGAACGGAGATCGACGCGCCGGAAAAGGTACTGATGGTTCCGGCAGGGGAGAACTGAAACCGCGCGGATTGAATTCGTAAAATTCCAGGTCTCAAAGGCGAGAGCTGGGGCACCCAGAGTTCTCGGGGTTGTTGGGCTCAGAGGACGGTCGCCATCGTGCTACTGGGAGCAGGGGGCTGGGGTTGAGTGGAGTGCTTGGGGGGCGCGCCAGTTTGCGGGGAGCCAGAGGGTGATGGAGAAACGCATCCAGTCGAGCTCGCCGAGGGGCGTGGCATAGCCCAAGGAGGACGGCGCGATGGTGTGCGGTGTCCTCAAGGATTGCAGCGCCCATCTCTGGGCGAAGGGCGCGGCATCGGCGATCCCCGGTGTTATCTTCGCATCCAAAATGCGAAACTGGCCGGGCGAAGATCTGCGATTGATTTCGAGCAATCGTTGCTCGGCCGCCTGCTGCCTGCTGCCCGTCTGAGGTTTCTCCGTCCAGATCTTTGTTCCGCCCAGGGCCCGAAACTGTTTCTGGCTCTCACGCAACGCGTCGGGGTCGGTGAGAAAGCGGAAGCTGCGCGGATTCCAGCCGATGGCGTCCTGCGCGCGGAGGCCAAAGGTGGTTGCCACCTCGCGTTCGCTGATGGAGTAATACGGGGGCGTGGCGACGAGGAGTGCGTCGGGATAGCCGGCGGGCGGGTCGCGGTCGACAACCAGGTCCCAGCCGGTGTATCCGGACTGGCGGGCGGGTTGGATGGGAAGGACGCGGAAGACCCATCCCTGGCCGATGGGCTGAGCCCACTGCTGGCCGGCGGCTGCCTGGCCGGTGAGCACGATCCTGGCGCAGGTGGCGGCGCGGCTCCCGATTGCCGCCATGCCGGCAAATGCCAGCGCCAGGCAGATGCCGATTCCGCGCGCGCTTGAATTCAGTTTCATACAGGTCTCCAGATAATGAAGCAATGAGGAAACAGTAAAGATGCTTGCGTTATTGGCCTGCGTTTATGAAAATGATTTTAAAGCGCAATCAAACCTCATTCGATGTTTCATTTCCGATGAACGGAGTTGCGCGGCCTGGGGCTACGTTCAGGTCTCTACCGAATCTGCTTGATTCAAGGGCTGATAGCGAAAGAATTCAATCCTATTTTGGGTCCGCGCCTCCCTGGCGTGGACGTGTACCTGGAGCCGAAAGAAAATGTCGAACCACGCAAGACTCTTGTCTCTTCTGCCTGCAATGGTAATATTCTCACCCGCCGCACTGGCGCAAACGCCGGCTTCAGCGCCAGTGACACAGGCACAGATCTCCGCTTTACAGCAGGCTGTCGTGAACGCTCAATCGGCCGGCGACAATGCTTGGATGCTGGTTTCAGCGGCGCTGGTGCTGCTGATGACGGGGCCGGGACTGGCCCTGTTTTATGGCGGACTGGTGCGCAAGAAGAACATCCTGGGCACCATGATGCAGAGCTTCGCGATGATGGGGCTGGTGACGATTATCTGGGCGATCTGCGGGTATTCGCTGGCGTTTGGGCATGGCAACGCGTTTGTGGGGGGATTTGAGCATCTGTTTCTGAGGGGTGTGACGCTGACGCCGAATACGGACTATGCGGCGACGATTCCCGAGCAGACTTACATGGTGTATCAACTGATGTTCGCGATTATTACGCCGGCGCTGATTACGGGCGCGTTTGCGGAGCGGATGAAGTTCAGCGCGATGGCGGTGTTTCTTTCGCTTTGGTCGGTGTTTGTGTACTGTCCGATGGCGCACATGGTTTGGGGCGTGGGCGGACTGCTGAACTCGACGGGGGGACACATTCCGAGCCTCGATTTTGCGGGCGGGACGGTGGTGCATGTGACGAGCGGGGTTTCGGCGCTGGTGACGTGCATCTTTCTGGGCAAGCGGATTGGGTATCCGCAGACGAATATGCCTCCGCACTCGATGGTGCTGAGCTTTATTGGGGCATGTTTGCTGTGGGTGGGGTGGTTCGGCTTTAACGCGGGGAGCGCGCTTGGGGCGAGCCCGCTGGCGACGAGCGCGTTTATCAATACTCATTTTGCGGCGGCGGCGGCGGCGCTGGGATGGACGATTGCGGAGTGGATTCACAATGGCAAGCCGACGGCGCTGGGCGCCATCTCAGGCGCGGTGGCGGGACTGGTGGCGATTACGCCGGCGTCGGGGTTTGTGCAGCCCTTTCCGGCACTGCTGATCGGGCTGATCGCGGGGGCCTTCTGCTCGTTCATGGTATTTGAGGTGAAGAGCCGACTGCGCTACGACGACTCGCTGGACGCATTTGGCGTTCACGGAGCGGGGGGGACGCTGGGCGCACTGCTGACGGGGCTGTTCGCTACCAGCGCGATTAACGCTGTTTACGGCAAGGGCGTGCCGACGGGAGCCATCGACGGACACTGGGGACAGGAACTGAACCAACTGGCCGGCGTGGGCATTGCGTGGAGCATTTCGATTGTGGGCACGCTGGTTTTGCTGTTTGTGGTAGACCGGGTGATCGGGCTGCGGGTTTCGCCTGAGCAGGAAGCGGAGGGGCTAGATTTGTCGCAGCACGGCGAGGAAGGGTACGACTTGAACTCCTGAGTTGTGGCACACTATTGTTCCAGGGCCTAAAAAACTTTGGGCGGATGAAAGCCAGCGGGGCGCTGGGCCTGATAGGCTGTCAAACGAGGCATTTTGGATATGCTTAAGATAGAAGCTGTACTCCAGCCGTCAAAGCTGGACGCTGTGAAGGATGCGCTGCTGGAAGCGGGCATTGAAGGCATGACGATTCTGGAGGCCCGCGGCCATGGCCGCCAGAAGGGCCACACGGAGTTTTACCGGGGCCGTGAATACACGGTCGATCTTTTGCCCAAGGTGAAGATCGAGCTGGTTCTCCTCGACGATTTGAAGGAGAAGGCTATTCAGGCGATCATCGGCGCGGCGCGCACCGGGCGCATTGGCGATGGAAAGATCTTCGTCAGCCGGATCGATGAAGCTATCCGGATACGGAACGACGAGCGCGGGGAAACCGCGCTTTAAGCCGGCCATTCTCTGAGTAGATCCCAGGTCCCAAAAGCGAGACCCCCGCCCCACGGACTAAGACCTGTCCGTGGGGACCCCGAACCTGGGGGCACTCAATCGGTTGCTTATGAGCCGGTGCGCGGGGCCTGCATGGGTTCGAAGGCGGCGGCGCGGCGGGTGGATCATCTGCTGGCGGCGGCCAACGGCTCGCGACAGGGGCTAAAGCCCACGGTCATTTGTGGCGTTTTCGGCACGACTTAAAGTCGTGCCCTGACACTTATACCGGCTCCGGCAAGAGTTTTTCCGCAGCCTGTAAAGCCGCGCCTTTTCAATGCAACGCCAGCATGGTAAATAGCGTATTGAAACTTCACATCCTGGGTCTTTTCTTTTCTCGCCGGCACATTATCCACTTTCGGTGTCAGTGTTTGTGCCGTCTTCATTGAATCCCTAAGACCGGTACTGCCGTCCAATCGAGCAGGAACTAAGGAGCGGAATCAATGGATACCAATGCGTCTCTGCGGCAGCACGTTCTGGAGCTGCTCAACGGCGGTCATGCGCACGCTACTTTCGATCAGGCGGTCAAGAATTTCCCTGTCAACCTGCGCGGCAAAAAGCCGAAGGGGGCGGAGCACTCCGCTTGGCAGGTTCTGGAGCATCTGCGCATTGCCCAGTGGGACATCCTGGAATTTTCGCGGGACCCCAAGCACAAGTCTCCCGAGTGGCCGGGCGGCTATTGGCCGGTGAAGGCTGCGCCGCCGGACGAGAAGGCCTGGGACAAAAGCGCGCGCGCATTTCGCAGGGATTTGAAGGCGCTTTGCGGGATGGTGGGCGATGAGTCTGCCGACCTGTTCGCTGCCATTCCGCATGGAACCGGGCAGACCCTGTTGAGGGAAGCGCTGCTGGCGGCGGATCATAACGCTTACCACCTGGGAGAGTTGGTGCTAGTAAGGCGGTTGCTTGGGGCTTGGAAGTAGATTTGGGGCGCGGTTGGCGGGGTTGGGACAAAGGGAGCAAGCCGGCGGACGATGTGGGCGGTCCCATCCTTTCCGCAAAGTGCGCGGTGCCCCGACCCAGAGGGTACCTCGGCGCCCAGATGGGGCACCCGGCTCAATTTAACGTACGAGCTGGAGCCCGTGCCCTTCAGAACATCGACTTGATCGGAGATTGCTCAGTGGCCGGTGGTGGTGGCGGTTGGGGTGGGAGGCGAGGTGCGATTCACCTTTAGATTGTTGAGAGCGTATTCGATGTAGCGGGGCTCGAAATGGGGGGTCTGTCCCATGAAGCGGCAGGTGGATATGACTTGGTCGACCATGAACTTGGGCTGAAAGGAGGCGAGTTCGAGGCCTCTTTCAACCACGACCTTGTGGGCAATCAGGTCGAAGGTGGCGCCGGAAAGCTCGATGCCCTGCTTCACGCATTCCTTTTGGAAGATGCGCTTGTAGATGTCGAGGGTGGGCGCGCCAATCTCGATCTTGTAGGGAAGACGGCGCAGGAAGGCGGGGTCCATGAGGTCTTCCGGCTCGAGGTTGGTGGAGAAGATGACCAGCTCCTCGAAGGGAATGACGAAGCTCTTGCCGGTGTGCAGGTTGAGATAGTCGACGCGGTTTTCAAGGGGGACGATCCAGCGGTTGAGCAGGTTTCTGGGGCTGACAAGCTGGCGGCCGAAGTCGTCGATGATGAAACAGCCGCCCAGCGCCTTGACGTGGAGAGGGGCTTCGTAGAAGTGGCCGGTCACATCGTATCTGAGGTCGAGCATCTCGAGCGACAGTTCGCCGCCGGTGATCACGAAAGGGCGGCGGCATGGAACCCAGCGGGCATCGAAGTCCGCGGCGCGGATGAAGGTCACTTCGCCGTCGTCGTGGGTTTGGGTCTGATTGACCGGGACATGGATGCTGGGGTCGTAGTACCGGATGATCTGGCCCTCGATTGAAATGGCATAGGGGACGTAGATGACGTCGTTGAAGATGCTGCCCATGGCATGGGCAACGGAGGTTTTGCCGTTGCCGGGAGGGCCATAGAGAAGCATGGCGCGGCCGGAGTTCAAGGCCGGTCCGCATTGCTCGATAATCTTGTCTTCGAAGGTGAGCTCGCCGAGGCCGCAGCGGATGCGCTCAAAGGTGACCAGCTCGTTGGTGAGCTTTTGGATGTTTATCCGATAGGTGAAGTCCTCAAGGGCAACGGGGGCAGGACCGATATAGCGCAGGCGCTCGAGGGCATCGAGGGTCCAGCGCTTGCCCTCCTCGGTGAATGCATAGGCGAGGTCGAGCGGGCTGTTGGAGTGGCGCATTCCCAGAGTGCGCAGGAGACTGCGGTCGACAGCCACCTGCACCAGCTCGGAGACGATGTGGTAGGGCAGCTTGATTGCCTCGACGAACTGACGGCAGGTTTCGAGGCGACCCGCATACATGACCTTCATCAGCAGGCCCATCAGATCGAGCTCGTCGATTCCGGTGGCCTTGATGTTTGCGGGCTCGGCGGGAATGCGGTGCAGGAAAGCATCGAGCACCCGCCGGTCAATGGCTCCGATGGACACCAGGCTGTCGCCGATGCGCTCGCCGCTGGCAGCCATACGCTCCAGAGCCTTGGCCACATCTGTCGCGCTGACCAGGTTTGCCTGGATCAGCAGATCTCCCAAACGCATTCGTGCGCCGATGACGTCCTCCCCGGTGGAGCCGAGCGTTGCCCTGCAACTCCGATGGTGAGCGCAGGGGCGTACCTTTTGCAATTCCTCTTTTTGGGTAGGACATGTTTGTGCCATCCACCGGGGGCGTTGGAGGGTAGGCTTGAAGAAGCATTCCCTCAGGGGCTAAAGCCCAGGTTTATTTTGCGACATTTGCGGCCCGGCTGAAGTCGTGCCCTGTTACAAAGCCTTGAAGATTTGTGTCAATACCGAGTTTTTCCGCAGCCTGTAAAGCACCTACCCTTCAACGTGAAAAGCAATCCTCAGGGCCTGAGGGCCCCATTGATTTCATGCCTATTACACCGGGGATAAATCCCCGGCCTACCGCCCGGATGAGTTTTCCGCAGCCTGTGAAGCCCGAGCCCTTCAACTGCAGCCCTTAGCTTTGAACTGGGGCCCTTAGCTTTGAACTGGAGCCCTTAGCTTTCAACCGACGCATTTAGCCTTCAACTGAGGCGAGTTTCCGTTGGGCTGAAGGCGGATTTGCCGACGAAATAATCAAAGTTTCACATCTGCGCCGACATCGCTTATGCTTGTAGAACATCCTTTTGCTTCGGCGAGCCACGCACAAACTCTTATGAATCCAGTCGCTTTGGCGGTTGACGATCTTCGGGAGCAGTATCTGCGGGAGATGGCGCTTGTCCGCCAGACCTGTGAGCGCACCGGTGACGGCACGGCGGCCATTCGCCGGCGCTCGGCTGTTGTGGATCGCATCCTCATAGAAATGTGGCGCCGGGCTTTCTCGGGTAGCTCCCCGCAGAACGCCTCCCTGCTGGCCCTGGGCGGCTATGGACGGAAGGATTTGTTTCCGTACTCGGACATCGACGTTCTGTTTGCGTTTGCCGACGAAAGGACCGAAGAGCAGTCACGGGAAGCGGTACGCGCCATTATCCAGGGCATGTGGGACATTGGTTTGCGGGCCAGCCCCTGTTCCCGGACCGTGAAAGAGGCGGGGCGATTCGATCCGGATAACCTGGAATTCACCCTCGCCACCATGGATCGGCGCTTTCTTGCCGGCCAATTTCCCCTTTATCAGCAACTGCACCAAGTGACCTTTCCGGGACTCGTGCTCAGCGAGTGGACCACCATTACGCAGAAGCTGGGCGAGATAGCCCGCGCCCGGCACGCCAAGTTCGGCAACACGATTTTTCACCTCGAGCCCAATCTGAAGGACTGTCCGGGCGGGCTGCGCGACTATCACCTGGCGGTCTGGTTTGCCGTGCTTTTTCACCTGAAGGAGACCAAGGACTGGCCACGGCAGCGGGGCGGCGTCTTCCAGAGCGCGCGCGGCGATGCGGAGGCGGCGTTTGACTTTCTGGCCGCGGCGCGATGTTTTCTGCACTTCCGGCATAAACGCGACGACAACACCCTCGATTGGCAGTCCCAGGATGAGGCGGCGGCGCTTTCGATTGGACTGGAGACGCGGGGCACCGCCGATCCCTCGTACTGGATGCGCACCTATTACCGGCACGCGCGCATCGTGTACCGGCGCGCGGCTTTGCTGATGGAGCACCTGCCGGCTCCGGTGAGTTTTTATCGGCAGTTCCGGCGGCGGCGGACGCCGATTGCGGGCACGGAGTTTCTGCTCGACCAGGGGCGCATCGATATACTGCCGGGCGCGCAGTTCAACGACACCAGCGCCATTCTGCGCATCTTTACCCTGATGGCTACGCATGGATATACCCTTTCGCAGGCCGCGGAGGATCGCATCACCGACGCTTTGCCGGTGCTTGCGATTCATATTCCCGAGGGACCGTATTTGTGGAACGCGCTGCGCGAGGTTCTGCTGGGACCGTACGCGGCACACGCGCTGCGCACCATGCATGCCCTGGGCGTGCTGGAGATGCTGATCCCCGAGTTCCACGGGATCGATGCGCTGGTGATACGGGACTCGTATCACCGCTATACGGTCGACGAGCACACGTTTCTGGCGATCGACAACGTACATAGCCTTCGCCAGCCGACGCATGACTTCGAGGCACGGCTGGCGCAGTTGCTGCCGGAGATCGACCGGCTGGACCTGTTTTTGCTGGCGCTGCTGCTGCACGATACCGGCAAGGCTCGGCGCACCGGCGAACATGCAACGCAAAGCGTGGAACTGGCGGACGCCTTCCTGGCCCGGTTGGACTTCGACGCCGAGGAACGCGAGTCGATATTGAAGCTGATCCGGCTGCACCTGGAAATGTCGTCGGCGTTGCGGAGGGACATCTTCGACCTGGAAAATGTGCGTGCGTTCGCGGAGAAGATCGGCAACCCGCAGTTGCTGAAGATGCTGACCATTATGACCTTCGCGGATATCAAGGCTGTGAATCCGGAGGCCCTGACGCCATGGAAGGCCGAGAACCTTTGGCAGTTCTATATGTCGACGGCCAACTTTATGGACCGGTCGGTGGATGAGGTTCGCTACCACGCGGCCATCGACCCGACGCTGCTGAACCGGCTGCGGTCAATGGTGCCTTCGGCGCAATACGAGGCGCTGGGACAGTTTCTCGAGGGACTTCCCCAGCGGTATTTGCAGACTCGGCTGCCGGAGCAGATTCGCAACCATTTCCAGATGGCGCTCAACCTGGACGAGGACCAGGTGCAGCTCGACCTGCGGCCGAATCGCCAGCTTTTCGACCTTACGGTGATTACCCGCGACCGGACGCGGCTGTTTGCCGACGTGGCCGGGGCGCTGGCGGCATGGGGCATGAACATTGTCCGCGCCGGGGCGTTCTCGAACGAAGCCGGCGTGATTGTGGACAGCTTCCACTTCTCCGACGTGTTCCGGACGATCGAGCTTAACCCCAGCGAGAGGGAACGCTTTCTGACCAATATTCACGATGTTGTGGCACAGAAGGCTTCGGTCGAGCAGCTTTTGGAAGCGCGCCGGCACTTAAGCCATCCCACCAACCTGAAGGTGGAAGTGGCGACGCGGCTGGAATTCGACTCCGAATCTTCGACGCACTCGACGCTTTTGCAGGTGGTTGCGCAGGACCTGCCCGGCCTGCTGCGGCAGATCGCCCTCACGCTCTCGACCCTGGAATGCAACATCAAGGTGGCCCTGATCGACACGGAAGGCGAAACCGCCATCGACGTCTTCTACCTGACCAGCCACGGCGAAAAGCTGACCCCTGAAGCGCAGCAGGCTCTCTCCGCGAGCCTGACAAGTGCGATTGAGTCGATGCGCGCTCCGGCCGCGACATAATTTTCAAGTCCGTCCTCAGGCTGCGGGCCAACTTTCCTGATAAGAAACCGGTCTCGAATGGACCTGGATTGAATGATTAGCGGGAAGGTTCGGCGAGGATTGTGGTAATAAACTCAGCAAGTTAGCGTCCGCTTCGCGGACATGGCAAGTTGGCGAGTTCGCGGCGGCATTGGCAGGCAGAAGTTTCATCTACCGTGGGTCGGCGAAGCCAGTGGACGACTAATATTCAATAGCGTTTCTTAGATTGGGGCGTTTGCGCGCCGCGGGCTGTGGATTTATTGTTGTCAGGCTACAGATTATCGAGGTGTGCCATGCGCTCAAGATTTACTTTTGCTGTTGTTGTTGCTGCTTTGACTTTTGCCGCCGCTGGCCAGGCGGCCCCGCCGCGGCCTGCAATCACGGGCATCTCGCATCTGGCCGTTTACACCTCTGACGCGGCTGCGACGGACACCTATTACCGCACCGTTGTGGGCGCTGCCAAGCTGCCCGATCCGGAGAATCCGCAGGGGGTGCGGTATGCATTGAGCGCCACGCAATACATTGAGGTGCTTCCACTTCCGGCAGGGGCGAGTGTCGAGCGCCTGGACCACACCGCGTGGATTACGGCGAGCGCCGAGGGGATGCGGAAGTACCTGGCCGCGAAGGGCTGGAAGACTCCGGCGAAGGTGGAAAAGGGTGCGGATGGTAGCCGTTGGTTCGCAGTTCTGGACCCCGAGGGCAACAAGGTGGAGTTTGTTCAGCCGCCGGCGCATCCGGTGGCGGTGAGTGCGCCCAACGCGATTGGCCACCATATCATCCATGTGGGTTATATAGTTCACGACCGGGCCGCCGAGGACAAGTTCTTCAAGGATCTGCTCGGCTTCAGGCCGTATTGGTTTGGCGGGCGCGGAGGCAAGCTGGAGTGGGCCAGCCAGCAATGCCCCGACGGGCACGACTGGATGGAGTACATGATGACCCGCGGAAGCTCGGGGATCCCCGCCGACATGACGCAGCGGGAATTGGGGGTGATGGACCACTTCTCGATCGGCGTGGTTTCAGTTCCGGAGGCCTACAAGGTACTGGCGGCAGGGAGCCGGCTGGACGGCAGACACGACGCGGAGCCGAAGATCGGACTGGATGGCAAGTATCAATTCAATATGTACGATCCGGATGGGATCCGCACGGAAGTGATGAACTTCCATGCGACGGAGAAGCCTTGCTGCTCGCCGTTTACGGCGGACGATCCGGCGGAATGAGGGGAGCCGTTTGGGAAGGAGCATTCCCTCCGGGTCTAAAGCCCAGCTTGTTTGCGGCTATTTGCGGCACGACGACCCAGAGGGTACCCCGGTCGTGCCCTGACACAGTGCCGCGCTCTTGAAGCACTTATCTATGTTTAGCGGTTCAGTAGAGTTTTAGGCTGCGCAGCCGGTTAAATTCGGTAAGACCGAAGTTTCCCTCCGGCTTCGCGACGCAACGGCTTCTCCGCTGCACCTGCCCCGCATAGGACCGCGTCACATGCAGCCGGTCCATCACTACGTAGCGCGCGCGGAGCCCGTCCACTGTGGCCGGCAGTTGCGCCGGAACCATTCTGCGGTCCACATAGATCACCAGCGCAGCCTCCTTTGGATTGTCGAGGCTCTGCCCTACGCCTACTCCGAAGAACGCCGGATTCTGCTGCATCAAGCTCTGCGCAATCTGCTGCTTCGCCTTCACGGCCTGGCTCAGAACCGCGCCCGCCAGCGCCGGCCCCCCGTTTGCCTCGAAGGCCGTCTGCGGCGCCGATCCCAATGCAACCGCGCGCGCCGTTGTGGGAACCACAATTGTGCGCACACCATTCACCGTCGCCGGCACGTTTACGCTCATGTTCTGGTCAACGTAGAGAATCACCGCAGCCTCGCCGGAATGGTCGCTGCTCTTGCCCGTCGCGACGCCGAGAATGCCCACAGCCGAGTTCACGAGCATTCGTGCGTGGCTAAGCGCGTTCTGAGCCCGCGCTGTTTCGAAATCGGTAAGCGTCCGCGCCTGCGCGGAATTCACTGTGCTGTTGCCGTAGTTCAGGCAACTGACTTTGTGGTCAGTCGTGCCCACAAACGTATACGAAGTGCCGGCGCCCACCTGCGAGCTCAGCTCGCTCAGCACTTCGCCCACCGGATTGGCCACGCCCTCGCTCACCCCCGACGTGTTCACGCCGCCGGCGAAGAACAAGCCCACCGGCTCGGCATTCGAGCTATCGACAACCAGCGAACCCGAGTCGCCCGCATCGCTGAACTGGTTGCCGGTTATCCCAATCTGATTTGTGTACACCTTGGTCAGGTAAGGCTTGGTCTCCGCGCAGTCGGTGAAGTAATCCACGCTCACGTCGAGGTTCACGACCGAGATTCCGGTACAGGTAAGCCCGGTCGTGCGCCCGCTCTTGGCCACGCTCATATTCAGCGTCGCGTTCTCGCCCTTGCCGCCTGTCGAAGACGTCCCCGGCGGGGCAGCCGCCAGCGTGCCATTCGACTGCAGGGCGCCCAGTTCCAGAATGGTACCGCTGGTGTTCACCGCACCGGCGTTCACCGCCGCAATCGCCGCATCCGCATTGGTCGCGCTCGATTTGAGCGAAAGAAAACCCGTCAGCGTTCCCACCGGCGTAATTGCAGCGCCGGCCTGGCCATACGGCGTGCAGTTGTCGTCGATCAGTCCTGGCTGCACAATGTTCTCGCCCAATGCAGCCTGATCGCTCCGCGCCATGACGTGATTGTTGCTCAACAGGTATTGCGCGCCAACACTGTTCTGAATCAGCGACCCCAGCGTCCCGCCGCAGCAATCCTGAATCTGGTTGCCGCTGGTGTCGTAGTCGTTGTTGTTCCCGCCCGAGCTGCCCAGTGAAACCGGCGTCGCCAGTTGCGCCTCGTGGCTCGCCGGATCGCTCGACACGCCCGCCGTATTCAGTAGAACCTCGCTCGTTGCCCTGGAGGACGAACTGCCCACCGTGGCCACAACCCAAGTGCCTGCCGTAGCCGAAATTGTTGCCGGCGCCGTGTAAGTAACCGTGCAGTAGGTGAATGCGGCGCTGCTGCGCGTGCAGTTGGCCGCGCTCAGCGAACCCTGTCCGCCGCTTGACCCGCTCACCGTGCTCGACAACGCGTACGCGATCTGCGTGCTGCCCCCGGCTTCAGCCAGGTAGCCGGTGATCGATAGAGTTCCGTTCGCGCCCAGAGCCGCATTCTCCGGCGTCAGCGGCTGCAGAAAGCCCGGCGTGACGGTCAGCACCGTGGTCGCCGTTGTGCCGGCATTCATGGATGCCGTCACCGTCACCGGCACGCTGTCCGCCGTGAGATAACTGGGCGGCGTATATTGGCCGCTTGCGGTAATCGTCCCCGCTCCGCTGTTTGCGTCGCCGCCGCTGACCTTCCACGTGACGGTCGCCGCGCCGCCGCTTGCCAGGGTCGCCGTAAATTGCTCCACCGATGCGCCAGATGAGTTGGTCGCGTTGCAGCCGGTGCAATTGGTGTCGATCGTCCCGGCGCCGGGAGCGATGGAAAAAGTTCCGTTCGACGAGTTGGCTGCCACGCCGCCGCCGCAGCCCGCCAACACGCACAGCGCCGCAGCCAGCGCCATCGCCAGTGTTCGACCTGCCACACACCGTAGCCGGGTAGAACGAAGTGGCGCGTTCACGCGTTTGATTCCGCGCGCTCGATCTTGGGTAGCTTGGCTTGAAATCTCGATCGGAGCTCCTGTTCACTTTCTCTGGCAATTCCGCCAACCGCACTCTAATGTTAGACCGCCTCACCCCGCTAAACGTTGCTTCCGGCATACAACAAAGGAGTTATCAAGAAAGGGGTTATCAACAAGGGGGTTACCAAGGCAGTATGCCCCCTGCGCATTAAACTTGTATTAAGGAGCGATCCCCTTGGACTATATCAATTTCGGAAACACCGGTCTCAAAGTCTCCCGCATCTGTCTCGGTTGCATGACCTACGGCTCTCCCGCCACCGGCAAACCCCTGCCCGGGCGCCAGCCATGGGCTCTGGGTGAAGCCGACAGCCAGCCCTTCTTCCGCCAGGCGCTCGACCTCGGCATCAATTTCTGGGACACCGCCAACGTCTACTCCGGCGGCGACAGCGAAACCATCATTGGCCGCTTTCTCCGGCAAAACGACATTCGCCGCGAGTCCATGGTGCTCGCCACCAAAGTCTGCAGTCCGATGCGCGAGGAACCTAACGGCAGCGGCCTTTCCCGCAAAGCCATCCTGTTCGAACTCGACCAGAGCCTCCAGCGCCTGCAGACCGACTACATCGACCTCTATCAAATCCACCGCGGGGATTACGAGACGCCGATCGAAGAAACGCTTGAAGCCCTTCACGATGCGGTCAAGGCGGGCAAGGTCCGCTACATTGGCGCATCGTCGATGTATGCGTGGCAGTTCGCCAAGGCACTCTATCTCTCGCGCCTCAATGGCTGGACGCGCTTCGTCTCCATGCAGAACCACTATAACCTTCTCTATCGCGAAGAGGAGCGGGAGATGATCGGCCTCTGCCAGTCCGAAGGCATCGCCGTGATTCCCTGGAGCCCGCTGGCCCGCGGACGCCTTACGCGCGCTTGGCAGAGCGAATCCACCAAGCGCGCAGAAACCGATTCTTTCGGCAACAAGATGTATTCCACAACCGAAGAAGCCGACCGCAAGGTCGTCGACGCTCTCGGGCGTCTTTCCGAGCAGCGCGGAATTCCACGCGCACAGCTTGCGCTTGCCTGGCTGCTCTCGAAATCCGCTGTCACCGCACCGATCGTAGGGGCCAGCAAGCCGCACCATCTCGAAGACGCCGTGGCCGCGCTGAGCGTGAAGCTGACGGCAGAAGAGATCGCGGCACTGGAAGCGTCCTACATTCCGCACCCGGTTCTTGGATTCAGCTAAACAGCGGCGAACTCCAGTCGCGAGAAGCGAGTGTCGGATTTTTGCTATCCCATCCTGCCGCGATGAGGCAGGATGGGGACCCAAACTAACCCCTGTTCTTCCTCACGCGACCGAGAGCACAAGCTTGCCGAAGTGGCTTCCTTCTTCCATCCGGGTCAGGACTTCGCGTGCCTGGGTCCAGTGGAACTCCTCGCCAACCGGGCGCAGTTGCCCCAGCCAGACGGCCTTGTTCATATTCACAAAATCTCTGCGCGAGCCTACGTAGATGCCGTGAATGCGGGCCATTTTGTGCAGAATCGTGGGTATCGGGATCGGCTCGGCATTCTCGGCCAGCACACCTACTTGCGCTACGGTTCCCCCGGTCCGGATCGCCTTCAGCGAGCGCGCCAGCGTACCGCTTCCGCCCACCTCCACCACCAGGTCGACGCCTTCGCCGCCCGTCTGGTCCAGGACCCAGCGATCCCACTCAGGATGTTCGCGGTAGTTCAGGCCCGCATCCAGCCCCATGCCGAGGGCTCGCTCCAGCTTGGCATCGCTGCTTGAGGTGCCCAGCACCCGCAATCCCCTGAGCCGCGCGAATTGAAGCGCGAAGATCGAAACCCCGCCGGTTCCCAAGATGAGAACTGTACCTCCCGGTTTCAGATCGCCGGTGGCCAGCGCATTCCATGCCGTGACCGCGGCGCAGGGCAGGGTGGACGCCTCCTGATAGCTCAGATGATCCGGAATTCCTACCAGGCCGGTCTCCTTCAGAATCACGTAGTCTGCCAGCATTCCGTCCACATCCCCACCCAGCGCGCCTTTGGTGCGCACTGCCGTCAGCGGTCCATCCAGCCAGTTCTGCATGAAGATTCCCATGACGCGATCACCGGGCTTCCAGGCCGTCACCCCTTCGCCCACTGCGATCACTTCTCCCGCGCCGTCCGAGCAGGGAATGCGCGGCAACCTCATTTTGGGGTTGTATTTTCCCTTTACCACCATCAGATCGCGAAAATTCAAGGAAATCGCACAGACCCCAATCAGCACTTCGCCGGGCCCTGGGGTAGGCGTTGGCCGCTCTACAAACTCCAAGGAATCAATGCCAAAGGAAGAAATTTGCCAGGCGCGCACTTAGCTGTCCTCCAACGTTAACCGGAATCTATCTTCATCCCGTGGGACACAATGCCGGAAAAGACTCGTAGAATGAGGATATGGCTCGTGGTTCAAGAAAGTAAATCCGTGGAGGAACAGATGGCGAAAGTCTTACAGCAACCGGAAGTCGATCCTGGCAATCCTTTTGAGACCGAAGATGCCCGGCGTCTAGCCGCTTCGCACCGTGCCGTTCGCGAACGTGAAAAGCAGGCTCTCAACCTGCAACGTGAAAACATTCTGTCGCAGAAGACTTCGAGTCCCATGCGCCGCCAGGCCCTCGAAGCCGCGCTGGCTCAGATCGAAGGCCAGCTCAGCGCAATGGGCTAAACAGACCGCGGAAAAAGGGCGTGCAATTGATTCTGGCGCGACGTGGCGTTTTGCAGGGGCTAAAGCCCAGGTTTATTTTGCGGCATTTGCGGCACGACTAAAGTCATGCCCTGTTACAAGGCTCCTGAGTTTCTTTGTCCGAATGAGTTTTTCCGCAGCCTGTGAAGCCAACCCGTCGGGCGGGCTCTTAGCAAGCTACGGCTGGGCTAAAGAGAATCAAAAATGCAGGTTCAACAAAACAAATAACAATTACAAAATGTATACAACCCCACCCTAGCCACAAAAACAGGAACGTGGTGCCCCGACCCGGCCCAAGGGGCACCCCGGTACCCCGGCACCCAGATGGGGCACAGTTTCGTCTCCCGCGGGTCGGCAGCGCCGACGGGGGGTGGAGCGGAACCAAGGAAGATGCATCCCTCAGGTGCTAGACAGGCTGCCGAAAAACTCGAGGTTTCTCGTGAAACTGGCGGAAAGCGTTCCTCCGGGGCTGAAGCCCCCTGCTCCCAGCGAAATTACCGATCTACAACGGTGGTACTAATTGCCGGGAGCTGGCTTTCGCTTCTCCCACCGTTCTTCGTGACGATCGTCGCGGAAAACAATCGCGATGATACGGCCTTCCGCATCGCGCTGGGCAATGAGCCGCGAAAGGCTGGAGCCGTCGAAATAAAAAAGCTCACTGGGCGACTCTGCGCCCAGCTCGGAGATTTGGCCGTAACGGTCTCTGCCGTAGAACCGTTCGCCCTGCCAGAACAGGGTGAGGGCAGCGACGTTGTTTGGTTCGAAATACTCGCCAGCCAGGTTGTCGATCTGGGCCTGCGTAAGCCGGATTGCAGGCGGGTGGAGCGGAATGACGAGGCGCTCGGCCAGGGCAGGCGGTTCCATCTCTTTGCCTGCGCCGCGGGCGGCTTTGGCCGACGGTGGAGGTTCGAGGCGGTGTTCCAGCAGCCAGCGTGGCAGCTCGGGTTCGTTGTAGGCGCGGGTCCAGCAATCGTGTTTCAAGCCCTGATAAAGCCAGAAGCGGATGTGGCCGCCGGCGGCCTTGAAGGCCTCGTACATCAGTTCGCTTTGGCGAGGCGCGACCACAGGGTCGTCTGTTCCGTGAAAGAGCCAGATCGGGGTGCGGCCCAGTGCGCGGGCGTATTCGGCGGGCAGAGTGGAGGCCTGTTGCCAGCGGGCCGGGGCATAACTCCAAAAGATGCCGCCGGCGGCAATGGCTACGGCAGCCCAGCGATGCGGATAAAGACGCGCCAGTTCCCAGGCTCCGTATCCGCCTAGCGAGAGGCCGGTGAGATAGGTGCGGTCGGGGTCGCCGTGAAACTCGGCTGTCTCGCGGTCAAGCGCGGCCATGGCCAGTTCCTGCGTACCGGGGTCGGTCCAATGCTGGTCCTGCGGGCACTGCGGCATGACGACGACGAAGGGCCAACGCTCGGGGTGGTCGCGCACCGCCTGGGGAAGGCCGAACTGGGTCTGCCACATGCCATCGAAACCGCGTTCGCCGCGGCCGTGGAGAAACAGAACGATGGGCCAAAGCCTTCTGTCGTCGCGGCGCCAGTCTTCAGGCAGGTAAACCTGGAAGCGGTAGGAGACGCCGCTCAACTCGATGCTGCGATTCAGGAAGCCCGTCTCCTGAGGGGGTTCAGTGTGGCTTTTGCGGTCCTTTGCGGCGGAAGAGAGGGCCATTCCGGGTGGGAGGGTCCAGGCAAGGGCAAGGCAAACTGCAAACAATCGAGCGAAACGAAGCATGGCTGAATCCAACCACCACTATATCCGGCCACCATATCCGGCAAGGCAGCAAATCGGGTGGGGAGAGGGGCTGGGTTCCCGATGGGTAACGGAGGCCGGACCGGGCGGGGCCACCCTAGGGTGCATCGACATATACAGAACGGATATGTTGGCTGCACCAAGTGTGCTGTCTTCGAATTTGATTGAAAAACAGAAGCAGATCCTTCGACTCACCACCCCCAAGCTGAAAAGCGCTTGGGGCCCCGTTCGCTCAGGATGACAATTTCATTATTTATCAAGTGTTTACGCGACCAGTATATGTCGATACAGCCTATTTTTCGATTCCAGGGCTTTTGGCGGGCGCCCACGATTTTCCTGCGTTTCCCTTGCGGATTTCTTACGATTCGCATGGAAGACTGAAGTTGCTATGCTGTATGCACCGATGACCACATTGGAAGCCGGAGCAACGCTGGACCACTATCGCCTGGAGGCGACTGTTGCCCACAGCGGAATGTCGACGCTCTACCGGGCTACGGACCTGCGCGACGGCAGGCAGGTGGCCATCAAGATTCCTCATGCGGAGATGGAGTCGGACCCGGTTCTGCTGGAGCGCTTCAAGCGCGAGCAGGAGATCGGCCAGGAGCTGGATCACCCCGGCATTGTAAAGACCTACGACGGGGAAGAGCGCAGCCGCCTGTATATGGTTATCGAGTGGGTAGACGGAAAGTTGCTGCGGGCGCTTCTGAATGAGAAACGCAAGCTGCCGATCGACCGCGCGGAGATCGTCGCGCTGGGCATTTGCGACGCTCTCGACTACATGCACAAGCACGGCGTGGTGCACCGCGACCTGAAGCCGGAAAACGTGATGGTGGACGAGTGGAACCGCATCAAGCTGATTGATTTCGGCATCGCCATGAAGGAAGACGCGCGACGCCTGACTTTTGCCGGCCCCTCGCCGCTGCTGGGGACACCGGACTACATTTCTCCGGAGCAGGTGAAGGGCCAGCGCGGCGACCAGCGCAGCGACATCTACGCACTGGGCGCAATGCTCTACGAGATGCTGACCGGCCAGCCGCCTTTCACCGGGTCAAACCCGCTGGCGGTGATGAACGAACGAGTTTTGAACGACCCCAAGCCGGCGAACAAGCTGAACCCCGCGATTTCGCCGCAGTTGCAGGAGATTCTGTATCGCGCGCTGGAGCGGGACCCGCGCCACCGCTACGCGACGACCGCCGAGATGGCCTGGGATCTGGAACACCAGGAGCAGGTGGGCGTGGAAGAGGGAGGACACCGGTTGGCCTTGCACCAGCGCCTGTCCCTGGGCGGGCGGAAGATGCTGCTCTATGCGGGCCTGGCCCTGGTTCCGCTGCTCATCTTTGGCCTGATGGTGATGCTGGCGCGGCGGTAGTGCATTGAGCAGCCGAGCCGGTGCACGAATTTCAAAAGTAAAACATCGCACAATCGGCGTAGTCTTACGTCTTACACAGAGTGATGGCGGCGGCAAACCGCGCCTTCGGTCCGAGGTATCCGCATGAAACTTTTCAAAGCGAAAGTTCTGCTTCTGCTGTTGCTGCCTGCGACGATGGTGGCGCAAAAGAAAGAGAAGAAGCCCAGTCTTCCAGAGGTTTTTGAACATGCGCGCTTTGTGTATGTGGAAGCGATAGACGGAGAAGAATTCAATCCAGGCCTGGATACTGCGGACCGCTTGGCCATTGCCGACCTCAGAGATGCGATCAAGGCCTGGGGCCGCTACACCCTTACCGCGGAGCGCGAGAAAGCCGATCTGGTGTTCGTGGTTCGCAAGGGGCGGCTGGCCGAAGGACAGGCAGGCAACGTCAACAGCGGAATCGAAAACGGGGGCGGAATCGATAGCGGGCAGGATCCGCTGGGGCGTTCGCAGAGCGGGCAGCAGGCCGGACAGCAGGTCGGACAATTTCCAGGGCAGCAACGCGAGCGCGGACCTGGATTCGGCGCCGGCGGCGAGGCCGACCGGGAAGACGATCTGCTGAAAATTTGCCAGCTCAAACCCGATGGGAAGCTCAGCGGTCCTCTCTGGATTCATTCGTTCGCAAACGGCTTGGACGCTCCCCGGTTGCTTTTGTTCACGCAGTTCAAGGACGCTTTGGAGAAGGCTTATCCGAGCGCGCCAGCCAGTGCGCCTGCCAAGCCGTGAGGGGAGTTGGCGGGTCGCGCGCAAGGTGCGATTGCCGATCCATGGCAACCGGTTGAGTAGAGTTTGCCGCTTGAAGGTATGATGTTCTTTTGAGATTTTCCTCTCCTTGGAGTTTCCGGATGAAACGCTGCCGCCTTGGCGCATTTTCCTGTCTGATTGCAATCGCGGTTCTGGCCGCGCCCGCCGTGCTGACCAGCGAGTCGATTCCGCTGACCGTCGATGCCACCAAGACTCAACAGAAGATTTTGTACGTTCATGAAACGATCCCGGTTGAGCCCGGACCGCTGACGCTTTATTACCCAAAGTGGATTCCCGGCGAGCATGGCCCCGATGGTCCAATCACAAGCCTGACGGGACTCAAGTTTGAGGCGGATGGCAAGACCATTCCCTGGCAGCGCGATCTGAAGGATGTCTTCACGTTTCACCTGGAGATTCCTGGCGGAGTGAGCCATCTCGATGCGAAATTCGATTTCGTTGAACCGGAAGGCAATTCGGCAACGGACAAGCTAGTGGTCCTGGAATGGAATGACGTCATCCTCTATCCGGCGGGAACGACTGCTCAGCAACTGAGCTATTCAGCGAAACTCCTGCTGCCCGATGGCTGGAAGTTCGGCACATCGCTTCCCGTTGAAGATCAATCGGGCAATCAAGTCTCGTTCAAGCCGATCTCACTGGATATGCTCGTGGATTCGCCGGTGATTGCCGGCGAGTATTATCGCGCCATCGACATTACGCCTCCCGGCGAACCCATCCATCATGAGCTCGATCTGGCCTCGGACAGCGAAGCCGCGCTGAACTTGAGCCCGGAAAACCAGAAGGAGTTGGTCAATCTGGTTGCCGAGACGGGCAAGCTGTTTGGCGCGCGCCATTATCGCGATTATCACTTCATCCTGGCTCTCAGCGATCATGTGGCGCACTTCGGCCTCGAGCATCACGAATCGAACGACAGCCGCCTGCCCGAACGCGCCTTGCTCACGCCCAATTCAGGCATGTCACTGGGGGGCCTGCTGGCGCATGAGTTTGTTCACTCCTGGAACGGGAAGTTTCGCCGCCCGGCCGATCTGACGGTGCCCTACTACGAAGAGCCCATGGAAACAGATTTATTGTGGGGCTACGAGGGGCTGACGGATTACCTGGGGCCGATGCTGGCCGCGCGCAGCGGCCTGTGGACCGCGGAGCAATATCACGAACACCTGGCCGGCATTGCGGCCGCACTCGGACCGGGACGTCCGGGCCGTACGTGGCGCCCGCTGCTCGACACTGCCTCTGGAGAGCCCGGCCTTGGCCGCGAGAGAGGTGGATGGTTCACCTGGCGCCGCGGCACGGATTACTACGACGAGGGCGACCTGGTGTGGCTTGAAGTCGCCACCATCATTCATCGCGAGTCGCATGGCGAGAAATCGATCGACGATTTCTGCCTGAGCTTCCATGGTGGTCCCAATAACGGCGCGGAGGTGAAGACCTATACCTTCGACCAACTGATGAGCGCGCTCAACGCGATTGTGCCTTTTGACTGGGCCAGCTTCTTCCACGCCAGGCTCGATTCCACTTCAGCGGATGCGCCCATGGGCGGCATCGAAAACGGCGGCTGGAAAGTGGAGTTCAACAGCCAGCCTGCAAAGTCGGAAGGACGCCGCGGCGCCGAGAGTGGCGATGTCTTTTCAATCGGGCTGCAGATTGCTCCCGACGGGACCGTAAGCGATGCAATTGTGGGCGGTCCTGCATTTGAGGCCGGTCTCTCTTCGGGGATGAAGATCATCGGCGTGAATGGCCGCGTCTACACAAAGGAAGTGCTCGACGACGCGGTCAAAGGCTCAAAAGAAAGTACGCAGCCGATCACGCTGCTGGCAGTCAATGACGATTACATCCGCACATTCACTATCAACTACCATGGCGGCGAGAGGCATCCGCATCTGGTTGAGGTCAGCGGCCAGCCGGATTATCTCGACGAGTCGATCAAGCCGCGCGCCGCAGGCAAGTAGCGTTTGTCGGGAGCGTCTGCCTTGAGTGAGGGCATGGATTCAGTCGTGCTCCAAAGGCAGGATTTGCGGAGGTGCAGCCGGCAGTGAAGACGATCCGCGTTCGATCGCAAGGACCCATTCGGAGAGCTCTGCGCGCAAGGGCTTGACGGCAATTCCTCTAAAATTCGCGGGGCAGAGTTCAAGCCGCTGCAGCGCTCTCCGCAACAGAGAGAGCGCTCCGGCGGAGTTTCCGGCATGAAGATGATGGAATGCGGCCGTTACCTGAATCAACGCCTGCAGAAAAGACTTTTCAGGTTCTTCCAGGGTCAGCCAGACGATCTCCCAATGCTCGTGCGCGAAAAAGAACTCGCCTCTGCTGTAGCAGGCAAGTCCCTCCGCGAGCGCTCTGCGATTCCAGTCAAGAGACACGCCTTCAGCATATGCGATCTCAGCCTTCGACGTTCCTGGCTTTGCGCAGCCGATCTTACTGCGGTGTCTGCGCAGTGGCTGTGGTCTGCTGGCCTTCAGTCTGACTGGATGCTCCGCCGCCGGCTGGTTGGCCGGCTGGCTGAGCATTATCCTGCCCTGTGGCAGGCTGGCCACCCGACTGCGGCGCAACTGCTGCCGGTGTAGCCTGCGGTTCCACATGGGCCGACTCGTAGCGTTGCAGCTTGTAGAAGACCGGCGTCACCTCGAACGGCATCTTGTCGCGGGCGTTCATGGGCGCATAGCGCTTGGCGTCCAGCATGTGCACCGAGTCGTCCCAGGGATCGACCTTGAGCCAGCTTCCCAGCGGCAAGGCTGCTGTCTGCGTCAGATCATCCCAGTTGATCTTGGGCGCCATCTTGCCAAGATCCGCCATCCACAGGGTTCCATCCGGCTTCAGCAGCGAGTCGCCCAGCGTGGGCGTGTTCAGCGCCTTCAGCACCTTCGACCGGTCGAGCAACTGCGCAAAGTAGAGCCCGGCATTGGCGAGCCGGTCCTTGTACATCGAGGCTTCGAGATACTCTATTGCCTTCTTGGAAGCGTCCGTGTTGTCGTGGTCCGAGTGATACATGTTGATGCGCTGGAAGGTCGACTCGTCGGGGAACAGCAGCCGGTCGTTGAAAGCATAACGGGTGTCGATATGGTGGCCCATGGCAATATGCGCCAGTTCCATCGAGATCACGCTGGCGATGGCTTCTTCGCTGGGCAGGCTGTCAAGCAGTCCCTTGCTCAGCAGGATGGTGTTACCCACCGTGGTCGCTTCCACCGTGTCGGTCAGCAGCACCCGGACATGAATCTGGTCGGTGAACGCCAGGTTGTTGGGCACGATCAGGTTGATCACGATCTGGCCCAGGACCTTGTCTTCATATCCGCCCTGATCGAGCGGCGCCACCAGGCCGGCTTCCACCAGCCGGTCGATTACATTGTTTTCGGCCTGCGTAATCCACATCCGCGAGGCCTGCAGCGGACCCACATCCTGGGAGTCGTTGCTGCGGTCCACCGCGTCATCCACCTTCACGCTCACGTTCTCGCTGTCGCGCGTAGGCAGCTTCAGCGAGTAGCCCCAGAAGTGCGTCTGCGCCTTCAGGCCGACGGACTTCGACGACTCGGTGCGCTGCGACTCTTCAACATACACGGCCACCGGGAGCCAGATGCCCGGCTGCACGTTCATCCGCCAACTGTCGAAGTGGAAATAGTACTTCGATGAGTCTTGAGTGGCTGCCCCGGTGTAGGTGCCGTTGAAGCGCACCACGTTGCCGCCCACATCCTCGATCCAGACGCGGCCGAAGAACCGGCCCATGCCATTCACCCTGGGATGCACGTCGAAGACCCAGGTTCTGACCGAGCCCAGAAACTCCTTGCGCACAAAGCTGAAGACGTAGTGCTGCTGGTCGAAGCCCGTCGGGTCGATGAACATCATCTGCATGAAGCCGGTATCGGAATAGGTAAACTTCTCCAGGCCCAGCAACTTCGTCAGCCCGGTCACCGCCGCAAACGATCCCTTGAAGAAGCCCTTCTTGGACGTCGACCGGGGCACGTAGCCCTTGTCGAAAAACGCCTTGCCGAAGTCCACGCGGCTCAATATGAACTGGTCGTCGACCGGCACTTCGTAGAGCTTCACGTCCGGGCGCGTGTCCTGGATGTAGGTCTCCACCAGCGGCGTGCGCATCTTGATATCTTTGATCAGCACCTTTTCCTGCGCGATGGATTTGTTGACGAGCGCCAACTGTTCCGCGGTCAAAATGCGCGCCTGCTCGTACTTGGGCTGTTTCTTGGCGTACGCGCAGGACACGCTCAATGCAATCATCAGGAAGGTAAGAGGGGTCTTCCGAAAAGTCATGTAAAGCTCCTAGGTGGCTTCAACCGAGTCATGCTTCCGCCGCAGGTGCGTTTTTCCGCATCTCACGGCTATCGATGTTTCTTCAAGATCGCCGCAAATTCGATGTTACGCCAATTGAAAGGTGATGGTGATAGTTGTCGTCAGATCGACGGGGCGGCCGTCGCGCGTGGCCGGACGAAAACGTATTTGTTGCGCCACCCGGCGCGCCTCTTCGTCAAGCCCGTGGCCCAGTCCATGAACCACTGCCTGCACGACTACCTGGCCGCTAGCCAAAAACGTTACGCGCAGCACCACATCGCCCTGGACCTTCATTTGACGCGCTTCCGCGGTGTACTGAACCGGCGGCTTGGAGATGACTTCGAGATTTGTGGAAATCGGCTCAGCGACCGCTCGCGGCACTACAGCAACCGCAGTGGCCACCGCGGGTATGCCGGCCGAGGCCACCTTGCCGTAAGATCCCGCGCTCCCGCTCCCGGTTCCTGTCGCGCCCGGAATACCGGCCGAGGCAACTTTGCCCACCATTCCAGCATTCGAACCGGATTTAAGTCCGTTTCCGATGCCGGTTGAGCCCACAACTCCATGCGGCGCGATTGCCGGGCCCTGGTTACCGCCATAGGGATTGCCGATGGCCGCGATCGTAGCCGGACGTGTGGCATTCGGATTAGGTATTGCGCCGAAGGTCTGGCCAAAGTGCACCGGCGCCGTCGAGGGTTTCACTTTGTTGTCCTGCGCAGGCATCGCGGCAGTCAGCGCCGCCTTGGGCTGCGGGGCCAGAACAATCGCCGGCTTGGCGGCCTTCACTTCCGGCAGCGCTACCTTGGCCTCCATCTGGATCGGCTTCGGCTCCGGCTTGGGCTTAGGCATTTCAATCTTCGGAGCTTCCATCTCCAGCTTGGGCGGCTTGGGCGGAGGAGGCAACTCGGGCGGCGGAGTCACCTTGACCTTCGGAGGCGGCGGCGGAGTCGTGGGCACGATCAACTCCGTGAACTCATACTTGTGCTGTTCGATCACTTGCCTGGCGGCCGCACCTATGTAAAACATCACGAGAAGAATCGATCCGTTTACCAATGCGCTTGTAATGAACGACGCCATGCTCCGTTCCGGCTCGGGAAGCGGGCCGAAGTTGGTTCTTCCTGGGGTGTAATTCACCGGCATGTTTTATGACCTCGCAAACGTCCCTCTGGACGGCATGATAATCGATTGACCGTAAAGGCGTGCGAGGTGACCGCAAGTCGACATTCGCTGTGCATTTCACCCTCTTCCGCCGTTCCGGCATCGGTGCAATTCAAGAAGCCTCGGCGTCGGCCCAATGTCAATCTGACTGACGTCAAGCTCTATTTCGTGCCCACCATATGCGCTTCTATACGATTCGTATTGCTTTGTGACCCCGCACCAAGCGACGGAATGGATCTGGCCCAATACGTACCCCCCGGTTGTTTTCCCGGGTTTATGCTTCGGGGACGGCCTGCCGAGGGACCCGAAGGCTCCCGGAATCGCAATCCCGAATACGAATCGAACAGAGGGAGGAGTGCAATGATTGCGGACTAAGAAATTGCGGATTAAGACCCAACTCGGATCGCGTGAAACCTCGGCCCTGGACATTCCGACTCCCTTGCTTTCATCCAAGGCTTTTGAAAAGACGCGCACTTCCTTGCCTTTCGGCGGCCTCTCGGCTGCCCACGCTTCTAACCTGCGCGCCGGAAATACTTCCTGACCGGCAAGAACAAAGAACTGCAAAACGTGTCTGGGCGGTGAGCCGCTCGCCCGGGGAACTTTTGGCCGGATGCTTCGTGTCCTTCCAACCATGTCTAATTGTAATAGACTTCTAGGGTACAGAAAGTGTTCATGAAAGGACAGTCTTTTTTGTGAAGATTTTAGTTACTGGAGGAGCTGGTTACATTGGTGGAACTGTCGCGGGGCTGCTCACTGAAATGGGCCACCAGGCGGTGGTTTTCGACAATCTGAGCCATGGCCGGCGCGACTTGCTTCCGTCGGGCGTGGAATTTGTGCAAGGAGAGCTGGCTGACCGGCAGGCTCTTGAAAACCTTTTCATCGAGGCCCACGATCTGGGACACCCCTTCGACGGCGTGCTCCACTTCGCGGCCCTCATTGAAGCTGGCGAGTCGATGGTTCACCCCGAAATCTTCTTCCGCAACAACACCGCTTCCACGCTTTCTCTGCTTGAGGCGATGCTGGCCCATGGCCCCCGCCGGCTTGTCTTTTCTTCCACCGCCGCTGTCTACGGTGAGCCGGAAACAGTTCCGATTCAAGAAGATGCGCGCCTTCTCCCCACCAACCCCTACGGCGCGTCCAAACTTCTCGTGGAACAAATGCTCGCCTGGCTCAACCAGATTCACGGCCTCCGCTACGCCGCGCTCCGCTACTTCAATGTGGCTGGCGCGCCCGAAAGTCGCGGCGGCGCAATCACCCGTGGAGAGGCCCACGAACCCGAGTCCCACCTCATTCCGCTGGTCCTCGACGTCGCGCTCGGCCGCCGTCAATCCATCAAGATTTTCGGCGACGATTACCCCACTCCCGACGGTACCTGCATCCGCGATTACATCCACGTCTCCGACCTCGCCGACGCGCATCTGCTGGCGCTTGCTGCCCTCGAGAAAACCTCGAAATCGGCCGATCGCGCAGACTGTGACTTTCGCCCTTTGATCTATAACTTAGGTAATGGGAAGGGCTTCAGTGTGCGCGAAATCATCGAGTCGGCGCGCCGCGTCACCGGCCATCCCATTCCGGCCGAAATCCATCCCCGTCGCGCCGGCGATCCCGCGGTCCTCGTCGCCAGCTCCGAGAAAGCCATCCGCGAACTTGGCTGGAAGCCGCACTACACCCAGCTCGACGACATCGTCCGCACCGCCTGGATCTGGCACCAGAAACGGTATTCTTGAGCTTGGATCGACTGCGATGGACGGGAAAGTGGACCAAAAAGAGAGCACAAGAAAACTCTCCGCGTCCGAAGCTCATCGCCTAGAGTGGTTTTGTAGCTACTTTTATAGGTGCATTTGTGGTATTCTTTTCGTGTGGAGTTCGAGTGGAACCCGGCTAAGGCAGCCTTGAATCATCGCAAACACGGGATTTCATTTCCTTACGCAACCAGGGTTTTCCTCGACCCACATCGGCAGGAGAGGCTCGATACCCGCGAGGAGTACGGTGAAGAACGCTGGATTGCGCTTGGTCGGGTTGACGACTCGGTTTTGGTCGTTGTTTACACGCTTCGTGGATCGAATATCCGCCTCATCTCAGCCCGAAAGGCAAACCGCAATGACCGTGGAATCTACTGAGACCGTTTACTTTCATTTGGATCCATCGAATCCGCCCACGATGACAGAAGCAGAGATGCAGGCATTTCGCGATCTGCGCGATGAAGACATCGACCTGAGCGACATTCCCGAGCAGACCGGCGGCGGCTGGCGGCGGGTGTCGGAACTGGTTCCGGCGGAGAACAAGCGGCAGATCACTCTGCGGCTGGACGCCGATGTGATCGAGTTCTTTCGCGCCACGGGACGGCGCTATCAAAGCCGGATGAATGCGGCGCTGCGGGAGTATATCAACGCGCAGAAGAAGGCCGTGTAGCCGATGATCGCCGGCTCCGAGAGAGCGATCCGCAAGCTCACCTGGAAGCCGCGCTACACCCAGCCCGACGACATCGTTCGAACCGCCTGAATCCGACGCCGGAATTGCTGCACGGCCTGAAAATTCTTGAACTGTTCCTGCATCTCGCAGCCTCGCCCGCATCTCAAATAGAATGTAAGCGAGGTTGCTCAATCCGCGAGGTTCTTTCCCCAATGGAAACCGTCGACAAGAAAGGCTTCTTCCGCGCCTTCATGGACTTCTTCATCCTGTTCAGCGGGATCTCGACAGCCTCCAATCTGGCGCGTACCCAGGGCCGCCCGCTGCTCACCCGCGGCCTGTTCCTCTTCCGCAAACCCGCAGACAAATGAACTGGGGCAAATGAACTGGTTTGGATCGCAGAAACTCCTCGCCAACCGCAGCCTTGATAGAATCGAGACATGCCACTGACCCGCCAACAGGCCCTCGACCACTTCCACTCCCCGGACCTTATCGGCCTGGGCTTCGAGGCAGACGCTGTGCGCCGCCGCTTGCACCCGGAAGACGTGGTCACCTACATCATCGATCGCAATATCAACTACACCAACTACTGCACGGAGTTCTGCACCTTCTGCGCCTTCTACCGCCCGCTCCTCAAGAACGGCAAACCCGATCCGCGCGTCACCGACGGCTATATCCTCGACTTCGAGAAGATTTACGAAAAAATTGCCGAGACCGTCGAGATGGGCGGCACCGGCGTGCTCATGCAGGGCGGCATCCATCCCGATCTCAAGATCGATTGGTTTGAGCGGCTCTTCTCCGGCATCAAGCAGCGTTTTCCGCAAATCTGGCTGCATTGCTTGACGGCTTCCGAGATTCTCGCCATCGCCAAGTACTCTGACATCAGCCTGCGCGATACGATTATTCGCCTGCGCGACGCCGGCCTCGATTCCATTCCCGGCGGCGGCGCGGAGATTCTCGACGACGAAGTCCGTCATCGCATCGCCCGCCTCAAGTGCAATACGGAAGACTGGGTCAGCGTTCATCGCACCGCCCATCAACTCGGAATGCGCACCACGGCCACCATGATGTTCGGTGTCGGCGAGAACTTCGATCAGCGCATCAACCATTTTGAAGTTGTGCGCCGCCTCCAGGAAGAGACCGGCGGATTCACCGCCTTCATCCCCTGGAGCTTTCAGCCCAAGAACACGGCTCTCGGCGGCCGCGGCTGGGATGAGGCCACCAGCGTCGAATATCTCAAGGTCCTCGCCATCGCCCGCCTCTATCTCGACAACATTGAAAACGTGCAGGCGAGCTGGGTGACGCAGGGATTGAAAGTTCTGGAGGTCGGCCTTCACTTCGGCGGCAACGATGTAGGTTCGGTGATGCTTGAAGAGAACGTCGTCAAAGCCGCCGGCACCAGCAACTGCACGACAGAAGAAGAACTGCGCCGTATCATCCGCGACGCCGGCTTCAAGCCCGTCCAGCGCGACACGCTCTACCGGACCATGTTCCTGAACTGAGCCTCCGCCCTTTGCGGACCAAACCCACGCGAAAACTCGAAATGCAGCCTCCGGATCGGCGCCAACACGCCCGGAAACAGGTGACCGCGTTCAGCGGATGCACCCAGGTAAATCGGCCCGTCGAGGAGCTGCGCCGGCAACTCCGCGCGGCTATTGTCCCATCGAGACAGGGGAGTGGTATTATGGCTGGTCGCTTGATAAGCACGAGGAGGATGACGTGAGAAAAGGCATTATATTGGCGATTGCAGGATTGGCGGCGATCGGCGGCTTGGCGTTCTTGGCGGGTTGCGGAAACCAGGCAGACAAGGCTTCCAACATTCCCGTCACGCCCAAATGGAAGGGCGCTCCCTACCGCATTGCCTTTGACACGCAGCCAGCAAAACCGAACCCGGCCGGGGTCACCATTCCGTCCATCAAGTACACGGCGAATCCTGACGCGCTGGAGAGGAGAGTCAGCCTGGTGGTGAAATTCGACACTTCGGGCGCGACGAAACAGGGACCGATGGCCAACCAGATGATCATGGCCCCGGTCGATATCTCCGGCGCGGAGGGCACCCTACCCGCCGACTACATGAATGCGGCCGATCAGGGGCTGTCGCGGTTTCTTGTGGCTTACTGCATCAAGGGAAAAATAAAAATATCCGTGGCCATTGCCCGGTCGTCGCTCAGCAGCCAGGCCACGGATGACGAAGTAGACGCGAAGCGCCTGTCAGACTGGCTGCCAGTCGAGGTTGCGTTCAAGAACCCTCATCCGAAATGCTAGCGTCCTGCATCTGAAATGCATTGCATAAATCCGCCGTCACCCCAGGGGCCTGCCGCCAGAGCCCGCAGTCCTATTTGCATAAAGTTACCCACCCCAATCGATTTTGGCCCATTTTAAGCCAAAATCTGTCAGTTTTAGATCTGAAACCGGCCAATATTTGGGCCGCGAACGTGACGGCCGCTTCCTCATCGCTGCCTGAATCATGTAGCGTAACAACGTTCACGCAGTTTCTTGAGGAGCGCGAATTGGCGAGCGCGGGTCCAGGCAGTGCAATCATCGGCCGCAATCGTGGGTGGACGAAATGCAAGCCAGGTTGAGGAACTGTCCGCTGCGCTGCGCTTCAGGCTCAGCGACGAAGAGTATGCGCGGATCAATTCATTTATTGCATCCAACCTGGCGTGAAGGTGGTTGCGAATGCGCGCAAAAGCAGAAAACCCCGGCCATGACCGGGGTTTTCTGCTTTGAATCATGAAGCGGGCTTACATTGCTGCCACGAAGTCTGGAACCAGAACGGCGGCATGTTCCTGCAGCAACTGAGTCATCCGCGCGGCCATACCCGTATACATGGATGCGGCTCGGAAGGCGTTAACTCTTACGCCCTCGCTGGCCTGGGTAAAAGCATATTGAACGAGCGCGGTGATCACGCAGACCTGAATCTGCATAGCGTCGCTGTGGAGGGTCTCGACGAGCAACCTGTCAACGCCGTCGCAGTTTCTAGCGGCAAAGTCGGCCATTTCCAGCATCACCCGCGCGTTTTGATAGATGGCCCACAGACCTTTGGGGCCTTCCATCCGCTTCCACGCATCCTCAGGTGTTGCGCTCAGACCTTCTTTCCACAGGAAATGATCGCTAAGTTCGCGCGCGCTCCAGTCGGGGCGAAGGCGAGCGAGAAGCGATTCCCACGTCTGCGCATTACGGCGCCGAACGCCCATTCGCCAGCGGGCGAGATAGAGCGCAATGGCCGCAATTGCTACAATCTGAACCAATGGCAAAATCATTTGTGCTCCTCAAACCGGAGTCGGGTGACCCAAAGCGAGCCACAACTTTCCGGCGGGACTTCCATGTACCTCTTACTTGTAGCACTGATTTTTGTTCAATGGTTGAGAATTATTGTTGCTCTACAACGATAGTTGTAGAGGCAAGGATCCAATAAGAAAGCGTCCATAAGTAAATCGCCACCAGCACCTGGTCAACCCAGTGGAATTCGATGCCGCCCATGTTGTGGCTGTGGAGAATGGCCACGGTGAGCGTAGCGATAATGTAAACACCCAACCCGGTCACGATGCGCAGTTCGCGGGTCGGCCAGCGCAGCCCTTGCAGGCTGCTCCACCAGACAAGCGTAAGAAGAAAGACCACTCGCAGAACCGCGTAGAGTTGCATGAGCACCAGGTAGAGCATGTCCATGATCGGAAGTTGAGTGGGAATGGCCCATTTGTTCAGAGACCCGGCCAGAACAAAGGCAATAGCGGTGAGCAAGACAATCGCGGTGCGGCCTAGCGGGGACACATGGTTGTAACGCATCACAACCCTTCCCAACTCGGCCAGAATGGCCAACTGGAACAGAGCGTCCACGGTAATGTTCGCAAGTGTCGCGGGCAGGTAGGCGCCAGGGAACAGGTTGGCGATCGCCATGCCGGCATCGCTCAACAAACACCAGACAAAAAAGCAGGAGAAGACCGGCAAGGTCCGATAGACGCGCCTCCAAATAACCAGCCCGAGGAGGAAAGCCTCCATGCCGATGGCTGCCAGCCAGAGCGTAAGGTCTATGCTGTCCAGCTTCACGAACTGACTCCAATCGGATTGGGTATCAGGTTTGGCAAAGCCGTCAAACCGAAAGCACGATCAATTCCTGCGTTTTCGATGCTTGTCGGAAGAGGAATCATCGAGCGCAATCCGTGTATTCCTTGCCGCGCCTGCCACGGCGAGCAGCATACTCTGCATCTGCGGGCTGAATTCGCGCCGCTCCGCCGGGCGAGTGGCAAACGAGTAGACCCAATAGGTCAGCGCGGCAGCATAGCTGAGAGACCCCACACGATCAAGCGAAAGATAGGCTTGCGTACCAGCCTCCTGATGGATGTGAAGAATCGTAACCGCCAGCGAGATGATGGAATAAAAACCTAACCCGGTCGCGATCTGCAACTCCCTGTCCCGCCAGCCGATGGAGAGAACCTGACTGAAGGCTGCCAGCGCCAGGAAGAAGACGGCGCGAAGAATCGCAGCGGTTTGCTGCATCCTGAAGAAGTTCAGTCCGGCAGAATTCAGGTTATCGGGAGCTGCGAAGCCAGCGATGGGCCAGAGAATCAAGCCGCCAACGGCAACCAGGACAGCAATCCCAACCCACGAGAACTTTGGAAGAGATTTTCGGATGGGGCTTAGCACACTCCAGGCCACTTCAACGAGCAGCGCAAAAATCATAAGGGAGTCAACGATTAACTGAATTCTATATACCTGGAAAAAGACGCTAGATGAATAGGTAATTCGAACGTAATAAAGAAGACCGTCGCTGAATAAGCTCCAACAGAGATAAAGGAAGAATATAGGAAAGGCGCGATATACGCGCCCCTTGCCCATTAGCAAAATGATCGCAATTTCCGCGGCCATTCCGAAAAGAAATATTGCGAATTCCCAACCCAACTGCGGCCTCCTCCTGAACTTAAGGGAGCCATTCCCGCTCCCTTAAAGTCTAGCAGGACGTTGGAAGGTATTCCGGCCCCATACCGCCAAAACAAGATGCAAAGTACTTAGGCAGTTACGTGGGGATTGGTTGGCGGCGATGGGGGAACCGTAATCGGGCTCATAGCGAAGGTCTTACGAGGATTGGTTGGCGGCGACGGCGGAACCGTGATCGGGCTCATCGCGAAGGTCTTACGAGGATTGGTT
>Ga0181520_10001690_pt1 | contig 44019 bp, 35 predicted proteins | sample PEATcosm2014_Bin_29_FD_132451 | JGI IMG/M metagenome (GOLD analysis project Ga0181520, IMG submission 132451) | Peatland microbial communities from MTU Mesocosm Facility, Houghton, MI, USA - PEATcosm2014_Bin02_30_metaG | ecosystem: Environmental > Terrestrial > Soil > Wetlands > Peat | place... | reverse complement strand
AAGATAATCATCCCATAAGAAAAGAAGTTACCGCTATCTATGATAAAACTCGAATACAATATCTCATTAATCGCGGCGACGGCGAGAGCAGCGGCTCCGAGAAGCAGAGGGAGGGCGCCGATCCTTCTGTGAGTGAGCGATCGAGCGGTTATGACGCCGACTGCGACGATGATGGCTGCGGCCAAAAAATAGTAGGGCTGAATGCTCCAAGTCAGAACACGCAGGGGCACAAGGGGGACAAGGGCCAGGAACAGGACGCAAATCGAGAGGAGTACCCTCGTCGCTCGCGAATCATGGTCCTCCGGAAACAGGCTCGAGAAGAAAAGCAGGCCTATGGGGAAGATCGTATAGTCGCAAAGATACTCGAGCCTTATCAGGAGATCGAAGCTCAGCGACGGGAAAAGGCGAACGATGGCGTATTCCCCCGTGACGATGGCGCGAAGGCCCGACATTATGGAAAAGATGCAAAAGTATATAAAACCCCTGCCTTCGATGCCTCCTCTTATGAAGAATGCAAATAATACGGCCAGGACGGCCAAGGACGAGGCCAAGGCGAGCGAGCCCGTCTCCCCAGCCCAGTCCTGACGCTCGAGAGACTCTATCTCGCCGAGATAGAAGGGTCGCCACATTCCGCCGACTCGATACTCGTAATTCGATACGCGGACCACCAAGACAAGACTCGCTGCGCTTTGCGAAAGGATCGCCACGCCCGGCTTGTATGCGGGAAGGTCTCGCGTCGAATCGAGAGCCGGCCGACCGCCGCTTGCCACGAGAACGCCATCGGAATCGAGCTCGAAAGCCGTAGAAACCGTAGTATATTTGATCCCGAGCGAAGGCCGGTGATCCGGGAGAAGCACGGTAAGGCGGTAAGTCCCCGCTCCGATTCCCCGAGCGCTGCCCATCGTCTTATCCGTCCAACGGTCCGGAACCCTCCGTTCGCCGCTTCGCGACGCGAGAAGGCCAGCCTCTCCCCTTAAAAGGACCCTCGGGAAGAAATCCCAGTCTCCTTTGAGCCTGACCGCTCCATCTCGCTGAAAATCCCAGCTGCGCAGATCCAGGACGCCTTCCGTCGCCGATGGGAACGTCGGCCGCTGACTCGCGCATCCGGTCGCGAGCCCGGCGAGGAGGATGAGCTTCGCCAATGTGGCATGAGCACGCATCGAGATGCTGACGGAACTCGAACCCAGGCTTCGGATCATCCCGGCCTTCCGTGGGCGCATGAAATCAAGCCCTCTCGACGAGAGGGATTGTTCTACCGGTGCCCGTACCGGTCGGCGCGACGATCGATGAAGAGGCAAGTTGTCGCTGGACTATCGGGCTTTTTTAAATTGACAGAAAATTAATAATACCGTGCCGATAAGTCAATTTGCAATACCCCGCTTATTATCCTGGCGCAATCCCCCTCGGATCTAGCTTCGTTTTGCGTATGCCGGTCCCGCGGCCAGGACGGAGGCTCGAAGGCTCATGCCCAGCGAATCAAGCCAGGGACGTAGGGACTCGCCAAGGCGGGATGCTTGGGAAGCACTCGCGCCGAGTAGCCGTGCTGGCCCGTCCTGTCGCAGGTAATGGTAACACGGTATTCCCAGGCTTTTCCCCTGGACTCTACCGCTCTCATCTCGTCGCGGGAGGCGTTCGTGATCCCGTCCTGGATAGTGACGGGGCCATGATAGAGTTCCACCGCCGCTTCGGAAGGCTCGAGGCCGCCCAGGTCCACTAGGGCGGTAACCGTTACCGAGTCGCCGCGCTCCATAATAGGCTTCGCGTCGGTACGGAGATCGCTTATCGCGACCGCCGGCCATGCCTTGCGCGCCTTCGCGAGGTAGGCCGCGAGATCCTTGGCGCTCTCGAGCTTTCCCGCGGAGAGGCGTCTCCCGTAATCGAGGGCTGGAAAGTAGAACCTCTCGGAATACTCCTTGAGCATTCGGTGGGTCGAGAAACGCTGACCTATCGATTTCATCGAGGCCTTCATCCGCTTTATCCAATCGCGCGGCAGACCGTCGCGGCCTCTCTGGTAGAATAACGGCACGATTTCATGCTCTAGAAGGTCATACAGGGCCTCGCTCTCGATGCGGTCCTGCAGCTCTTCGTCCTGATATTCTTCGCCGGAGCCTATGGCCCAGCCGACTTCGGGGCTATAGCCCTCCGCCCACCAGCCGTCGAGTACGGAACAATTGAGTACGCCGTTGACGCCGGCCTTCATCCCGCTCGTACCCGAGGCCTCGAGGGGCCGCCGCGGGGTATTGAGCCAGACGTCGGAGCCCGAAGTGAGATACCGGGACATGGTCATATCATAGTCTTCAAGGAAGATGATGCGGCTCTGAACCTCTTCGCGTCTGGAGAAGTGCACAAGCTCCTTGATTATCTCCTTGCCGGGGAGATCGTGGGGATGCGCCTTCCCTGCAAAGATCATCTGTACTGGCCGCTGCGGATCGGAAATCAGGCGAAGGAGGCGATCGGGGTCGCGAAGGAGGAGGTTGCCCCGCTTGTAGGTCGCGAATCGCCTCGCGAAGGAGATCGTGATGGCGTAGGGCGAGAGCACGTCTTCGGCGCGGTGGAGCGCTCCCTCGGCGGCGCCGGCCCGCCTCATCGCGCGCTTGAGCCGGTCGCGGGCGAAGACGACGAGCCTCTCCCTCCTCCGCTCGTGCGTACGCCACAGCTCCTCGTCTGAGATGCGGTCTAGCCGGTCCCACATATCCAGATTGGCGGGCTCTTCGTAAAAGCGGGGACCGAAATAGCGATCGAGGAGCTCGAGCATGTTGTGCGAGACCCAGGTACGAGGATGTACGCCGTTCGTGATCGAGGAAATGGGTACTTCGTCGAGGGGGAGGGAAGGCCAAAGACCCGCCCACATCTTCCGGGAAACGACGCCGTGAAGCTGGGCGACACCGTTCGCGAAAGCCGAGAGCTTGAGCGCGAAGACGGTGACGCAGAAGCTTTCGTTGTGGTCGTCGGGGCGTTCTCGACCCAGGGCCAGGAATTCCTGCCATTCTACTCCGAGCTGCTGCGCCCAAGACCTGAAGTACTTCTCCATTAGGTCGAGGCCGAAACGCTCGTTGCCGGCCGGCACGGGCGTATGCGTCGTGAAGATATTCGTCGGCCATACCGCCTGAACTGCCTCGGCGAAAGAGAAAGAATGCTCGACCATCACTTCGCGGATGCGCTCGAGCGCGAGGAAGGCGGAGTGCCCCTCGTTCATGTGAGTGACCACGACATCCACGCCGAGAGCGCGGAGGGCGCGAATGCCGCCGACGCCCAGGAGAATCTCCTGCCGGATCCGGGTCTCGTTATCTCCGCCATACAGAGCCGAAGTGATCGCCCTGTCCTCGGACGAGTTCTCCTCGATGTTGGTATCGAGGAGGAATAGGGAGGCTCTCCCGACCGTCACCTCCCAGATCTGGGCGGCGACGACCCTGCCTGCCATCTCCACCGAGATGAGGATGGGCTTACCTTTATCGTCGAGGCAACGATGGACCGGCATATTGTACCAGTCGTTCTCAGGATAGGACTCCTGTTGGAAGCCGTCTGGATTGAGGTATTGCTTGAAGTAGCCCTGCCTATAAAGAAGGCCCATGCCCACCAGAGGGAGGCCCATATCGCTCGAGGCTTTCATATGGTCGCCGGAAAGGATGCCTAGGCCGCCTGAATAGGTGGGCAGGGATACGTCGAGCCCGTATTCCATGGAGAAATAAGCCACCATGCCTTCATGGTCGCCTTTATACCAAGTATCGCCGTTCTTGTAACGCTCGAATTTCTCTTCCACCATCTTGAGCGCGGCGATATAGGAATCATCCTGCGCGAGTTCGTCGTACCGCTCTTGCGGGACCATGCCGAGCATCATCGCAGGATTTTGATTCGACTGCAGCCATACGTCGTAATCGAGTCGCATGAAGAGCGTAATCGCTTCGAAGTTCCAGGAGAGCCAAAGGTTATGGGCCATTTCCTCGAGAGAGGATAGGGCTGGCGGTATCTTGGGTTTTACGGTATGAGAAAGAATTTTCATAAAATGCCTCCGGCGTTTCTCACGGAAATCCTAGCCGACCCACAGAGCGGAGTCAATACTTAACCGGTTTATGGAAGGGAACATCTTTCAAAGCGCATTTCGGGCCTGTATACTTCTTGCGAATCGGAGGTTTTAATGGCAGAATCGGGAATAAGGATCTATCCCTATCGCTGGGTAGTGCTCATCGCATTTATGCTCATCAATGTCATGGTTCAGGTACTGTGGATATGCTTCGCCCCTATTGCAAGCATCGCGGCTACCGCGTATGGCGTGAAGCGAGACGACATCGATCTTCTTGCGAATCTCTTCATGCTCGTCTATATCCCGATTTCCTTCCCGGCCTCCTGGGCAATAGACAGCTTCGGATTCAAGAAGGCGGTCGGGTTCGGAGCGACCCTCATGGCCGTATTCGCCATTCTACGTGCGGTCTTTCCGTTCAGCTATACTGCGGCCCTCATCGGCGCAATCGGTATCTCTATAGGACAGCCCTTCCTTCTCAACGCATTCACGAAATTGGCCGCCACGTGGTTCCCCCAGAAGCAGCGCGCGACCATCACCGGCGTCATGTTCCTGGCCTTGTTCGCCGGCATCGGCTTGGGGGAGACGCTGGGTCCCGCCCTCGTATCCGCTTCCGGCTTCGCGGGCATGCAGATAATCTACGCCGTCGCCACGACCGCTTCCGTCGCCTTCTTCCTCGTCTTCGCGCGAGCCAAGCCCCCCACATCCGCAAGTCCCCAGGGGGAGGATTCGCGTGCCCTGGTGCTCGACGGCTTGCGGCAAATACTGAAGAAGCGCGATGTATACCTGATGTCCCTCGCCCTTTTCCTTGGCAGCGGCATCGTCAATGGAGTCTTTACGCTTATAGACGGAATTGGCAAGGAGAAATCCTTTTCCGTCGAACAAGGAGTCCTCTTGACGACCGTTCTGCTTCTTGGCGGTATCGTCGGAAGCATCGTCATCCCGGCCATTTCGGATTCCATCAGGCGGCGAAAGCCTCTCTTGCTTATAGGTCTCTTCCTGGCGGTGCCCGCCACCCTCGGACTCGCTTTAGGGAGGGGCTTCGCTGCGGAGTTCACGAGCTTCTTCATCATGGGCTTCTGCATCACCGGGCTTACTCCCCTAGCCTATCAGTACGGAGCAGAGATCACCCACCCGGCGCCCGAAGGCACGAGCAACGGAATCTTCGCCTTGGTCGTTCAGGCATCGGGCTTCTTGATCCTTCTCATGGACGGCCTCAAGAGCGCGTTCAAAGGCTCTTACATGCCTTCGATAACCGGACTCGCACTGCTTCTCGCTATAAGCGGAGTCCTGCTTTGCTTTATAAAGGAGTCCCCCGAGATGAGCCGGCGCTCAGCCAAGTAGGTTTCGGCGTCCCGTCTCCGAGCTGCTAGCCTTTGTTTTTGCGGAGCCCGCCGAGGATGCGGCCGACCAGGCCTTCATGCTTGATCGCGGGTTCCGGCAAGGGAGGCTTCTGCGTCGCCCGGGGAGTCTCGGGAACTTTCGCCGAACTCGCCGGCCGATCTTTCCCGCTTCTACCCTGAGCCCCTTGAATCTGAGCTCCGCGACCCGGGCTCTGATGGCCGCCGCTTCGCGGCATCTTCGGTTGGCCGCCCTGACCTTTTTGGGGACCGATTCTTGCCTGGCTCTCGCCGAAGCCGCGGCCGTACTTCTCGCGATAGAGCTTCATCCGCTCTTCCATCGGTATATCGTAGGGATTCCCCGGCATACCGGCCTTCTGCATGCCATGCCCTCGCTGACCCGGGCCGGCCCTATCGACAGGAGGCCGGGCCGGCGGCCGAGACGATGGTCGAGCCGTCGGCTGACGTTGAGCCGGCATCATTTGGGATTGCGGCCTTCCCGACCCTCGTCGGGAATTCTCGAGTCCCGCATCTTTGTTCGCCGCCTGAGGCGGGCCGCTGATGCCAAGCGTTCCGCCCGTCGCCTCGGAGATGCTCTTGCGGATATCCGGACTGGCGCGAGGATCGCGCGAGAGGGACTCGCGTCTCTGGGGCGGGGAACGCCGAGCATCTCTCAGATAGGCGTCGCCCCGCGGCCTTCGCTCGGCGCCCTTGCCCTCGCTTCGATCTACCGCCTCGAGCATCGAGTCGGCGGCGGGCAGGGCCTCTAGCTTGGCGTCGATGTACTGCTCAACGGCGGGCAATCCATAGATGTAACGATCGCAGGCGAGGCTGACGACCTTGGCGTTCGGATCGGAGCGATCGAGCATCTCGAGCCGCTTTACGAAAAGCTCGGGCTCGAGGGGGATATCGTAATTCACGATCAGCGGGAAAACGCCCGGCGTGAGGCCCTCGGCGCCTTCATCGCTGAGGACCAGGCACGTGCAATCTCCCGCCCTGAATTTCTCGATGAGGGCGAATTTCCGCTCCGGGGACAGGGAAGCGAAGACCGAGTCGGAGGCTATGCCATTCATCGCGAGGCGGCGCGTCACATCGCTCGCGGTATCCCTCAGGTTGCAATAGACGCAAAGACGGACAGGCTTTTCGCGTGCGATAAGCCCAAGGAGAAATTTGAGTTTGGCCTCGATGGGAACCTTCCAGGTCTCTTTACGCACGCTCTGGGCCTTGGCGACCTCTCCCTCGATGCTGATCTCGGAAGGATTGTCGGCCAAATCCCAAGCTAGATTCTTGACCTTGACCGAGAACCTCGAGCAGGCCAGCGCGCTGCGCCTTTCCCAGGACGGAAGAAGGGAACCGCAGAATTTGCGAATCGTTTCGGAGGGAAGTTCCACGAGGCGATCCACCTCGTCGACAACGAGATAGCCGTAGTCCCGTAAATTGAGCGCAGGCGATCCAAGCAGGCCTTCGACCTCGCCGATGAGGACCGTAGCGGCAGGATCGCCCTCAAGGCAATAAGCGGAATCGACGGCGGCCTCGCCTCCTGCGGCGGCGCGATCTCGCAGGACCTTGCAGACGCCCAGATCGGCCTCCGAGCCTAGACGGCGGATGGCGGCAGCGCAGCGTTCCGCGCTCGCCTGGTCCGACGCAACGACGAGAAGCCTGCGTTTATCGCCTGAGAGCACCCACTGCAGCGCCGGTAAAAGAAGGACTTCCTCGCGTCCGGCATCGAGGGCGATCTTCGCGCAGACATTCTCTTGCCGCTCGACCGCGTGAGCGAGCATTTTCTCGTAGAAGAAGAAACTGGTCGGAAGGCCTTCGGCCGCGGCGGCGAGCCGAGGATCGATACCGAATCGTTGAAAATCCATGGCCAACTCGCTTAATGAAGTGGGATTACGATCAGGGGCGCCCGGCTACTTCCTACCGATCCGGCAATCAATTACCGGTTATCGCATCGAGATATCATTGCCAGGTCAGTAATGATCGTATACGAAAAATGCTAAAAAAGAAAGGCGGGGATAGCCTCGTCGGAAGCTTCTCACCATTCCATAGAGAAATATAGTCCTTTCTTGACTTTCAAGCTAGAATTCAAGCATCATTCAACCTCAATAACCTCAACCCCGACCAATAGCTATAAGGAGACGGTCGCGATGCAGGATAAAAAGCGGATACTGGTAATCGGAGGAGGCTATGGCGGCGTATGGGCCGGGAAAATACTCGAAAAGCGCTTTCGCAAGCGGGATGACATCGAGATTACTCTCGTCGATAAAAAGCCCTTCCATACGTTGATGACCGAGCTCCATGAAGTAGCGGCTTGGCGGGCCGAGCCCGAATCGGTCCAGGTGAGCTTCCGAAAGATATTTGGAGCCCAAAAGGTGGCATGCATAGTCGATTCGATCGAGAAAATCGACTTCGCGGCGAAGATCGCCCGTTCAAAGTCGCGGGAATTTCCTTTCGACTACGTCCTGCTCGGCACCGGAGCCCAACCGGAGTACTTCGGGACCCCGGGCGTCCAGGGAAATTGCTTCACGCTTTGGTCCTTCGACGACGCGATGCTCATTCGCCACCATCTCGAGACGATATTCGAAAAGGCCGTCGAGGAGACCGATCCCGCCGAACGCGGGCGGTTGCTCACCTTCGTGGTCGCGGGCGCGGGATTCACCGGCATAGAATTGGCAGGCGAGCTGCTCGAGTATAGGGATTCGATGTGCCGTAAGCACTACCTCGATCCCGCCGAGACAAGGGTGATCGTCATCGAGGCTCTTCCGAACATCCTGCCTATCCTGGAGGAACCTCTCCGTCGAAAGGCCGAAGCCTATCTTCGAAGGAAGGGCTGCGAGCTCATGATCAGCGCTCCCATAGTCGGGGCCGAGGCTGGCAAGGTCATACTGAAGGAAAGGGATCCTATCGAGACTGGCACTTTCATCTGGACCTGTGGCGTCAAGGGAACTCAGTTCGCGGCCGAGCTCGGCCTTCCCGTCGATAGGCGCAACCGCCTCGAAACCGACGCCGGGCTTCGCGCAAAGAAGTACCCATTCGTTTTCGCAGTAGGAGACGGCGCCGGCCTCCTAGTCGACGGCCGACCCATGGCGATGGTGGTCGAATCGGCGCACCGCAGCGCCGAGGCGGCCGCAGGCAACGTCATAGCCGCGATAGACGGCGCGGGAGGCCGCGAATTCAAGCCGAACTACCACGGCTTCATGGTCTCGATCGGTAGTCGATACGGCGTGTCGAACGCAGGCGGGCTGAAGACTGGCGGCTTCGCGGCGATCGGGATGAAGCACCTCGTCAATTTGTACTACCTCTTCAACATCGCCGGCATCAACCAAGTATGGGAGTATTTCAAGCACGAGTTCCTGAACATGGATAGCGGTCGTTCCGTAGTCGGCGGATTCTTTTCGCACAAACTCCGAGGCTACTGGCCCCTCCTTCTCCGCCTCTGGCTCGGCATCGCCTGGCTCTTCGAGGGAATCAACAAGATAGGCGAAGGGTGGCTCGCATTTCCCTCCGGCACGAAATCTGGATGGATGTTCTCCTCCGGCGTCGTTCAAGCCGGCATCAAGGTCGCCGACGACGCGACCAGCACGGCTACCGTGGCGGCCGGCCCTGCCGTTGCAGCGGGAACGGCCGCGGCAGGAACCGCGGCGGGTCCGTCGCAGCTCGCCTTCCACAACGTATGGGATTGGACCAACCCCATACTCGATCCGCAGGCCGGTTTCGTCCATTGGTTCAAAAAGACATTCATGGACGGGGTTTTTTCCTACCTCCCTTTTCAAGTCTTCCAGTCCATGATCGTCTTTATGGAGCTCGGCATCGGTCTCGTTCTCATCGGAGGCTTCTTCACTTGGTTCGGCGCGGCGGCGAGCCTCGCGCTTTGCCTGGTGTTCACGCTCTCGGGCATGTTCGCCTGGAACCAAGCCTGGTTCTTCTTCGCCGCAATCGTGATGATGGGAGGAGGGGGAAGGGCATTCGGCCTCGATTACTGGACGGTTCCTCTCATCAAGAAGTGGTGGAACGGAAGGAAACTCGCGCGTCGAAGCCATTTATACGTCGGCGAGCCTAGTAAATAGGCGCGCCATAAGGACGTAATGACCGATTTTTGGAGCGGGAGCCCGGCCCTCGAAGCCAGGCTCGAGCGCGTAGTGGCCATGATCGAGGCCACTATCGACGATCGCGGCTTTCCCCTAAGGGAGGCCACCATGGCAGCCGCCGAGGCGACCGGAAAGCTCCTGCGACCAGCCCTTCTCATCATCGGCTCGAGCTTCGGACGAGCCGCCGAACCCTGCCGAATCGATCGGCTGGCCGCGGCGATCGAACTCCTCCATGTGGCTACGCTCGTGCACGACGATATCATCGACGACGCCCCAAAAAGACGCGGCCGCTCGAGCCTTCACGCCAGCATCGGCGTCAAGGAGGCCGTCCTCGCGGGGGATTGGCTCTTCTCGCGCTGCTTCTTGCTGTCCTCGGAGTGCGCCGAGCCCGAGAACGCGAGAAGCCTCGCAAGGCTGATAGCGGCCGTCTGCTCTTCCGAGATATCGCAGGATCTGGCCAAGTACCGGTTCTCCCCGAGCGTCCGCTTTTATCTGCGCACCATCGCCGGCAAGACGGCCGCGCTCTTCTCGCTGGCCCTCTATGCCGGCGCATCCGAGGCCAAGGCCGGCTCCCGGACGGAGCAGACCCTGCGCCGAGCCGGCTACGACATCGGAATGGCATTCCAGATAATAGACGACATCCTGGATTTCGAGTCGCTCGAGGATGTCGTACAAAAGCCCGTCGGGAAGGACATCGCCGAGGGGCTCTGCACCCTGCCGCTGATATACGCGCTTAAGGCGGATGGCCCGGGGATGGAGGCCATTCTCGCGCGCGTCCGGAAAGACGACGCGGCCTCGACCGCGCGGGCCGCGGTCGAGGCGACATCTCGAGCGATCGAGCTCGGCGGGACGGTAAAGGCGCGGAACGACGCTCGGCGCTTCACCTCCCGCGCCATAACGGAAATAGGCCGCCTGCCGCAGTCCTCCTCGCGCGACACCCTAGGGTTCCTCGCCGAGCGCCTCCTGCAAAGGGCCTACTGAGATGCTGCTTTCGTCTTTCCTCCTCGCCTTAATCCTCTCCCTTGACGCGATGGCGGTCTCGATCGCCAACGGCATCTGCATCGCGGACCTAAGCCCCTATCATGCGGTTCGCGCGAGCCTATTCTTCGGCATATTTCAGTTCGCAATGCCCGTCGCGGGCTGGCTCATCGGCGCTGCGTTTCACTCATACATACTAGGTTTCAGCCGATGGCTGGCCTTCGGCTTACTCGTCCTCGTCGGCGCCAAGATGATCATGGAGTCTTTCGGGATCCGCGATCCGGCCTCCTGTTCGGACGAAGAGAAGGCCAGCTCGGACGTTCGCGACTTCAAGACTCTCCTCTTGCTCTCCATGGCCACGAGCATTGACGCGATGGCCATAGGCCTTTCCTATAGCATCCTCGGCAGGCCCATATTGGGACCGGCGGCGATCATCGGCCTAGTCACCTTCGCGGTCTGCACGGCGGGGACCGAGCTAGGCAAGCGCATCGGCGCTCGCTTCGAGCGTTGGGCGGGCTTGGCTGGAGGCGTCATCCTGATCGGACTCGGAATTAAGGCTTTGCTGTAACGCGGCCTTCAGGCAAGCGGGTCCTTCCAGAGGAGGGCGACGCTAGCCCTTCAGCTCGCTAAGCTTTACGGGTTGGGGTTCCTCGGGCTCTCCCTCGTTCTCTCGGAGCTGCTCGAGCAGCTCGCGTTCGTATTTAGTCAGTTTTTGAGGCACCTGGACAAGAAGTTTGAGGTAGAGGTCGCCGCGACGTCCGCCGGGAACAGGAACGCCTTCCTCGCGAATGCGAAGCATCTTGCCGTACTGGGCCCCGGCCGGCACGCTTACCTTGATCTTCTTGCCCTCGATGGTGTCGAAAGCGATTTCGCCGCCCAAGGCCGCCATCGTGAGACTGATGGGTATCGCGCAATACAGGTCCGCTCCGTCGCGCTCGAAATACTCATGGCTCCGTACGTGCATGAATACGTAGAGGTCACCGGGAGCGCCTCCGTTGGGACCCGCGTCGCCCTGGCCAGGAATGGAGACGCGTTTGCCATCCTCAACTCCAGGCGGGATAGTGACCTTGATCTTCATCTTTTTCTTAGCCAGACCCGAGCCGGCGCAATCGCGGCAAGGCTTCTCGATCACCGAGCCTTCGCCTCGGCAACTCGGGCAGGTCTGCGCTATCGAGAAAAAACCCGAACTCCGGCGCACCTGGCCCGAGCCCTGACAAGTAGGACAGACTCGCTTACCGGCGCCGTCCGCGCTCCCCGCGCCGTGGCATGTCTTGCAGGAATCATTCTTGGTATAAGCGATCTCCACGCTCGTTCCGAAGACGGCCTGCTCGAAGGAGAGCTCGAGATCGTAGCGGAGGTTGGCCCCCCGAGTCGTGTGCTCGCCGCCTCTGCTCCTGCCGTCCGTGCCGCCTCCACCGAAGAGGGAGTCGAAGATATTGGAAAAACCACCGAAGCCGCCGAAAATGTCTTCAAAGTCCTTGAATACCGAAGAGAAGTCCTGACCCGAGCCAGCACCACCCATGCCCTCGACGCCCGCGAAGCCGAATTGATCGTAGGTTTTGCGTTTTTGGTCGTCGCCAAGCACTTCATAGGCTTCCGTAGCCTCCTTGAAGCGCTCCTCTGCAGCCTTGTCCCCCGGATTCTTATCAGGATGGTTCTGTATCGCGAGGCGGCGATACGCCTTCTTGATATCGTCCTTGGTCGAGTCCTTCCCGACGCCGAGAACTTCATAGTAATCACGCTTGGCCAAATTCAACCTCAATCAAAGGTGTAGGCTCGAAGGCCGATGACGGAGAGCGAAAACGAAAAAAGGTCATTCGCCCTCCCCCCGCTCTCGAATCTCCGCCTATTTTTTCTCTTCGTCGTCGACGACGCGGTAGTCGACATCCTCCGCGCTTCCGGCCTTGCCGGAGGCGCCCGCATCGGCGTCGGCCGAGGCACCGGGGCCCGCTCCGCCTTCCCCTGACTGGACCCCTCCGGACCCGCCCTGCGGAGACGCATTCTTATAAATTTCCTCGGCGAGCTTGTAGGAAGCCTGCTTGAGAGCCTCGGTCTTGGCCTTCATCGCCTCGACGTCCTGACCCTCGAGGGCCTTCTTGAGATCGGCCGCAGCCGCCTCAATGGCCGCTCTATCGGAGGCTCCCACTTTATCGCCGTAATCCTTGAGGGACTTCTCAGTCGTGTACAGAAGTCCGTCAGCCTCGTTCCGGGCATCGGCGCGCTCCCGCTCGCGCTTATCCTCGGCGGCATGCGCCTCGGCCTCCTTGACCATCTTGTCGATCTGATCGTCGTTGAGCCCGCTCGAGGCCTCGATCCGAATCTTCTGCTCCTTGCCCGTACCGAGGTCCTTGGCGGAGACGTGGACGATGCCGTTGGCGTCTATATCGAAGGTGACCTCGACCTGGGGCACGCCTCGAGGCGCGGGAGGGATGCCGACGAGATCGAAGCGCCCTAGAGTGCGGTTCTGGCCGGCCATCTCGCGCTCTCCCTGAAGGACGTGGATCGAAACGGCGGTCTGGCCGTCCGCGGCGGTCGAAAAGATCTGGCTCTTGCGGCAGGGAATGGTGGTGTTGCGCGTAATGAGCCTGGTGAAGACACCGCCCAGAGTCTCGATGCCGAGGGAAAGAGGCGTAACGTCGAGGAGGAGGACGTCCTTGACCTCGCCGCCGAGTATGCCGCCTTGAATTGCGGCGCCGACGGCTACGGCTTCGTCGGGATTAACCCCCTTCGAGGGCTCCTTGCCGAAGAGATCCCGTACGATAGCCTGTACCTTCGGGATTCGAGTAGAACCCCCGACCAGGATCACCTCGTCGATCTGCGCGGCGGTAAGCCCGGCATCCGCAAGGGCCTTGGTGCAGGGGGTCTTGGAACGTTCGAGCAGGTCATCGATCATCCGCTCGAAAGCCGAGCGGGAGAGGGTTTTCTGGAGATGCTTGGGACCCGAGGCGTCGGCCGTTATGAAGGGCAGGTTAATCTCGGTCTGCTGGACGTTGGAAAGCTCGATCTTGGCCTTTTCCGCCGCCTCCTTGAGGCGTTGGAGGGCCATGCGATCCTGTGAAAGGTCGATCCCACTATCCTTCTTAAACTCGTCGACGAGCCACTGCATCACTCTCCGGTCGAAGTCGTCCCCGCCCAGATGGGTGTCGCCGTTCGTTGACTTGACCTCGAAGACGCCCTCGCCGAGTTCGAGGATTGAAATATCGAAGGTGCCTCCGCCCAAGTCGTAAACGGCGATGGTCTTTTCCTTCTTCTGATCCTTATTGTAGCCGAAGGCCAGGGAGGCCGCAGTCGGCTCATTAATGATACGCTTGACCTCCAGCCCGGCAATCTTGCCCGCGTCCTTGGTGGCCTGTCGCTGCGCATCGTTGAAATAGGCAGGTACCGTGATGACAGCCTCTCCGACCGTCTCGCCGAGATAATCCTCAGCCGTTTTCTTCATCTTCTGGAGAATGAAGGCTGAGACCTCCTGGGGGCTATAGCCTTTACCGGAGATATCGACGCGGACGTCCGAACCATTATCGACGACATGGTAGGGTACGAGCTTCGTCTCGTCAGTCACCTCCTGGTATCGACGGCCCATAAAACGCTTGATGGAATAGACCGTATTCTCCGGGTTGGTGATCATCTGATTCTTTGCCGGTTGTCCGACGACACGCTCGCCCTTGGGCGTAAAGCCTACAATGGAGGGAGTTGTACGCTGGCCCTCGGAATTGGCTATTACAACGGGCTCCCCGCCTTCCATGACCGCCACACAGGAATTGGTGGTGCCTAAGTCGATCCCTATTATTCTTCCCATATTATCTGCTCCTTCCTAATTCGCGTTAGTATCGGTGCCGTTAGCCTCAGCCGTGGCTTCCGTGGCGGCATCCCGGGTAGCAGCGGGCATACGTACCCTGACCTTGGCTGTCCTAAGGACCCTATCGTGGAGTCCATAGCCGGGGAGGAACTCTTCTGCCACGACCGCCTCCTCCCCGTCTTCGGGTCCCCCTTGAACCATGGCTACGGCTTCATGGTGATGCGGATCGAAGGGCTTACCTAGCGACTCGAAGCGGGAAAGGCCGTATTTAGACTGAAGCACTGAACCGAGCTGGCGCTTTATGAGCAGAACGCCGTCGTGGAGAACCGAGTAATCCTTCTGGATCTCGGCGCTCGCGATAGCGCGATCGAAATCATCCAATATGGGAATCAGGTCTCCCAGAAGGCTTGATACAGCATAGCGCTGGCCATCTTCTTTTTCTCGGGCCATCCGTTTGCGAAAATTGATGTCATCGGCCAGCTTTCTCAAGTATTTGTCGTTGACCGCGGTGAACTCTTTCCTCAACATCTCGAGTTCGGACTCAAGAGCGGCGATCTTATTCGAACGCTCATCCTCGGGCCTAGCCTCGGCCTCTTCGATAGCCCCTTCCGGATCCGCTTCGTCCGCTTGGCCCTCGGACAAGATTGAAGCCTCGACAGGCGAATCCTTTGGCTCGTCGTGAGTCTCCTCCTGCTTAATCGACATCTTTCCACCTAATTCGGGGCTTGGGTGGCCCTCTTGAAGTATCATTAAAATAATAACTAATATCCGATGACGTCAATACGAAATACCCCTTTCGGTAGTAGCATTATCTATTATCGAAGCTATTTGGAGGTTTCGGCATGATTATTGCTGTCATTTTCCTCGACATTCAACGTTCTCCTGCTTGACATTCGGGACTCAGGGCTTAGATTTCAAATACGGAGGTTAGGGTGCAGCTTCAGAAGCCAATGCTCATCGCGGAGCAACGCCAAAAACTCAGCCCTCAAATGATTCAATCGATTAAATTGATGGCGATGCCGCTTCAGGAGCTCAAAGAGCAGATCCAGGAAGAGATCGAGGCGAACCCGGCCCTAGAGATCGTATCCGATGCTTCCACCCTCTCATTGGAAAGCCTTCCCGAAGAGGAGTCGAGGGAGAGCGAGGAATCTTCCCCATTCGAGAACAGCTCTGATCCGGGCTTTTCCTCGTATTCGGGTTCGGACGAGGATTCGAGGAGGATGTTCATCGAAGGAGCGATTGCAAGGCCTGAAACCTTGCAGGAGCATCTGCTCTGGCAGCTTCGCCTCCAGCGTATCGACGAGGCCGAGCGCGCCATCGGCGAGGCTCTCATCCAGAACCTCGACGATGACGGCTTCCACAAGGAAAACCCCTACCTGCTCTTCCCTAAGATACCGAGGGCGGAGGTGGAGAGGGTCATGTCTTTAGTACGCGGCTTCGAGCCCACGGGAACATGCTGTTCCGACTTTCGCGAAAGTCTCCTCGTCCAGGCATCGCTCATGAACGAGGCCCCTGCGACGGCGATAGCCATTCTCCGTGAGCATTTGGATCTCCTCGAAAAAGGCAAGCATGCGGAGATACAGAAGCGCCTGAAGCTGACCGATCCGGAGCTTCAGGCTGCCCTCGGCTTAATCAAGAGCCTCGCGCCTTTCCCGGGCCGGGCCTATTCCACCGAGGAACCGCGCTATGTCCTACCCGACCTTCTGGTAAAGCTGAAAGACGGGGATTTGGTCATTGTGCTCAACGACGAGGAGATCCCGGTTCTCGGGATAGACCCCTTCTTCGATAATCTCGCCGTGCGCGCCGAGGCAGGGAGGAGGAGCGCCTCCAACGCCGGTGCCTCCCGCATAGAGGACGCTCCGCGTCCCAATACCGGCCCTCATCCCACTGACCGGGCGACAAGCGCCTATGTGCGGGACAACATCAAGCAGGCGAAGTTCTTCATCCGTTCGATACATCAGCGCAACCAGACCCTGCTCAAGGTCGCGCGCGCGGTGGTCGAGTTCCAGCGGGCATTTTTCGCCGAAGGCCCGAAACGACTTGCGCCCCTGACGCTGAAGGACGTGGCCGACGAGATCGGCGTCCATGAGACGACCGTCTCGCGCATCGCGAACCGCAAGTATATGCAGACGGACTGGGGCATCTTCGAGCTTCGATATTTCTTCACCAATTCCATCTCAGGCGCGGGCTCGCGGGGCTCGAGCTTCTCAAAAGAAGGAGTGAAGCAAGTCATAAAGGAAATCATCGAGGCCGAGGCCTCTATCCTCTCCGACCGCGATATAACCGAGGTGCTGGCTCGCAAGGGCATCAAGCTCGCGCGCCGCACCGTCGCCAAGTATCGCGGCGAGCTCGACCTCGGCTCATCCTTCGGTAGGAAGCGAGTCTAAGACGATCGATATAGTAAGGAGGCTCGAATGACTGTCGATGTTCGGTGCGTTCATTTCGAACTAAGCGAGAACAGTAGGGCTTATCTAGACGCCAAGGTAGAGAGGATCGGCTACGCGAAGGACATGATCGTCGACCTTATCTTCGTCATCACAAAAGACAAGGAATTCAAGCTCGAGGCAACGGTCAACTTCCGTTGGGGTCTCCAGGCTCATATGGAAGAACGAGACTTCGATTTGAATCCCGGCATCGACAAACTTATGGACAGGCTCGAACAGAAAATCTCGAAGGAGAAGGAGAAAGTACAGGAGCATAAATAGGCGTCAAAGGCGCGCGCCTGCCAATCCCCGCTCGATCGTCATTGCACCTCGGGCGCTTCCGTAGTAGACTCGCTCCGTGTCCGCCGATGAGAAGAAATTCACGGTCCTCGACCTCTTGAGCCTGGACCTGAAGGAGCAGAACGCCCTCGATCTGCGGTGCATCGGCGGTCGTAAGGGTCTATCCCGCGAGATAACTACGCCTGATCTCAATAGGCCTGGTCTCGCGCTGTCAGGCTTTTACGAATCCCATGCCTGGAACCGGCTGCAGATATTCGGTCGGGGCGAGAATGCCTATCTCAGGATGCTCGACGAGGCGGGAAGGACCGACAATCTCAAGAAGCTCTTCGAGTACCCGATGCCCTGCTGCATTTTCACCCATAATCTCACGCCGGGGAAGTCTTTCTTCGACGCCGCCGAAGCCGGGGATTGCCCTGTCCTTCAAACCGACCTTCCCTCCAGCGAGTTCTCGAGCAGGGTAATACGCGTGCTATCCGACATCTTCGCGCCCCAGACGACGATCCACGGCGTTCTCGTCGAGGTCTACGGTATCGGCATCCTGCTCATCGGAGATTCCGGCGTCGGTAAGAGCGAGACCGCCCTGGAGCTCATCGAGCGCGGCCACCGCCTCGTCGCGGACGACGTCGTGGACATCCGCTGCGTAAACGGTTCCATCCTCATGGGCCAGGGCGCCAACAAGGTAATCGGGCACCACATGGAGATACGCGGCTTGGGCATCATTAACGTGACCCACCTCTTCGGCGTCGGCGCCATTAGGGACAAGAAGCAGATACAGCTCGTATGCGGTCTAGAAGAATGGGATTCCAATAAGGTTTACGACCGGATCGGCACTGAGGAGCTCACGGCAGAAATACTCGGCGTTCGGATCGCCAAGCTGGAAATCCCGGTCAAACCGGGCCGGAATATTCCCATCATCATCGAAACAGCGGCCATGAATGAGCGCCTAAAGAAAATGGGCTACCATTCCGCGAAGGAATTCAATCAAAACGTGCTCCGTTGGCTGGAGAGTGAAAACGCGCGGGCCTTGTATTTCAACAGGGATGATTATCTTTGAGGAAGCAGCGATGACCGAGTTGACGGTAAGCATCAAGAACCGGGCGGGCATTCATGCCCGCCCGGCGGCGCTCATTGTGCAGACAGCAAGCAAATACGCCTCGAGCATCTGGCTCGAAAAGGGCTCGGACCGAATTAACGCCAAATCGATCATGGGCATCATCACGCTCGGCGCGAGCTTCGGCACCCCGCTGCGAATACTTGCGGAGGGCAAGGACGAGGAAGCCGCCGCTACAGCCATCCAAGCCCTCTTCGAGTCGCGCTTCGAAGAGGATTAATCCGGATCTACGATCGCGATGGCCGGCCCTTTAGCCCCGCGCGGACGCTACCTTCCCGAGATCTTATCGGTCCTCATAGTCTACGGCCTGATCTCCCTCGGCGCGTACGCTTTCGCCGCTTCCGTCCTCGCCGGCGCCCCTTCCTTCCCCGATCTATACGAGCGCCTCCCCGTAGCGCTTCTCGCCGTGCTCCCCGCGGCTCTCATCGTACTCCTTATCGTCCGAATACGGGACCTCGTAGTCGATATTAGGGCCCGTCGTTACGGTTCGCGTCTCAGGCTGAGGCTTTGGGGCCTTTTCCTCCTCGCTGTAGCCGCCGCCTCCCTGCCGCAGGGACTCTTCCTTTTCCGGCTCGCCTATGCGGCCCAGTCTTATTCTTCTTCTGCCGAGCTGCGCGAGGCTCTATCCGACGGCCTGACTCTGGCCCATGCATGGTATGCCGAGGAGATCAGTCGTATTGAAAGAGAGGCTGAAGATCTCACCGAAATGTATTCGGTAGGCGGCGTCACGGCCGCGAAGCTTCTTGTCGGGCTTAAGGCGCACGAGCCTCGCATGGAAGCCCTCGAACTCTTTTCAGGCGGCCTAAGCGCCGACTTCTCCGGCCCTGTCCTGGCGAGGCTCGCTGCCCCTCCCTCACTGCCATCTATAGGGATGGGTGGGCACATCCTCCCGACCTTCTCTTCAGGCGATGCGACTATCGTTCGGTACGCCGTTTCCCTGGCCTCTTCGGGCAGGAGGGACGCCTTCGCCGTCCTTAGCCTACGGATGCCTCCGGGGCTCGCCGGCGCCACGGCCTCCCTGGATCGAGCCGAGCGTACGGCGAGCTTCCTCGCGCCCTTCTCGGCGAAGTGGGCGAGCCTTTTGGCGCTTCTGTATTTCTTCCTCGTCCTGCCCCTCCTCCTCTTGGCAGTATTATTAGGAGGCGCGGCGGCCGACCTCGTCGCCGAACCCCTCGTAAACCTCGAAGCCGCAACGCGACGCGTCGCGGCCGGGGATTTCGGCGTGAGGCTCATCGTAAAGCCCGGCGATGAAACGGGCCGATTAGTCGCATCATTCAATAGAATGCTCGCGGAAATCGAACGATCGCGGTCGGACGAGCTTCGCAAGGAGAAGCTCGACGCGTGGAAAGACATCGCGCAGCGTCTCGCGCACGAACTCAAGAATCCGCTTACGCCGATACGTCTCGCCGCCGAGCGCGTGCTTCGACGCTGGAAGTCCGATCCGTCGCTCGCGGCACCCATCATAGAGGGATCCATGCTCGCGATCGTCGAGGAGGTCGAGGGCATGGACGCGCTCCTGAGCGACTTTCGGGCCTTCGCTTCCCTCCCCGAGCCCCAAAGGGACTGGACCGAGCTATCGGGTCTCGTCTCCGATTCCGTAGCGCTTTACGCCGCCTCTTATCCCGGGGTCCGCTTCAGCCTCGACAGGTTGCCGGCTGGGCTGACTCTCCGCATCGACCGAGCGACGATGAAACGAGCGCTCGGGAACCTCCTCGCCAATGCGATCGACGCGATGGACGGACAAGGAGAGATCGAAATCGGGGCCGATCTTGTTAAGGCAGCCGATTCACGTTATTGTAGGCTCAAGATTCGCGACACCGGACGCGGTATTCCCGTGTCGCTCGGCGAGAAGGTCTTCATGCCGTATTTCACGACCAAGAGCGCGGGTACGGGCCTCGGCCTATCGATAGTCGAACGCATCGTCGCGGAGCACGGCGGCGCTATTCGATTCGAGTCCGAAGAGGGGGCCGGTACTACGTTCTATATCGATCTGCCGATGGATAGATGACTCCCGGGAATGCAAGGGTATCGGAAAAGCTCCGCGGCTTTTTCGAAACCGCCGTAATCCGGGCAATTTCGCAGAAAACCCTCGGGTTTTCGAGTAATCGCTTGGAGGGCAGCGCGAGATGGCGACCATTCTCGTAATCGACGACGAGCCCGGCATCCGATCCACGGTTCGGGACATCCTCGAGGACGAGGGTCATTCCGTCATAGTAGCCGGAGATGCTGTCGTCGGCCTGGAGGAGATGGATGCCCACCGGCCCGACCTTGCAGTGCTTGATATTTGGCTGCCCAGGATGGGCGGCCTTGACGTCTTGGCCGAAATGAAGAAACGCAGGCCCGAGATGGAAATCCTCGTGGTCTCGGGCCACGGTACGATAGATATGGCAGTCCGAGCCCTCAAGCTTGGAGCCTTCGACTTCATAGAAAAGCCGCTTTCTATGGACCGCCTCCTTACCGCGGCGCGCAATGCCCTCGAGATCGGCGAGCTTAGGCGGGAGAATCGCGACCTGAAGCGCGCGGCTTCCTCCTCGATCGATTCCGAGCCCATCATCGGATCCTCGCCCGCCATAGCCGAAGTGCGCTCCTTGATAGAACAGGCCGCGCCGAGCGATGCGCGCATCCTCATCACCGGCGAGAACGGCACAGGAAAGGAGCTGGTCGCAAGATCTATCCACGCGAAGGGCAAGCGCTCCAAAAGGCCTTTCATCGAGGTCAATTGCGCGGCGATCCCGGATACTCTGCTCGAAAGTGAGCTCTTCGGCCACGAAAAAGGCGCCTTCACCGACGCGGTATCGCGCCGCGCCGGCAGGTTCGAAGCGGCCGACGGCGGTACCCTTTTCCTCGACGAAGTCGCCGACCTCTCCATATCCGCCCAAGCCAAGGTGCTGCGCGTCCTCCAAGAAATGCGATTCGAGCGATTAGGCGGAGAGAAGACGATCTCCGTCGATGTTCGCGTGGTTGCGGCGACCAACAAGGATATCCGCGAAGAGATCGCTGCCGGCCGTTTCCGGGAAGACTTGTATTTCCGGCTCGCGGTCGTCCCGATACATATGCCTCCCCTGCGCGCGCGCCGGGAGGATTTGCCCGAGCTCTGCCGTCATTTTCTGGCCAAGGCAGCCTCAGCGGGCGCCCCGGAACGCGAGATATCGCCCGAGGCGTTCGTCCTGCTCGCCGCGCGCAGCTGGCCGGGCAACGTACGCGAACTCGCCAACTTCATCGAGCGGCTCGCGGTGATGAGCAACGAGCGTCTCGTGTCCGCCGAAACCGTATCTCGCATTTTGAGCGAAGGGGCGCGGGAGAAGCCCGCGCCCCTCGTCGCGCGGCGTTATGGTTCCTTGGCCCTGGCCGAGGCCAAAGAACTCTTCGAGCGGGACTATCTTGCGGAAAAACTCCGGGAGTGCGACTATAACGTCGTCAGGGCGGCCGACGCTTCGGGCATCCATCCGAGCGGCCTCCATGCCAAGATCAAGAAATTCGGGATAGAGCAGGAAAGATGAAGACGCTTACGGCCCGCCAAAAGGAAGTGCTCGACTTCATCTCTTCGTTTCTCGATGGTCACGCTTATCCCCCTACTATTCGCGAGATCGCTGAAAGCTTCTCGATGTCCGTCAAGGGCGCCTACGACCATGTCAAGGCCCTTGAAAAGAAAGGCTTCCTGAGGCTCGGAGAAAACCGCTCGCGGGCCCTCGAACTGCTGCGACGCGACAAGCCCGAGCGATCGGTCGTCGAACTTCCCCTGCTCGGAACGGTGGCGGCCGGAAAGCCGATAACCGCCGACGAGAACTATTCGGGCGTCGTCCACGTGCCTGCCGACATCGTAAGGACGGCTGCCTGCTTCGCCCTCTCGGTACGGGGCGACAGCATGAAAGACGTCGGTATTTTCCATGGCGATATTGCAGTCATCGAGCAGCGGCAAACCGCCGATAACGGCGAAATCGTGGTGGCTATGATCGACGATGCGGTTACCCTCAAGCGCTTCTTCCGCGAGAACAACCGCGTCAAGCTGATGGCCGAAAACAGCGCCTATGCTCCGATCTATACGCAGGACGTGCGGATACTGGGCCGCCTGCGCGGCATAATTCGAAAGTACTAGGGGCTCATGAAGATCGAAAGCGCGTACTTGCTCGCCGGTCCCGAGACGGGAAAGCGCGCCGCTTTCGTCTCCGAGCTCCGCGCCTCCATCGCCGCCGCCGATGGCTCCTCGCCCGAGGAGCACCGCGCCTATGTTTCCGAAACCGGCGTCGGCGAGATTATAGACCTCCTTCGCAACGGCTCGCTCTTCTCCTCACAGAGGATCGTGGAATACCGAGGCGTCGAGCTCGTCAAGGGCAAGGAAGACCTTGGCGCGCTCTCGGCCTACCTTTCCGCGCCAGCCCCAGACGCCGTCCTCCTCCTCGTGACCGAGGCCTTTTACGCCGACAGGGCCCTTGAGGAGGCAGTAGGCAAGGATCGCAAGCGGACTTTTTTCGAAATGTTCGAGAGCGAGAAGCCGCGGTGGGTCGAGAAGAAACTGCGCGAGCTCGGTCTCTCGATTGAGGAAGGCGGCGTCGCGGCCCTCCTCGAGCTCGTCGAGAACGAGTCGGGCGCGCTCGACGCTGCCTGCAGTCGTCTGGCCGTGGCGTTCCCGCGCGGAGTCACCCTCGGCGAGGAGGACGTAGAGGCCGCGATCACGCGCAACAAGCAGGAGGATGCCTTTAGCCTCTTCGAGCGCGTCGCGACGGGCGGTCTTGAGGAGGCCCTCGAAACCCTCGAGGCGGTTCTCGCCGACCGCAGGGGCGATGCGGTGCAAATAATCTCGGCCCTGCTTTGGAGTTTTCGTCGATTGATAAGGCTGCATAGCCTCTTAATCGAAGGCGAAAGCCTCGAATCGGCGTGCATGAAGCTCCAGATGCGCAGCAAGGCGCTTCAGCGGCAGAGCGCGGCGGCCGTGCGCAGGTACCCGCTGACCGAATGCGAGCGCATCGTCATGCTTGCGTCGGCCTTCGACGCGAAGGCGCGGAGCATGGGCTCCGGCTTTGAGCGCATACTACTCCAGCTCTTCGTCTATGGCATCATGGCGAAGAAAGGCAGACTCGAGATAGGCATAGCGGCGTCTTAACCTCGTCTGAGAGTCCGCCTCTCCCGGCGTTAGATTTCCTCGATGACCGCTTGGTAAAATCCGCGGGATCGTCCATCATCGGCTAATGCCCGACCCCGGCGAAGCGCCTATTAGGCAAACGTATCCGCTCGATGAAGTCCTTGGTTCCCTGCGGCGTCGATACATCCACCCAGAAATACCGCTTCCTGCAAGCGAGCGATGTAAATTCCCTCCCAGATTTCTCCTTCCCGGTCGCCGATGCGCCGGACCTTCCCTTGATCGACAGCGATTTCGGATCCGCGAGTTGGATGCTTGCATAGTGCCTATTGATCGCTCCTCTCGAGTCCTTAAGCATCGCGAAGATTTTCGCGACTAGGGCTCGCCTAAGCTCCTCGGCGGTGGCGTATTTATTGGCAAGGCAACAAAAATACGCATTTGCTTCCGTTAAGTTGCCTTCCACGTCGATATAGGCCGCCACCTTATTCCTGAACCTCTCACATAGCCAGGTTCCGATAATCTTTCCAAGGGAATGCGTGACGATAACAATGGGGTACCCGGCGGAAACCGTATCGATCAGATCTCCTAGCAAGCTCGCGGCATTTCGGATGCCCATGAGCCGATCTACCGGGGGCGAAGCGCCGAAGCCGGGGATATCCGGCGCGTAGAGATCGTTTGCAGGAAGCAATGCGGAGGAAAAGGCTTCTTGGAATATCCGGCCGCAACCCCCGTAGCCGTGGACAAACCAAATATCGCGTTTCGAGGTGGGAACCTCGAAGAGCCTTAGGAAAATTCCGTTTAGTATCTTTATTTTCGTCAACGGCCCGAGTCGCTCTAATCGATCCGATCAGGCTCCCTATACCTCTGCGATTACTACCTCGTAGGGTTTTAGCACGATTCCTTCGGCTTTAAGCGCGGTTCCTCCCGCCCGAGCGGTTCCTAGGACTACGCGCCCCGGAGCTCCCTGCGAAATCGCCCTCGGCTGCGAAGCAAAATTGATCAGGACCAGGATACTTTCGCACGATGCGGCCCTCCGCGTGTACGCTAGCACGTCGACATCAAGATCGAGGAAGGTGATGCTCCCCTCGTGGAGGGCTGCCTTGGCGCGGCGCAGCGCGATCAGAGACTTGTACCACGAGAGCAGGGAAGCCGGATCGGTCTCCTGCGTTGCCACGTTGCGCGATCGATAATCGCGATTGATGGGCAGCCAAGGTTTGGCCGTGCTGAAACCCGCGTTCTCGCCGCCGGTCCATTGCATCGGCGTGCGCTCGGGATCACGGCCCAGGCCGCGGAGTGGCCATGTAGCTATGCCGAGCGGATCGCGCAGGGCTGCACGTGGGAAGGGATAGCAGGTCATGCCGATCTCCTCACCATAATAGATGAAGGGCGTCCCGCGCAAGGTGAGAAGCATGGCCGCGGCGACACGGGCCCGTGCCTCGGTCTCGGCCTCGGAGCTCGCGCCTCCGAAGCGTCGCCCGCGATAGCGCCATGCATGCCGTGGATGATCGTGGTTGCTCAAGGTGAAATTAGGCCAGGCGCCATCGGGCAGCGCAGCGTACCAGCGCTCGGCCGATTCGCGAAAGTTCCGGGCGCCCCATTTCTCGTAGAGAAACTCGAAGTTGAAGGCCAAGTGCAGCTCGTCGTCGTGCTTCCCGTAGCAGGAGGCAGCGAGCAGCCTGTCATGGCCATGAGTCTCGCCTATAAGGACGCGTTCGCCGGCGGCATCGGCCACGGCGCGCATTTCCTTGAAGACTTCGTGTACTTCAGGTCGGTTTCTATCATAAATGTGCTTTTGGAAAAAATCGGGATTCGCCTTGGAGGAAAAGGGGTTGGAGCGGAGCTCGGAATCCTTGAAATAGCCGGTAGCGACATCGAGACGGAACCCATCCACGCCGAGGGCGTACCAAAAACGCATTATGTCGTAGAAAGCCTCGCGCAGCTCGTCATTGCGCCAGTTGAATTCAGGCTGGTACTTCGTAAAGGTCCCGAGATATCGCTCTCCGGTAGCGAGATTGGGATGCCAGGCGCTGCCGAGCTCGAAGATGGCCGTCCAATTGTTGGGAGGCCGTCCGGTTTCGGGCACCCAGAGATACCAGTCATGCTTGGGCGAATCTTTGGACGACCGAGCCTCGAAGAACCAGGGATGCTCGTCCGAGCTATGGTTGGCCACGAGGTCGAGGACTATCCTGATCCCTCGAGTCTTAGCGTCGGACAGGAGGGTCCTTAGGTCGTCCAAGGTGCCGAACATCGGGTCTACGTCGCGATAATCCGATACGTCGTAACCGAAATCCTTCATCGGGCTCTTGAAAAAGGGAGAGATCCAGAGCACATCGACGCCCAAGTCCACAAGGTATCCGAGCTTGTTTCTTATCCCTTGAAGATCGCCTATGCCGTCCTCGTTGGAATCAGCGAAGCTTCTTGGGTAAATTTGATAGAATACAGCGTCTTCCCACCAGTGCCGCATGCCTTGCCCTCCCAGGAACCGCCGTCCGCCTCAGTCGAGGATGACTTCTATGTCGATATCCCGCGCCACGCGCGCCTGACAGGCCAGACGGCAGTCCGCGGATCGACGCCCGGCTGCGAGCCGCTCGGCCTCGAGCGCTCCGACCGGCGAGAGCCCGCTCTCGCCGGAGAGCACGCGCACCGCGCAGGTTCCGCAGATGGCCTTGCCCCCGCAATCATGTCGTATCCGCACTCCCGCGACGAGGAGGGAATTGAGGATCGATACGGCCGGATTGGAATCTAGTTCGGCCGGAAGCCCATCCCTCCCCCGCCTATTGGCGACCTTCACGCGCGCCATGGTCGCCCTAGACCGCGAAAGTCACGCGATTGCGTCCATCCTGCTTGGACGCGTATAACGCGTGGTCGGCCCTGTCGATAAGGGACTTGCCCGAAATATCGCGCGAGGGATCGAACTGGGCGACGCCGAGCGAGACGGTAACGGCGAGACTCTTGCCTTCGTAGTTGGTGGGCGTCGCCTCGACGCTCGCGCGCACCCGTTCGGCCGCTTGGAGGGCGCGATCCCCGTCGGTCTCGTGCAGGAGGAGACAGAACTCCTCGCCGCCATAGCGGGCGGCGAGGTCGTTGCCGCGGACGTTCGACTGTATGACGCGCGCGACCTGCTTGAGCACCGCGTCGCCGCATGAATGACCGTGGGTATCGTTGAATTTCTTGAAGAAATCGATATCAATCATAACGACGGAGAGAGGCTTCGAGGAATTAGTGGATTCTGCCATGCTCTCGAGCAACATCGTATAGAAATAATGCTTCATCTTTAGGCGAGTCATCATATCGGTCGTGGTCATCTCGAAGAGAAAGGCATTATTGATCGCGACCGCCGCCAGACCGGCGAGATTGAGCGCATACTCGCGCTCGTAGACGTCGAAGCCCTCCTCGCCGATCTTCTCGCCCATGACCAGAAGCCCATTGACGGCTCCCTTGGCCTTGAGGGGCACGATTAGGCTTGGTCCAAGAGAGGCTATGCCCTCGAAACCGGCGAAGGATCCGATCCGTTGGCGTAGGTCTTCGAGAGTATAGCAGCCGTATTGATGGGTGAAGAGTTTGATGACCGGACTATCCTCGGCGATCGAATAATCTACGCCGTGCTGGATCTCGAAGCCCTTGTAATTTCGGTGTAGACTGAAGCGAGTGGCATCGAGACTTTTCTTGGCCAAGATGCCCGCTTTAAGCACTTTCATCTGCCCCATTACGTTGAACAGGATCGCGTCGATGAGAATGTGATAATCTAGCATGGAATTGAGGCTTTTCGATACCTCGAGCAATTGGCGTAGATCGAAGACCTGTTTCTCGTATTCTTGCCGGAGGATTTCGAATTCCGATGCATCAGCCATGGTCTTGGGACGCCTCCAGTCGAACTGGTTGAAGTATAAACCTGCGTCGACTCCGATGCCAGCCGCGTCAGCTAGCGTCGCGAGCCTCTCGCACGCCGTTCTCGAAAAGCTCGACGCCCGGATGGTCCCGGGAGCCCCGTCTTCGCCCCGGATGATTCTCCGCGATAAGGAAGGCCTCGGGATGCGGCATTAGGCCGAACACGCGGCCGGACGGATCGCAGATGCCTGCGATCGCGCGCTCCGAGCCGTTCGGCCCTTCGTCTCGATAACGAACCGCGACGAGGCCGTCGGCCTCGAGCGCCGCGAGGGTCGCCTCGTCGCGCGCGACGAATCGGCCTTCTCCGTGCCGAACCGGGAGGAGGCGGCCCGCGAGTCCCCTGGTCCAAAGACAGCGGCTCGCCGTTTCGAATTCTACGGGGTACCATCCATCCACGAAACGGCCGGACGCGTTCTGAATGAGGGAAACCTCGCGTCCCCATCTACCGTCGCGATTGGGCAGCAAGCCTATCCTTACGAGAGCCTGGAAACCATTGCATACGCCGATCACGAAGCCGCCGTCGGCGATGAAGCGTTCCAGCGTAGGCCTCAACGTCCTTCTGCAGAGGAGAGCCAGGACCTGACCCGAGCCCAGATGATCGCCAAAGGAGAAGCCGCCGGGAAAGGCGAGGATGCGGGCATCCATGAGCCGCTCGGGATCGGCCACGAGATCGCCGATGTGAAACCTTTCGGGCTTGGCGCCTGCCAGCCTCAGCGCCTCCGCGAGTTCCTCATCCGCGTTGATTCCATAGCCAGAGAGGACGATCGCCTTGAGTTCCATGGTTCCTCTCTTTACGCTATGGGCGTTTTGTAGGCGCGTTCGATCTCGTCCAAGCCTGCGTCCAGAATCATGACCCCGCCGAGCCGGACTCGCAACCTCGGCTCCGCGGTCGTTTCCCCGATGAGAGCGACGGGCAAACCCGCAATGCTTCGCTCGAAGCGTTCGCGATCCTCACGCCGGATCGAGACGAGGAATCGGCCCGTATCCTCCGCGAAAAGCAAGGCGGCCCTATCGGAATACCCAGTCTCGCGGCCGGAAGGTCGCATTTCCCTTTGACGCGGCATCTCGTCGAGTTGCAGCTCAGCTCCCAGGCGGCCTCCAAGGCAGGATTCGGCCAGGGCGACCGCGAGGCCGCCATCCGAGAGATCGTGACAGGAACGGAGGACGCGGCCGCTGATCGCATGCGCGATCGCGCGGTAGACGGGAAAGTGTTCATCCGGAGCGCAGACGGGGCAGGGTCCGAGGAGGCTGACCGGCGAAGGACTTCGGCCCCTCTGTGCGGCCAGCGCGCGCTCGAGCGTAGATGCGCCGAGAAGGCCGCTCGTCGCGCCGACGATGTATAAAAGCTCGCCGTTCGCGAGGAAGTCGGTGGAGCTCGCCTTGCGGACGTCGTCGATGATGCCGACCAAGGTGATGAGGAGGGTGGGTGCCACTGAGATGCGCCTCCCTCCGGCGAAGGCATCGTTCTTCATCGAGTCCTTGCCCGAGATCAGGGGGAGGCCGTAGGCGATACAAGCCTCCTTGAGCGCCTCGCAAGCCCGGACGAGCTGAGCGAGCTTATAGGCCCCGTCGGGATTGGAAGGCGACTCGACGGGATCGGGCCAGCAGAAGTTGTCCAGGGCCACCGCGCCCTCGGGATTTCCTCCGAGGGCGATATGGGCGCGATAGGCTTCGTCGACTGCCGCGAGCGCCATCGCGCGCGCGTCTCGTGATGACAGTCGCGGGCAGATGCCATGGGTCACGGTGAGACCGCGCCAGGAATCGTATAGCGGTTTGAGTACCCCGCCATCGCTCGGCGCATCGCGGCCGAGGCCCGTGAAAGGCTTCTCGATGGATATGCCCTTCACTTCGTGGTCGTATTGCCTGACGAGGTCTTCTTTCGAGGCGACGTCGGGATCGGCCAGGACCGACAGGAGGGTGGGCGTCCAGTCGTCACGATCCTCGAGCGGAGAGGATGCGAATGAAGGAGGGATCCATCGCGCCGGCAGCCGCATCGTCGGGAGGCCGCGGTGCAGGAATTCCATGCCGACGAGGCAGACGGTCCTACCGCGGTAAGTCGCCTCAACCTGGCCCGAAGCCGTGAACTCCCCGACGACGGTCGCTTCCACGCCACGTCTCGCCGCGAGCTTGAGGAGCCCCTCCAAGGACTCGGGCCTAACGGCGAGGCTCATCCTCTCCTGGCTCTCCGAGACGAGGATTTCCCAGGGAGACAGGCCGGGATACTTCAGGGGACATTTATCGAGGTCGATCCGCACTCCGCCCGACGACTCGGCCATCTCGCAGAGACTCGACGAGAGCCCGCCTGCCCCATTGTCGGTTATGCCCGAGTATAGTCCCGCGTCGCGGGCGTCAATGAGGAAGTCGCTCATCCGCTTTTGCGTTATCGGATCACCGATTTGCACCGCGGAGCTGGGACTGGCTTCGTCCATGGCGAGGCTTGAGAAGGTCGCGCCGTGAATGCCGTCCTTGCCTATCCGCCCGCCGACCATGACGGAGAGCATCCCCGGACGGATTGACTTCTCCCAGGATGGAGCCCCGCGCACTTCCATAGGCATGATGCCGCCCGTACCGCAGAACACGAGGGGCTTACCCAAGTAGCCTTCGTCGAATACGAAGGCGCCCGCGACTACCGGAATGCCCGACTGGTTGCCGCCGTCGACGATGCCTTTATGCACACCGGCTAGGAGCTCACGGGGAACTATGAGGCCCGCGGGGACTTCCTCGTCGGGGATCGAGGGAGGGGCGAAACAGAGGACGTCGGTATTAAAGAGGGGACCTGCGCCGATGCCAGTGCCCAAAATATCGCGATTGACTCCGACGATGCCCGTTATCGACCCGCCGTAAGGATCGAGGGCCGAAGGCGAGTTGTGCGTCTCGGCCTTCACGCAGACGGCATGCTCCGCGTCGAACTTGAAGACGCCCGCGTTGTCGGTGAACACGGATAGAAGATCGGGTCTTAAGGGCGCGAGTTCCTCTGTGGTCGAGCGGATGAAGGTCTTGAACAGAGAATCTATTTCGCGAGGGGATTCGCCGGCTTCCGAGTATTCTATCTCGGCATTGAAAATCTTGTGCTTGCAATGCTCGCTCCAGGTCTGTGCGATCATTTCGATTTCGACGTCCGTTACCTCTGTAGTCAGTCCGGAGGCGGCGCGGAGGGCTTTTATCGCTGGAGCGGCGAAGTAGGCTTTTATGGCCTTCATTTCGGCCAGGCTCAGCGCGAGAAGCCGCTTCGAAGAAAAGGCTTCGAGGCCCTCGTCGTCCAGCGCGCCGAGATCGAAGCGCTTAGGCTCCGGGTCGTCCGCGAGCGATACGGCGGGATAAGGATCGGGCAGGCGGGCCCCGTCTTCCCATTCCCCCCTCGAAATGAAGATCGCCGATTGCACGAGAGGGTTCCAAAGTACCGAAAACGCGCGTTGCACGACCTCGAGGGAAGATTGCCGGGCCGTCACTACGTAAAGACAGGCAGTCTGAACGAGATGGTCCCCTCCCGACCTTTCGCATCCGGCAATAGCGATGGCCTCGCTCGCCGTGAATGCGAGAGTGTCGGTGACGCCTGGACGATAGGCTATCTCGACGAGCCAGTCCCATCCGCCCATGGAAGGCAGGGCTGGCAGAGGAGATACAGTTACGAATTGAGTGACTTGATCGCAAAAGAGCTCTTCCGCAGTCGCCCGAGGCAGGGGAAAGTCGACCAGGATTACGTCGGCGACAATGACCGATACGCTCCTGCCAAGGAAGCGCTCGAGGCGTTTTGACGGCACCGCGCCTCTCCCGTCGAGGCCGGGTCGGGAATAGCAGGTCTCGATGCGCATGGAGCACTCTACAGAAAGCCTCGTGGCCAGTCAATACTTGTGTGGACTCGCCGGTCATGATCCGCTAATAGAGCAGCTTGATATCCTCCTGGTCTTTTTTATGCTTCATTTTTATATAGAGCGAGCCCATTTCTTTTTTATAGAGATATCCCGAGGCATCGTAGCTTTCGAACTCGTTGTCCGGGCTGTAATCGATGTCGTAAAGCTGGATATCGGTAAAAGGCTTGACCCCATAGAAGGTCAAATAGTGCGAACGGCCGGCGGGGAAGGCAGCAGTGAACACGTAACGCGCCGAGTTCGCCTGGACAACGAGCGAGGGAGAGCAAGTCCAGGCCCAGAAGCCTGGCATTATATCGCGATAGAAAGAGACTTCATGCGGGTAATACGGGTTGTCGGCGACGAGAGAGTAGAGCTCTTCGGGTGCAATGGCTCCTATTCGCTGCTCGATCGTAGCGCCGCGGACTACGACACGCGCCGGCGCGAAGCCTTGCGCATCAGAAAGCCCCCAAACACCCTCGACGAGTCCCTGGCCCACGCCAACTATGGCAGGCTTGGCTTTAGCAGTCCCGTAGGCTACCAGTAAGCGGCCCGCGAGTAGGCAGGTCCTTATATCGCTGGAGCCATCCGCCTCGGTGACCAAGACAAATCCATTCGGGGCCGCACGCGCTGCGGCAACGATAGACTCGGCTGCAGCGGAGGCAGCGCGGCAAGGATTGTCTTCATCCTTAAGCCCAAGCAGCGATTTCCCATCTAGGGCACAACCAAGATAGCCTACCGCCTGCCCGATCGTTAGCTTGGAAGGGTCTACCCCCGCGAAATACTTGAAAGCGCCCTGAGCGAGCGAAGCCGGTCCCCGATCAAGGAGGAAACTCAAGAGCCCGTCTTTCTCAAAGATCGACGGCGAATTATCTGCGACCAATTGGGCAAGACGCTTCGATTCGGCGAGATCGGCGACCTGCAAGGCGCTCATCTTACGCACAAGATCTCCAAGGTAGGGTGCGGATAGGTAGCTTAAATCGTCTCTCCACTTGTCTTTCGCGCCCCGCACGCGTGAGAGGGAATCCTGAAACGTGCCTCGCGCGAGGGACTCGGCGAGATATGCTGTAAGAGCCTTTTCGGAAAAACCAGGAAGGCCGTCGAGACCTTTCCAGGTTATCTTGTCGGGGTCGAAGCGCGTCGAGGATAAGCCGGACCAGACCTCGTCCCTCCACGCCGCGATTTCGGCCTTGAAAGCCTCGGCCTCCTTCGGAGCCTGGGCGACTAGCCTTTCGGGCGCAGCCGCCTCGTCCTGTTTGGGCGGGGAGGACGAAATCCTCTGGAGGGCCAAGCCGGTATCCCCCGGTCGCAAAGAAATAAATCCGGCAGCTTCGTCAAGACTGCTTTCGGACAGGCTGACCTCGTATGACGAGTCTTTCATTTCGATACGACGCTGGCCGTTCTCCTCCAGGAAACGGGTTGAGGAAGCAGGAGCGAGCCGCACCCGAACCTCGGCAATGCCGTCTGGGGCTGAGACGCTTATACCGAAGCGATCGGGCGGACCTTTGTCTACCACAGCCCTGAGTTCGACTCCGGAAGAAAATTGGATACTTATGCCATTGGGAATCTTGCCTATCGACGCCAGCGCAAGGGTAGTTGTGGCGCCGCCCGTATCGACGCTCTCCGCAACGGATTTCGGCGAGATCAAGAATGCGAGGCCCGAAAAGGAGAGCCGAAGAGAAACGGGAGTCGTACCCGCTTTCCCATGGACGGCTCTCGGGTAGGAGGCGCTGACAGCGAGAGGACCTATTTTTTCGGATATGCCCGGACCCTTCGAGAATTGCACGAGGACAATTAGCACGAATAGGCAGCAATAGAGAAAAACAAGGCCGAGGGCCCGCCTGAAGGCTCCGTTTTGCATTGCGGATATGGACTATAGCTGGTAACAGGGCCTTGTGCAACCTTGTATAATGGATACCGCGCAGGATAGTATCGAGCGCCTTGTCAGGAAGCGGAATCGGGGAGCGGAATAGAATGGAGTTCGAGCACCGGAGACGTGACGGATCGTCAAGATCGGATTTTTCGCGAATACTTCTGCGACTGGCGACCGTTGCGGCCGTAATGGCCGCCGTCCTTGCGCTTTCGCTTCTTGCCGCATGCGCCGGAACGCCAAAGCCCGCGACGACGGCGGCTTCGGTCAAACGCCCTGCGAACGAACCGGGTCGCGAACAAAAGCGCATCCAGGGCGTCGAAGCGGCGGCAGCGCTTTTGAACAAGGGCGATGCCTCGGCGGCAGCCGACGAACTAGGCGCTATGGCTGCGGCCTCCCCGAAGGATAGCGATCTCAAGCTTGCCCAGGCCGCGGCTCTCGTATCGGCCGGGAAGCTGGATCAGGCCAAGACATGCGTCGACTCCATCCTCGCGGTTGAACCCGCCAACCCCCGCGCCCTCACGATGGGTGCCGAACTCGCGCGATTCGGGGATGACGACAAAGCCAGACGTTCCTACTTGGATCGAGCCCTCGCTGCCGCACCGGCCGATGCGGACGTACTCAGCGCCTGGGGGGATTATTACCTGGAGGGGCAATCCTGGGCTCGGGCCGACGATTCCTTCCGGCGCGCCCTCGTAGCCGATCCGAAGAACGTCGATGCGATGCTCGGGCTCGGACGTGCGCTTTACCGCGAGGCCAGGTATCCGGAGTCGGAAGCCGAACTCTCCGCGGCCATCGCGCTGGAACCAGCCTCCCCTCTCGCCTACTCGGACAGGAGCCGCGCGAGGTATGAGCAGGGGAAATACAAGGAAGCCGAGGAAGACCTCGATGCCGCCGTATCCATGGCCCCGGACCAATCTTGGCTCTATCTCGATCGGGGGCGATTCCGCTTGGACAAAGGCGATAAAGCAGGCGCCAAGACCGACTTCGACAAGGCCATAACCCTCGATCCAGGATACTTCCTTTCATATGTATACCGGGGCGGTATTCTCGAGGAGACAGGAAACGATACCGCGGCGCTCGACGATTACCGCAAGGTTACCGAGCTCTACCCCGATTATTGGTACGCCTTCGAATCCGCGGGAGCCGCGGCCTTTCGCCTAGGGCTTTGGACGGAGTCCGCCATCGATTTCAAGCGCGCCTACGCCTCATCCTCCGCACGCTACGAATACGCAATCGCCTCCGCTCTCGCGCTGTGGCGCTCCGGCCGGCCCAAGGATGCGTCGGTATTCGCGGGTTCCATCGCTCCAGGGATCGACCGAGATAAGAACGGCATCTACTGGGCGATGCTCCGCCTGTTGCAGGATCAGAACGACGCTACGGCGGAGCTCGAACTCGCAATCCAGGCCGAAAAGAAGCTCGATCTCAAATCCGCGATGCTTTTCTATCTTTCCGAGTATTGGATATGCCGGGGCAAAGTCGATCTTGCGTCCAAATACCTCGCACTCGTACAGGATATGAAGCGGGAAGGCACGCTCGAGTATCGGCTTCTCCTCGCTGAGCGGAAGCGACTCGATGCAGGGATGAATGGCTGAGCTCCTTTCCCGTTTGACCTCCTGTCTCGCGGCATATCGCCCGGTAGCCGTGCAGACGCACGACTACCCGGATATCGACGCCGTCGCCTCCGCGTGGGGCCTGGCATCCCTCCTGTGCCGACGAGGCTTTTCCGTCGCTTGCTGTTACCGCGGCGAGCTTCGGAGCCGAAGTCTTCGAATTCTAGTCGATGAGCTCGGCATCCCTCTGGACCAAGCCCGCGAGGATGAACCGAAACGACAGCTAATCGTCGTCGACGGCTCACCCGGCAACGGCAACGTAAGTCTCGTAGCGGGGGAGCTCGTCGCGGTATTGGATCATCATTGCGAATCCGGGGAGGCGATCGCCCCCTTCCTCGACCTCCGTCCCGACCTGGCCGCATGCTCGACAATGATATACGGCTACTGGAAAGAAGCGGGCATGGAGCCTCCGAGCGATATCGCTACCGCCCTTCTCGCGGGCATACAATCCGACACCGACTTCCTGAGCCGCAGTTGTTCCGACGAAGACTTCGCCGCCTATGCCTCCCTCTACAGGGCGGGCGATTGGCAGCTTGCGAGCCGAGTCGTGCGCACTGTCCTCGATATCGGCGAACTCGGCCTTATAGTCGCGGCGCTCGGCGAAGCCCGCGTCCAGGACGGTATCCTCTTCGCCTTCGTGCGTGGACCTTGCGGGCAGGAGGCTCTGGCCGTGTTGGCGGAATTCGCTCTCAGGGCCGAAGAGCTATCCGCCGCTGCCGTTGCCGTCGAGGACGAGGTCGGAATCCACTTCTCCGTTCGCTCGAAGAGCCCGATCGTTTCGGCCTTCTGCCTCGTTCGCTCCGCCCTGGAAGGGATAGGTTCGAGCGGCGGCCACTCCCACTCGGCCGGGGGGGTGGTGCCTAAAGACATGAATCCCGGCGAGGACGCATTGCGTGATAGGTTCTTCAAAGCGGCAGCCGACGCTGCCGGTCGCCGATAGGGGGAGCCAAACGCGGGAAGAGCGACTATAATTTTGGTCGCATACAACAAGAAGCGCTTCGAGAGCGCTCGAAAGCTACAAGAGGACAAGAGCAATGGATAACTGTCCCTGCGGATCCGGACTTCCCTACGACGACTGCTGCGGCCCCTACATCACGGGAAAGGCCAAGCCCTCGACGGCCGAGGCCCTCATGCGCAGCCGCTACACAGCCTATGCGACCAAGGCCGTCGACTACATCATCGATACATGCCTCCGCGACGACGAGCACGGCATCGATGTCGAGGCTACGCGGCGATGGAGCGAGAAATCCACTTGGCTCGGTCTCAGGATACTGAAGATCGAGAAGGGCGATCCCACGGACCAGGAAGGCATGGTCGAATTCAAGGCGACGTACGTCCAGGGCGGCCTGCGCGAGGAACATCACGAAAAAGCCTCGTTCGTCAAGCAAGAGGGTGCCTGGCTTTTCGCCGACGGAGAGCTCTTCCCTGAAACCGTCGTGCGCGAAGGCCCCAAGATCGGCCGCAACGATCCTTGCCCCTGCGGCTCGGGTAGGAAATACAAGAAGTGCCACGGCGCCTTCGACCATTCATGATCGCTCCGGGGGTGTGACGATTCGGCGATTCTCAATCCCTTACCCGACTGCCTTCTCGACGATCTCGAAGATGGCCGGCATCAGCTGCTTCTTTCGAGACAGCATATCCTTGAGGACGTAAACGCCCTCGACCGTCATGGGATAGCCCACGAGGGCCAGGAAATCCTTGTTCGCGACCACGAAGAGGAGGCTAACAAGCTCGGTCACGTCGGTCACCATTAAGGCGGATAGATAATAGCCCTTCTCGGCACGGATGCCATTCAGCGCCGTCAGGATTTCATTGCGCTTCTCCATCACCAGGGCCGTATCGGATACTTCGATCTGACTCACGCTCAGCTTCATCCCCAACGTCTCGTACTCCTTGAGGTCAAGACGAACGATCTCGGCTGCCGGACGACTCGCCGCCCTGGAGGCGGACTGCATGATAGCGTCGCCGAGCTCGGCTATCTCGAGGTCGGCAATGTTGGCGAGATACTCCGCCTCGTCGCGGTCCACTTCGGTCGTCGTCGCCGATCGAAGGACGAGGGTGTCGGAGAGGATGCCGCAGAGCAGTATCGAGGCGATCTCCCTGGGAATGGGCACGCGTTGGTCGCGATACATGCCCGCGACCATGGTGCTCGTCGAACCGACCACGCGATTGATGAAGGTTATGGGATACTTGGTCGAGAAGGAGCCTAGGCGGTGATGGTCGATGACCTCCAGGATACGATAGTTCTCGATGCCCTCGACGGCCTGTCCGAATTCGTTGTGGTCTACCATGATCACTTCGACGCTGGGCTCACGTAGGAGGTCTCCTTCACGAAGTAGGCCGATCACCCGCTCTTCGTCGTCGACGACGGCCGCCGACCTGCTTGGCGACGCTGCGAGCGTCTTTCGGGCGTCCTTCACCCGCTCTCCCTTATGGATCGGCCTGGCCTCTGCGTCGCCCATTGCCTGCACGGGAGTCGAGTAGAGGACGAGGAGCGAGGTGCCGGAAGTATCGTAGGGCGAGATGAGTACGGAAATGCGCTTGCTTTCGGCCAGCGCGCGCAGCTCCTTGCCGACGACGAAGCCGTTGGTGACGATAAGGACGCGGACGCCGGCCTCGATGGCCAGCCTGTGGACATCCTCGCGGTCTCCCACGAGAAGAACCTTGTTGGCCGCGCTCTCGGCCTCGAGCACCGCACGTACCGATTCGGTCTGGTTGGCGGCGACGATCATATTCGCCTTGAATACCTCTCCTTCGTCGAAGGTGACGACCGCCTGGGCCTTTATAGTCTCGATCAGGTGGCCGACGCTCGTCGGGATCACCGCCTTCTTGCGCGGATTGATCCTCGCGATGATGTTCTGGGCGAAAGAGCCATAGTGGAGGAGGGAGCGATAGCGCCCCTCCGAGTCGACGATGGGCAAAGCCTCCCCTCCGCCCTCCCCGAGCAGGGCCAGGGCCGACCAGAGCGGCGTATCGGCGTGGACCGTCCGTGCCGGTCCCGAAATGAAATACTCGGCCTTCGGAACGAGATCCGAGATGAATTCCGGCAGCTCCAAGCCGAATCGGTCGAAGATGTACTCAGTTTGGGGATTCACCGCACCGGCGCGGGCGGCGCGGGCCTCGGGCATACCGGTCGCGCGCTTGAGCGCGGCGTAGGCGACGGCTGCCACGACCGAATCGGTATCCGGATTCTTGTGACCGATCACGAAAACGGTCCTATTCATGTCTCACCTCATGCTTCGAACAGGGACAGGCTCCGCGGCGCGAAAGAGAGCCCGGCCGCGTCAAGCCTCACGTGAGCGACGATTGCCTTCTCGAGCTTCCATTTCGGCGAGTTCTCGACCCAAGAACGCCCGGAAAGATTGACCAAGCCGATGACTCCGCCGTCTCGGCTGAAAATTCCGTACACGTCCCTGGCCATGCGCTCGGCTCCATATTCCCTCGTCGCGAGTCGATCGAATAGGCCTAGGATGCGGGTCGTGAACTCCGCCTCTTCCCGTGCGCCGAACCCGCGCGCGTCGTCGGAGAACATCAATTGAGAGGCAAGCATGAAGTCGACAAGGGCAACGAGTTCCTTCTCCGTTTCGCTCAAGGCCATCCCGGCAGTCCGGCAGAAGACAACGTCGGGATCGTTGACGAAAACCGTACCATCAAGGAGGGATCGGCCGATCGTATGCGACAAATTCGTATAGGCGGCCGGCCTTCCCTGATGTCGAACGACCCGCTTCAGGACTTCGTCCTCCCATTTCTCCTTCGTGTCGGCGCCGATGCGCATGAGAGGAAAGTAAGGGAAAGAAGACTCGAAGGGGGCACCGCAGCCCAGATACGCGATCTTCCCTCCCCGCGGACCGATCATGCGAGAAGTCAGGCGGCGCATGAGGCGATCGTAATGCTCGTAAGCTGCGCCTCCTCGCGCCAAGGTCGCGGGCCTGGCCCGCGAACCCTCGAGAAAGGCGGCGTAGAGGAAATCCAGCTTGAGGTAGCGGTATCCCCATTCCTCGACGAGGCGCGCGAAGATACCGTCGAGATGGTCCTGGACTTCGTGAAGCGAGATATCGAGGGCGTAAAAGATGCCATTCCACTTGTCGTTGAAGCCGGCGGGTACCGGATCCCCCCTATCGTCGCGGAGCAGCCAGCTGGCGCGGTCGCGGAACAACGAGCTGCCTTTGGTGACGACGAGGGGAGCTATCCAGATCCCAGGTATCATCCCCGCGACCTCGATCTCCTCCGCGAAGACCTTCATCCCGCGGGGAAATTTCACGGCATCGGGTACCCAATCTCCTACGACTTTCTCCCAGCCGTCATCGATCTGGAATACCGTAGGCTTTCCCCGCTTGAGATAGTAGGCATTTATCAGGTTACCGTTCGAGCCTATCGACGCGAGGTCCGAGGCGATTATTCCATCGTCTATGCGCGTGTAATGGTTGTACCAGGACTCGTAGCCCCCGGGAACCAGCCTATCCCCCGATCCGAGGAAGTCGAGGCGCTCGAAACGGCCAAAAGCTCGGAAGGCGTCACCCAGCGCATCCTTGACCGCGAAGTAGCCCTCGCGGTAGAATAGTCGGATTTCCGCTACAAGACCCTCCTTCGCGAAACGGCCCCCCTTCGCGTTCAGCTCGACCCGAAAGCCCAAGGAAACACGATTCACCCTGAATGTGACGGGCGGGGTGGCCTTGTCGGGCGACCCCTTTGATACAAGGACCAGCCTGGCGTCTCCGACGCGGACATAAGTCAGGAAGCGAGAGAGGACCTCGTCCGCGGCTTCCCGAGGGCCGGGCCCGTCGCAGTAGACCGCGACGTTGGGGACGATGCGCGCGCGCCGCACTCGCTCTTCGGCGGCGAGCTCACCGCCGAAGCACCAGGATTGCCAACCGTTGGAGAAGATCGTTCTTTCGCGGATAGCCTCGAAGCGCCGACAATCCTCTTTGCCTACGCCGGCCATCTCGCAAAGCTCGTCGAATTCGGCCTCGAAGAGAAGCGTGGCCCTGTCACGGAGGACTGCGTCTTCAGCGGCAACGAAACGGAGGGCCTTCTGTCCATCCCCATCCTCGATCGAGAGGCTGAACCCGGGATCGATTTTCATGATATCCTCCCTGACGCTGCCCTTCGCGAAAATGTACTATGCCATGCGTGGGCGGTCAAACCTCCCTCGGAGGCGAACTTGATCAAGCTCTATGCATTTCTAGGCAATTTCGGTCGCGAGTACAGGGAAAACCGTCATAACGTAGCCTGGCAATTCCTCGAATCCTTGCCCTTCTACGACGAACTCCGCTGGGAGCGTAAGTTCAATGGCCGTTTCGCCACGCGCGAGACCGATACGGGCCGAACCTGGCTCCTCATGCCCGAGACCTACATGAATCTCTCCGGCGACTCCGCCGTGGAGCTTATGCGATTCTATCAGATCGCCCCACGTGAACTCCTCGTAATCCACGACGAGTTGGAGATGACTTTCGGCTTCGTCGGCCTTAAGATGGGCGGCAGCCTCGGGGGACACAACGGTCTGCGCTCCCTCGAGGCACGGCTTGGAACGCGGGACTATGCCCGCCTCCGATTCGGGATCAGCCGCCCCGGCCATGCCGACATCGCCAGCTATGTGCTTTCCGACTTTTCAGCAGAGGAACGCGAGGCCCTCGCCTCCTCTGTCTTCCCGGCCGCGGCCAAATTGCTCGACGCCTGCTCGGGCGAAGGTTTCGATGCGGCGCTCGCGAAGTTCCAGAAAGTGAAGACGATATGAGAAAAGCTGATATCGGATTCCTCGCGAGGCGGAAGCGCGGAACATCGATTGGGGTTAAAAAAACAACCGCACCCCGCCTACGACCGCCAGCGCCTCGGCGATTATATTAAAGGCGTTTTGAGACATCCGCTTCATCGCGAGCACGCCGATGAGACTCCCGATCAGGACCAAGGGTAAAAGCTCCAAGTTGACCAGTACCGTGGACCATGTCACCAGGCCCAGGGCGACGCTGAAAGGCAGCTTGAATAGATTGATGATGAAATAGAACCAAGCTCCGGTCCCTACAAATTCTTCCTTCGACAGATTCATCGACAATAGATAAATGGTCATTACGGGGCCGGCCGCATTGGCGATCATTGTAAAGGCGCCCGCCAGAATCCCGATCGCCGCGGCGAGAACGCTGCTTTCGGCGCGCAGCTCCACCTTCGCCGCGCGTCGCGCTAGATCGATCGCGACGATTAGCAGTATCATCGCGCCGAGAAGAGGCTTGAAGACGGCGTCGCTCAAGATCCTCATCAGGAAATATCCGACGACGATCCCCAGGCCGGTCCAGGGGAGAATACGCAAAAGCCGCCGCCATTCAGCCTTGCGCTGCCAATAGCCAACCGCGACGCAGTCGCCTTCGATGAGGACGGGCAGGATGAATCCCGTGGAGACCCTGGCTTGCATGGCCATTGCGCCTAGTGCGGGGATGAGTATGCCGATGCCCGGAACCCCCGACTTGGAAAAGCCCGACAAGACTGCGACGCCGCATATCTCGGCTATCCCCTTCGCGTCCATGCTAGCGATCGCTCTTCAGCCCGCGGGCGAGAATAAGGGCGATCGCGGCCAAGCAGAGCGGCGCCGCCGAGACAAAGACGCTCCTCGTTCCGAATATGAAAGCATCCGGGCGCTCGGGAATGAAGTATTTCACCGGCCTCCCGAGTCGCGCGCTCGAGGCGAGATCGAGAAGGCTCATGAGCCCGAGCCCGGCGACGAATGAGGAGAGAGAGAGGAAACCGAGCGCGCGGGGATGAGGATGGGCAGGCTAAATGCGGTGGAGCAAAGCATGGAACCGGTACCGAACGAGAGAAACCAGTGTTCGAACATACCTACTTTGTCCCGCTTTTCGGCGATCTTGCCGAGGGCGAGGACAAGAGCGGATATCACGATAAGATAGCTTGAGATGACCCCTTGGACGCAATCGAGGCCGACGCGAAGCCGATCGACGTTCGTAGGCAAGGCGACATCGACGATGCTCCCGTCCAGGCTTCCCATGAAAGGCGCGAGAAGGATGACGGCCGGGATCCGCCGGCTATCGGGCCGAGACGACATGCTCATGAAGAATTCAGTATACGGATCGAGTAAAAGACTGTCTATTGATTTGAGCCCTTTCCATTCCCTCGCGCTTCTTGGTATTTTTCTCGTCGGACAGGAGGACACATGGCGCGTATTTTGAAGGTGCAACATTGGATGCCCGAGTTCGGATACAACGACGAATCCTTTTGCTCGAATAGAGGCGATATGGCGGAGAATCTACTCATATTCGCAGGCGAGCAGGCGCCCGACCCCCGGCTTTACGATCTCGTGATAGTCTACGGCGGTTACATGAGCGCCTACGACGACGCACGCAATCCCTGGATGATCGATGAATTGCGCTTTTTGGAAAGATGCCTCAAGGCAGATACCCCGGTTCTCGGCATTTGCCTGGGAAGTCAGCTGCTGGCGCGCGTCCTTGGCGCGAGTGTCTTCAAGAGCCCTGCGCCCGAGTTCGGCTTCAAGCGCCTCCGGCTCAGCGAGGCCGGCTCAGCCGATCCCGTTCTCGGGACGATTGGCGACGACCTCGGAGGCTTCCTCGCGATACAATGGCACGACGACGCATGGGATCTCCCCGTCGGCGCTCGGCTGCTCGCCTCTAGCGAGGCTTGGCCTAATCAGGCCTTTAGGTACGGTTCCGACACGCTGGCGATACAATTCCACCTGGAGTTCACCCAGCCGCATATGGCCTGGGCCGTAGCTCGCCCAGGCGAAAGCGAATCCGAGGATCCGGCGAAGGAAAACCTCGCAGCCTTCGCTTCCCCGAGCCCTCGCTACGATGAGATACGGACCAGCATGGAAAAAGTACTGACCGGAATGCTTGGGGAAGCTCAAGTCGTTGCCGGCGCTTCGATTTATGAATCCGTCGATAGTTCGAGAGCGGCAAGGTAGGCGAAGGCCTCCTCATAGGACGATCCACACATCTCTAGTGAAGGCCTCAGCGAGGCGCAGACATCGGGTCGCTCGGGCTTGCCATAGAGGGCGCAGTGTCCCCGGGCAGTGAGCTGGACACAGGGCATGCCCGCGGCCTTTCCCGCGGGCATGCCCGGAATGGGCGATGATATGGAGGGGGCGATGCAACAAGCCGCGCAGCCAGGCCGACATGGTATATCGTTCAAGAGAGCGCGGCGCCTTCGATCTCGAGGAGCCTTCGCTTACGCCAGAGGCCTCCGCCATAGCCCCCGAGGCCCCCGTCGGCCCCGATGACCCGATGGCAGGGCACGAGCACAGCGATGCGGTTGCGTCCGTTGGCCTGGGCCACGGCGCGGACAGCGGCCGGATCGCCTAACGTGCGCGCGAGCTCGCCGTAGCTGCGCGTCTCTCCATAGGGTATTTCGCGGAGGGCTGCCCAGACCCGTTCTTGGAAGGGAGTACCGGGCTCATGGATTGGCACTCCGAATTCCGAGCGCTTGCCGGCGAAATACTCGTCGAGCTCCGCTTCCAATCGATCGAGATAAGGATGCGGCGCTGGCGCGGCGGGCAATCCCAAACGCGATTTTAACGTCAGGGCCTGCGTCTCGAGCATGCGGCGGTCGGTGAACTCGAGCAGGCAAATCCCTCGATCGACCGTCCCCGCTATGAGGGGCCCGAGGCTGCTTTCGATCCAGGCGAGACGTATGAAGTCGCCGCTCGGAACTTTCGCAGTCCGGCCTGGAGGGTCTCCGAAAAGCCTCGCGAAGGCATCGCGAAAGCCCGAATGCGACTCGTATCCATAGTCGAAGACGGCATCGTCCAGGCTGCCTCCGGACTTGATCGCCTCGAAGGCGGCCGCGAGCCGCCTAGCGCGCTGGTAAGCCTGAAAGCTGAGCCCGTAACGCGCCTTGAAGCGCCGCCTGACCGTAGCAGGGTCGAATCCTTCGACCTTGAGCTCGGCGTCTCTTATTCTGCACTTAGGATCGGCCTCCACCCGAGCGACGAGCTGGGCGAGCCAGTCCGGATCGGCCGATGAAGAAAGAGGCTTACATCGTTGGCAAGGACGATATCCAGCGAACAGGGCCTCGGCCGCAGTCGCATAAAAGACTGTATTCCCGACCAGAGGCTTTCTCGCCGGGCATGAGGGACGGCAAAAAATCCCGGTAGTCGTGACCGCGGCGAAGAAAATACCGTCGAAGGTATCGTCCCGTTCGCGGAAGGCGGCGTCCATTACGGAAAACGGCGGTAGCTCGGGCATGATCGGCACCTCTCTCGGAGATGATACGCCGCCGAGGCGAGCCTCGACCACCGAAAAATCGACAGGTATTCGCGTTTTCGATAACTCGGGGAGCCTTCGAAAGCTATCGTAGTCTCCTCATTTTCGCAAGTATAATACCCCGAGAAAAAGCGACGGGAAACCGGCGACTGACCGAGTCGTCGGTTTCCCGAATGCCGGCAGAGGGACTTGAACCCTCAAGCCATCGCTGGCAGCAGATTTTGAGTCTGCCGTGTATGCCATTTCACCATGCCGGCGGCAAATCGTTTCTACTATGCGACTAAAGCTCCGTCAAGATAAACCCTACAACAATAAAAAAGAAGCTTAACAAAATGTCTAATATGTTATAAACTGCAAATAAGTGGTCTCTGCTACTATACGGAGTTATGTTGGATATCGACGACGCTAGGATCTGCCCCGGAGATGAGAACCATCCTCGGGGCATCCATTT
>Ga0181520_10001687_pt1 | contig 44083 bp, 38 predicted proteins | sample PEATcosm2014_Bin_29_FD_132451 | JGI IMG/M metagenome (GOLD analysis project Ga0181520, IMG submission 132451) | Peatland microbial communities from MTU Mesocosm Facility, Houghton, MI, USA - PEATcosm2014_Bin02_30_metaG | ecosystem: Environmental > Terrestrial > Soil > Wetlands > Peat | place... | reverse complement strand
TCGTTGGTCGGTGTGGCGATCATCAGGCTGTCCAGCAATCCCATCTGTGCGTTGGTCGTCGTTTGCATGTCTCTCTGACGCATCATCAAATCATCCGTTCAAAAACGTTTTGCAGAGGTCTCGTATTTTATTTGTAGACGATGAAGCGGCTCTGGCCAGCCTCGGAAAAAAGACGCTCGAACGGCTGGGCTACCAGGTGACCATGAAGACCAGCGCGTTGGAAGCGATTGCGGTCGTGCGCGCTCAGCCGGAGCCGTTTGATCTGGTCATCACTGATTTGACGATGCCGGTCATGGACGGCGTCAAACTCGGCCGCCAACTGCTGGAAATCCAGCCGCACCTGCCCGTCATCATCACCACCGGTTGCAGCGGAGTGAGGACCGCCGGGAAAGCGCGGGAACTGGGCTTCCGGGAATTATTGAGCAAGCCGAGCACCGCCCGGTCTTTGGGCGAAGTGGTGCATCGCGGGCTGCATCAAACCACTTCAACCAATAAATGAACGGGACGATCCGGCTTCACCGTTCGTTGCTTCCTCGAACTGAAGACTTGTGCCGGCTGAGTTCAAAATAGCGCGCATGGGGTGAACACCCCATGGTCGCCGTCCGGTTTTTGTGTTTACCTCAAGCCATGAGCGAACCACGACTTTTCCGCCGCCCACGGTCAACCAAGGTTCAACCGCCGCCGCCGGGCCGGCCGCACCGTTAAAATCCAGTTTTGCCAGGTCAGGCCAGCCAGCCTGAGTTGCGACCTCAAATGGAGACGAACTTGCCGGCGGGGGCACGAGGGTCAAGGTGCATGGGCGGCCGGAGCCCCGGCGCGGTTCGTCTCCCAACCAGGCAGGCGGGCGGCTTGAAAATCCAGGCGCTGGTGGTTCTGTCCTGGTGCTGCGTCCTGCTCGCCGGCGGGCCGCCGCCAGCCGTTGGTGCCGGCCCGCCGCCCGCCGCCGAGACCGTGGTGCTGCCCAGGTCCGTGCCTGATCCCATTGAACCGTTCAACCGGGTGATGTGGGCTTTCAACCGGGGATTGATGGCCGGCACCGTCAAACCGACGAGCCGGGTTTATCGGTTCGCGGTGGTAAAGCCGGTCCGCACCAGCATCGGCAATTTCGGCCGGAATCTTATTTACCCCGGACGCCTGATCAACAATCTGCTCCAGGGCAAATGGAGCGGCGCGCGGGATGAATCCTGCCGGTTTGCGGTCAACACCACCGTCGGCGTCGCCGGGTTGTTTGACTTGGGCGCCCGATGGCACATGCCCAAATCCGACGCGGATTTTGGCCAGACCTTCGGCCAGTGGGGCTGGCAGCCGAAGTGCTTCATCATGCTGCCGGTTTTTGGTCCCAGCAGCGAGCGCGACACCGTCGGTCTCGCCGCCGACACCGCCGCCAACCCGCTGCTGTATCTCTCTCCCTACGCCTCGGTTGCCGATGATCCGCTGACTTATCTCGGCCCCTATTCCTATTTCACCTACGCGAACATGTATAACAACCTGTCCGACAGCGTGAATGAATATGTGCGCTTCAGCCAGGCCGAGATGGATCCGTATTCCGAAATTCAATATGCCTGGACGTTTGCGCGGGCGAACCGCGTGGCGAATTTCCAGGTGAAAGGAAAACAAGACGAAGCTTCGCTGGAAACCATCCAATCCGTTTTCTTCACTTACAAAGACCCCGAATTTCAGGGCCGCAGCCAGACCCGGTCGGTGCGGATTCCGGCGACGGGAAAAGATTTGAAGTTTACTTATTGGTTGCAGCCGGGCGTGGCGAACGTGGTTTATATTGTCCCCGGCCTGGGCGGCCACCGGCTGGCCCAGCCCTCGCTGGCGCTGGCCGAGCTGGTCTATAAAAACGGTTTTTCCGCCGTGGTCATCAGCAGCCCGTTCAACTCCGAGTTCATGGAACATGCTTCCACCGCCGCGCTGCCGGCCTGTCTGCCGGTGGATGGCCGCGACTTGCACGTCGCGCTCACGGAAGATTGACCGCCGCTTGAACCGACGCCATCCCGGCCGGCTGGGCAGCCGGGCGCTGCCGGGCTATTCCATGGGGGCGCTGGAAACTTTGTTCATCGCCGCCATCGCGCCGACCAATGAACTGCCGCTGCTGAAATTTGACCGCTATGTGGCCATCAGTCCGCCGGTGCGCCTGCTGCATGGCGCTGCCAGGCTGGATGAATTTTACCGCGCACCCCTGGCCTGGCCGGCGGCGGAATGCGCCGACGACCTGGAAAACACTTTTTTGAAAGTGGCCGCCTTGAGCCAGGGCACGCTGACGCCGCAAACGACGCTGCTGTTTGACGCCATCGAATCCCAGTTTCTCATCGGCCTGAATTTTCGTCTGGTGCTGCGCGATGTGATTTACAGCAGCCAGCGGCGGCACAACCAGGGGGTCCTGCAGCATCCGCTCTGGAACTGGCGGCGCGGGCCGGTGTATCAGGAGATCCTGCAATACTCCTACCAGGATTATTTTGACAAGTTTGCCGTTCCCTATTATTCGGCCTGCGGACGGAACTCACCGGCCGCCGGTATGCTGGAGCAGGCCGGTGATTTGCGGACTTACGAAACCGGCCTGCGCGCCAGTCCAGCCACCCGCGTCATCGTCAATCAAAACGATTTTCTCCTGGCGGACGGAGACCTGGCCTGGCTCCACGCCACGTTTGCCCCGGAACAACTGACTGTTTTCCCGCAGGGCGGCCATCTGGGAAACCTGTCCAATCCGACGGTGCAAAAGGCGATCCTCGCGGCGCTGGCGGGTTTGAAATCATCTCCACTTAAATCGAACTAACCAGGTGGACGGATCGGAACAAAATCCATCATTGTCAGTCGGATTACACCCCGTGGCGGCGCTCCTGCTCGCATGGTAATCTGCCTGGAATGGGTCCCATTGGCTATCCACATATCTGGTTGCTCGTAAGTCGGCTGCTCGCAAAAAATTGAAAATTCACCAAACCAGCCGGAGAGTTTGCATTCGCCGGCTGGTTTCGCCTTTGCGGGCACGGCAAAATAATTGAATGGGTTGGTGCCAATACCAGGAGGCATCGCACCACCGTTGCTTCCAAAGAAATCTGGACCTCGTCAGCTTGACGCTTGCAGAATCACACTTTTCAGCGGCCATCGCCTTTTTGAGCTGGCCGTCATTGCTTCCGTCAATGTTGTCCCGTAGATTTTCAATTCCCACTTCGCGGCGCAATTGGTTAGCTTGGGTGTGTGAACGACCAGCGACCCAATCCAACGTCCCGCAGCCGTCATCCGACATCGCCGCCGGCCGCCACGCGCGGTTTCTGGGCGCTCATCATCACGCAGTTCCAGGGTGCGTTCAGCGACAACGTGCTGAAAAACCTCGTCGTCTTCGTCGCGCTTTTCGGCACGGGCATGACGCTCGCGGAAAAAAACAGCTATGGCGAATCCATCGCCGCACTGTTCGCGCTGCCGTTCATGCTGTTTTCGATGGCCGGCGGTTATCTGGCCGACCGTTGCAGCAAACGCTCGGTCATGCTTGGTGTGAAAATCTTCGAGCTGCTCATCATGTCGCTCGTTTTCGCAGGGCTCTGGTCGTGGAACAAAAATCTGCTGCTCATCGGCGTGTTTCTCATGGGCACGCACAGCGCCATTTTCGGCCCGTCCAAATACGGCTCGCTGCCGGAGCTGCTGCCGGAGAAAAAGCTCTCCTGGGGCAACGGCATCCTCGAACTCGGCACCTTCATGGCCATCATCCTCGGCACCGTCGCCGCCGCGTTGATGTCGGAACATTTTCGCGGGCACCAATGGTTCTCCGGCGTCATCCTGGTTGCGCTGGCGGCGGCCGGATTTTTTTCCTGCCTCGGCATCAGCCGGATTCCGGCGGCGGATCCGCAGAAAAAATTCAACTGGTTTTTCCCCGCCGAAATCTGGCGGCAAATCCGGGCCATGCGCGGCGACCGGCCGCTCTGGCTGGCGCTGTGCGGCAACACCTATTTCAATTTTCTCGGCATGCTGCTGCTGCTGAACTTGTTTTTCTACGGCTCGGAAACCCTGCACGTCGGCGAAACGCACATCGGCCTGTTGAACGTCGCCCTCGCGCTGGGCATCGGCCTGGGCAGCGTGGCGGCGGGGTTTTTGTCCGGCGGGAAAATTGAATACGGCCTGGTGCCGCTGGGTGCCTTCGGGCTTTCCATTTTTTCCGCGTTGCTCGCGCGAAGCTCGGTTTCGGTGGAACAATCCTGTTGCCTGCTCGCGCTGCTGGGTTTCGCCGGCGGCTTTTTCATCGTGCCCATCGCCGCGCTGTTGCAGCACCGGCCGGCGCGCGACAACAAAGGCCAGGTGCAGGCCACGGCCAACTGGTGGTCGTTCGTCGGCGTGTTTCTCGCGGCGGGCGCGCACTGGCTGCTGGCGCAAAAACTTGGCTTGTCGCCGCGCGGCATTTTTCTGGCCGGCGGTTTGCTGACTTTTCTCGGCGCGGTTTATGTTCTGCTTTTGCTGCCCGACGCGCTCCTGCGGTTCGTGCTGTGGTGCGCGACCAATTCGATCTACAAAATCCGTGTCATCGGGCGCGACAACCTGCCGGCCAAGGCCGGCGCGTTGTTTGTCTGCAATCATCTTTCGTTCGCCGATGCGCTGCTGCTCATCGCCGCGACCGACCGGCCCATCCGCTTCCTGATGTTCAAGGGCATCTACGAAAAGCGCTGGATCAACCCCTTCGCCAGAATTCTTGGTGCGATTCCCGTTTCGTCCGGCCAGCGCCCGCGCGAACTGCTGCACGCGTTGCAGGCGGCGAGCGATGCCATCCGCGCCGGCGAGGTCGTCTGCATTTTCGCCGAGGGCCAGATCACGCGCATCGGACAACTGCTGCCGTTCCAGCGCGGCTTCGAGCGCATCATGAAAGACGTGGCCGCGCCGATCATCCCCGTCGCGCTCGACGGCGTGCTCGGCAGCCCGACCAGTTTCGAGCGTGATAAAATGGTGCGCCATTTTCCCGAACGTCTGCCGCATCCGGTCACGGTCAGCTTCGGCGCGCCGCTGCCGCCGACCGCCTCGCACATCGAGGTCCGCGAAGCCGTGCAAACGTTGATCGCCGATGCGTGGCAGTATCGTCGCGCCAAAATGGAACCGATGCCGCGCGATTTCGTCCGCGCCGCGCGCCGGCATCCGCGCCGCTTTTTCATGACCGACGCGACCAGCGGCGCCGTCAACTTCGGCGCCGCGCTGGTGAAAACCATTTTCCTCGCGCGCCGGTTGAAGAAAATCTGGCGCGGACAAAGCATGGTCGGGCTGTTCCTGCCGCCGAGCGTGCCGGGCGCGCTGGTGAATTATGCGGCGCTGCTTTGCGGCAAAGCGCCGGTGAACCTGAATTACACGTTGGCCGAGGCGACCATCGCCCACTGCGCGCAGCAGTGCGACCTGAAGACCGTCATCACGTCGCGGAAGTTTCTGGAAAAGCTCAAGCTTGCGCCGCCGGGCGAGTTGATTTATCTCGAAGACGTGGCGGCAAATCCGGCCGCCGCCGAAAAACTCACCGCCTGGCTGCTGGCCAGGTTCGCGCCGTTCAGCCTGCTCAAGCGTGCCGCCGGTCGGGAAATAGAAGTGGCGCTCGACGATCTCGCCACCGTGATTTTCTCCAGCGGCAGCACCGGCGAGCCGAAGGGCGTGATGCTCACGCATTACAACATCCTCTCGAACCTGGAGCAGTTCAGCCACATCCTCAATTTCACGCATCACGACCGCATCCTCGGCATTCTGCCGTTTTTCCATTCGTTCGGCTTCACGGTCACACTGTGCCTGCCCGCCGAGATCGGCACGGGTGTGGTGTTTCATCCGAACCCGCTGGACGCGCGGGCCGTCGGCACGCTCGTCCGCGAAAACGCCGTCACGCTGCTGCTGTCCACGCCGACGTTTCTGCAGCTCTACCTGCGCGGCGTGCCGTCGGAAGATTTCGGCAGCCTGCAGCTCGTCATCGTCGGCGCGGAAAAACTGTCGGCGCGGCTTGCCGACGCCTTTGAGCAACACTTTGGCGTCCGTCCGCTCGAAGGCTACGGCACCACGGAATGCGCGCCGGCCGTCGCGGTCAACATCATGGATTTTCGCGCTGCCGGCTTCCATCAGATCGGCGGCAAACGCGGCAAGATCGGGCGCGTCCTGCCCGGCATGATGGCGCGGCTGACCGACCCGGAAAACCCGTGGGACGGCAGGGCGGTGTCCGTCGGTGAGCCGGGCATGCTGCTCGTGCGCGGCCCGAATGTGATGCGCGGCTATCTCGGCCTGCCGGAGAAAACGGCGGACGTCCTGCGCCATGGCTGGTATTGCACCGGCGATGTGGCGACGATGGATGCGGACGGTTTTTTGCAGATCACCGGCCGACTGAGCCGCTTCAGCAAGATCGGCGGCGAGATGGTGCCGCATCTGAAGGTAGAGGAGAGATTGCAGGAGCTGGCAGGCGCGGCCGAGACACTGTTTGTCGTCGCCGGTGTGCCGGATGAAAAGAAAGGCGAACGGCTCGTGGTGCTGCACAGGCTTCCGGAAGACGTCTTGCAAACATGCCTGGAAAAATTCGCCGTGTGCGACCTGCCAAACCTGTGGAAGCCCAAGGCCGACGCCTTCTACCGCGTGGAGCAGTTTCCATTGCTGGGCACCGGCAAGCTGGATTTGCGCGCCGTGAAAGAAATGGCGCATCAATTGTCAGCCGCGGATGGTCACGATTGAAGGCGGACAAAAATGGATTCCCGGAGGTTTGGCTTGTTGGATGAATGGACGGCGGAATTTCTCCCACAAATCCAGTAATCCATTGATCCGGTTCACTCCCGTCCGCAGCAAATTTCAGAGCAGTATGAAATCGTGGCGGATGCCTGTTTCGTCGCAGTGCAAAATGGCTATGCTGCGTTCGATGCCGAACCGGGGTTTGCCCGCGTATCCGGGATTGAAGAACAAAACGCCGTTCACCGTCTCGCTGAATCGCTTGTGCGTGTGGCCGAAGACGACCACGTCCGGGCGCTCGCGTTGGATGCGGGCCGCCACCTTGTCCGCCAGCGCGCGCGGGTTGACGATGTGGTGAAGGAGAAATTTTTTGCCCGCGAGCGTGACCGCTTCCGTCTCCTTGAACGTGAGGTCGGGGTCGTTATTGCCGAGCACGAGGATGGTGGGCGCGATGGCCTTCAATTCAAATTCAATGATCTCGTTGCCAATGTCGCCCGCATGCAGGATGTGATCCACGCCCGCGAAAATTCTCTCCACGCGCGGGTCGAGGAAGCCGTGCGTGTCAGAAATGACGCCGATTTTGAGTGCCGCGTGGGGTGTGCCGCGTGACGGGTCTCCGTCAGCCGCCATCCGCAATGGTTTTTTGTCATGCATCACGCTTTTGCTTTCTCCGGCTCAGCCTCGGCTTTGCCTTCGGATTCGCCTTCCGCTTCCGGCTCGCGCGCCCCGGCGGTTTTGTCGGCGGGGGATTCCGCCGTGAGTTTTTCCGCGGCGGCAAACAGGGCGGTGAACAGCCCGCCGCTCAGAAGCGTGTTGCGGAACATTTCCCAGGTGGTCGGATGCCAGTCGGGGCGGCCGGTGGTCAGCGCCTGAATCCAGCCGGCGACGGTCTTGGCGTAGGCGGCGTCTTGCAACCAGGATAACGTATTCGTAACGACGTAAAAAATCACCGCACCGGCCAGCCCGCCCAGAACCAGCTTGAGGAACGGCGCTTTCCGCCCGAACCATTTGCCCAGCGCGATGAGCAGGGCGTAAATGGCGTAGTTCAGGACGAGATAAAATCCGAACGGCGGCGCGTGATAATAAAACATGTTCAGCGCCACGTCCGTCACCAGCATGACGCCCAGCGGCAGCCACCATGCCAGCGCGCCCGCAAAATACACGCCCGCGCAGAAGGCCAGCGCATACGCCGCGCTGAAGTTTGGCGGCAGCAGTCCCGGAATCCGCGACAACGCGAACGTCGCCACGAAAATGGCCGGAAGCAGGATTTTGCCTTTCATCGCCGGACATTTTAGCGCCAACCACGGCGGTTTCAAACCCCGAAATGTTCCGCTGGCGGAGCGGACGGTCTGCCACCGAGCGCGGCGGCGACGGCGGCGGACAGTTCCTCCTTGTTGACCGGCTTGTGCAAATAGGCGGCGGCACCGGCGGCCAGCGCTCGCGGTCCGGTCATGGCCGGGTCGTCGCCGGAGATGATGATGACCGGAATGCCCCTGGCCTCGTTCATGCGATGCAGCCAGTCGAGCGCCCAAAAACCATCGCGGTTGCCGCCGCTGTTGACGTCCATGTCCTGCGGGAAATGGATGTCGAGCAGGATCAAGTCGAGCCGTTCCTTGCGGACGACGTTCAGCGCGTCGGCGATTTCGCCAGACATCAAAACCTGGTAGCCCCGGTCGCGCAGGGCGAAGTAAAGCGTCCGCTGGATGATGGGGTTGTCGTCAACCACCAGGATTTTGCCGGGAGCGGGAACTGCGGGCTGTAGGTTCATGTTCAAAGTATATCAGCCAAAGCAGGGTTGGTGCTCCAGAAATTGCGCGGAGCAAAAATCAGAGACACAGGATCGTCAGCTTCTTCGGGCCGTGCGCGCCAAGAACGAGAATGCGCTCGATGTCGCCGGTGCGGCTGGGGCCGGTGATGAACGAAATCATGCTTGGAAAATCCGGCGTGTATTTCTGCTGCAACATTGCAAACGCGGCGGGCAGGTCGGCCACCAACTGTTCACGTCGGGCGATGACGACGTGGTGCGGCGGCAGCACAGACAACGCGCGTCCGCCCGCGCTGCGGCTCGTCACGGCCACGCCGCCGGTCTGCGCGATGAGCGCGTCGCACTCGGTGATGCCGGCGTCACACTGCTCCATTTTCTGAACGTCGTAGCCCCGGTCGGTGAGCGTCACCGGCAGGCCGAGCGCCTTGCACGCAAAATCGGTCAGTTCGCCGCCGTGGCTGGCGATGCGCCGCCATTTTTCCGCAGCGGAAATTTTAAGGAGCGCGGTTTTCAATTCGTCGCGGCTGGCGAGCCGTTGAAAATCCGCCTTCAAGTTGGCGGCATTCTTGGCGAACAAGGCGAATTGTTCTTCAATGCTTGCGCCGACGGACGGCAGCCATTCGCGCGCATGATTGGCCGGCGGTGCGTCACTTGCTTGAACCGTGGTCTTGCCATGCGAGCCGGGCAGGGGAGCGTTGACTTTCAACGCCTCACGGATGCGGCCCAAGATATTTTCGCGTTCGCTCATTTCCGGTTCCTCCACCAGTCTTTGAAGGACTCACGCGGCTGCGGCGGCAGGTCGCGCGTTTTGGTCCATGATTTCGCGGGATCGAGCACGGAGCCTTTCACCGCGTGTTGCAACGGTTGCGTGAGCCAGCCGAGTTTTTTGGCGAGCCACCACAGTTTCGGCTCGTTCGCCACCAGGCCGAAAATTTTATACGCCAACCGCTCGAAAAACGCCGGTTGGCCGGCGGCGGCGTTGCGGCGGTTTTGCAGCAGGTGATGGTGCAGATCAATTTTCACCGGGCACGCCTCGGTGCAGGCGCCGCACAGCGACGAGGCGTTGGAAAGATGTTTCCAGTCCTGCAAGCCGCGCAGGTGCGGCGTGATGACGGAGCCGACGGGGCCGCTGTAAGTGGTGCCGTAGGTGTGGCCGCCGATGTTGCGGAAAATCGGGCAGACGTTCAGGCACGCGCCGCAGCGGATGCAGTGCAGCGCGTCCCGCTGCTCGGCGTCGGCGAGGAGTTCGGTGCGGCGGTTGTCGAGCAGGACGACGTGCCATTCCTCCGGGCCGTCGCATTCGCCGGGCTGGCGCGGGCCGGAATACATCGTGTTGTAGCACGTCATCGGCTGGCCCGCGCCGGCGGTCGCAAGCATCGGCAGAAACAGCGCGAGATCAGCGAAGCGCGGCAGCACTTTTTCGATGCCGATGAGCGTGACCATTGTTTTCGGCAGCGCGGCGGTGAGGCGTGAGTTGCCCTCGTTTTCCGTGATGGAAAGCATGCCGGTCTCGGCAATGGCAAAATTCGCGCCGGTGAAACCAACGTCGGCCTGGATGTATTTCTGGCGCATCACGCGGCGGGCCACCATCGTCAAATCATCAGGGTTGTCGGACGGCGCATCGCCGAGTTCGCGCTGGAACAAATCTTTGATCTCGCCGCGCGTCAGGTGCATCGAGGGGAAGACAATGTGATACGGCGGCTCGTGACGGAGCTGCATGATGAATTCGCCAAGATCGGATTCGACGACAGTGGATCCTTCCTTCTCGAGTGCGTGGTTGAGATGAATCTCCTCCGAAGTCATGGACTTGGACTTGATGATGGCGCGCGCTTTTTTGTCGCGGAGGATTTGGGCGATGATTTCGCACGCCTGTTCGCCGGTGCCGGCCCAGTGAACTTTCGTGCCGCGAGATTCGAGTTTGGCGACGAGCGATTCAAGGTGCGTGTCGAGATGGTTGATGGCCTGCCACTTGGTTTCGGCGGCGGCCTGGCGCGCGGATTCCCAGCTTTGAAACGCGGCCTTGTTTTTGTCGCGGACGACTTCGTAGCCGCGCAGCGCCGTGCGGATCACCTGCCGGTGCCGGAGATCGCGTGTCTTTTCGGTGGCGCGTGTTTTGAATTGGGAGACGAAGCTGCTCATTGCTGGTTCAGCACCTCGGCCAGGTGGATGGTTTTGACGGGGCTGCCCTGCCGTGACAGCAATCCTTGAATGTGCATCAGGCAGCTCGAATCGCCGGAGACGATGTATTCCGCCCCGGTCTCGGCGGCGCTGGCGCATTTCACCTCGCCCATCGCGGTGGAGATCATCGGAAACTTGGCGGCGAACGTGCCGCCGAAACCACAGCACGAAACCTCGGCCATCTCGACGAGCTGCAAATCGCGGACCTGTGCAAGCAGCGCGCGCGGCTGTTTCTGGATGCCGAGTTCGCGCAGGCCGTGGCAGCCGTCGTGATAGGTGATCTTGTGCGGAAACTTCGCACCGAGATCGGTCACGCCCAGTTTGCTGACGAGAAAATCGGAAAACTCCCAGGTGCGTGCGGAGATTGCCCTGGCGAGTTCGGCGCGCGGCGTGTTTTTGAAAAGTTCAGGATAAAAGTTTTTCACCATCGCGCCGCAGGAGCCGGAGCCGATGACGACGGCCTCGGCGTCCGCCAATTTTTCCAGCACCGGCGCGGCGATGGCGCGGGCTTCGTCCCAGTAGCCGGAGTTGAACGGCGGCTGGCCGCAGCAGGCGATTTCCTCCGGGCAGACGACCGTGTGGCCGAGACGTTCGAGGATCTGCACCATGCTGATGCCTGCGCGCGGAAACAGCGCGTCCACAAAACAGGGGATGAAAAGCGTGACGGTCATGCGTTGCAAATTGGCGGCAAATTCAAGCCGGTATTCTTGACGCGGCGGGGCGACGTGTCATTAAAAAAATCCATGGAATTCTTTTGGCTTCTCCGACGGAACGCGATTGGGCAGGATGTCGGAAAATCGGAACCATGTATTTCGGGAAAAAAATTGTCGTGGTCATGCCCGCCTACAACGCGGCCAAGACCGTCACCATGACGGTGGACGAGGTGCTGCAGCAGGGCATCGTGGATGAAATCATCTTGGTGGACGACCGCAGCCGCGATGACACGGTGCGGGTGGCGTCGTCGTTGCCGGGCGTGCGCGTGCATGTGCATGAAAAAAACACCGGCTACGGCGGCAACCAGAAGACCTGCTACCGGCTGGCGCTGGAGGCGGGCGCGGACATCGTCATCATGGTGCATCCGGATTATCAATACACGCCGAAGCTGATTCCGGCGATGGCCTCGATCATCGCCAACGACCTGCACCAATGCGTGCTGGCAAGCCGGATTCTGGGCGGCTATTCGTTGCCGGGCGGGATGCCGGGCTGGAAATATGCGGCGAACCGGTTTTTGACGTTCGTGGAAAATGTGCTGCTGGGGGCGAAACTTTCGGAATACCATACCGGCTACCGGGCGTTTTCAAAGGCGCTGCTGCTGAAGCTCGAACCGAACCTGGCGCGGAACTCGGACGATTTTGTTTTTGACAACGAGATGCTCGCGCAGATTTTGTGGCACGGTTTCACGATTGGCGAGGTGAGCTGCCCGACGAAGTATTTCAAGGAGGCGTCGTCCATCAATTTCCGGCGCAGTTGCAAATACGGTTTCGGCTGCCTGAACGTCGGCCTGAAATTCCGGCTGGCCAAACTGGGGCTGGCTAGGCCGGAGCTGTTTTTCCCTTGAACCCGAAACCGGAAGCCGGCCGGGCGGCTTTCCCCATGCCGGGTGCTTTTCTGAAAACAAAATGAGCGGCACCTGTCTCAAGCGCCGCTGCAAACCGTTCGTTCCGGGCGGCGGAAATTACTTGAGCGAGAGGGCGAGGCGGGATTTCTTGCGGTTGGCGGTGGGGCGGGTGATGGCCCCGACCTTCACGGCCTTGTCAAACGCCGAGTGGACGCCGGAAAGGAGCTTGACAGCCTCGTCTTTTTTGCCGGCGGCCACGGTGGCGCGGAACTGTTTCTCCGTGCGGCGCAGGCGGGATTTGACGGCGCTGTTCTGGAGGTGCTTGCGTTCGCTGTTGCGCATCCGGCGTTCGGCTGACTTCGTGTTGGGCATAGATTCTTTTAATAATTTGCTAAAGAGCCGCAGAAACTAGCCAAACGCGCGCGAAAGTCAACGCTGAAAAATCCCATCCGTTCTTTACTTTTGGCGGCGGGACTGGTTTTTTAGGCGAAATAATTTGAACCGAACCGCAACGGAAGCCCGCGCCATGAATTCACCGCTTCGCATTTTGCATCTGGAGGATAATCCGGCTGACGCGATGCTGGTGCGCGACCAGCTTGCCGAGGATGAACTGGCGGCGGAGGTGTGCCATGTCTGCCGGCGCGAGGAATTCGTCCAGACGCTGGCGGCGGGGCCTTGGGATCTGGTGCTGGCGGATTACCGGCTTCCGGATTTCACCGGCCTGGATGCGCTCAAACTTGTCCGCAGCAAATTTCCCTTCCTGCCGTTCATCCTGATGTCCGGCACCATCGGGGAACAGGCGGCGATTGAGAGCTTGAAGGCGGGGGCGACGGATTACATTCTCAAACAAAATCGTGACCGCCTGCCGGCGGCGGTGCGCCGCGCCGTGGTCGAGGCCGGGGAGCGCGCCAGGCGGGAGGCGGCCGAGGAGGATTTGCACCGCAGCGAACAAGAATACCGGCTGCTGTTCCAGGGCAATCCGCATCCGATGTGGGTGTTTGATCTGGAAACGCTGGCGATTCTGGAAGTCAACGAGGCGGCCACGCAGCATTATGGTTATTCCCGGGAAGAGTTTCTCCGCATGACGCTGGCCGACCTGCGCGTGCCGGAACGGGATTCGCAGGGACCGAAACCGCCGGTGGACATCAAGGCGCAGGGACTGGTCTGGCGGCACCGGCGCAAAGACGGCTCGGAAATGGACATGGAGGTCATCTGGTCCCCGTTGGCCTTTCACGGAAAACTGGCGGCGCTCACCCTGGCCACCGATGTGACCGTTCGCCGGCGCACGGCCCGACGCGACGCGGTGTTCGGCAAATTAAGCCACAATTTGAGCGCGGTCACCACGGCGTCCGAAGCGGCGCTGTTCATCTGCCAGGCGGCGGATGAATTGTTTCAGTGGGACGATTTTGCATTGGATTCGTATTCGGCGGAAAGGGATGAAGTCGTTTCGCTGCTCTCGATCACGACCATCGAGGGCAAGCGCGTGGAAATTCCTGCCGCGCCGCAGCCCAAGACGGCCAATGCGCTGGTCCAACGGGTCATCGCGCGCGGCGCCGAACTGGTTTCCGCAGAAGAAACCGGCGACCAGGCCGGCACCACCATGGTCGCGCCCATTCGCAACAGCGAACGGGTGATCGGCGTGATGTTCATCCAGCGCCGGCACTCCCACAGCTATGCCGGGCACGACGTGGAAATTTTGCAGACGCTGGCCGACCAGTGCGGTGGCGCCTTGCAACGGGTGCAGGTCGAGGAAGAACTGCGCCAGAGCCAGCGCCGTTTCCGCGAACTTTTTGAAAATTCACCCGACGCGATTTTCGTCGAGGATTTGCAGGGCAAAGTTCTGGATGTCAACCGTGGCGCCTGTATGTTGCACGGCATGACCCGGGGGCAGCTGGTCGGCAAAGGCGCGATTGATCAACTGGTGCCGCCCGCGCACCGCGACACGGCCCGCGCAGATTTTCAAAAGCTGGCGGCGGGACAAATTACCTGGATTGAAAGCGAGAACCTGCGTGCCGACGGTCGCATGGTGCCGGTGGAAATCCGCGCCGCGCGCATTGAATACGACGGCTCGCCGGCGCTGCTGTTTCACGTCCGGGACATCACCGAGCGCCGCGCGGCGGAAATGGCGTTGCGCAGTTCGGAAACCTTGTTCCGTTCCGTCTGGGAAAATTCCATGGACGGCATGCGGCTCACGGATGAAAACGGCACGGTGGTCGCCGCCAACGAGGCGTTTTGCCGGCTGGTCGGCTTGCCGCAGGAACAACTGGAGGGCAAGCCGTTCGTGGTCATTTATTCCGCCGCCCAGGATCATGAAAAAATGCTGCGCGAGCATGGTGACTTGTTTCGCACCGGCTCCGTCCGGGAAAAACAGGAATATCAGCAGGTGCTGCACGACAACCGCTCCGTGGTGTTTGAAATCACCGATTCCTACGTCGAGTCCGGCGGCAAACCGCGCCTGCTGTTGAGTCTTTTCCGGGACGTCACCGCGCACCGGCGGCTGGAGGAACAACTCCGCCAGTCGCAAAAAATGGAGGCCATCGGCCAGCTTGCCGGCGGCATCGCGCACGATTTTAACAACATCCTGACCATTATTCTCGGCCACGCCACGCTGCTCACGCTGGCCAAAATTGATCCGAAGTCGCTGGTTTCCGCCCAGCAGATCAAGCAGGCTTCCGAGCGGGCTGCGGGCCTGACGCGCCAGTTGCTCGCGTTCGGGCGCAAACAGATTTTCAATCCGCATCCGCTCGATCTCAACCGCGTTGTCGGCAAGATGACCGACCTGCTCGCGCGCCTGCTCGGCGAGGACATCGCGCTGCAAATCACTTTCAGCAGCCAGCCGGCGATCATCGCGGCCGATGTCAGCATGTTGGAACAAATTTTGTTGAACCTCTCCGTCAATTCCCGCGACGCCATGCCGCGCGGCGGGCAGCTCGCCATCCGCATCAGCATCTGCGAGGTGGATGAGGCGCACACCCGGCGCTTCGCCGACGCGCGGCTGGGGAATTTTGTCCGGTTGACTCATGCGGACACCGGCTGCGGCATCCCGCCGGAAAATCTCCCGCGCATTTTTGAACCGTTCTTCACCACCAAGGAGCTTGGCAAAGGCACCGGCCTGGGCCTGGCGACCGTCTTTGGCATCGTCAAACAGCATGAAGGCTGGGTGGAAGTGGAAAGTGAACTGGGCAAAAGCACCGCCTTTCACATTTATTTTCCCGTTTCCAGCGCGCCGGTGGCCGACTTGGAGCACACCGACACCCAGTTTCATGCCCGCAAAGGGACGGAAACCATCATGGTCGTCGAGGACGAACGCGACCTCCGCGAGATCGTCACCCGCACGCTCAATCTCAACGGCTACCGGGTGTTTCAGGCGGTGGACGGGCCAAAAGCCCTGCGAATCTGGGCCGAATACAAAAATGAAATAGACCTCGTCTTCACCGACATCATCATGCCCGGCGGCCTCAACGGGCGCGAACTCGCCGACCGGCTCTGGCTCGAAAAACCGGATCTCAAGGTGATTTTTTCCAGTGGTTACGGCGCGGAGGCATTGGGCAAGGATTTCAAACTTGACCCGCATTTGAACTACCTTCAGAAACCCTACCTGCCGCAAACTCTTTCCCGCGTCATCCGGCGCTGTCTTGACGGAGAAAACGGTCTGTGATTCCAAGTTTTCGATTTTTAGTTTTGCACCGCCCGGCTTAAATTTGAAAGACTTGGCACAAAAAATTTCAAAATGATCATTGCGCCCTCATTGCTCGCCGCCGATTTCACCCGCCTGGGCAAGGAAGCGGAACGGGCCGGACGTTCCGGAGCCGACTGGCTGCACCTCGACATCATGGACGGCCAGTTCGTGCCCAACATTTCCTTCGGCCCCGCCGTTGTCGCCGCCGTCCGGCCGCACGCCAAAAAACTTTTCTTCGACGTGCATCTCATGTGCTGCAGGCCGGAAATCCTTCTGGAACCTTTTGCCGCGGCCGGCGCGGACGAACTGATCGTCCACGTTGAACTCGGCGAGCGGGTTGCGCCGCTGCTTTGGAAAATCCGCGCGCTCGGCAAAAAAGTCGGCCTGGCCATCAACCCGCCCACCTCCATCGCCGAAGTCCAGCCGTTTCTCGAGCAGATTGATCTGCTGCTCGTGATGACCGTCAACCCCGGCTTCGGCGGACAGGAATTCATCCACGAGTGCCTGCCAAAAATCCAGCAGGCCGACGCCTGGCGGCGCGAACGCAAATTGAGTTACCGCCTCGAAGTGGACGGCGGCATCAACATCACGACGGTGGCCGAATGCGCCCACGCCGGCGCGGACACATTCGTGGCAGGAACCGCTTTGTTCCGCCAGCGCAACATGGCCGCCGCGATCAAAAAAATGCGGAAGGCCGCCTATGACAATGATCCCGCGCTCGCAGATCTGAAGGTTTGACGATTTGGCGGCGGCTTCCCGGTGGGGCGTTTCACATCCGGTTGCGCGAGCCGCTGCGTTTGCAATTCGGCGGAAGTGTCATGCCAGTCATTCAGGTGCTCGGCGGCGGCGATTCCGGCGAAAACGTGCCAGTTTCAAATTCAGGACTTCGGGACACGCTGAATTACATTGCAGATGTGCAGTTTGCCATTGCAGTGTGGCGTGGTTCTGATATTGTGTCGGTCCTTTTAACAAACGTTAAATCAAAATATTTATGTCACAGCATCGCAGTCTCCGCGCGGCGTCCACCTTGGGCGGCAAGCGCAATGTTCTCAAGCGTTTTGAGCGCACGGCCCTGCTCGAAAAGCGCGGCCAGCGCAAACCCGGGGACAAGATTACTGGTCTCCGCAAGACCAAGCCGGTGGTGTAATTTGTTTGCGGATTTCGGACTGCAGGTTGAAGGCGGACGGCGCTGAAATCAAATCTGCAATCCGCAATCATCAATCCGCAGTTGTCGTGGTTCGTCTGCAAAAATTTCTCGCTGATGCCGGTGTGGCTTCCCGCCGGGCCGGCGAGCAAATTATTCTGGCCGGGCGGGTTTCGGTGAACGCTCAACCGGTCCGCCTGCTGGGGACGAAAGTTGATCCTGACCACGACCAGGTGGCGGTGGACGGGAAACTGGTCCATGCGAAGAAGCTGCTTTATATTGCGCTGAACAAGGCGGCTGGCTGCGTCTGTTCGCGCAAGGACGAGCTGGACCGGCCAACGATTTACGAGCTGTTGCCGCGCGAATGGAATACCATCCAGTCCGTCGGGCGTTTGGATTACAACAGCGAGGGATTGATTTTTTTGACGAATGATGGACAATTCGCCCTGCGTCTGACGCATCCGCGTTATGGCATCCGCAAAAAATATCTTGCCACCGTTGAGGGCGAGGTGACGCCGGCGATGCTCCAGTTGTTCAGGCAGGGCGTTTTTCACGAGGGCGAACGGCTGAAAGCGCTCGCGGCCAGAATTATTTCCGGCACGCGCGCCAAGAGCGTCGTGGAGCTGGAAATGGGCGAAGGCAAAAACCGCGAAGTGCGGCGGCTGTTCGAGTCGCAGGCGCTCACGGTGAAAAAATTGCAGCGGACGCAGATTGGAAAAATACGGCTCGGCGAATTGAAGCCGGGCAAATGGCGGACGCTGAACGTGGTGGAAATAAAAACTTTGATTTCAGATTTATGAAAACGAACTGCTGGTTGATTTTAGGAACGATGATCGCCACGGGTGCCGTGGCGCAGGTTAACACTAACACGCTGCCGGAAATTCCCGCGCCAGCCGTTGCCGCGCCGGCCGCGCCGGCACCGGTGGCCGCGCCGGCGGAAACGAAAACCAATGCGCCCGCGAAAAAGTCGGCGGTCAAGGCCAAGAAAAAGGTTGTCAAGAAAACCAAGGCCGCCGCCAAGCCGGTGGAGAAGAAAGTTTCCGAGCTGCCGGTCGCGCTCGTTGCCGGTCCGGCGACCGTTGCCGCCGACAATGTCAATTTGCGCGGCCAGGCCGGCCTGAAGGGCGAAGTCGTCGGCCATGTGAAAAAGGGCGACCTGGTCACCGTCCTTTCTGAAATCAACCTCGACAAGCCCCAGGCTGGCGAACCCGCGCAGTGGGCGAAAATCACACTGCCGTCCGGCACCAAGGTCTGGCTTGACTCCAAGTTCGTGGACCTGACGAACAAGGTGGTGGCGGTGAAGAAACTGAATTTGCGCGGCGGGCCGGGTGAAAATTACAGCGTTCTCGGCTTGTTGGAAAAAGGCGCCAGCTTCACTGAAGTCACCAGCAAAGGTGACTGGACACAAATCGAGCCGCCGGCCAGCGCGTTCGCCTTTGTCGCGGCCAGCTATCTGAAGCAGGAACCGTCAGCCATGGAAACAAATGTTCCGCCGCAGCCTGTGGTTGCTGCGGTTCAGCCCGTTCCGCCAACAACAACGACGGTTCCCGAAGCGCAACCTGTCGCGCCGCCGATCAGCATCCCTCCGACGACGTCTGAAACCAGTGTTTCGGCACCGGCAACAACTCCCGCGCCGGTGACGCCAGCCTTGAGTGTTCCCCCGGTGCCGGAGATTGACACGAATCTGCCGCCGCCGCCGCCGCGCGTGGTGACGCATGAAGGCATGGTTCGCCCCTCTGTCAGCGTGGTCGCGCCGACGTATTACGAGCTTTATGATCCGTTGAGCGGCATTGCCATCAATTATCTCTACTCCCCGACCACCAATCTGAACCTGTCTCGCTACAACGGAATGCACATTGACGTCACGGGTGAAGAAGGTCTGGACACCCGCTGGCATGACACGCCGGTGCTGACCATCCAGAAGATTTTTGTGCTCTCCACCGCCGCGCCCAAGCAGAAAACGTATCCCCTGCACACGAAGTGAACTTTTCCGGCACCCGTGGTGAATAATCTCATTGATGGGCGAGCCATCGCTGCACAGATCCAGCACGAACTCACCGCCCGCGTCGCGAGCTTGAAAACTCGCGGCGTGGTTCCCGGCCTCGCGTTTGTGCGCGTGGGCGAAGACCCGGCGTCCAAAGTCTATGTCGGCCGCAAGGAAAAGGCGTGCGCCGAACTGGGCATCGTTTCCGAAACGCACGTCCTTCCCGCCGCCGCCAGCGAAACCGATCTGCTCGCGCTCATCGCAAAATTAAACGCCGCCGCACATCTGCATGGAATTCTCGTGCAAGCCCCGCTGCCGAAACAAATCCGCGAATCCGTGATTTACTCCAGCGTGCTGCCGGCGAAGGACGTGGACGGCTTTCACCCGGTCAATGTCGGCAAGCTCATGCTCGGCGACCCGACCGGTTTCCGCCCCTGCACGCCGGCGGGCATCGTGGAACTGCTCGTGCGCTCTGGTGTGAAAATCGAAGGCGCGGAAGTCGTCATCCTTGGCCGCGGCAACATCGTCGGCAAACCGATGGCGGCGATGTTGTGCCAGAAGGGCAGGGCGGCGAACGCGACCGTCACGATTTGTCATTCCGCCACACGCGACATCAAGGCGCATTGCCGCCGTGCGGACATCATTGTGGCAGCGATGGGCGTCGCGGAATTTTTGAAGGCCGACATGGTCAAATCCGGCGTGGTGGTGGTGGACGTGGGTGTGAACCGCGTGCCCGACGCCGCCTCCAAGACCGGAACAAAACTTGTCGGTGATGTGGATTTCAAAAACCTCCAGCCCATTGCCGGCAAAATCACACCGAACCCCGGCGGCGTCGGCCCGATGACCATCGCGATGCTGTTGCAAAATACAGTCCGCTCGGCGGAGCAGGCGGCTGCTTGATTTACCAATGGTAAAAGCCATCGGTGAATGGGCGGCATGGGTGCGTTTCATTAACCCGCAAAAGGCGCTTGCAGTGAATTATTGCTTCGCGACCAACTGTCGCAACACATACGGCAAAATGCCGCCGTGCTGGTAGTAGTCAATTTCGATGGGCGTATCAATCCGGCAGCGGACGGGGACATTTTCCACGGTGCCGTCCTTGCGCGTGATCTTGAGCGTCAAGTCCTGCTGGGGCTTGATGTGTGCATCGAGGCCGACGATGTCGTAGGTTTCCGAGCCGTTGAGTTTCAGGCTCAAAGCGGTGGTGCCTTCCTTGAATTGCAGCGGCAGCACGCCCATGCCGACGAGGTTGCTGCGATGGATGCGCTCGAAGCTCTGCGCGACGACGGCTTTGACGCCAAGCAGATTCGTTCCCTTGGCCGCCCAGTCGCGGGAACTGCCGGTGCCGTATTCCTGTCCGGCAACGACGATGAGCGGCGTGCCGCGTTTCTGGTATTCGATCGAGGCGTCGTAAATCGGCAGCTTTTTGCCTTCGGGCTGTAAAATCGTATCGCCGCCTTCCTGGCCGGCGAGCATCAGGTTTTTGATGCGGACGTTGGCAAAGGTGCCGCGCGTCATGACGCGGTCGTTGCCGCGGCGCGAGCCGTAGCTGTTGAAATCTTCCGCCGTCACGCCGTTCTCGATGAGATATTTTCCGGCCGGCGATGTTTTCTTGATGGAACCGGCGGGCGAAATGTGGTCCGTCGTCACGCTGTCGCCGAAAATCGCCAGCGCGCGGGCGCCGGTGATGGGCGCAATGCCGCCGGGCGTCAATGAAAAATTCGTGAAGAACGGCGGTTCCTGGATGTAGGTGGATTTTGCATCCCACTCATAGACGTTGCCGGTGCTGGACGGGATTTCGTTCCACTTCGGATTTTGCGCGGCGAAATCCTTATACAACCGGCGGAACACGTCCGGCTGCAGGGCGGCCTGCATGAGGTCGCGGACTTCTTTCAGGCTCGGCCAGAGGTCGCGGAGGTAAACAGGCTTGCCGTCCCTGCCGGTGCCGAGGGCGTCGTTGGCAAGGTCAATGTCCACGCGGCCTGCGAGCGCAAAGGCGACGACGAGCGGCGGCGACATGAGGAAGTTCGCCTTGATGTTCTGGTGGACGCGCGCCTCGAAATTGCGGTTGCCGGACAAAACGGAGGCGGCGATCAAATTGTTTTTCACCACCGCGTCTTCAATCGGAGCGGCCAGCGGACCGGAGTTGCCGATGCAGGTCGTGCAGCCGTAGCCGACGAGGTTGAAACCGAGCTTGTCAAGATAAGGCTGCAAACCGGTTTTGTCCAGATAATCGCTGACCACGCGCGAACCGGGCGCGAGCGACGCCTTGACGGTGGAGTTGACCGTAAGGCCGCGTTCGACGGCTTTTTTTGCGAGCAAACCGGCGGCGAGCATGACGCTCGGGTTGCTGGTGTTGGTGCAACTGGTGATGGCCGCGATCAAAACCGAGCCGTGACCGATGGAAACTTTGCCGCCGCCGTTGGCCGTAACATCCGCTCGAATTTTGCCGAGATCCTCGGCCTTCATGCCAAAACCATTTTCCGTGACGGGCTTGCTGAACGCACTGATGAATTCGCTTTTGAGTTTCGGCAGTTCAATCCGGTCCTGCGGCCGTTTCGGGCCGGCGACGCTGGGCAAAACGGTCCCAAGATCCAGTTCGATTTCCTGCGAGTAGGTGATTTCGCCTTTCTTTGGAATGCCCCACAAGCCTTGCGCCTTGTAATAATTTTCGTAGGTCTTGACGGCTTCGTCACTGCGACCGGTGGCGTGGAGATAATTCACGCACTCGGCGTCAATCGGGAAGAAACCCATGGTCGCGCCATATTCGGGCGCCATGTTTGCGATGGTCGCGCGGTCCACGAGCGGCAACGCCGCCGCGCCGGGACCGAAGAATTCCACGAATTTGCCGACGACTTTCGCCTTGCGCAAAATCTGCGTGACGGTGAGCGCGACATCCGTGGCGGTGACGCCTTCGCGGATTGCGCCGGTCAGGTGAACCCCCACGACATCCGGCGTCAGAAAATAAACTGGCTGGCCCAACATGCCGGCTTCCGCCTCAATGCCGCCGACGCCCCAGCCGACGATGCCGAGACCATTGATCATCGTCGTGTGCGAATCCGTGCCGACGAGCGTGTCGGGATAATAGAGTGGCTGCGACGCCCCCGTCGCAGAACCGGATGGCGACGAGGCGTCGCCCCCACACAAAACGCCTTTGGCCAGATATTCCAAATTCACCTGATGCACGATGCCGATGCCGGGCGGGACGACTTTGAACGTGTCAAACGCCTGCATGCCCCATTTGAGAAATTGATAGCGCTCGCGGTTGCGGGTGAATTCCAGATCCAGATTTTTCGCCATCGAATCCGCGCTGCCGGCGAAATCCACCTGCACAGAATGATCCACGACCAAGTCCACCGGCACGAGCGGCTCGATGATTTTCGGGTTTTTGCCGAGCTTGTTGACGGCGCTGCGCATCGCGGCCAAATCCACGAGCAGCGGCACGCCGGTGAAATCCTGCAAGACGATGCGCGCAACCACGAACGGGATTTCCGCCGTGCGCGTTTCCGCCGGCTGCCAGTTGGCGAGTTCCTTGATGTTTGCCTCGTGGACCTTTTTGCCGTCGCAGTTGCGCAGCACCGATTCCAGCACGAGGCGGATGGAAACCGGCAGTTTGGAGATCGGGCCGACGCCGGCTTTTTCCAGCGCGGGCAGCGAATAAAATTTCCCCGTCCGGCCATTGCCAAGTTCAAAGGACTGCAGCGTGCCCAAAAGATTGTGTGATTTGCTCATTTAATTTCGATAATTAAAAAATAATCATGTAAAAATGAAGTTTGCGCGCGGCGGTGTCAAGCGAAGCGCGCGGCAAATTACGGAATGCTGGATATTCCCGGAGCGCCGGGCTCCGCCCCGGCAGGTTGGGGCCAAAATTAGAATCTGGCCGGGCCGGCGGCCGGCGCGCCGGCAAAAGATGATCCCTCCGCTCCTGTTGAATTGACACGTTTGCCGGCGTTTTGCATAAAATCAGCCATGCAACTGGAGACCTTCAGTTTGTTTTGCGACCTCGCCCGCACCCACAGCCTGGCCGGCACGGCGACCGGCGTCCAGGTGCGGGCGCTCGGCGGCCTCACCGGCTACAGCGGCTGGAGCATGGCCGTCACGCGGTTCGTGCCCTGATGCACATGCCACGCAGGAGAAACGGCGCGCCGCAAGACGCGCCGTTTTTTTACAGGGAGCGCCGGCCGTCAGTTTGCCGCCGGGACGATGTGCAGCAACTCGCCGATGCGTTTTTCGAGGCGGTTCAGGTCGAGCGGCTTGGTGAAGAAATCCTCGGCATGCATGGACGCGGTGCGCTTGGTGATGTCGCCGGAGAGCGCGCTCATCAAAATGACGGGGATCTTTTTCGTGGCGGGCTGGCGGCGCAGGATTTCACAGACAGACAGGCCGTCAAGATCCGGCAGCAAAATGTCCAGCAGGATGAGATTTGGTTTCATCTGCCGCGCCTGGCTCAACGCATGGATGCCGTCGCTGGCCACAATCCAGTCATAGCCATGCCCCGCGAGCTTGTATTGCAGCAGCTCGATGAAGTCATGCTCGTCATCCACGATCAAAATGCGCGGCACCATGCTGACAAGCTAGCTTGTCCTGCGCCAAACACAAAGACGTCCGGGTCAAATCCGGGTGACGAACCGGAAACAGAAAGCGCGCGCCGGTTTCAGCGCGCTCCTGAAAAAGCCGGGCAGAGCGACTTATTTCAACTTCGCCAGCGTCGCCTTGACGGCTTCGAAGTTCGGCAGATCTTTCGGCGTCGGCGTTTGTTCGCTGTATTGCACCACGCCCTTTTTATCAATGACGAAGGCGGCGCGCGCCGAGGTGTCGCCCACGCCGGCGAGCATCGGGAACACCACGTCGTAGGCCTTGGTCACGGCCTTGTTCAAATCGCTGGCGAGGGTGATGCCGATTTTTTCCTGCTTCGCCCAGGCCAGTTGCGCGAACGGGCTGTCCACGCTGATGGCGATGACGTTTGCGCCGAGGCTGGCATATTCCTCGAGGCCGCCGGTGAGGCTGCACATTTCCGCCGTGCAAACGCCGGTGAACGCGAGCGGAAAGAACAGCAGCACGGTGTTCTTCCGGCCGAAGTTGTCGCTCAATTTGACTTCCGCATCCACGGGAGTCTTGGATTTGAGGTTGAAATCAGGAGCTTTGGAGCCAACGGGAATTGCCATAATGGTTTGTTTTATATTTGGTTTGATCGGTTACGCCGCCGCCAAATATTTAACATTCACCGCGCCCGTGTCAAACGAGGATTGAGTGAACTGAGTGAAAAATCCGATCCGGGCCACAGCCGCCAAGGAGGCGGGACAGGGGATGTCCACTGAAGAAACGGCTGTGCGCCCGGATCAAAATTGTTATGGCTTCAAATAAATATTTTTCAGTTCTGCAACGGGCGGCTGGGTTTCCTGAATCCACGGCACGCCGGGATGAAACCCCGTCTCATCCTCAAATCCGACAGGAACTTGCAAAATCCTGGCCAGACGAAATTGAACGGCGATCCGATCCAGCCAATCGGCATCGTCCTGAACTGACGGCTCGCGATCATCTCGCGTTTTTGCCAGTCGGGCCGCCCGCTTTTCCGAAATCCGACAGCCAATGTTCATGCCGCAACTATCAGTTTAATATCAAATGGCGGCTAACCATATTTGGCCAAACCTTAATCTGTTTTTGTCAAAAAAATTGGCAGGCGCATGGAAACCAAAACGATGGAAAACTGCCGGCCTTGATTACAAGGCTGCCAGGACTTCCGCCGCGTGCTGTTCCGGTTTCACCTGCGACCAGATTTTCTTGATTCTGCCGTCCGGCCCGATGAGAAAGGTCACGCGATGGGTGCCCCGATATTTGCGGCCCATGAAACTTTTTTCGCCCCACACACCGTAGGCCGCGACGATTTTCTTTTCCTCGTCCGCAAGCAGCGTAAACGGCAGCTGGAACTTTTCCGCGAACTTCTCGTGCGACTTCACCGGGTCGGTGCTGACGCCGAGGACGACCGCGCCTTTTCCCGTGAAGCCGGTGAAATGGTCGCGGAACGCGCAGGCTTCCTTCGTGCAGCCGGGCGTGTCGTCTCTCGGATAGAAATACAAAATGACATGCCGCCCCTTGAAATCGGCGAGCGAAATTTCCCCGCCGCCGCCGGCGGCGGCGGAAAATTGCGGGGCGACATCGCCCGCTTTCAGTTTGAGTTCGATTGTTTTGGCCATAAAGCTGATGAATTCATTTTCTCGTTGGTGAGCTGGCCGGGTGCGAGCCAAGCTGTTTGCTGCCGTCCCAGATGTAAAGCAGGCCGGAGGCGGCGGTGAACAATCCGGTGCCGAGAATCCAAACGGGCAGCAGATGTCCGTGAAAGTTAAAGTCCCAGCGCAATAAAATCCAGCTCACCACGATCATCTGAAAAACCGTGGCGATTTTGCCCGTGATCCGCGGCTGGACCGTGAGTTTGCCGACCACCAGCCGGATGATCACCGCGCCGATGCCGAGCAGCAAATCCCGTCCGATGATGGTGCCGGTGAGCCAGAGCGGAATCTGGCCGAGCCGTGGCGCGTGGTCGAAGCTCAACACCACGATGGCGGAAACCAAAAGCAATTTGTCCGCCAGCGGGTCCAGCACCATGCCGAGCTCGCTCTGCTGGTGGTAATGCCGGGCGACGTAGCCGTCCACGCCGTCCAGAATCGCCGTCACGGCGAAAGCGAGCAACGCCGCCAGGCGGTGCAGCTCGTTGCCCGTCTCGACGTAATATAGAATCTCCACCACGAAAAATGGAATCAGCAAAATTCGCAGGATGGTGATCTTGTTCGCCGTGGTCATTGTCGCCGGCATTCTGGCAGGTCCGGCGGAAAATTTCACGAATTAAACCGGCCGCGACGAACCGCGAGTTTTCTTGTGCGCCAGCCGCAAATCGTAAATTGTGGTTGGCAAATGATTCTAGGCACCGGCATTGACATCATCGAAGTGACGCGCATCGCGGCGTCGTTTGAAAAATTTGGCGAACGCTTTGTGAACCGGATTTTGCTGCCGGATGAAATCGCGTATTGCCTTGCGCACCGGTGGCCCGCGCCGTTTCTGGCCGTGCGCTTTGCGGCGAAGGAGGCGGTCTCCAAGGCGTTCGGCACCGGCATCGGCGCGCAGCTTGGCTGGCGGGACATCGAAATCCGCCGCAAGGAATCCGGCGAACCGTTCGTGGTGCTGCATGGCAAGGGACAGGAATTATTTAGGGCGCGCAGCGCCAAAAAATTGCACGTCAGCCTGAGCCACACGGAAAATTACGCCGCGGCCACGGCGATTTTGGAAGGTTGAGCGGTGCACGAAGGCGGCGAAGGACATTGCAGCCAACCAAGCTGTGACTGGCTCAAGGATTTAGCAGCTCTCGATGTGGTTGGTGGTCGCGATTCCATCGCACTAATGCTGAATCGCTAGTGTCATCAAAAAGAAATTGTAACTTCGGCGACTCAACGTGCCCATCACAGAATAGCACGTTGGCTTTGCCTTGATGGCGGGTGAGCGTGTTTCCATATCTTATCAAATCTCCCGCATTTACGCGCATCAATCCAATATCACCGTCAAAACTATCACCGAACGCCATCATATCGCTTGGAACGATGACCTCTGACTCGCCAATGGGAACAATCGTGCCTGAACTCCGAGAATAATGACCGTATAACCCCAACGCATTCGTTCGGCTGTTCCCGACACCGAAACCGTTGTAACCGTAATCAGCAAAACTAGGATGCTCAGGTCGGGTGCTCCAAGAGCCAAACTGAGCAGAAGGGCAACGCCATGTGCCTGTTTGGAAATAATTTGTTCCGGGTTTTGAAATCTCAAGCCCGTAATTTTCCATCTGACCGATCCACGTTCCGGGATAATCAGCGCCCGCCTTCGCAAACCACGAAATATAACCGTGATTATTTGCGAGGAAGTTTTGCAACCCGACGCCGATTTGACGCAAATTGTTGACGCACTGAATTTGCTGCGCTCTCCGTTTGGATTGAGAAACGGCTGTTAGTAAAAGCGTCGCGAGAATCCCGATGACAGCGATGACTACCATCAACTCAATAAGAGTCAAACCGTCTTGTTTATGATGCGTAATGGTCACGGATGGTTTGTGGGCGAAGTCGCCCAACAATAATTAGGCCGCAGTTTTTGGGCCTGTCATGTTTCATAAATTCGAGGTTGCGCTGGACGTTAAGTGTTGTCCAGCTTGTTTTATTCTGGAACAGGATGACTAGACTTTCACCGAAAAAATCTCCGGCGAAATGACGCCTTCGGCAACGCGCGTCACGCCGCCGGTCATGCGGATGGCAAATTCGTCGCCGATTTCAATCTCGATAATCCCGCCGGGCATGTGGACGGAAATTTTTTTGTCCACCAGACCGAGCTTGTGCGCCACCGCCGCCGCCGCGCTGCTGCTGCTGCCGCTCGCCAGCGTGTAGCCCGCGCCGCGCTCCCAGATCTCAATCTGGATGTTCGCGCGGTCGAGCACTTTCAGGAATTGCACGTTGGTCTTGCGTGGAAAAATCGGATGCACTTCCAGCAGCGGCCCGAATTCGTGCGCGAGTTTGGCGCTGATTTCCGGCAACGGCAGGACGCAGTGCGGATTGCCGATCGTCGCGGCGCAGAACGTGAACTCGCGGCCGCCGACGGAAATTTTTTCTCTGATGACTTCGCGTTTCGGGCCGGCGACGGAAATCTTCTCGCTGTCAAAACTGACCCTGCCCATTTCGACGCGCACCATTTTGCCGCTGTCAAAAACCGTTGAACGCACGATGCCACCGTCGGTTTGGAGGGCAAACTCCTCGTCGCCGACCAACTTGGTGTCCCAAAGATACCGTGAAAAGATGCGGACGCCGTTGCCGCTTTTTTCCGCGACGCTGCCGTCGGGATTGTAAATTTTCAGCGCGCACGTGGCGTTTTCCGCCGGCAGCGGGCCGAGCAAAATGCCATCCGAACCGATGCCGAAGTTGCGGTGGCAAATTGTTTTGACCTGTTCGGTCGTGAGCGGCGCGGGCAGATCTTTCGGATTGATGACAAGGTAGTCGTTGCCGAGCGCGTGGTATTTCGTGAACGCAAAATTCATTCAAGCGAAGAATAACCGGACGGCTTGGGAGTGCAAATAAAACGCGTTGAGTCGAAACCAAATCCGATCTGCCAATTCCGCCACGGCGGCAGCGGACAGGTGTTTTATTCAACCGCCGGCGAAGAAAAGACAAAACGCGGATGGATTTGTGCCGGCGGATGAGGCATCTTGGCCGCGGCACAAATAATTAAGGAAATCATCATGTCGCAAGCCATCATGGACCCGGAAAAAGTGCGGCGGTTCGCGGAGGAACTGCAGCGCTTCAACAGCGAGATCGAGAACCGGATGGCGCTGCTGCACGCGCGGTTCACGGCGCTCGGCGACACCTGGCAGGATCAGGAGCACGAAAAATTTTCCGAGGAGTTCCGGCAGGCGATGAAGGCGTTGAAAAAATTCACCGAGCTGTCCAAGGAACACACGCCGTTTCTGCTGCGCAAGGCCCAGCGCATCGAGGAATATTTGAACCAGCGCTGAAGAAAAATGAGAGCACCAGACATCCGGCATCCGGCGTCCGGCATTCAGCGTGGCGGGCGTTCAACCTTGAGATGTTTGACGTTAGAGGTTGGTGGCTGGATGTTTTTTTGAGATGAACATGGCCGGACAAGCCCAGATCACTTCGGTTGAAGCCATCGAATCGTTTCGGGCGGATCTGGTCGTGTATCTCGCGCAGATGCGGCCGGTTTTGGACGAAATCACGAGTGAAGTTTTGCATACGCGGTCATGGTTGCAGGATGACCGGCGGCGGTTTTGGCAGCAGGAGTTACGCGTGCGCGGCCGGCGGCTGGAAGATGCCAGACAGGAATTGTTCAATGTCTCAATGTCGCGGATGAACGAGGCCAAAAGTTCTCAGCAGATGGCCGCGCAACGGGCGCAACGCGACCTGCGTGCGGTGGAAGACAAGCTGGCGATCATTAAAAAATGGGACCGCGAACTGGACGACCGGAGCGCGCCGCTGGTGAAACAGATGGAACAATTGCACGGATTTCTCACCGTTGAAATGGCGCGGGCCGTCGCCTACCTTGATCAGGCGCTCAAGGCGCTGGAAGCTTACCAGCGCGTCGCGCCGCAGCGCGCGGGAAAAAACGGGGAACCCAAATGAATTTAAGTGGAAACAAAGGCCGGCTCGTCGGCTTGACGCAGGATATATCGCTCCGCTGGGCGGAGACGAAGGATCACTGGCGCGACGCGAAGAGCGAGGAATTCGAACGCCGCTTCATGGCGGAACTGTCGGCGAGCGTCAACCGGACGGTCATCATTCTGGACAAACTGGAGGAGCTGTTGAAAAAAGTGAGGAGCGACTGTGAATAGCCTGCCCGGCGTCAATGAAATGCTTGCGCTGCTGGACGCGCTGAAAAAAAACGTCCGCGATTTTGCCGCGCGCGAGGAAAAATTGGAAAGCGATTTCCGGGTCCAGACGGCCGCTGGACTGCGGGGTTTTGCCAGCCGGAACCAGGCGCAGGAAGCCGCCGCCATGACACAGGAGCTGGATGTGGCGACGGCGTTGAAAAACGAAAAGGATCAATGCCAGTCGCGGTTTGAGCGGCGCAAAATCCGGATCAACTCCGCTCACGCCGCCGTCAGCCGGCGCGTGCTGAACCAAATCGGCGAGCAGGACACCCGGTGGAAAGAACAGACCCGGCAAGGCGTGCAGGCTGCGGAACGCCGCCGCGACGAGCAACTGGCCGGCGCCGCTGCGGCCTATGAAAACTTCCGGCAACAGTTGTCCGAAACCGGCGACAAGTTGAATCAACTCGAAGCGGCGGTGCGCGGTGCGCTCGGCGGCTATGGCCGGTTCCGTCGGTTGCTGGCTCGTGGCCGGCCCTGGCCGGAGCCAAATTTGCCGCCGGACGAAAGGGCGGTCTTCGCCGAACTGCAAAAACTTCAGGCAAAAATTTCAAACGACCTGGCGCGGTTCGAAATTTTTTTGCCGCCAAAAATTTTCAGATTTCTTCCTGTCTGGCTCCTGGCGGCGTTGTTGCTCGGCGTCGCGCTGGCGGATCCGGTGCTCGGTCATTTCAGACGGCACACCATTTCCCATTTCGAAGCCGGCCTCGCGCTGGCGGCGTTTGTTCTGGTCGCCATCGTTTATTTTTTAGGCGGGCGCGTGGCGGCCCCGCTGGCGACAGTTGTCGCCGGTGATCTGGCCGGGGCGCGGCGGTTGTTCGACGTTTGCATCGAAAAATCCGCCGCGCATCTGCAATCGGAACAGGAGCGGGTCAAAAACGAATTTGAGGAAACCAAGCGGCGGCTCAACCAGGAATGGCGGCAGGCGGTGCGCGGCATCAGCCGTTTGCGCGGCGAGCAACCGGTGGTGGTGGACAATAAAGCCGCCCGGCTCGCGCAGAAGAACGAACGGTGGCGGCAGGCGGAGCTTGAACGGGTGCAGTTGCGTTACGCCGCCGCGATGACACAATTGAAAACGGCGGACCGCGAACGGGTCCGGCAAATTGCCGAGGCGCACAAAACCAGGATGGCGCAAATCGAAGGCGAGCATCAGCGCCGCTGGCAGGAACTGGCAGCGGAATGGCAAAACCGTCTCCAGCCGCTGAGCGCGCAGTTGCGCGAGGTCAACGAAGCCGCCGAAAAACTTTGTCCGCCGTGGGACGCGGCGCAGTGGAAAAACTGGACGCCGCCGGCGGAATTTCAGAACGCCGCGAAATTCGCGCGGCTGGAGGCGGACGTGGAAAAATTCGTCGGCGCGCTGCCAAAAGATCCGCGCCTGAAATGGTTTGGGCCGGCGACGCTTTCCGCCCCGCTCGCGCTCGTCTGCCCGGCGCAAGGCTCCATTTTGTTTGAATCCGGCGAGGCCGGCGGCGAGGAAGCCTTCAGCGCGATGAACAACATCATTTTCCGGCTGCTGTCCGCCACGCCGCCGGGCAAATTGGGCTTCACGATTTTTGACCCGGTCGGCCTGGGCCAGAATTTCGCCGCGCTGACGCATCTGACGGATTACGACGAAAGCAGCATCAACAGCCGCATCTGGACGCAGCCGGCGCAGTTCGAGGAGAAGCTCGCGGAGCTGAACGAGCACATGGAAAAAATCATCCAGATGTATCTGCGCAACGAATACGCGACCATCGCGGAATACAACGCGCAGGCCGGCAGCGTCGCGGAGAAATACCATTTCCTCGTCATCGCGTCGTTTCCGGTGAATTTCACTGAAACCGCCGCGCGCCGGCTGCGCAACATCGCCGCCAACGGCGCCCGCTGTGGCGTTTACACGCTCATCCACTGGGACCAGCGGACGCCGCTGCCGCCGGAATTTGTGCCTGACGAGCTGCGCAAAAACAGCGTGTGTCTCGTCCGCACCGCCAGCGGTTTTGAACTGTCCGACTGGCGTCCGCCGGGCGTGCGGCTGATGCTCGACGCGCCGCCGCCGCCGGAGTTCGCCACGGAATTTCTCCAGCGCGTCGGCGAGAACAGCAAAAATTCCAGCCGCGTCGAAGTGCCGTTTGAACAGGTCGCGCCGGCGGAGACGGACATTTGGAAAGAGGAGACCACCGAGCTTTTGCGCGTGCCGATTGGACGCTCCGGCGCGACGAAGCTGCAATATCTGGAAATCGGCAGCGGCACACGGCAGCACGCGCTCATCGCCGGCAAGACCGGCTCCGGTAAATCCACCTTGTTCCACGTCATCATCACGAACCTCGCGCTGCGGTGCCGCCCGGAGCAGGTGGAGTTTTATCTTGTGGATTTCAAAAAGGGCGTGGAGTTCAAATGCTACGCGAGCCGTCGTCTGCCGCACGCGCGCGTCGTGGCCATCGAAAGCGACCGCGAATTCGGCCTGAGCGTTTTGCAGCGCGTGGACGAGGAGCTGCGCCGGCGCGGCGATCTGTTCCGCAAGCTGGGTGCGCAGGATCTGGCGGGCTACAAGCGCGCCGGCGGCACGGAAGCCGTTCCGCGCACGCTGCTGATGATAGATGAGTTTCAGGAATTTTTCACCGAGGAAGACCGCGTTTCGCAGGGCGCGGCGGTGCTGCTGGACCGCATCGTCCGGCAGGGCCGCGCGTTTGGCATTCACGTCATCCTCGGCTCGCAGACGCTCGGCGGCGCTTACACGCTGGCGCGCGCGACCATTGGGCAGATGGTCATCCGCATTGCGCTGCAATGCAACGAGGCCGACGCTTACCTCATCATGGATCAGGACAATCCCGCGCCGCGCCTGCTCTCGCGGCCCGGCGAAGGGATTTACAACGATGCCGCCGGTTCGATTGAAGGCAACAGCCCGTTTCAAACCGTCTGGCTGTCCGACAAGACGCGAGACGGCTGGCTCGCGAAAATTCGCGGGCGGGCCGACCAAAAGCCGGATCAATATCCCGGCCCGATTGTGTTTGAAGGCAATGCGCCGGCGGACGTGCGGGAAAATTTCCCGCTGCGCTTGGCGCTGCAAAAAGCCGCGGTGCAAATTCCCGCGCAGGCCGGCGTCTGGCTCGGCGCGCCAAATTCCATCAAAGGGCCGACCGAGGCGGTTTTCCGCCGGCAAAGCGGCGGCAACCTGCTTGTCGTGGGGCAAAGCGAGGAGCGCACGACCACGATTTTGTCCGTGGCGCTGGTTTCGCTGGCCGCGCAATTTCCAAAAGGGACCGCGCGTTTCGTGGTGCTGGACAGCACGCCGCCGGGATTTCCGCAGCGCGAGTTTTTACAGCAGGTCATCCGGGCTGTTCCTCACGAAGTTGTTCAGGGCGGCAACAGCAATCTCACGGATGTAATCACCAGTTTGGCGGAAGAATTAAAGCGCCGCGCGGAGAATGAACCGGCCGGGCCGGAAATTTTTGTGCTGATCCAAGGTTTGCAAAATTTCAAAAAGCTTCGGCAGGAGGACGAATTCAGTTTTTCGAGCAGCACCAGCGACGCGCCGAATCCCGCCGCCATTCTTCTGACCCTCATCACCGAAGGTTCAGCGCGCGGCATCCATGTCATTACCACCTGCGACACTTACAACAATGTCAGCCGCTGTCTCGGTCGGAAAACCTTGAGCGAATTTGAGATGCGCGTGGTTTTCCAGATGAGCGCCAGCGACTCGGCCAGTCTGATTGACGCGCCCGCCGCCGCCACGCTCGGACTGCATCGCGCGCTTTATTACAACGACCGCGAAGGCAGCCTGGAAATGTTCCGTCCGTATGCGCAGCCGGGCGGCGACTGGATTGAAGATGTGTCCCGGCAGTTCGGCGGTCTTGCCAATGGCTGATATTTTTTGCAGTCAGGCTGCGCGGCAAGGAGCTTGCTTAGGGACATGTTCATTATGCAGCGCGAAAATTTGACGGCCAGGCAAACTTGGTTAAAAAACATGTTTTACCAGGATTTACGAGAAAAACGGCGGGTTTTTGGAAGAAATAAAACCGGGAAAGCATTCTCCGAACTGTTGCAAAATGGCCACCAAGACTAAATCGCCGCCCCGGGCGCGGATGCTGAAAGGTTACGACCCGGAAAATTTTTTCGACGAGATGGTGGTCGGCGGCGACTCGTTGCGGGCGCACTACCGTCGTTTTCGTGAATTATTCCAGTCGCTCACGCTGGAGGAGTTTGAACACAAGCGCCAGTCGGTGGATCTGGCGTTTTTGCGGCAGGGCATCACGTTCAATGTCTATGGCGACTCGGCGGGCATGGAGAAAATCTTCCCGTTCGACCTGCTGCCGCGCATCATCCCGGCGGCGGAATGGGAATTTCTGGAGCGCGGCCTCGTGCAGCGCATCACGGCGCTCAATCTGTTCCTGCACGACCTCTACCACGAGCAGAAAATTCTGAAGGACGGCATCATCCCGCCGTTTTACGTTTTGTCGGGGAAACATTTCCGGCGCGAGTTCGTGAACTTCAACGTGCCGAAGGACATTTACATCCACGTCTGCGGCACGGACCTGATCCGCGACGACAAGGGCAATTACCTTGTATTGGAAGACAACGGCCGCTGTCCGAGCGGTGTGAGCTACGTCTTGGAAAACCGGCGTGCGATGAAGCGGACGTTTCCGCAGATGTTTGAGAGCGTCGGCGTGCGGCCGGTGGAGGATTATCCGCGTGAGCTGCTCCGGATGCTGCAACACATTGCTCCTGCCGGCGTGTCGGATCCGACGGTGGTGCTGCTCACGCCGGGCGCGGCCAATTCGGCTTACTTCGAGCACACTTATCTCGCGCGGCAGATGGGCATTGAAATTGTCGAGGGCCGCGACCTCGTGGTGCGCGACGCGCGGGTGTTCATGCGCACGACGAAAGGCTTGCAGCCCGTGCATGTCATTTACCGCCGGCTGGACGATGATTTTCTCGATCCGACGGTTTTCCGCCGCGATTCGATGCTCGGCGTGCCGGGCCTCGTCAACGCCTACCGCTCCGGCAATGTTTCGCTTGCGAACTCCATCGGCACGGGCATCGCCGACGACAAGGTGATGTATCATTTCGTGCCGAAAATGATCAAATACTATCTCGATCAGGAGCCGATCATTCCGAACGTGGCGACGTATCTGGCGAATGAGGAGGCCGACAAGAAATATATTTTGGACAACATGGAAAAACTCGTCGTCAAGGCCGCGAACGAATCCGGCGGCTATGGCATGTTGATCGGCCCGAAGGCGACGAAGGCCGAAGTTGCCGCGTTCCGCAAAAAGGTCGGGGCCGAGCCGCGCAACTACATCGCGCAGCCGACGATTTCACTGTCTCGCCATCCAACGCATGTGACCGACGGGCTTTTTGAAGGCCGGCATATTGATCTGCGGCCTTACATTATTTCCGGCGAAAAAACGGTCATCGTGCCCGGCGGCCTCACGCGCGTCGCGTTGTGCAAGGGGTCGCTCGTCGTCAACTCGTCGCAGGGCGGCGGCAGCAAGGACACCTGGGTTTTGTATGGAGATGAATAAACAACAAATGAAGAATGAAGAATTATGAATGAAGACTTTTTTCAAACACACGCACGCCAGGCTTGTCTTCATTCTTCATTATCATGTTAAGCCGCGTCGCCAACTCGCTCTATTGGATGTCGCGTTATATCGAGCGCGCCGAAAACATCGCGCGCATCGTGGACGTGAACCTGCAACTGCTCCTCGACCTGCGCAACCTCGACGAAGAGCGCCTTGCCAAGCACTGGCTGCCGATCGTGCAGACCACCGGCGACGAGGAACAGTTTTTTGCGCTGCATAAAAAAGCCACCGCGCAGAATGTCACCGAGTTTCTGGTGTTCCAGATGGACAATCCGAACTCGATCATCTCCTCGATCTGCCAGGCGCGCGAAAACGCCCGCATGGTGCGCGATCAGATCACGGTTGAACTGTGGGAGGAATTGAACCGGCTTTACTGGTTCGTGCGCACACCGGCCGCGCGGCAGGTGTGGAAGGAAAGCCCGAGCGAATTTTTCCAGCAGATCAAGGCCAGTTCGCTCCACCTGATCGGCTTGAGCTATGCCACGCTGATCCACAACGAAGGCTGGTGGTTCGCACAGGCGGGAAAGTTCATCGAGCGCGCGGACAAGACCTCGCGCATTCTCGACCTGCGCTACGAGGCTCTGCCGGAAAAGGGCGTGCCGCAAACCGTCAGCGAAACCGATGCGCTCGAATGGTCGGCCATTCTGTGCTCGTGCAGCGCGTGGGACGCCTTCAAGACCATTCACGGTGCGGAGGTCAACCCGCAGCTGGTCGCGGAATTTCTGCTGCTCAACGAGGATTTTCCGCGTTCCGTCCGCTTTTGCGTGGACGAACTCAACCACGCGCTCCGCAAAATTTCCGGCGTGGCCGAGGGCAAATTTTGCAACGACGCCGAAAAACTGGCGGGCCGCCTTGGCGCGGAACTCCAGTTCATGACCATTGACGAAATTTTCGAGGCCGGGCTGCACGGCTATCTCGACGTGCTGCAAGGCAAGTTGAACGACATTGGCGGCGCGCTGTTCAACGCCTACATTTCCCAGAACTTCACCAACCTGGAAGACGAAATCATGGTGCAGCAGGAGGAGCAGCAACAGCAGTCACGCGGTCGTCTCACATCACGCATCACGCATCATTAACCCATGTCCATCCACGTCGCGCTGCATCACAAGACACATTACCAGTATGACCGGCTGGTCAATCTCGGCCCGCAGGTCGTGCGGCTGCGGCCCGCGCCGCACTCACGGACCAGAATTTTAAGCCACTCACTGAAAATCCGGCCGGAAAAACATTTCATCAACTGGGTGCAGGATCCGCAGGCGAATTACGCCGCGCGGCTGGTTTTCGACCAGCCCACGCGCGAATTTTGCGTGGAAGTGGATTTGGTCGCGGAAATGTCGGTGCTGAATCCGTTCGATTTTTTCCTGGAACCGCAGGCGGAAAAATTTCCGTTTGCCTACGATCCGGCGCTGGACCACGAACTCGCGCCGTTCAACCGCAAATGCTGGCTGACGACGGCTTTCACAAAATATCTGACGGCGATCCGAAAAGATTTCCTCGGCGAAACCAGACGCCGCACCAAACAGGAACGGCTTGCCGTCCCGGAAAAGGACAAGCCGCGCACAAATGATTTTATCGTTGCCGTCAACCAGCGGCTTTGGAAGGACATCAAATACACCATCCGCCTCGAACCAGGCGTGCAGACGCCGGAGGAAACGCTGGAAAAAATGAGCGGCTCGTGCCGCGATTCCGCGTGGTTGCTGTGCCAGTTGTTCCGGCATTGCGGCTTGGCGTCGCGCTTCGTCAGCGGTTACTTAATCCAACTCAAGCCCGACGTGAAATCGCTCGACGGCCCGAGTGGCGCGGAAAAGGATTTCACCGACCTGCACGCATGGACGGAGGTTTATCTCCCCGGTGGCGGCTGGATTGGTCTCGACCCGACTTCCGGTTTGCTCGCCGGCGAAGGCCACATTCCGCTCGCCTGCACGCCCGATCCTTCGAGCGCCGCGCCGATTTCGGGCTGCGTGGACGAATGCGAAACCGAATTTTCGTTCGAGATGAACGTGACGCGCGCCCACGAATCGCCGCGCGTCACGCTGCCTTACACCGACGAGCAGTGGAAAAAAATCGAGTCGCTCGGTCACGCGATTGACGCCGATCTGAAAAAAGGCGACGTGCGCCTGACGATGGGCGGCGAGCCGACGTTCATTTCGATTGACGATCCCGACGGCGCGGAATGGAATTTCACCGCCGTCTCGCACAAAAAGAGAATTCTCTCCGGCGAACTCATCAGGCGACTGCGCGGAAAATTCGCGCCCGGCTCGCTGCTGCATTACGGCCAGGGCAAATGGTATCCCGGCGAGCCGCTGCCGCGTTACGCGCTCGCGGCGTATTGGCGCAAGGACGGCGTGCCGGTATGGAAGGACGATTCGCTGATTGCGGACGAATCAAAAAACTACGGCCATGGCGCGAAAGAAGCTAAGGAGCTTTTGTCGCGCATCGCCGAGACCGTGGGCGGCGACCCGAAACATTTGATTCCCGCCTACGAGGACGCGTTTTATTACACCTGGAAAGAACGCCGCTTCCCGGTCAACGTCACTCCGGAGAAGACGAATCTCAAGGACAAGCTGGAGCGCGACCGCATCGCGCGGATTTTCCAGCAGGGCTTGAACTCGGTCATCGGTTACTCGCTGCCCATCAAGCGCGTCGCCGGCGGCTGGATGACCGGCAAATGGTTTTTGCGCGACGACGACACGCTCTGGCTCATTCCCGGCGATTCACCGATGGGTTTGCGCCTGCCGCTGGATTCAATTCCGTGGGTTTACGAAAAGGATTTTCCGTGGCTGCGGCAGATGGATCCGTCGCAACCAAAACTGCCGGAACTGCCGAATGATTTTCCGTATCGCGCGCGGCCAGAAACGAGCGGGCAACGTTTCATGCGCACGGGCGGCGCGCCCTTGCCCGCTGGTTACGGGCCGGGCCAGCGCGCACAAGATCTCGGCGAAAAGGTAAAACCGCTGGAGCCGTTGCCGCCGGATGAAAATCCGCTGCGCCGGCCCGCGCCCGGCCAGAGCGCGTCGTGGATCATCCGCACGGCGCTGTGCGTCGAGCCGCGCGACGGACGGCTGCACATCTTTATGCCGCCGGTCGAGCAGACGGAAGATTATCTGGATTTGATTGCGGGCATCGAAACCGTCGTCACCGAAATGGGCACGCCGGTCATCATCGAAGGCGAAACGCCGCCGCGCGATCCGCGTCTCAGCAAGCTCGCAGTGACGCCCGATCCCGGCGTCATCGAGGTCAACATGCACCCGAGCAAAACCTGGGACGAACTGGTCGAGCGCACGACGGTGCTTTACGAGGAGGCGCGGCAGACGCGGCTCGGCACGGAAAAATTCATGCTCGACGGCCGCCACACCGGCACGGGCGGCGGTAACCATATCATCCTTGGCGGCGAGACGCCGCAGGATTCGCCGGTGCTGCGCCGGCCGGATTTGCTGCGCTCGCTGCTCGCGTATTGGCAGAATCATCCGTCGTTGAGCTGGCTGTTCAGCGGCCTGTTCATCGGCCCGACAAGCCAGGCACCGCGCATTGACGAGGCGCGCAACGATTCGCTTTACGAACTCGAAATCGCGTTCAAGGAAATGGACCGGCAAATCGGCACGTTCGGCCAGACGCCGCCGTGGATGGTGGACCGACTGTTCCGCAATCTGCTGATTGATTCGAGCGGCAACACGCACCGCTCCGAGTTTTCGATTGATAAACTTTACGCGCCCGAAAGCAGCAGCGGCCGGCTTGGTCTCGTCGAAATGCGCGCCTTCGAAATGCCGCCGCACGCGCGCATGAGCCTGGCGCAACATCTGGTCTTGCGTGGCCTCGTCTCGAAATTTTGGAAGGAGCCTTACAAAAACGATCTGGTGCGCTGGGGCACGGACATTCACGACCGCTGGATGCTGCCGCACTTCTGCGAAACTGATTTCCGCGATGTCGTCGGCGATTTGCGCGAAGCTGGCTATCCGTTCGAATTCGACTGGTTCGCGCCACACTTTGAATTTCGTTTCCCGCGCATCGGCGATTTGGAACAGCGCGACATTCAATTCGAACTCCGCACTGCGCTCGAACCGTGGCACGTCCTCGGCGAAGAACCGGGCGGCGGCGGCACGGTTCGTTACGTGGACAGCTCGCTCGAACGTTTGCAGGTCAAGGCAAACGGACTTGTCGGTGATCGGTTCGCCATCACCGTCAACGGCCACCGTGTGCCGCTGCATCCGACCGGCACGAACGGCGAAGGCGTCGCCGGAGTGCGTTATCGCGCGTGGCAGCCGCCGGTTTGTCTGCAACCGACAATCAAATCCCACGTGCCGCTGCGCTTCGATCTTTACGACACCTGGAACCAGCGTTCGCTCGGCGGCTGCACTTATCATGTTGCGCATCCGGGCGGGCGCGGGTATGACATGTTTCCGGTTAATAGTTACGAGGCCGAGAGCCGCCGTTTGTCACGTTTTTTCCGGCATGGCCATCAGCAGGGCAAGTTCACGCCGCCGCCAAAAATTTTGAACGGCGAATTCCCATTTACGTTGGATTTACGCAATGTCTGACGAAACTCGCAAAAAGGATGGTTCACGTTTAGATTCGTTTGCACCGATGAGCGAAACGTCCGTCGAATTCGGAGAAATTTCCGCACTGCCGCTGGCTAAAAGCCCGCGCGCGGTGCAACTGTTTGACGAAAGCGTGGCGGCCGACGGCAGGCTGCGTCCGCATTATGCGAAATTTTTCAGTTCGTTAGAGCAGATCGGCGCCGGCGAACTGGAACGCCGCTGGAAAAACGGGCGGCGGCTCGTGCAGGAGCAGGGGATCGCCTACAACGTCTATGGCGACACGCGCGGCATGGAGCGCCCGTGGGAACTCGACCCGGTGCCGTTTCTCATCGCGGCGGACGAATGGCATGCACTCGAAGCCGGCCTCGTGCAGCGCGCCGAGCTGATCAACCGCATTCTCGCCGACTGCTACGGCCCGCAGGATCTGATCCGCACCGGCGGTCTGCCGCCCGCGCTGATTTTTGGCCAGTCGGATTTTCTGCGACCTTGCCATGGCATCCAGCCGAAGCGCGGAAAATTTCTGATTTTCTACGCCGCCGACCTGGCGCGTTCGCCGGACGGACGCTGGTGGGTGACTTCGGACCGCACGCAAATTCCGACCGGCGCCGGCTACGCGCTGGCGAACCGGCTGGTCACGTCGCGCACGTTGCCCGAGGCATTTCGCGACTGCCAGGTTCACCGGCTCGCCGGCTTTTACCGCGAGGTGCAAAAGACGCTCGCGCAACTCGCGCCGTTGAATCCGGAGAATCCGCGCATTGTGATGCTCACGCCGGGACCTTACAACGAAACCTATTTTGAACAGGCGTATCTTGCACGCTACCTCGGCTATCAGCTCGTCGAAGGCCAGGATTTAACTGTGCGCGATGACTGCGTGTTTCTCAAAACCCTCGCCGGCCTCGAAGCGGTGGACGTGATTTTGCGCCGCGTGGACGATGAATTTTGCGATTCGCTGGAGCTGCGCAACGACTCGATTCTCGGCGTGCCTGGTCTGATCGAGGCCGCGCGCGAAGGCAACGTGACGATTGCGAATCTGCCCGGCAGCAGCCTGCTCCAAAGCCCGGCGTTCATGGCGTTTCTGCCCGGCCTGAGCCGGCATGTGCTCGGCGAAAAATTAAAACTGCCGTCGGTCGCGACCTGGTGGTGCGGCCAGAAGTCGGCGGAAAATTATGTCCTTGAACACCTCGACGAGCTGTATGTGAAACCTGCGTTCCGGCAACGCCAGCCCGGCCCCGCGCCGGAAAAGAATTTATCCGCAGCGGCACGCGCCGCGCTGGTGGATCGAATTAAATTTCAGCCGCACGGATTTGTCGCGCAGGAATGGGTGGAACTGTCCACCGCGCCTGCGCTCGACGGAAACAAACTAGTGCCGCGCCCGGTTTCTTTGCGCGTTTATCTGGTGGCGACAGAAAACGGCTATGCAGTAATGCCCGGCGGCCTGTCGCGCGTCGCACCGCGCGCCGGGGCCAGTTCCGTTTCCATGCAGCGCGGCGGCGCGAGCAAGGACACTTGGGTGTTGAGCGATCAGCCGGTGCCGGAAGTTTCCCTGCTTTCGGAAAGCGGGCCGAACATCGAACTGCGCCGCGTGGGCAACAATCTGCCGTCGCGCCTGGCGGATAATTTTTTCTGGCTCGGCCGCTATGCCGAGCGCGCCGACGCCACAACCCGATTGTTGCGGAGCGCCCTGCGGCGATTCACGCCCGAACGCGGCGGTGGCACGCTGCCGCACCTCGCGCCGCTGCTCGAAACCTTGGAACAACAGGGCCAGTTGGATCGCCAATCCAAGCAGACGCAGAGCCAGGGCCAGAGCCAGTCCATGTCCCGGCAAAATCCCGAGGCGCTCGAAGCCGGGCTGCTCACGGCGATTTTTGATCCGCAACGCGACGGCAGCGTGCGCCAGTTGGTCGGCCACTTGCAGCGCATCGCAATGTTTGTGCGCGACCGCACGTCGAATGATTTGTGGCGCGCGGCGAACCAACTCGGCGATTTGCTCGCCAACGCGCCGAAGGAAAAAATCCTGCTCGCCGCCGACGCGCTGGGGATTTTGAACCAGACGCTGCTCGGTCTCGCGTCCTTCCACGGACTGGCGCGGGAAAACATGACCCGCGCGCAAGGCTGGCGGTTCATTGACATCGGCATGAGAATTGAACGGGCGTTGAGCCTGTGCACGTTTCTGGATTGTTCGCTGCGTTCGCCGGACGCCGACAATCCGAGCGTGCTGGAAGCCGTGTTGGAAGTTGCCGACAGCACGCTGACCTACCGCTCACGCTACAACTTGCTGCCAAACATCGCGGCGGTCTATGATCTGGTGCTGCTTGATGACACGAATCCGCGCTCGTTGTTTTTCCAGATCAACCAGCTCGCGCAGCACTTCGAACGGCTGCCGCGCGAAAGCGAGTCGGTGACGCCGCAGCAGAAAATTTTGCGCGAGTGCAGTTCGCGCCTGCGCACGCTCGACACGCGCGAACTGGCCGCGCATCCGAAAAACTGGCCGGCGGGCGAAACCGGCCGCGTCATCGCCGAGACGCTGCGTGACCTGCCGCGGCTATCCGACGCCATCGCGGTGAGCTATTTTGCGCACTCGGAAATCTCGCGGACCGGCGGAGGCTACCAGCCATGACTTTCAACCTCGTTCATTCCACGATTTACGAATACGCCTCGCCCGTGACGGTTTCGCATCATGCGGCGCGGGTGGAGCCGCGCGCGCTGCCGCGGCAGCAGGTGGAGGATTTTTCACTGCGCATTGGGCCGACCCCGGCGGTCATCAAGTCGCGCGTAGATTTCTTCGGCAACCAGGTCTGCGGTTTCAGCATCCAGGAAATCCACCAGCGCCTGGAAATCATGGCGCGCAGCCGGGTGACGGTGGCCGCCGCCAAGCCGCCGGCGCTGTCGCTGTCGCCGGACTGGGAGGGCGTGGTGAAATTGTTTTCCGACCCGGTTTTGCCCGGAGTGGTCGAGCCGTATCAATTTATGTTTGATTCACCGTTGTTGGGCGCGTCACCGGAGCTGGCTGATTACGCGCGCAAAAGTTTCCTGGCAAAAACGCCGCTGCTCGCCGCCGTCGCCGATTTGAACCGCCGGATTTTTTCCGATTTCAAATACGACCCCACGGCGACAACGGTGGCGACTCCACTGGAAGAGGTTTTGGAAAAACGGCGCGGGGTCTGTCAGGACTTCGCGCATGTGGCCATCGCCAGCCTGCGTTCGCTTGGCCTGCCGGCGCGCTACGTCAGCGGTTATCTGCGCACGCGTCCGCCGGCCGGCCAGGAACGGCTCGTGGGCGCGGATGCGAGCCACGCGTGGTTCGCGGTGTTTTGTCCCGATGTCGGCTGGGTGGATTTCGATCCGACCAACAATCTGCTGCCTGCCGAGGAGCATATCACGGTCGCGTTTGGCCGCGATTATTCGGACGTGAGACCCGTCAGCGGCGTCATCACCGGCGGCGGCGCGCATGTCGTGAAAGTTTCGGTGGACGTGGAGGTGGTGTGATTATGGAAAACATCGAACATCGAACATTGAACATCCAACGCCCAATGCGGCGTGCGGCGCGGCTTTGGAGGCATGAAGTTACGGCAGTTTTTCCGCATGAAATTTGAAATCTTTCATCGCACGGCCTACCTCTACGCGTCGCCGGTGCATGACAGCTTCAACGAGGCGCGGCTGCAGCCGTTTTCCAACGCGCTGCAGACGGTGGATTATTTTTTGCTGAAGGTGCTGCCAGCCGCGCGGCTGCGGCATCACCATGATTTTTACTCGAACACGATCCATCATTTCGACATTGCCGAGCCGCACACGGCCCTGCTTGTGGAAAGCCATCTGCGCGTGACGACGTGGAAGCCCGCGCTGCCGGCCAAAACCGATTCGCCCTGGCCGCTGGCGCGTATCGGCGAAGTCCTGCGCGAACCGCGGATTTTTGATTTTTTGCAGGACAGCCATTACGTGGAGCTGTCGCCGGAAGTGTGGCGGCTGGCGCTGGACGCGACGGTGGGCGTGACGGACACCTGGCAGGCAGCGCTGGCCATCCTGAATTTCATCCACGCGGACTTCAAATATGAATCCTGCTCCACGACCGTCCACACGCACATGCGGGACGTATTGCAGGAAAAACGCGGCGTCTGCCAGGATTTCGCGCATGTAATGATCGGGCTTTGCCGTGCGCTGAAAATTCCCGCGCTTTATGTCAGCGGCTATCTCGCCACGGAAACCGCGAGCGCGACGCACGCGTGGGTGGAAGTTTTGATTCCCGGCACCGGCTGGATCGCGCTGGACCCGACGCACAACCGGCCGGTGGATGACACCTATGTGAAAATCGCCGTCGGGCGCGACTACGCCGACGTGCCGCCCGTGGCGGGAAATTACAAGGGCACCATGGAACGCCAGCTGGAGGTGAAAGTGGACATCAAGCGGCTGGAGTAGCGGCCGGTTTTTGAAATTTTCTCAGGATTCAAACAGATTGTGGTCCTGGCCTGATGTTTGGGCGGAGGAAATGAATCACCGCCAGTGGCCGCGCTCGTTGTGCCAGCCGTGTTCGTCATGCCAGGCGCGGCCGCCAATCCACACCGCGTGCGGGTGGGGCGGATACCCCCAATGGCCGCCCACCCAGAACCAGCCGCC